>Ga0172372_10013491_pt1 | contig 10105 bp, 6 predicted proteins | sample LakKiv5m_2_FD_114544 | JGI IMG/M metagenome (GOLD analysis project Ga0172372, IMG submission 114544) | Freshwater microbial communities from Kabuno Bay, South-Kivu, Congo - kab_092012_9.5m | ecosystem: Environmental > Aquatic > Freshwater > Lake | place: Democratic Republic of the Congo... | reverse complement strand
GTGCTCGTTCAGTCCGTGATAGCCCAGCATGCCGCCGAACGTCCACATCAGGACTTCCGGCCGATCATCCGGCTGCAGATGCAGCACGTAACAGAACTCGCGGATTTCCGCCGGCATGTCGCTGGTCTGACCGATCAGCACGCGTCCATCCGCAGTTCCGCGCGGTCCGATGACGAAGGTCGTGCAGCCTTCGTCCTGATGCGCTCCCAGTTCTCCCCGCAACTGAGACGCCAGCGCCTCTTCAAAACTGATCCCCGCGCCCTGGGCGAGTCCTTCGATCTCCGGCAGCAAATGCGGACAGTGTCGCTGAAAGAGCGGCATAAACCGGCGGGCGCGGATATTGAGTTCGCGAGTTGTCAGGTTCAGCGTTTCCTGCAGCCAGCCGACATACATCGCAATCCGAGTCCGGGCCTGTTCGCCATGCTGCCGTCCGAGTTCCCGCGGAGAACCAGAGGCGCGATAGAGTGGATACTTTGTCGTCGTTTCATTCATCACTCGCGACATTACGAATCCTTTCTTTCATCGGTGGTTATCACTGCGGTGCGGAACGCCGGATGGCTCGTTTTAGACGGTCGGCGATGAGTGGGATTCTGTGGTCAATCCTGAATTCACCACAGAGACACGGAGTGGAATCAAGCAGGTTGCGGGGCAGCACGATCTCGCAGCCTGTCCATTCACGTGAGGTCGCACCGTTCCACTGTTTTCCCTCTGTGTTCTCCGTGCCTCTGTGGTGAGTTCTTGAATTCGCTGCAGAAAGCACGGAACGACAGGTTTCCAAACTCAAGCCTGGCAAAGTTGACGCCAGTGTTTCACAACCCGAACGACTTCCTCAGAATTTCCGGCGCGACTTCACCAAACGGAAACACGCGGCCGGTTTCCAGATTGTGAAATGTCACTCGAGCCGGACTGAAGAGCATCGGGTCGATCCTGTAGAAGTCATGTCCGGCGGCCTTGAAGATTTCCAGAAATGGATCGCCGTAACCGCGCGCCGCTGAGGAGGGAACCTGAGGGCCGATGGTTCGCAACGATTCGTCATCGCCGGTCACCCACAGCGTGACCTGGCCGCCATACAGGATGGCGTCGTTGGTCAGGCCGATTCCGCTGAGGTCATCCGCGGCGACGGGAGGCAGCGGAGCCGTTCCGTAGCCGTGTTTCACGCGACTCACGTCGAAGCCCAGTTCAAACAGCTTGTGCAGCGCGGTCTCCACCGAGCGGGCCACGACCTGCACGGTTCCCGCCAGGCTGGCCGTCGGCGCTACCAGCAGAACCACCTGGTCCGGTGACACTCGACACCGCTCGGCGATATATGCGGTGACCTCTTCATCCGGCAGCTTTCCGGCTTCCAGCACACCCACGACCTGAGTCGCGGTTTCGCGTCCGCCGATCCGGTCGAAGAGTTCTTCGCGTCCGGCGGCGGCCCGCATCGGACCGGAACCCATGCCGAAATACTTTCCGACACTGACCCGCCAGCCGGCATACTGACTTTGAAGACACGCTTCGACGGGACGATCGGTTGTGACCTGCACCGTCGGCCAGGCTGACTCGCCGATACGGCCTTCAATCAGACAGACCTGCCCCTGTCCGGCCAGACACGTTTGAGCCAGCAATAACCCGGCCTGGAGTCCTCCAGAGGCGCTCACTCCGGAATCGAGAACGCGTGCACCATTGCCGAGCGTCGTACTGACGACTCCAGGAACAGCCACCGCGTCCTCCAGCAACGGCTTGAGAAGATGTAACGCGGCTTCGTTCAACATGTCGCACCTTCCGTGTGATTCCAGATGAGAACGCCAGCGGTCAGTCGGAGAAAGTAGAAAGCAGGGGCAGTCGGGAATGGGCTATGGGCAGTGGTGTGAAATCACCGACCCGCAACTCCCCATTCCCCACTCCCCACTCCCCACTCCGCTCACTGCAGCTTGCCGCGCCCGGCGATCGGCCAGACCACTTCCAGGCGATCGTTCCGGAAACCATAGAACTCGTCGTGCAGAACGGTTGTGAAATCCGCATAGCCGACGATGAGTTCCACCTTGTCGCCGATCTTGAGATCGCGCGAGGGACCATCCAGCCGCAGCGTGCAGTGTTCGGCGCTGGTCTGAGTGACCTCGGCATCCGGCCAGCCTTTCACCAGCGGCTTGTAGATGTCGGGATTCTGAGTCTTGCGGCCGCAGTCGAGCACCGCGCGATCGAGCGTCGGCCGGCTGACAACGGTGGCCAGCACTGTCAGCGCGAATTCCAGACCCTCCACACCGCAGAAGAAGCGGTACATCGGATCGGCAAAAATGCCGCCGCCGGCCTGCAGTTCGGTGATTCCGTCGCAGTCGGATGTGTACTGGTACGAGCCGGTGCCGCCTGCGCTGACGATCGAGCAGTTGAGGCCGTCGTTCTCCAGCATGTCGCGGCATTCAACCAGCACGTTCATCGCCGCGGCGATCTTCTCGCGTTTCTCACCGGGATCTTCCACTCGCAGCAGATGGCCTTCGTAGCCCATGATGCCGACCAGGTCGATGCCTTCGAGCCGGTGGATGCCGCGGGCCAGTTCCAGAGTGTCCGGACCGGGGCGCGTGCCCACGCGGTTCAGTCCGAGATCGACTTCGATAATGGCCCGGCATTCCACACCAAAGTCCCGGCACGCGGCGGCCAGCGGTTCGGCCTGTGCGTAATGGTCGATGGCCACAATCGGATCCGCCGAGCGGCACAGCGCGGCGACTCGTTCGCACTTCTGCCGGCCGGCGATCATGTTGGCGAGCAGGATGTCCTGAATGCCGGCGGCCGCCATGACCTCGGCTTCAGAGACCTTCGCGCAGGTCACGCCGAGTGCTCCCTGTTCGATCTGCTTCCAGGCGATGGCCGGAGTCTTGTGGCACTTCTGATGAGGCCGCCAGTCCTTCCCGCGCGACTGAATGAAATCCGCCATCGACCGGATGTTGGATTCCATGACATCCAGATCGATGCAGAGGAGAGGAGTATCCAGTTCCAGCTTGTGAGTTCCAGGACGCGGCGTGATCACAGAAGGCTCCAGAAAAGGGCGGGGCATTATCGGCCGTTCGCGTCGAGTGCCTGCGAACAGCGGTTCCGATGCAGAGTCGTCTTATAGGGACTCCGCCGTGGTTTTGCCTGCGTTCTTCAAGTGCGTTCCGCAACCGGAGCGACGAGTGAGCGGTATCGCGGCCGATGCGGAAAATGAAACAGCCCGCCACAGGAATGTGGCGGGCTGCAGATCCTCGAAATCTGTGCCGGACAGATAGTCATGGCCGGCTGGAATGGAGTCCGGTGTCAGTCCGGTTGATTCTTCATGCGGGTCACCTTGTAGACCTGACCCTGCTGGTCGTAAGTGGTCCACTCGCCGACCTGCTCACCCTTGTCGAAATATCCGGAACGCATGCGGGTGCCATCCAGACGGAACCATTCCCAGTAGCCGGTCAGCACGCCGTCGATTATCTGCCCTCTGGCTCGGAGGCTGCCGTCCCGGTGGTACTCCAGATGCTCCATCGGGACAGGCTGCTTCGCCGGCATGGAACGACCTTTTCTGAATCCGGGCGAAGCCGCGGAACACGCATCGAACTGGAGGCGTGCTCCACCGGCGCCTCGTGATGCTCAGTTGTCGTTGTTGTTTCCGGCGGCAGCAGCCTGCTGCAGGAAATTGACCACTTTCACCACGCCCTGAATCGAACTCAGGGAAATATCCGTCTTGAGCCGCAGCGCGTTCTTTTCGGTGCCGGACGCGAAACCGATGTAGCCGGGATCGGTCTTCAGACCCGCGAGCTTGTCGGCCGGCAGCGGCAGGGGAAGCTGGCCGGAACTGGCGGCGAGCTGAATGCCCCGGCTGACCAGCTTCGGCAGATCAATCAGGCCGACGAGGTTCGCTTTCTCGATCAACCGGCCGCGCGCCTTGCTCATCGCAGACTCGCCGGTCGCGGACCGGTCCAGTCCTTCCAGAGCCGCCTTCATCGAATCCTGACCGCCACCCAGCGTCTGGATGATCAGATCGCCCTTGATGACCTGCCGCTGAACCATGCCTTCGTCACCGTACATCAGCGACTGCATCTTCTTCTGCATGCCGAGCGGATCGGCCTCTTCGTCGAACTCCTGCTTGATCGTGATGACGTCCGCCTTGAGATCTCCGTAGGTCTCGGATTCCGGCTTCACTTCCGTGGACTGCTTGAGGCCCGGCAGTTCGAGTTGCCCGAGATCCTGGAACTTGCGGCCCACGTCGCGCAGCTTCTGAGCGGGTTTCGCTTCCATCAGGCTGACCACTCTCAGGACGCCGCTGTCCCCTTCCGTCAGATCGAAGCTGCCGGCCATCGCGCCGAACTTGATGGTCTTCATTTCGTCGCGAGCGGCCTCGATCTTCTCCTTCATGCCTTCTTTCTCGCCGACCATGCCGACCAGCATTTCCATACCCATCGAGATCAGACCGTCGAAGTTTCCGTGCAGGCCGAAGTAGCCGAGGCTGTCCTGCGGCAGGCTGTTCATGAGCTTCAGTTCGGACGGCATCTGCGAGGCCAGCCACTTGTCGGTCTGCGTGTCAGTCTTGACGACCAGCAACTCTTCGATGGCCAGGCCGTCGTTGGTTACGGACACACCCAGAGTGAAGGCTTCCGAGTCGCGAACCGCCTGAATGACGCCCTTGGCCAGCTTGCCGTACAGATCGAAGACGGATTCCAGATTGATCCCCGACGGTTGAGCGGTCGCCAGTTGGGCTCCAAACAGTTCGATGAAGGCATCAACCTGCTGATCGGCTCCAGCCAGTTCTTCCTGGTAGATCGTGGCCAGCTCGGCGGCATTGACGTACACGGAAAGATCCGACTGATCGAACAAGGCGCCGGACCGGGCTTCGATCTTTCCGGCCACGGCCTTGCCGCTGTCCTCGATGCAGTCCTCAATGAGCTCCACCGCCGCTTCGTCCGTGGAATACGCCACCCACTTGTCCTTCGCGGCGAAGGTGAACGTGCTGCCGACGGACTGCTTCAACTGATCGACGTTCGTAGCCGGAACAATAAAGGCCACCACCGGCTCGGCGGCCTTCTGAGCAAACGCCGCCACATACCAGTCCTGCTTGAGGTCCACTCCGCCCAGCGTGGGATTGGAGATCGCAATGCCCAGCGCCGCGGCATTCCCCTGAATCAGGAAGCCCGCTCCGGGATACGCCTGATTCGCGAAGTTTCCGACCTTGCCGATGGTGGCTTCCGGATTCTTCAGCCGGATGATCACGGAGGCGTTCGCCGGGATCAGTTCGAGTGGTGTCGCTGCCACGGCGACAAGGCTGCTCACCATCAACAGGCTGGTCGTCATCAGACCGGTCAAAGTCCGCGACCAGAAACGCGACACCGCAATCATCTGCATGGCTCAATCCTGAGTGTGTGGAGAAGCGACCGGCCGGATGTCTTCACGAATATCATGACAATCCCGTCTGACCTGTCCGCCGGAGTATAGCGGGGTTCCCTCGGATTGAATCTCCCTCGCGGCAGTTTGACGCGCTGGAAATCCGACCTAGGTTTCCCGGTCCGGCCGGCATCCGGCGAGACGGCCCCCGTACCTCAACGATCGGGAGGCGGTTTCACAGGCTCGAAATCTGCGCCACGGAATACTCCGGATCCTTCTGAAACATTCGTGACGCGACAGGGAAAGCTGGAAGCTTTGAGGGGACCCTGTCGCGTCATTTTTGCCTGAAAACCGCCGTTATCTGACTCGTAATCCCGCATTGCGGCTGAAGGGCGGACCGCTCTATGGTTCCCGTCTCCAGCCGGAAGCGTCCGCGCGAATTCACCTGCGCAGCATCCGGCGCCCTCCTCGAAACATCTCCCGTCTCGACTCCTCTCCTGTCCGCACCGGACTCATCCTCTCCAGTCACACATGCTCCGCCTGGGCCTCGTCGATTTTGACTCGTCCCATTCGGTCGAATTCACGCGCCGGTTTCATCATGCCGGAGTGGATCGCGACCAGTGCGTGGATGGTGCGCGCGTCGTTCTGGGCTGCCCCGGACGCTCGCTGATGGCTCCGGAACGCATCTCCGGATTCACTCAGGAACTGCAGACGCTTGGCATCCCGCTGGTGGATGAACCGGAACAGCTCATCGGCGAAGTCGATGCCGTCCTGATTCTGTCGCTCTGCGGAGCGGCGCATCTGGAGCGGGCCAGGCCATTCATCGAAGCCCGGGTTCCGATCTTTGTGGACAAGCCGTTCGCGTGCTCGGTGGCCGATGCGGAAGTCATGGTGCGGCTGGCGGCCGAATACGGTTCGTTTCTGATGAACGCGTCGGCCATGCGGTTCAATGAAGAGCTGCTGAAATTCAGGACGCAATTGCCGGCCGGTCGCGTGCTGGGAGCGGTCACGTGGGGACCGGCGAAACGGGCTGACGGCAATCCCGGCCTGTTTCACTATGGAATTCATGCGGTCGAAATGCTGCTGGAACTGATGGGACCGGGCTGCGTCCGGCTGAGCTGCTCGCATTCCGACGGTTGCGATGTGGTCACCGGTCACTGGCACGATGGCCGGATTGGAACGATGCGCGGCAACCGGGCCGGATCGACGGCCTACGGCTTCACCGCGTACTGCGAACGCGGAGTGATCTCGATCAGCACATCCACGCGCTTCGCTTACCGGAATCTGTGTCGTGGGCTGGTGGAATCGTTCTCGACCGGAGTGCCGGCCGTCTCACCGGATTCATCGCTGGAGACCGTGCGGTTCATCTCGGCCGCCAGTCGCAGCGAAGCGGAGTCCGGACAGTTCATCGCGTTGAGTGACGTCACGGATTGATTCCTGAATTGATTTCCGGATCGGTTCCGGCCGGTTCAGAGCGGAGATTCAAAGCATGAAGCTGCGATATCTGATGATGGTGGCAGGGCTGCTGTCAGCCCTCACGAGCTTTCCCGCTCAGGCGCAGCAGTTCCGCGTCTACACGAAGGTTTCGCGCCCCGCGATGGACCCGGCAGAAGAGCCGGTGACTGTCGCGCGCAGTCTGACTCTGTTTCACGCCGGACGGGTTTTCGACAGCATGCCCGCCGCCGGTGAAGTGACGATTTTCGAGCCGTCTCATCAGCGGTTCATCGTCTTCAATGGCCGGCGCATGATCGCCGCCTCGGTCACGTTCAACGAAATCGAACGCCTGCTGGCGATGGCGAAAGATGAAACGCTCAGCTCCACCAGCCGTCTGTTGCAGAAGAATTCAGCCAGTCGGACACTGGTGGAGCCGTTGCGCTTTCAGCTCGATCCAAAGTTCAACGAACAGTTCAGCGCCGCGGACCGGCGACTGTCGCTGACCAGTCCGAACTTCTCTTATCGCGTCACCTGCGCCCGCCCGGAGATCGTTGAGGCCTCCAGCAGCTACCTGAACTACACCGACTGGCTGGCCCGGCTGAATTATGTGCTCTCTCCGGGCCTCTATCCGGAACCGCGTTTGCGACTCAATGAAAGCCTGCGATCCCGGCAGCTCATTCCTCTGATTGTGGAACTGGAAGTCGGCTTCGACCCGCCGCTGCGACTGCAGGCCGAACATCAGTTCGGGTGGCAACTGGAGCGCCGCGACCGCGAAGACATCACTCACTGGGAAACTCTGCTGCGCGACGATCAGCTCGAATGGCTGTCGTTCCGCGACTATCAGCGGGCCTTGCTGACATCGAGCAGTCAGGCGGCCCGGTAAACGATGGAACTTCCCGGTCCGTCCGACCGTCACATGGATTTCGTGCCTGGAACTGTCCCGGTTCTCAAGCGTGCTGGTCAGTCCTGACAAGCCGGTCAAACCGTCAACCTGCGGAAGCGCATGGCTGTGAGACCTGTTGAAGACGGGAAGCACTCTGTCGAGCAGTCCCGGTCGTGCGGAACATCGCCTGCGGATTTTGCCTCAGGCCGCGCCTGATGGCGGTTCGTGCGAAAACCGGGACGTTGATCGCGGAGCGGTCAACAATGTGAAATGAAAACTGGAAGTAAGCCCGGACTCCGGGACAGCGCTGCAAGGTGACTGCTGATGAAGAATTTCTCCTGGCTGAGCCGTCTGACCGATCTGCTGTCTGCTCGCAGAACCCGCCGAACGAATCACAGCGCTCGTCATCGTTATCGCGCGGAGAGTCTCGAAGCACGCCTGGTGCTCGCCGCGCCGACGCTGGCCGAACTGCCGAACGTCACGCTGCTGTCAGGATCTCCGTTGATGATCCCTCTGGACGGTGCGGACGCCGATGGCCAGACGCTGACGTTCTCCGCCAGCAGTACCAACAGCAGCGTGCAGACCGTGATTCAACCCGGACGGACCGGGCTGGAGATGGTGGTCGACGGCTTCGGCACGATGCGGTTTCACCTGTTTGAAGACAAAGCTCCGCGCGTCGTCGAGCATATCACAGAACTGGCGGCTTCCGGCTTCTACGATGATTCAACGTTTCACCGGGTGATTAATAATTTTGTCATTCAAGGCGGAGATCCGAACGGTGATCCCCCAGGCACGGGCGGTTCGTCGCTGGGCGATTTCGACGATCAGTTCCATGTGGATCTGCAGCACAATCGAACCGGCATTCTCTCGATGGCGAAGTCGTTCGACGACACCAACGATTCTCAGTTCTTTATCACGGAAGGTGCTCAACGCATCCTGGATGCTCAGCATTCGATCTTCGGCCTGCTGGTGGAAGGGGAAAATGTCCGGGAAGCAATCAGCAATGTGACAACGGTCAATCCACCAACTGACAATCAGCCGGTTACTGAAGTGGTTGTCTCAGAGATCAATGTTTACACGGATCTCGAAAACGGAGTTCTGATGCTGAAGGCTCCAGAGGGCACCACTGGAACCAGTACCATTACTGTGACCGTGACCGATCCGGATGGAAACACGAGTCAGCGGTCTTTCACAGTAACCATCCAGGCCGACACGATTGACACGGATCCGTGGCTGGCGGATGTCCCGAAAATCCGCACTCTGGAAGGTGTTGGTACTGAATTTGACCTGAGTCACTTCGATCCCGAAAACAGCGCCGTTGTGTATCTCGACCAGGGGCGTCTGCAACAGTTCGGACTGTTTGTTCCTCAGCCAACCCCCGCCGGTCTGACCTATGCCACCAATGCAACAACCGGTGTGACGACTGTTTCACCCGGCGCATTGACGGGAATACAGCGCATCACAGTGGCAGTGGGCGTGCGCACGGCAGCGATTGATTACCAGGTGGTGCCGATTGAAATCGTGACGGCGCCGAGCAACTGGCTGGTGATGGTCAACGACTTCCCGGCTGGCGGCGCGGCGGATGACGGTGAAGCGGACACCATCCGGCTGGTGCGCAACGAAACGCGGCTCGAAGTGTATGTGAACAATGTCCTCACCGCGCAGGCCGAAGACGTTTCCGTCAGTTCCATCACGCTGGCCGGCAGCGGCGATGACGACCACCTGATCATCGACTGGTCCGGCGGCAATCCGCTTCCGGAAGGCGGTCTGATCTTCAGCGGCGGCAATCAGACGACCTCGGACGGCGATGTTCTGGAACTGACCGGCGGCAGCGCGACTTCGATCACACACACCTTCGCGGACGGCAGCAGCGGCACGATCGACGTCGACGGCATCGTGATTCAGTATGGTGGAGTGGAATCGGCCATCGACCGGATCACGGCCACGACGCGCGCTTTCATTTTCAGTGACCTGGCGGATGTGGTCACGCTGGGGGACGACGGTATCGCCTCGAATGGCCTGTCCCGCATTTCCACCACCAGCGGCACGGCGGAACGGGTTGATTTCGCCGGCCCGACCGGTTCACTCACCGTGAATCTGGGGGGCGGTCATGACAACCTGACGGTGCTGGCTCTGGATTCGGGAACACACGCCGTCACGATTCTGGGTGGTGCCGGTAACGACACCATCCGTGGTGGTAACGCCGCCGATCACATCTCCGGTGGTACCGGTCACGACAACCTGACAGGACTGGATGGAAACGACACGATCCTGGGTGAGGATGGTAATGACACCATCAATGGCGGTGGCGGTGCGGACTCACTTTCCGGTGGTGCCGGCAACGACAATATCGCAGGAGTCGGCGCGAGCGATTTTCTTTCCGGAGGTCCGGGGAACGACACTCTGGATGGCGGAGCCGGAACGGATCGAGTTCTGGATGGAATGACCGGGGCTGTCATCACACTGACG
>Ga0172372_10013486_pt1 | contig 10108 bp, 6 predicted proteins | sample LakKiv5m_2_FD_114544 | JGI IMG/M metagenome (GOLD analysis project Ga0172372, IMG submission 114544) | Freshwater microbial communities from Kabuno Bay, South-Kivu, Congo - kab_092012_9.5m | ecosystem: Environmental > Aquatic > Freshwater > Lake | place: Democratic Republic of the Congo... | reverse complement strand
GACTGACTGAAACAGCCCGGCCTGATTGCATTTCCTTTGTCCTGTGTGACCTGTCTGGCTCTGAAGTCGTCTTGCCGGCGTTGAAAATGTCGAACTAGAGTCCGCTGACTTTTGTGATTCGCATTGATCAGCTTCTCGAAACAGGCCGGCAGGAAGCCGCCTTTCGGAGCTGCAAACCGCACCGCTGAACGGTGATAGAATCTGCCCGCCATGGATGGCCGAACGAAGCAGACCTCTGACGCAGCGAGAACTCAGTCCGAGACACTGCGTCTCCATCAGCAGTTCGAGCGCATGCGCCCGGTGGCGTCTTCGGAAACTCAGGTCGAAACGCTCTGCTGGTGCATCAGCAAGGGTATGGCCGGCATGAACAGTCAGACCAGCGGCCTGGCACAGGCTGTGGGAATCCCGTTCGAGTTCCGGCATGCCCGCTTGAAATTCCCGTGGAACTGCCTGCCGCTGACCTGGATTCCACGCGCCGAGTTCGTCGTGCGCGATCCAGCCGCATTGACGACCGGACCGTTGCCGCGGCTGGTTGTCTCCTGTGGCCGGCACGGCATTCTGCCGTCGCTCGCGCTGAAGAGGCGACTCGGCGAAAAAGTCTTCACCGTCCACATTCAGGATCCGAAGATCGACCCGCGTGACTTCGATCTGGTGGTGATTCCCGAACACGACGGCACGCGCGGACCGAATGTCTATCTCACCACCGGTGCCCTGCACTATGTCACGCCGGAACGCCTGGCGGCGGCGCGGCGGACAGAACAGGCCGCCAGCCTGCGGGATGGTGACCGCCACATCGTGCCGGTGCTCATCGGCGGACCGAACGGCTGCTATCGCTTTACGGAAGGGGATATGTCCCGCTTTATCGAGCGGCTGCATCAGTTCGCCGGGAACAATTCCGTGCGGCTGGTCATTCTGAAATCCAACCGCACTCCAGCCGCGCTGGTGGAACGCCTGCGTTCCGAGTTCAGCGCCGCTCATTACGTCTGGGACGGAATCAGTCCGAATCCCTACTTCGCGGCGCTGTCGATGGCGTCGCACGTCATCGTCACCGGCGATTCCGTGTCGATGGTGACCGAAGCCACCGCAACCGGCCGGCCGGTCTTCGTGCAGCATCTGACCGAAACTCGCACGGCCCGCCGCTTCCGGCATTTTCATCAAATGTTTCAGGACCGCGGCCTGACCCGTCCTTTCGAGGGCATTCTGGCTGAATGGTCTTACGAACCCCCGAACGATACTCCCCGCGTGGCTCGAATCATCCGGGAAAGGATGGGACTGGAATGAGTCTGCTGCATGCCCTTCGCAATACAACCACTCAGTTTGAGGAACCGTACCGGCCCTGGATCGTCGAGAAGCCGGCGACCAGTGACATCATCGCCGAAGTGGTCAACACGCCGATCCCCGACGGTCGGCGCGCCTATGACGGAACCCGCGCCGCCGATAACGGCGGGCAGGGAACGGATGGCAAACTCCGCTGTTATGTGACTCGCGAGAACACCCGCGAATTTCCGGCGATCGCAGATCAACTCATCGGCGATCTGATGAATCCGGAAACGGTGGCCTGCTTCGAGGAGATGCTGCAGCGCGACCTGCAGGACGCCTACCTGCGAGTGGAAGTCATCGCGGACCGTCACGGCTTCTGGCTCAAGCCGCACAAGGACATCAAGGAAAAGCTGATGTCGATGCTGATCTATGTGAACATGGTCGGCGAATCTGAAAGCCTGGGAACGGACATCTACGACGATCAGCTCAACGTCGTGAAGACCATTCCCTATCGGAACAACCTCGGCTACCTGTTCGCGCCGGGACACAACACCTGGCACGGCCTGGAGCACAAGCCGATCCGCAAGGAACGCCGCTCGATCCTGATCAACTACGTGACGTTCGAAACCTGCTGGAAGCTGTCCGACGCGAAGCAGAGGCGCCGCGCGGCTTAAACCGGGCATCCCCGGAGATGCGACCGCAGAGCGCCTGACCCGCTCGGCATCGCACTGCCGGATGCTGTGATTTCCGGGATCGATCACCATCATTCCACACCCGGCCCGCGCCGGGTGTTCCTTTTTTCGCCCCGGTGTCCCTTCCTGATCACGATGTCCGATCATGAGTTCTTTCAGCGCGTTCTCACACTGTCCTCGGAAGAGGAATCGTTCCGCTGCGCGCGGCGGCTGGGGGAAATCGCTGAGCCGGGTTTAGTGGTTGCTCTGAGCGGCAACCTGGGCGCGGGCAAAACCCGTTTCGTTCAGGCAGCGGCCGAAGGACTGGGAATCTCGCGCAATGAGGTCAACAGTCCGACCTTCGTGCTGATTCACGAATACGCCGGACGAATGCCGGTTTATCACTTTGACACGTACCGCCTGCGCGATCTGGATGAGTTCCTGGAACTTGGCGCGGATGAGTACCTGCACGGCGATGGCGTGTGCTTTGTCGAATGGGCCGAACGGATGGCCGAAGCGCTGCCGCGCGACCGGCTGAATGTGGTCATCGAAATCACCGGACCGAACGAGCGGCGCTGGATCGTGACGGCAGGTGGAGCGTGCTCGCTGCGCGCGATCTCACGCTGGCTCGCGGACTCGTGACGACCCGTTCGATCCCGTCTTGACCCTTTCAAAAAGCGGCTCGTATCCTTCCGCCATCACTCCGGTCCGCCATGCCTTTCGGCTCATCCTTCCGGCGGACCACCTCTCTTCGCTGCTTCCTCTCCTCACGTTCCATTCTCCTTCCGGAAGCCGGATCATGGCCTTGAAGCACTCTGCGCAGGTTCTGCGAGGCTTTTCTGTACGGCCAGCCTGTGGATTGCTGCTGCTCTCCCTGCTGTTGTGCGGTTGCCAGCAACTCGGCCTGAAGCCGTTCAACTTCAAATCGCTGGCCCGTTCGCAGAGTCCCGACAAGGAGAAAGACGACGATAAGGACGAGGATGACGAGTATTCGACAAAGCTCGATATCCCGATCGTCGGCGACTACACGACCTTCACCGGACTGCATCGCGTCGTACTGGAAGGCGTTGGACTCGTGGTGGGACTGAATGGAACCGGCGGCGATCCACCTCCCAGTCATTATCGGGAAGCCCTGGTTGATGATCTGCTGCGGCGGAATATCAAGGATCACAAGCAACTGATCGCGTCGCCGCATACGGCTCTGGTTGTTGTGCGCGCCTACCTGCCGCCACTCATCCGCAAAGGCGATCGCTTCGACGTGGAAGTCCGGATTCCCGGAGACACCGGCGGCATCAGCCTGGCTGGTGGCCGGCTGATGGAAACGATCCTGACCGAAACGGCGATCATTCCCGGCGAAGGTATGAAGAAGGGCCACATCGTCGCGCGGGCCAGTGGACCGGTTCTGATCACCACGGCCGAAAGCGATGAAGCGGATCAGGCCGGCGTTCTGAAGCGCGGACTGGTACTCGGCGGCGGACTGTCGCTGATCGACCGCGATATGGCGCTCTTCACGCGAACCGACTTCCGCACGTACCGGAACATCACGCGATTGACGGACCGCATCGGCATGCGGTTCTTCGATTATGACCGTCACGGGATCCGCGAACCGCTGGCCAAAGCCGAGACCGATCAGCGCATCCGGTTGAAGGTCCATCCGCTGTATCGCGACAACTTCCCGCGCTACATGCAGGTCGTGCAGAACATCGCCTTCCGCGAATCGCCCGTCGCGCAGCGCGTCCGCATGAAGCGTCTGGAGATGGATCTCAAGAAACCGGAGACCGCTGAAAACGCCGCGCTGCAACTGGAAGCCATCGGCCCCGACGCCATTTCAATTCTGAAGTCCGGATTGAAGAGTCCGGAACTGGAATGCCGGTTTCATTCCGCGGTGGCTCTGGCGTATCTCGAAGTTCCCGACGGCATTGCCGTGCTGAAGGAGGCGGCCGCGAAGGAACCCGCGCTGCGGGTCTTTGCCTTCGCCGCCCTGTCGATCATTGATGATGCCGAGGCGAATCTGGCTCTGCGCGACCTGATGAACGTGCAGGACGACGGAGCCGGATCGAAGCTCGACAGCGCGGAAACCCGGTATGGAGCATTCCGCGCTCTGTGGACCCTGGACAAAGCCGACCCGTTCATTGAAGGCAACCAGTTCAATCAGGACTTCTGGCTGCATGTGCTGGAGACGAAGGGCAGCCCGATGGTTCATATCACGCATCGCAAGCGCGCCGAAATCGTCCTCTTCGGCAAAGAGCAGGAGTTCAAAACGCCGCTGCTGCTGAGAGCCGGCTACAAGATTCTGGTCACGTCAAAACCGGGCAGTAACCAGATCACAGTCACTCGCTTCAATCGTTCGGGCGAAGACAAACGCAAGCTGGTCTCCGCGCGCGTCGAAGACGTGATCCGCGCCTGTGCGGAGTTCGGAGCGTCGTATCCGGATCTGGCGGGTCTGCTTCTGCAGGCGCAGCAGCAGAACAACCTTCCGGGACGGTTTGAGGTCGATGCGCTGCCTCAGGCGGGGCGAGTCTTCATCCGGGGCGGCAGCGAAACGCGAGTCAGCCGTCCGTCGTTTACTCCAAACCTCTTCGATCGCGCCCGCGGCTCAGAAAACAACGGAACCGAACCGCTCGAACAATCAGAACCACCCGCCGAAGACGATCGCGGTTTCGCGACCGTGGTCGATGCCCGGTCGGAATCCCGCGAACTGGAAAAGCGAAGCCTCTGGAATCCCATGAACTGGTTCCGAGGCGACAGCAAACCTCCCGGTTCCGGAAGCGGTGACTCCGACGGCGACTGATCCCTGAATAACCCCTGAAACATTCCAGCCGACGAACCGTGAGCGTCCCTCACGGTTTGTCGCGTTCCATGTCCTTTCACTCCCACTCCTCATCCCGCGATGCTGAAGTCGCTTGAACTCTTTGGTTTCAAGAGCTTCGCCGACCGGACCCGGTTCGATTTTCCGCATGGCATCACCTGCGTGGTCGGACCGAACGGCAGCGGAAAGAGCAACGTCGTTGATGCGATGAAGTGGATTCTGGGCGATCAAAGTCCCAAGAGCCTGCGCGGCTCGGACATGCTCGACGTGATCTTCAACGGATCGAAAGGCCGGAAGCCCAGCGCGTTTGCCGAAGCCATCCTGACGTTCGACAACAGTCAGCACATCCTGCCGGTGGAGACCGAGGAAGTGACCATCGGTCGCCGGCTGTGGCGCAGCGGCGATTCCGAGTATCTGATCAACGGCGCGACCGCGCGGCTCAAGGATATCCGCGAAGCCTTCATGGGCACCGGTGCGGGCGCGTCCGCTTACAGCATCATCGAACAGGGCCGGGTCGGGCAGATCCTGCAGGCGAATGCCGCCGCGCGCCGGATCGTCTTTGAAGAGGCGGCCGGCATCAGTCGCTTCAAACAGCGCAAAACCGATGCGCTCCGCAAGCTGGAGAAGGTGTCGCAGAACCTGCTGCGTCTGCAGGACATCGTGAACCAGGTCGGTTCGCAGTTGAACTCGGTGCGCAATCAGGCCTCCAAAGCCGCGAAGTACCGCGAGATCAGCGAGGAACTGAAACAGCTCTGGTTCGGGCTGGTGGCCGATGACTTTCACTTCCAGTCCGCGGAACTGCAGCGACTGGAGTCCGGCCTGGCCACCACCGGAAGAGAACTCGATGCGCTCAGTTCCGAACAGCGGCAGATCGAAGAACGTCTGACGTCGTTCGATACCGAAATCGCGGCCGTTGACGATCAGCTTCGTGAAGCCGAACGCAAAGCCAGCGGCGTCCGCGAAGAGATCGTCAGCCAGGAATCGACTCTGCGTCACGAAACCGGCCGGCTGCGCGAAACGGAATCGGAACTGATCCGGTTGCGGAGACAGCAGTCCGGCTCCGTCCGCCGACTCACGGAGATTCAACGCGAACTGTCGGAAACGCAGCACAGTCTGGATACGTTCGATGAAACCAGTCAGTCGCAGCAGGATGCGCTGGAGACTCTGGAGTCGCAGCTCCAGGAGCTGAGTCAGCGGATGACTGCGGCGCGTTCGGCAATCGAAGCAGCGGGACGCCGGCGTTCGGAACTTCAGACAGAAGTGTCCCGATTGCAGCAGCAGACAACCCACCTGGCCGCACAGCTCGCAACTCTGCAGGACACCCGTCGCGCGGCGGAACAGAAACGGGATCAGATCGCGCGGGAGCTGGATGCCGCACAGGTGGAACTCGGCGTGCGACAGGCGGCGGTCAATGAATATCTGAGTCAGTCTTCAGAGCTGTCTGAGGTCGTGCGTTCGATCCGGCGCCGGCAGCAGAGGCTGCTCAAGGAACAGCAGGAAATTCAGCAGCAGCTTCTGGAACTGCGCGAGAAACGCAGCGCGTCACAGGCGCGGGCCACCGTGCTGGAAGACCTCGAAGAACGACAGGAAGGCGTCGGTATCGGCGTGCGAGAGATCCTCAGTCGCGCGCGCACCGCGGACTACGCGCCCTGGAATCTCATCCGGGGCAGCGTGGCCGATCTGCTGGATGTCGAACTGGAGAATGCGGCGCTGCTGGAAGTCGCGCTCGGATCGCGCGCGCAGCTCATCGTGCTGGATGATGTAGAACCGCTGATTGAGTACCTCAGCCGGGGAAACGTCCGGATTGATGGCCGCGTCGGCTTTCTGGAGCTGCCGCCGGACTCTTCGGATCCGGACCGGTCAAACGATGCCGTCGCGTCTCAAACCACCAGCCCGCTCGCCGGCAGTCGCGACGTCATCCACCGCGCGGACGCTTTGATCTGCGAACGCTGCATCCATCGGTCACTGGCGGCCCGGTTGTTGTCCACCACCTGGATCGTGACAGATGTCGGCGCGGCGCGGAGACTGGCGGCAGATCATCCCGGACAACGCTTTGTGACGCTTCAGGGGGAACTGCTCGAACCCGACGGCACGCTCTACACCGGTTCGCTGCGCGGCGAGACCACAGTGCTGTCCCGCAGAAGCGAGCTGCGCCGACTGAGGAACGACATCACTCGGCTGGATCAGCAGGTGGATGCGCAGGAGAAGCAGCTTCGATCTCTGAGTCAGCAACTGGCCGGGATCGAGAATGAACTGGCAGCCGCGGCGACTCAACGCGATGAAGCCGGCGAGCAACTGGTTCAGGTGCGGTCCGCGCTGGAAGGACAGCAGCGGATTCTGGACCGGCTGACGTCTGACCGCACGACGCTGGAGCAGACGATCCTGGACAGCCAGGCACAACAACTCCTCGTGGAAGCGGAACTCACTCAGCTTCAATCAGCCGGTGCTCGCGTTGATGCGGACCGGGAACAGTCCGAAGACGAAATCGTGCAGCGCGAGGAGGCTCTGGCAGAACTGGAGCGTGAGCGCAGCCTGTTGATGGAGCGTCAGACGGAAGCGCGCCTGCAGATCGCGCGGCATGAACAGCGGCGCGAAGGACTGCAATCAACCGTCCGCCGACTGCGCGATGAATCCGGTCTGCAGTTGAAGCAGAGCGACGATAACCGCCGCCGCATCGCAACTCTGGAAACGCGCCATCGCGACACCGAACTGATCATCCTCAATGCCACCGCGTCAATTGCCGGGCTGATGCTGCAATCCGAGCAGTCGAGCCAGCAGGTGCAGGTGCTGGCGGTGAAAAAGGACCGGCTCCGCAGCGTGCGCGGCGAACTGGTCGAGCAGGACAATCACATCCGCCAGCAGCGACGACTGATCGGCGATCGTCAGCACGAGGAAGAACTGCGGGTTCGCGACATCCGGCATCAGCTCGCCCAGAACAGCCAGCGCATTGAAGAAGAGCACGGTCTTTCGCTGGCGGATGTTCTGGCAACCGGCGCTTCCGCTTTTCGCACGCTGCTGATTGAGCGCGGCCTGCTGGATGCCTCGGCCAGTCAAACCGTCGCTGCAAGCCATGCGGACAAAGCGGACGACGGCATCGCAGAGGACACTTTCGTAGAGGACGCTTCCGCGGAAGAGGCAGAGACGGATCAGGAAGTCGATGCGAATGCAGAAGCCTTCGCGAGTCGCGAAGAGAGCCAGCCTGGCGGTTCTTCGGAAGCCGGGACTCCGCTGGTACTCCGCGAGTTCGCGGGACTGCGATACTCAGACGTCCGCGCGGAACTGGAAGAAGAAGTCAACCGGCAGCGTCGGCGTTTGAAATCCATTGGCAGCGTCAACACGGATGCGCTCGCGGAACTCGACGAACTGGAGGGCCGCTACAACCACTTCCATGCGCAGTTGATGGACCTCACCGAAGCGAAGACGACGCTGGAAGACATCATTCGCAAAGTCAACGTCGAAAGCCGGCGCATCTTCCTCGAATCGTTTGAAGCGATCCGCAAGGAGTTCCGCGAACTGTTCCGCACGCTCTTCGGTGGCGGTGACGGCGACATCATTCTGGAAGATCCCGATGACGTGCTCGACTGCGGCATCGAGATCGTCGCGCGACCGCCGGGCAAGGAACTGCGGAGCATCTCGCTGCTGAGCGGCGGTGAGAAAACCATGACGGCGGTGGCGCTGCTGCTGGCCATCTTCCGCAGCCGGCCCAGCCCGTTCTGCATTCTCGACGAAGTCGATGCGGCCCTCGATGACGGCAACGTGGAACGTTACGCCGGCGTCATCCGTGAGTTCCGCGACATGACGCAGTTCATCATGATCAGCCATCGCAAACGCACCATGACTGCCGCCGATCTGATCTATGGCGTGACGATGGAGCAGTCCGGTGTTTCCAAACGGCTGACCGTGCGGTTTGAGGACGTCGGTGAAGACGGCCACTTCAAAGCCTCACCGTCACCCGATCACAAAGCCGCCTGATGAACTGGCTTTTCTGATGACTGCGTCTGATACCGAGCGGCTGCGCGAACTCGACCGCGCCCACGTCTGGCACCCCTTCACTGCCATGCTGGAATATGGCAAAGAAGAAACGCCGGTCATTGTCGGCGGCGACGGTTTCGAGCTGATCGACTCAGACGGACGACGGTATCTCGACGGGCATTCGTCGCTGTGGTGCAACGTGCATGGCCACCGCGTCCCGGCCATTGATGAGGCCATCCGGCAGCAACTGGACCGCGTCGCGCATTCGACACTGCTGGGGCTGGCCGGCGAGCCGTCGATCGAACTGGCGGCACAACTGGTCGATCGCGTTCCCGGCTCGCTGCCGCATGTCTTTTATTCCGACAGCGGCGCGACAGCGGTGGAAGCGGTGCTCAAGATCGCCTGGCAGTTTCACCGTCAGAAGCCGCAGCCGGAGGCACGCGATCTCTTCGTGTCGCTGTCCGGCGCCTATCACGGCGACACGATTGGATCGGTGAGCCTGGGCGATATCGACGCTTTTCATGCCACCTATCGCGGCCTGCTGTTTCACCGCCTGACGGTGCCGGCGCCGTTTGCATACCGACATCCACCAGAGCACGACGCGACATCGTGGCTGCGGTTCTGTGAGGAAGAACTGGAGCGGGTGCTGATGGTTCATGCGGACCGGATCGCGGGGTTTGTCATCGAACCGCTGGTCCAGGGCGCGGCAGGTCTGCTGGTTCATCCGCAGGGATATCTGCGGCGCGTCCGCGAACTGACCCGCAGAATCGGCGCATTGCTCATTGCCGATGAAGTCGCCGTCGGATTCGGCCGGACCGGAAGTCTGTTTGCCTGTCAGCAGGAAGCGGTTGCTCCGGACATTCTATGTCTGGCGAAAGGACTGACTGGAGGTTATCTGCCGCTGGCAGCAACTCTGACGACGGAAGCGGTCTATGCCGCCTTTCTCGATGTTCCGGAGGCCGGCAGAACCTTCTATCACGGTCATACCTACACGGGGAACGCGCTGGGCTGCGCGGCGGCGCTGGCGTCGTTGCGTTTAATCGACACGACGAATGTGATCGACAACGTCCGGATAAACTCGCTACGTCTTGCCGAACGCTTATCCGGATTCTCCGCGCGGTGTCCTTATGCCGGTGACATCAGACAGAAGGGCGTTATGGTCGGTATCGAGCTGGTCCGTGACCGTGTGACCAAAGCCCCGTTTCCAGCCGATAAGAGGATCGGGCATCAGATCACTCTGGCAGCGCGGCGGCGGGGAGTTGTGATTCGACCACTGGGTGATGTCATCGTGCTGATGCCGGCACCGGCCATGCCGGCCGCTTTGATCGAGCGGTTGTGCGATGTGGTGTTTGAATCCATTGAGGACGTGCTGGCCCGCAGTGGCTGATGCTCGACG
>Ga0172372_10013485_pt1 | contig 10108 bp, 6 predicted proteins | sample LakKiv5m_2_FD_114544 | JGI IMG/M metagenome (GOLD analysis project Ga0172372, IMG submission 114544) | Freshwater microbial communities from Kabuno Bay, South-Kivu, Congo - kab_092012_9.5m | ecosystem: Environmental > Aquatic > Freshwater > Lake | place: Democratic Republic of the Congo... | reverse complement strand
TGTCGGACGCGGCCGCCATGCTGACCGGCTCCCTGGGCATGCTTCCGTCGGCCGCCATCGGCGATCCGAACAAGCCGGGCCTTTACGAGCCGATCCACGGCTCTGCGCCGGACATCGCCGGCAAGGGCGTGGCCAATCCGCTCGCGGCGATCCTGTCGTTTGAGATGGCCCTGCGCTGGTCTCTGAAGCAGGTCGAGGCCGCCGACGCCTTGCTGGCGGCGGTGAAGGCCGCCCTCGACAGCGGGGCCCGCACCCGCGACCTCGGCGGCTCGCTGACCACCGCCCAGATGGGCGACGCGGTCCTGGCGGCGCTCTGACGAACCTCTCCCCTCGCCCCGCGCCGAAATCCTCCCCCGCGCCGGCTCGCGCGGATTCGACAGCGGGCCCCGAAAAATGCCGAGGGAAGAAAACCCCTCTCCCCTTGCGGGAGAGGGTGGCCCGCGAAGCGGGTCGGGTGAGGGGTTCCGCGGCGGATCCGCCTATCGACCCCTCATCCGTCGCCTTCGGCGACACCTTCTCCCACAAGGGGAGAAGGAGCGTTCGCGGCGCTCTATGATCCGCGTATCCGGACTCGAACCGAACGATTTCAAGCACTTCTCACTTTTACACGCCGCTCTGTGATCCGCGTTGAATCCCCAGCCATACTCTTCCTCACCCGATGGCTTGGAAGGGACGTCCGGCCGGCGATCGTGACGGCTGTCGGGGGTGGTCGAGCGGGAAGCGCTCGTCGGTCTTCCTTAGCTTGGGGAAGACGTCTTCGCGGCGGATCCAGCGGCAGGCTCCCTGAAACACGGGACGAAGCCCTGGCGGTGGAGGCATAGGCGAACGCGACAGGTCCGGGCTGAAATCGCCTGGACATTCCGGGACCGGAGTTCGTCGCTCCGGCCCGCCCGTCGGGGGCCGACTGTCGGGAGCGGGTTAAAACCCCGCGCCCCGCTGGCTCACCGGATAACGGCCGCGCGGAGCGTCTGGCTTCGTCGAAACGGTACACACACTTCAAACCTCCGGGCGTCGCCCGGGCGCTCCGCGTCCCTTCCATCCCTTCAGCGAGCGATCGCGTGAAGATGATCTGTCATGGTCCCACCGTTGGGATTGAGCGGAAAACGCCTTCACGAGAAGGGCGACAACGCCCTAACCTGGGCCCAACGATAAGACCGGGGAGGAGCCGATGATCCCAGGGCTCATGCAGAGCGCGCCGCTGATGATCAGCGGCATCCTGACCTACGCCGCCCAGGCGCATGGCGCGCGGGAGATCGTCTCGCGGCTGATCGACGAGCCGCTCTGGCGCTACGACTACGCGGGCCTGGCCCGCCGCGCCGCCCAGGCGGCCCACGCGCTGCATCGCCTCGGCGTCGCCCCAGGCGACCGGGTCACCTCCCTGGCCTGGAACACTCACCGCCACCTTGAGCTGTTCTACGCCGTTCCCGGCGTCGCCGCGGTGCTGCACACGGCCAATCCCCGCCTGTCCGACGAGCAGATCGCCTACACGATCGACCACGCCGGCAGCCGGGTGCTGTTCTTCGAGCGCAACTTCCTGCCGCTGGTCGAGCGCATCGCGCCGCGTCTGGCGTCGGTGACCACATTCGTCATGCTGTCAGATGAGGCGCGGACCGAACCGGGCGCGGTCGGCGCGATCTCCTACGAAGCGCTGATCGCCGGCGAGCCCGAGACGATCGACTGGCCGTCCTTCGACGAGAACGCCGGCGCGTTCCTCTGCTACACCTCCGGCACGACCGGAGACCCGAAGGGCGTGCTCTACTCGCACCGCGCCGTGGTGCTGCACGCCATGGCCGGCGGCCTGAACAGCGCGTTCGGCTTTACGGCCTTCGACGTCGCCATGCCGTGCTCCAGCCTCTACCACGCCACGGCCTGGGGCGTGCCGTTCAGCGCTCCCATCTGCGGCGCCAAGCTGGTGCTGCCGGCCGACCGCATGGACGGCGCCTCGCTGCATGAACTGATCGAGAGCGAGGGCGTCACCTTCACCGGCGGCGTGCCGACCATCTGGACCATGTACCTGGACTGGCTGGAGAAGAACCATACCGCTCCCGCTACGCTCCGGCGGGTGGTGATCGGCGGCAGCGCCGTGCCGCGGGCCATGGCCGAGACCTTCAAGCGCCGCTACGGCGTCCAGGTGCTGCAGATCTGGGGCATGACCGAGACCTGCCCGATCGGCGTCGTCGCCACCCCGACGCCGTCCCTGGCGGCGCTGGGCGAGGACGCCATGGACGAGGCCATCTGGACGCGCCAGGGACGGCTGCAGTTCGGCATCGAGCTGAAGGTCGAGACCGAGGACGGCGCCGAGGCGCCCTGGGACGGCCAGACATCCGGCGCGCTGAAGGTGCGCGGCCCGTGGGTGGTCAGGCGCTACTTCCGAAAGGATCACGACGCCACCGACGATGATGGCTGGTTCGACACCGGCGACATCGCCACGCTGGACGCCAACGGCTTCATGCGCATCACCGACCGCCAGAAGGACGTGATCAAGTCCGGCGGCGAATGGATCAGCTCGATCGATCTCGAGAACGTCGCGGTCGGCTGCCCGGGCGTGAAGATCGCCGCCGTGGTTGGCGTGCCGCATCCGAAGTGGGAGGAGCGCCCCTTGCTGGTCATCGAGCCTCACGAGGGGGCCGCCGTCACCAAGGCCGCCGTGCTGGCCTATCTGGCCCCGAGGATCGTCAAATGGTGGACGCCCGACGACGTGGTCTTCGCGCCGGTGCCGCTGACCGCGACGGGCAAGATCGACAAGAAGGTCCTGCGCGAGGCTTGGCGGGGGCACCTGGGCGGCGGGTAGCCTTCCTAGTCCACGGTCATCTGGGTCTGGGTGACCACCGCCACCAGCTTGCCGTCTTCGCCCTCGATGCGGGTGACCCAGATGCTTGAGCGCCGGCCGATGTGCAGCGGCGTCGCCGCGGCCTTCACCGTCGTCCCGACGGCGGCGGGGGCGATGAAGTTGGTCTTGCTCTCCAGCGTCGTGGTCCGCTTGCCCTCGGGCGTCGACAGGAACGCGCCGATGGCCCCCAGAGTATCGGCGAGGGCCATGGCCGCGCCGCCATGCAGGATGCCGCCGGCCGTGCACAGGTCGGGCCGGACCAGCAGCCGTCCCTCGACGCAATCGGGGGCGGCGTGGACGATCTCGACGCCCATCAGGGCGGCGAACGGCAGAAGGTCGAGGTCGAAGACGGGCGTGCTCATGACGGCATCTGACGCCCGCCTCCGCCCCGGACGCAAGCGTCAGTTTGACCCGCGCTCGCTGTCGAGGTGGGCCATCATCGCTTCGGCGCACCGGGTCCCCGCCACGGCGGTCGCCGGAACCGCCGCCTCGATCGCCGCCGCCACATGCTCGCGCCCCTGCGCGCCTTCGTGGATTTCGTGAAGGCGGAGCGATCCGATTATGGTTAATACAGTTTGAACTAAACAAAACTCCACTTAAAGTCGTCTAGCGATTCGTGAAGGTTGCGGCCAGCGCCGCGAAGAGTTGTTGGAGTAGCGATGGCGGTTGTCAGCTCCGATCCGTCGGCCCTGTCCAGCCTGGCGCCGAGCCGGATCGCCGCCCTCAGTGGCGCGACGATCGCCGCCGCCCCGCCCTCGGAGTTCGCCAGGCTCACCTCGCAGCAGGTCGCGGCGATCAGCGCGACGGCTATCGCCGCCCTGACTCCCGAACAGTTCGCCCGGTTCGGCGCCAGCCAGCTGGCGGGCCTCACGGCCTCACAGCTGCCTCGACTGCCCGCGGTCGCCTTCAGCAGCACCCAGCTGATGGTGCTGAACCAGGCGCAGGTGTCGTCGCTGTCGCGCACTCAGATCCAGGCGCTGAGCGCCGAGGCGCTCGACGGGCTGCGCATGACCCAGATCGCGGTCCTCAGCGCGACGAACTTCTCCGCCCTGAGCACGACCCAGGTCCAGAGCCTATCGTCGGTTCAGCTACGCGCGTTGAGCGCGGCTCAACTGCGCGGCCTTTCGGCCGCCGACATGGCGGAATTCACCGTGGATCAGGTCGCAAGCCTGACCCCCGCTCAACTGGGCATGCTCGGCCCAACCCAGATCGTGAGTCTCTCGGGCCGCCAGATCGGAGCCCTGACACCGACCCAGTTCGCGGGTCTTTCGGCGTCGACCATGCGGGCCCTTCCGCCCGAGACCATCGCCCTCACCTCGGCGAGCCAGTGGTCCGCGGCCACGCCCGGCCAGCTTTCGTCCCTGACCTCGACCCAGCTGAACGCGCTGGGTGATCGCAAGGCCGTCCTCAGCCCGACCCAGATCCGCGCCCTTTCGGCGACGGAGCTTGGCCGGGCCAGCCCCGCGTTCCTGGCCGCCCTGACGCCAACTCAGCTGAAGGGCCTGAACGCCGGCCATGGCGCGGCGCTCTCCGTCACCGCGATCACCGGTCTCGACACCACTCAGCTGGCTGCGCTGGATCCCGCGGCGCTCGGCGGGTTGTCGCCAAGCGCCTTCTCGGCCCTGAACGCGACCCAGGTCGGCGCGCTCAGCGCCAGCCAGATCGCCCGCCTGCGCGGCGAACAGCTGAAGGCCTTGAACGGGGAAGACTTCAACGAGTTCACGCGCGCCCAGCTGAAGGCTTTCACGGCCAGTCAGATCCGCGACCTCCCCCCCAGCCGGCTGGCGGCCCTGACCGACGAGACCTTCGCGGCGTTCACGCCCTCCCAGCTCAAGGCGCTGACGCCGCTGCAGCTGAAGGCGCTGTCGCGCAGTGATCTCGCCGCCCTGTCGACGGAACAAGCCCAGGCGCTGACCGCGGTGCAGATCGCCGCGCTTTCGGGAACCCAGTTGGCCGCGCTGCGGCAGGCTGGGCCGCTTTCCCAAGGTCAGCTCTACGGCATCACCGCAACGCAGCTCCGCGCCTTCACCCCGACCGACATCGGCAGCCTCAGCACCACGGAAATCCGAGGCCTCAACGGTCAGCAGATTGGCGGCCTGACATCGACCGCCGTCGCCGCCTTCACCCAGGAGCAGGTGGACAGCCTAACCGGCAACCAGTTGCGCGGGCTGACGGCCACCCAGCTGAGCGGTCTCGACGACACCGACGTCGGGCAACTGCGTCCCACCCAGATCGCGCTGCTGGATGGGACCCAGATAGGCGCGATGGCGCCGCACCTGTCGACCGGGATCATCGGCCGCCTCACCGCGACGCAGGTCTCGAAGATGTCGGTGACCGCGCTGGACGCGCTCTCGTCGACGCAGATCGCCGCCTTCGGATCAATCCAACTGCGGGCCCTGACGGCGGATCAGATCGGCAAACTGCCGTCCGACATCCCCTCCGCGCTCAGCGTCACTCAGATCGCGTCGCTCACGGCGCAGCAGCTCGGCGCCCTGTCGCCGGACAATTTCGGCCGCCTGTCGCTCGACGGTTTGGCGCGGCTGGACGCAAACCAGTTGAGGGGCCTCACCGCGACCCAAGGCCGAAGCCTGACGTCCACCCAGCTCAGCGCTCTTAGCGGAACCCAGATCACCGCTCTGACCTCCAATGTGATCGGCGCGTTGTCGGCCGATGTCGTGGGGGACCTTTCGGCCACGCAGTGGGCCAGCCTCAGCACCGTCCAAGCTCAGGGCCTGACCCAGACCCAGCTCGTGGGCCTTGGCGCCGATGACCTGCGAAAACTGTCGGCCACGCAGTGGGCGGCGTTGCGATCGACCCAGATCGCGGGCCTCTCCGCCACGGCCATCGCCGCTCTGGACGCCGACCGCCTGGCCCTGCTGACGCCAACCCAGCTGGCGGGTCTTTCGCCCAACGCCTTTTCAGCGCTCGACGCCTCGCGTGTCGCCGCCCTCTCGACCAGTCATATCGCCGCGCTGACGGCGACGCAGCTCCGCAGCCTTTCGCCGGAGGACATGGCCGAGTTCAGCACCACGCAGATCGGCGCGATCAATGCATCGCAGATAGCCGCCCTGCCTTCGACCGACGTGGCCGCGCTCAACGCGAGCCAAGTTGCGGCCCTCGGCGCCAACCAGATCCGCGCCATGGCGCCGTCACAGATCTCGGCCCTGCGCCCAACCCAACTGAACGGCCTGTCCAGCAACCAATTGGCGGCCTTGAGCTCCGTTCAGCTGGGGGCGCTGGCGACCGACGCCCTGGCGGCTCTGACCGCGACGCAGGTCGGCGCCTTGACCGCCGCCCAGATGGCCGGTCTCAACGCCACGCAAGCGGCGAACCTGACCGGCGAACAGCTCGCGGGCCTGTCCAGCACGCAAGTGGGAGGCCTGAACGGAGGCTTCCTCGCCGCGCTGACCCCGACGGCCTTCTCGGCGCTCACGGCGACGCAGGTCGCGCGCCTGTCGACGACGCAGCTTCAGAACCTGACCGCGACCCAGGTCAGCGCCCTGTCGACCAGCGACTTCGCCGAGCTCTCGAGAACACAGGTGAGCGGCCTCGCCCCTTCGCAAATCGCGGCGCTGTCGGTCACGAACCTGGCCTCGCTTTCCACCACGGCGCTCGCCGGATTGTCGGCGAGCCAGTTTGGCGGTCTGACGAGCACCCAACTCGCCGCCCTGCCCGACAGCGCCGTGAAGACCCGCATCGGCCAACTGACTCCCAGCCAGATCGCTGGCGTCTCCGCCACCCTGATCGCCAGCCTGTCGACCACCGAGGTCGCGGCGCTGAGCGCCAGCCAGGTTGGCGCGCTCTCCGCCTCGGCCCTTGGGGCGCTGGGGACCAGCGGGCTGGCGAACCTCACCTCGACCCAGGTGACCGGGCTTTCCACGACGCAGATCGCCAGTCTCGACGCCAGCAGCTTTGGACGCCTGTCGGAAACCCAGGTCGCCGCGCTGTCGGCCGCGCAAATCGGCGCGGTGCGCGGGGAAATCCTTTCGGCCTTGAACGCGACGCAGTTCGCCCGGCTGACGGCCAGTCAGGTGCGCGGCCTAACCTCCACCCAGATCGAGCAGTTCAGCGCCGCCGACATCGGCGAGATCACCGTCACCCAGATCGGCGGACTTAGCCCGCAGCAGATGGAGAGCTTCTCCGCGGCCGACATTTCCGCCCTGACGGCGACGCAGGTCGCCGCGCTCACCGCGGCGCAGATCTCGGCCCTGGCGCCGGTGCAGGTGCGCGGCCTCAGCCCGACCGACATGGGGGAGCTGAGCCGGACGCAGATCGCCGGTCTGACATCCAGCCAGATCGGCGCCCTGTCCATGAGCGCCATCGGCGCGATGTCGGAAGACCAGTTCAGCGGCCTCAGCGCAAATCAGGTGCGGGGCTTTACGGCCGAGCAATTGACCGCGTTTGGGGCGAGCGGGCTGGCGCGCTTCTCCGGCGCGCAATTGGGCGCGCTCACGACGACCCAGGTGGGCCAGTTGCCCGCCGCCTCGATCGAGGCCCTCGACGCCACGCAGGTCGGCCAGATCATGCCGAGCCAGATCCCGGGCTTCACGGCCGCCCAGATCGCCGCCTTCAAGCCCAGCCAGCTCAGCAGCCTGTCTCGCGCGCAGATCAATAAGCTGACCGCCGCGCAGCTCGACGCGATGGCGCCGGGCCAGTTGGAGGCGATCGGCCTCTAGGCGGCTTCTGGTTCGGCCACAACGAACCGGCGCGGCCTGTCAGCAAAAAGGCCCGGCGGTCTCCCGCCGGGCCTTTCCTGTTTCAGCGTCCGACGCGCGCTTAGTCCTTGGCGCGTTCGACGTACGAGCCGTCTTCCGTCAGGATCACCACCTTGGTGCCCGAGGTGATGTACGGCGGAACCGTGGTCTTCACGCCGTTGCTGAGCACGGCGGGCTTGTAGGACGAGCTGGCGGTCTGGCCCTTCACCGACGGTTCGGTGTCGACGATCTCGAGCACCACGGTGCGCGGCAGATCGATGGCGATCGGCACGTCGTTGTGGGTCGACAGGATGACGGTCATGCCTTCCTGCAGATAGGGCGCGGCGTCGCCGATGACCTCTTCCGTCGCCACGAGCTGGTCGTAGGTTTCCGGGTTCATGAAGTGGAAACCCTCGCCGTCCTGGTACAGGAAGGTGTGGTTGCGGTCGTCGACGAAGGCGCGCTCGACCTGCTCGGTCGTGCGGTAGCGTTCCGAAACCTTCACGCCGTCCGAGATGCGGCGCATGTTCAGCTGGGTCACCGGGGTGCCCTTGCCGGGGTGGATGTTCTCGGCGCTCAGGACGACATAGAGCTTGCCGTCGAGATCGACGACGGAGCCTTTGCGGAGCGAGCTGGCTGCGACCTTCACGTAGTTACCGTCCTTGGTGGAAAGCGCGCGCGAGGCCGCGGGCGCGTTCGTGCTATTGATCCGTGAGCGCCCTCCTATAGCGAAAGGGCCGAAATCTCCAGTCTCTTCGGTTTAGAGCCCTTGCCGCACTCTTCCTCGACCTGGTGGCGCACGGACGTCCACCAAGACCGCCGCCCCTTCCTGCTGGCGCGTAATCGCATCACCAAGGCCTTCCGCGCCTGGTTCGAGACGCAAGGCTTCGAGGAGGTCGAGACCGCCGCCTTGCAGGTCTCCCCGGGCGCCGAGGCGCACCTGCACGCCTTCGCCACCGAAGCGCTGGACGCCGCTGGCGAGGCCGCGCCGCTGTATCTGCACACCTCGCCCGAGTTTGCCTGCAAGAAGCTGCTGGCGGCGGGGGAGGCGAAGATCTTCAGCCTGGGCAAGGTGTGGCGCAATCGAGAGCGCGGGCCCTTGCACCATCCCGAGTTCACGATGCTGGAGTGGTACCGCGCCGAGGCGCCGTACGAGACGCTGATGGACGATTGCGCTGATCTGGTCGCTCTGGCGGCCGAGACGGCGGGAACCCGGCGCTTCGCGTTCCGAGGCATGGCCTGCGATCCCTTCGCCGTTCCCGAACGCCTCTCGGTGGCCGAGGCCTTTCGGCGCCACGCCGGCGTCGATCTGCTGGCCAGCATCGCCTCCGACGGCGAAACAGACCGCCACGCGTTGGCCGCCGAGGCCGCCGAGGCTGGCGTTCGCGTGGCGGAGGACGACACCTGGGCCGACATCTTCAGCCGGATCATCGTCGAAAAGGTCGAGCCGCGCCTGGGCGAAGGCCGCCCCACGATCCTCTGCGAATATCCGATCCCCGAGGCGGCCCTGGCGCGTCCTAAGGCTTCCGATCCGCGAGTCGCCGAGCGCTTCGAGCTCTATGCCTGCGGCGTCGAGCTGGCCAACGCCTTCGGCGAGCTCACCGACCCCGTGGAGCAGCGCCGCCGCTTCGGGCTGGAGATGGACGAGAAGGCCCGCGTCTATGGCGAGCGCCATCCCATCGACGAGGACTTCCTGGCCGCCCTGGCCCACATGCCGGAGGCGTCGGGCTCGGCCCTGGGCTTCGACCGCCTGGCCCTCTTGGCGACCGGCGCCCGGCGGATCGAAGACGTCCTCTGGACGCCCGTCGCGGGATAGACCGCGAAAAATCTCCATCGCCCCTCTTGAGTCCCGCTCGATTTCAACCAAACTTCTAACTGCGGGCCGGGCCCCTCTGACGTTTCGACGCTTCGCGTCGGGCGTGATGTCGGACCGCATCGAGTGCGCTCGATGCTGGGTCCTGGAGGCCGCTTACCCCCTCTGAGCCCCATTCGCCCGGCATCGGCGCACTCCCCCAACAGAGGAGAGCGACAACATGCCCTTGATGAACGCCCAGCAGCTGCGTGCGGAGATCGCGCGGCTGACCATGGCCATGCGCGAAGAAGGCGCACGGCCCAATCCGGACAAGGCCAAGATCCAGATCTGGAGCCTGCGACGGCAAAGCCTCCAGGAACGTCTGTGGACGATCGAACTGAACGCCGCCACCGCGCGGTGGGCCTGAGATCATGGCCAAGGCCGTCAATGATAACGACAACGAGGAAAAGCTCATGAACAACGCCCTGCGCAAGGCGCTCGCGCCGACCGACGTCTGGACGCCGCGCCAGCTGGAGCAGCTCGACGCCGTGGTGGCGGCCTGCGCCCTGATCGCCCACGCCGATGGCGAGGTCTCGACCGAGGAGCGGGGGCGGATGCTGGACCGCATTCGCGGCCAGGCGGGGCTGATCCCGTTTGGCGTCGATGACGTGCTCGAAGCCTTCGAGGCCCTGGACGCCCGGTTCGAGACGCGCCCGGAGGAGGCGCGGGCGGAGGCGGAGATGATGATCCGCCAGCTCAAGGGACGAGCGGAGGCCGTGGAGGTCGCCGCCG
>Ga0172372_10013484_pt1 | contig 10108 bp, 10 predicted proteins | sample LakKiv5m_2_FD_114544 | JGI IMG/M metagenome (GOLD analysis project Ga0172372, IMG submission 114544) | Freshwater microbial communities from Kabuno Bay, South-Kivu, Congo - kab_092012_9.5m | ecosystem: Environmental > Aquatic > Freshwater > Lake | place: Democratic Republic of the Congo... | reverse complement strand
TCGAGATTCGCCTCGCGGATCTCTGGGGCTGAGGCGCGCCGCTCTCCTGGCGACTGCGCAGACGCGCCCCGCGAACGCCGCGCGGCTACTCGCCCGGCGTCGCGTCGGTGGGGGCGACGCGGACGGGGACGACCTTCGCTTCGAGGCGCTCTTCGTGGACGCGCTGGGCGGACTGGGCGTCGGAGACGTCGCTGTGGCAGCCGGCCTTGCTGCCGGTGTCGGCGCCGACGGCCTTGCGCGTCTTGCGGGCGAGGCGGTGGAGCTCTTCGGCGGGGAGCACGCCGCGGCGGGCGAGGATGTGCTGCTGCTCGGGCGTGAGCGCCGCGGAGACGACGGGGCGGCCGCGCTCGAAGCCCTCGGCCTTGCCGGAGGCGAACTCGGCGATCTCCTTGCTGATGCGCACCGAGCACCAGTCGTGGCCGCACATGCCGCAGAAGTCGGTGTCGACGTCGAGGTCTTCGTCGTGGAAGGCGCGCGCGACGTCGCCGTCGAAGGCGAGCTCGAAGTGCTTCTCCCAGTTGAGCGCGGCGCGGGCCTTGGTGAGGTCGTCGTCCCAGTCGCGCGTGCCGGGGATGCCGAGCGCGACGTCGGCCGCGTGCGCCGCGATCTTGTAGGCGATGCAGCCCTGCTTGACGTCGTCCTGCTTGGGGAGGCCGACGTGCTCCTTCGGCGTGACGTAACAGAGCATCGAGGCGCCGTGGTAGGCGGCGGCCGTCGCGCCGATGCACGAGGTGATGTGGTCGTAGCCGGGGAAGACATCCGTCACGAGCGGCCCGAGCACGTAGAAGGGCGCGCCGTGACAGACGGTGCGCTGCAACTTCATGTTGAACTCGATCTGATCGAAGGGGACGTGGCCCGGGCCCTCGACCATCACCTGACATCCCTTGCGCCACGCGCGCTCGGTGAGCTCGCCGAGCGTGTAGAGCTCCGAGAGCTGCGCGGCGTCGGAGGCGTCGGCGAGGCCGCCGGGGCGCAGGCCGTCACCGAGCGAGAACGAGACATCGTGCGCGCGCATGATGTCGCAGATGTCGTCGAACCACTGGTACATCGGGTTTTCCTGCCCGTGCACCAGCATCCACTTCGCGAGGAGCGAGCCGCCGCGCGAGACGATGCCGATGAGGCGCCGCTGCACGAAGGACAGGTGCGCGCGCAGCACGCCGGCGTGAATGGTGAAGTAGTCGACGCCCTGCTCGGCCTGGTGGCGCAGCTCGGCGAGGATGACCTCCTTCGTGAGGTCTTCGATCTTGCGGCCGACGATCATCGCGTAGATGGGCACCGTGCCGATGGGCACCGTGCTCGCGCCGACGATGGCGCCGCGCGTCGCGTTGAGATCGCCGCCCGTCGAGAGGTCCATGACGGTGTCGGCGCCCCAGCGCTTGGCGAAGTGGAGCTTCTCGACCTCTTCGGCCGTCGACGAGGAGATGGGTGAGGCGCCCATGTTCGCGTTGATCTTGGTGCGCGTCGCGCGGCCGATCGCCATCGGGTCGAGGCGCTGCGCGAGGTGGTTGCGGTTCGCGGGGATGATCGTGCGACCCGCGGCGACCTCGACGCGCAGCTGCTCGGCGGTGAGGTGCGGCTCGCGCGCGGCGACGCGCTCCATCTCCTTCGTCACGAGGCCGAGGCGCGCGTGCTCGAGCTGCGTGACGGGCACGAAGCCCGCGGGGGCGACGGCGACGGTGCGGCCGTGCGCGTCGGTCGTCGTCGACCAGCCGTCCGGGAGGAAGTCCCACGCGGTCTTCGTCGAGGGCTGCGGCATGCCCGGCGTGTCGGGCGAGGAGTAGGCGCGCGGGCCACCGAGATCGGGCGCGTTCGCGAAGGAGCCGGGGTTCGTGCCCTCGCCGCGCGAGCCGGGATTCGACGCGCCGTGGCGCGGGAGCGGGTGCTGAGTCGTCATCGTTCCCTCTGTGCGTTCGGCGCGCCGTGCGGTCGGAATCGCAGCGCGCTCGCGCTCGGCGACGCTAGCACGCACCTGCACCGGGAGGGATGCGCGTCGCGCTGTCAGGGCAGGCGGACGTCGCAGCCCGCGAGCTCGAGCTCGCCGTCGAGCGTCGCGGTGTCCGCGCCCGTGCCCGCGAGGGTGCAGCGCGTGAGCGTGAGCGCCGCGTATTCGCCCGCGGCGTCGTAGTCGAGCGCGACGGTGCACGCCGCGCCGGGGCCCCCCGCGAACGTCTCGCTCGCGCCGAAGGTCGCGGTGACGACGCCGCGCGGGCCGCTCGGATCGTCGATCTGCACCGCGATCTCGCGGAGGCTGCGATCTCCCGCCGGAACGGCGCCGCTGCGCGAGACGCCGATCGACACGGTGTCGGGCTCGCCCGCGCGACCGACGCGGATGGTGCAGTGGCCCGCGATGGCGCCGTCCCCGGGGGCGACGCGGTCGTCGAAGAGGCGCGTCTCGGTCGGGAAGGTGAAGGCGCTCTCGCCGCCCGCGAGCGACGCGCGCATCGAGCCGCGCACGGTGAGGCCGTCGTCGTCGTCCGAGGCACAGCCCGCGAGCGCGAGGAGAGCAACGACGACGGTGAGCGGGCGCAGAAGCGGGCGACGGGTCATGGCGTTCCTCTCGGGGGCGATGGGCGCGCGGCGTACGCGCCGCAGACGGGGTGACACGGGACGTCCGCCGCTCGAGCGAGAAGCATGCCAGCAGTTCGTATTGGAATTTGCGCGATTTTCGCGGATGCGACGCGGTGGGTGCAGCCCGCGCTTCACGCTGCCCCAGCCGGGCGTAGTGACCGCGCGTTCACGCGTCGGCGGGCGCGGCCCCGTGCTAAGCGTCGCCGCTGTGAGCGACCGACCGCGCCCGAAGTCTCCCCCTGATCCGGCCGCGCAGGCGGCGCTGCTCGCCCGCATCGAGGACACCATCGCGCTGCTCGACGCGGTGGTCGAGGACCGCGCGCTGCTCGTCGACGTGCCCGAGGATGCGCGGCAGCGGCTGCTCATGTCGGCCGGGCGCGTCTCCCGCCCTGCGCGCGGCGAGGCGCGCAAGCTCGCGAAGGCGTTTCGCAAGAAGGAGCGCGACGACGTCCGCGCCGACGACGAGGCCATCCTCGACGACACCGGCATCCGCGCCCTGCGCCGCGCGCCCGTCTTCCCCACGCCTTCGCTCGCCGCGACACCGCCCGTGCCCGCGCTCGCGGGCGGCCACGATCCCACGGCACCGCAAGCGCCCGCGCGCATCACGCCCCCGCGGTCGAATCCCCCGCACACATCGCCTCCCGAGACGCCGCCGCACGACGCGAGCGGCGACCCGACGCGCGCGCTCCACGAGCCGCGCAAGTGCTACGTGTGCAAGGCGTCCTTCTGGCACGTGCACTTCTTCTACGACCAGCTCTGCGCGCGCTGCGCCGAGCTGAACTGGAACAAGCGCCACCAGACGGCCGACTGCCGCGGTCGCGTCGCGCTCGTCACCGGGGCGCGCGTGAAGATCGGCTATCAGGCCTCGATTCTGCTGCTCCGCGCCGGCGCGCACGTGCTCGCGACGACGCGCTTCCCGCAGGACGCGGCGCGCCGCTACGCGCGCGAGGCCGACTACGCCGACTGGCGCGATCGCCTCGACATCTACGGCCTCGATCTGCGGCACACGCCGAGCGTCGAGTCGTTCGCGAAGCACGTGAGCGACACCTACGCGCGGCTCGACTTCATCCTGCACAACGCGTGTCAGACGGTGCGCCGCCCGCCCGGCTTCTACGCGCATCTGATGGACGGCGAGACGCAGCCGCTCGCGGCGTTGCCCGCGGGCGAAGCACAGTTGCTCGCGCGGCACGCGGGGCTCGTCGCGCGGCAGGGCACGCCGCACGATGCGCCGGCGCTCTCGCAGGTGCCGCTGCTGCCCGACGACGACGCGCCGGGCGCCCTGCTCTTCCCCGCGGGCGCGCTCGATCAGGATCTGCAGCAGGTCGATCTGCGCGCGCACAACTCGTGGCGCCTCACGCTCGCCGAGGTGCCGACCATCGAGCTGCTCGAGGTGCAGCTCGTCAATGCCATCGCGCCCTTCGTGCTGAGCGCGCGCCTCAAGCCGCTGATGACGCGCGAGCGCACGGGCGACAAGCACATCGTCAACGTCTCGGCGATGGAGGGTCAGTTCTACCGCGAGCACAAGACGGACAAGCACCCGCACACGAACATGGCGAAGGCCGCGCTCAACATGCTCACGCGCACGTCTGCGCCGGATTTCGTGCAGGACGGCATCCACATGAACAGCGTGGACACCGGCTGGGTCACCGACGAAGACCCGGCCGCGCTCGCCGAGCGCAAGACGGAGATCCACGGCTTCCACCCGCCGCTCGACATCGTCGACGGCGCCGCGCGCATCGTCGATCCGATCTTCCACGGCTTGAACACGGGAGAGCACCTCTGGGGGCTCTTCCTCAAGGACTACCGCGCCGTGCCGTGGTGATGGCGTCGCGCGTGATTCGCGCGATGTGCGGGATGTGACGAGGCGTGGAGACAGCCAGCCGGCTGGCTGTCATGTCGTGAGCGCAGAAGCGGATGGCCCGCCGAACGCCGCGCTCAGCCGACGTCGGTGGGAGGGAACAGCCGCCCCACATCGAGCTCGATCGCGTCGAAGGGCGCGATGCGCACGACATCGCCCGCCGCGTAGAGCCCCTGCTCGACCCAGCGCTCCCCGTCGAGCGTCAACGCCAGCAGCGAGCGATCCTCGGGGTCGAGCAGCCAATAGTGGGGCACCCCTGACGCGGCGAAGAGGCGACGCTTGTCGCGCGTGTCGCGAATCCGGCTCCCCGGCGACAACACCTCGCACACCCAGTCGGGACGCACATCGATGGGGAGCGCATCGAGGTCGGTGAGCCGCGCACGCTGCCAGCCCGAGAGGTCAGGCCGCACGATGTCGTGCCGCCCCAACCGCACATCGACCTCCGCGAGGATCCACCAGCCTCCTGGCCCGCCACGCCCATCGTCATCGTCGAACGGCGCGCCAATCGCGCCCGCAAGCGCCCGCGCCACCCGCCCATGCCGAGGCCGCGGGGATGGCGAAGGCACAATTTGCCCGCGCAGCACTTCGACACGCGCATCGCCCAACGCGACGACATCCTCGTAGGTCGCGAGGCGATGTGCGGAGTTGGTCGGCATCGAAGTAGGGTGGCACGAGTCGCTCGTTCGGCGCGCCACCATGCACGAGCGTCGCGGAAGACCCTTCGAATCGGCCGACGACGGTGACAGCCAGCCGGCTGGCTGTCAGAGCCAGCCGTGTTCGCGGTACCAGGCGACGGTGCGGCGGGCGCCTTCGGCGAAGCCGAGCGTCGGTTTCCAGCCGAGCTCGCGCTGGATCTTGTCGGCGCTGATCACGAGGTTGGGCGCGCGGAGGATGCCGACCTTCTCGCGGGTCACGATCTGCGGCTTGCGCGTGAGCTTCATCGAGAGCTCGGACGCGATGGCGACGGCGTGCACGGCGAAGCCCGGGATCTCGAAGCGCAGGCGGGCGCGGCGACCGATGGCGCCCTCGACGATGCCGATGGCGTCTTCCCAGGTGTAGACGGCGCCGTCGGTGACGAAGTAGACGCTGCCGCTCGGGTGCTCGACGTCGAGGGCAGCGATCGTCGCGGCCGCGCAGTCGGGGCCGTAGACCATCGTGAAGCGGCTCGTGCGGCGGTTGATGAGCGGGAGCACGCCGCGGTTGGCGATGGCGAAGAGCTGGAGGATCTCGGCGTCGCGCGGGCCGTAGATGCCCGTAGGGCGGAGGATGGTGACGGGGAAGTCGCCCTGCGCCGCGAGCACCGCGCGCTCGCCCGCGAGCTTGCTGCGGCCGTACATCGTGACGGGGCGCGGGGGCATGTCCTCGGTGGGCATCACGCCCGGCTCCGCGGGGCCCCACGCCTCGTGCGAGGAGATGTAGACGAAGCGGCGCACGCCGCCCGCGACGCGGCGCGCGGCCTCGACGAGGTTGCGCGTGCCGTGCTCGTTGACCTCGAGGAAGCCCGCTTCGTCGAGCGCCTTCACGACGCCCGCGCAGTGGACGATGGTGTCGACGCCGACGAGCGCGTCGTCGAGCCCCTCGCCCTTCTCGAGGTTGGCGTAGGCGAGCTCCGCGCCGAGGCGCTCCAACGCGTCGACCTTCGACGAGCGGCGCACGAGCGCGCGCACGACGTCGCCGCGCGCAGAGAGCTGCTCCGCGATGTGCGAGCCGAGGAAGCCCGTCGCGCCGGTGAGGAGGACGCGCATCTCAGTTCTTCGGAAGCTGGAGGTTGCCGACCATGTCGGCGGGGCGGACGAGCTGGTCGAACTCCTCGCCGCCGAGCAGCCCGAGCGCGATGGCCGCGTCGCGCAGCGTCGTGCCCGTCTTGTGCGCGTGCTTCGCGACCTTCGCGGCGTTGTCGTAGCCGATGCGCGGGTTGAGCGCGGTCACGAGCATGAGCGAGCCGTTCACGTGCTTCTCGATGACCGGCAGATTGGGCTCGATGCCGCGCGCGCAGTGCTCCTCGAAGGACTCGCACGCATCGGCGAGCAGGCGCACCGACTGCAGCATGTTGTAGGCGAGCACGGGCTTGAAGACGTTGAGCTCGAAGTTGCCCTGGCTCGCGGCGAAACCGATGGTCGCGTCGTTCCCGAAGACCTGGCAGCAGACCATCGTCATGGCCTCGCTCTGCGTCGGATTCACCTTGCCCGGCATGATCGAGGAGCCGGGCTCGTTCTCGGGGATCGTGAGCTCGCCGATGCCGCAGCGCGGACCGCTCGCGAGCCAGCGCACATCGTTTGCGATCTTCATGCACGCGGCGGCGAGCTGCTTGAGCGCGCCGTGCGTGCCGACGAAGGCGTCGTGCCCCGCGAGCGCCGCGAACTTGTTGGGCGCGCTCTCGAAGGAGCGGCCGGCAATGTCACTGATCTTCGCGGCGACGAGCTCCGAGTAGCCCTCGGGCGCGTTCAAGCCGGTGCCGACGGCCGTGCCGCCGAGCGCGATCTGGCGCAGCTGCGGGAGCGTGCGCGTGATGGCGTCGAGCGCGGCGTCGAGCTGGGCGACCCAGCCGCTCATCTCCTGACCGAGCGTGAGCGGCGTCGCGTCCTGCAGGTGCGTGCGGCCGATCTTCACGATGCCCGCGAAGGCCTCGGACTTGGCGGCGAGCGTGTCGCGCAGGACGCGCACCCGCGGGAAGAGATAGGCCTCGATCTGCTCGACGGCGGCGATGTGCATGGCCGTCGGGTAGGTGTCGTTGGAGGACTGCGACTTGTTGACGTCGTCGTTCGGGTGGATGGGCTTCTTCGAGCCCATGACGCCGCCCGCGAGCTCGATCGCGCGGTTCGAGATGACCTCGTTGACGTTCATGTTCGACTGCGTGCCCGAGCCCGTCTGCCAGACGACGAGCGGGAAGTGCGCGTCGAGCTTCCCGGCGATGACCTCGTCGGCGGCGGTCGCGATGAGGTCGCGCTTGTCGGCGGGCAGCACGCCGAGCTCGTGGTTCGCGAGGGCCGCGGCCTTCTTGAGGATGCCGAAGGCGCGGACGACCTCGCGCGGCATGCGCTCCTCGCCGATGCGGAAGTTCTGCTTGGAGCGCTGGGTCTGGCAGCCCCAGTACATCTCGGCCGGGACCTCGAGCGTGCCCATGGAATCGGACTCGGTGCGCGTCGCCATGATGAACCTCCGTTGGCGGCGCGGTTTCTAACACAGCGACGGGCGCCGTCACGTGCGGCGCGCGGGCCTCGGGGTGCGCTCTGGTATCGTCGGCGCGATGCCGCGACGCCCCGCCCCGTGCCTCGCCTCGCTCCTGCTTGCGCTGGTCGTGCTCGTGACGGGCGCGCGCGTCGCGGCGCAGGCCCCCGTGGCCCCCGATGTGGTGCGCCTGCGCGACGGCGGGCTGCTCCGCGGCACGATCGCGGAGTACGTCGTCGGCGACCACGCGACGCTCGTGCTCATCACCGGCGAGACGCGCCGCATCGCGGCCGCGGACATCCGCTACGCCGGGCCCGCGCAGGAAGAGCCCGCAGCGACGGGTGCGACGAACGGCGACGCGACAACACGCAGCGGGGATGCATCTGCAACAGAAGTTGCACCTGCAAGTCCGTCTACGTACGCAGAAGCGCCTCCGAGTGGCGCGGCGGGTGAAGCCGCTACGCAGGCCGTTCCCTCCGCACCCGCCGACGCGCGGCCCGCGACGCGCATCCGCATCCGCAGCCGCGATGGAGAGCGCCTCCACATCGACGCGGCGCCGCGCGGCCGTGAGCTCGCAGCGCTCTGCGAGACGCCCTGCGCACCGACGCTCGCGACGGGCATCTACCGCTTCGCGCTCACGCGGCCGGGCATGCCGCGCCTCGAGCCCGAACATCTCGTGCCGCTCGAGGAGGGCGACCGCGTGACGGTCACCTACGACACGCGCGGCGGCACGCGCACGGGCGGCCTCGTGCTCATCGGGCTCACCGCCGCGCTCGGCACCGGCATCGCGCTCGCGCCGCTCGCGATCGAAGAACGCGCACGCGACCGCGCCATCGTTCCCGCGATCGTCGCAGGCACAGCGCTCGCCGGGCTCGGCACGCTCATCGGCCTGATCATGCACGGCGCCGACGACCGCGCGCTCGTCTCCGTCACGCACCGCGAGGACGACGAGGACGACGACGAGGACGACGACTGACGGTGGCGCGGGCGCGGCGCTCAGCCGGCGTAACGCACGACGAGTTCGTCCCAACGTCGCACGCGCTCGTCGTCGTCGCCCATCATGTCGACGAGCCAGCGGCGCACGTACGCGCAGTCGAGCGCCTCGCGTCGGACCGCGATGAGCTGCCCGAGATCCCCGACATCCTTCGCGCGGAAGAAGAGCAGCTTGAAGACGGCGATGGCCTCCGGCGCGAGGAAGAAACCACGCCAGCCATCGACCGCGACCTCGACGCGCGTGCGCGCCGCCTCGTCCGAGAAGGGAATGCTCGGCACGAACACATCGACCCGCATGCCGTCCCACACCCCGACGAACATCCCGTCCCGCGCGGCGCGCGCCAACGCGGCGTCGCGTTCGAAGGTGACGCCGATCGCGGCGAGCGCGTCGAACACGCCGTCGAGCGCGTCGAGGGTGACGAAGACGTTCACGTCGACGTCCCTCGTGCCGCGAGGGACGCCTGCGACGGCGAGCGCGAGCGCACCACCGAGCGCGTAGGGGACGCCCGCTGCGCCGAGCGCGTCCGCGATCGTGCGGCCGGCCTCGGCCGCGCTGCGACGAAGCTCCGTCATCCGCGGCGGCTCTCACGCAGACGCCGCAGCGCGAGCACCGTGCTCTCCGGCAGGGGCTCTTCGTAGCCGAGCACGCGCTCCGGGAAGGGACTCGCACGGACGGCCCACAGCACGTCGCGCGCGCACGCTTCGAGCTCGCGCCAGCGCTCGGCGACGGTCATCGCACGCCAGCGCGCGGCATTCTCGCGCACGAGCTCGTCCTCGGCGTTCACCCATCCCGGCAGGGTCTCGAGGCGCATGGGTGGGACCGTAGCATCCGGCGCTCGGGCAACGTGCGCGCGGGCGAGCCCGCGGAGCCACGGGCAGCGCGTCTCGTCAGGGCGTCTGCACCGGGGGACGCACGCCGAGCGCCCGGGCCCGACGCACGAGCTTCGTGTCGAAGGTCGCGAAGGCCGTGGCGCGCGCCGCGCGTGCGACGTGGAGCGCATCCGCGAAGTCGAGCCCGGCTGCCGCAAGCTCCAAGGCGCGCTCGACGAGGGCGCGGTCCTCGACCTCGACGGTGTCGAGCAGGGTCCGGAAACCGGTGCGAAGGTCGGCATCCGGGATGCGGTAGAGCGCGCGCAGTACCCACTCCGTCTCGAGCAGGACGGTGACCGGCACGAAGAGTCGGTCGCTCTGTGCCAGCTTGCGGACACGCCGCGTCTGCGCCGGATCGTCCGCGACGAGGAGGCGGACGAGGACGTTGGTGTCGATGGCGATCATCGCGCGCCGCGACGCCGCGCCTCGGCGAGCACGGCGCGCTCCATCTCGGCCACGGAGTGCCGCCGACCACGGTAGGGGATGCAGCCGATCAGCGCGTCGATCGACGCGGTGCTCGCCGCCTCAGGGCGCCGCAGGAGTACGCCGCGCGTCGTCTCGACGAGCTCGAGCACCGTGCCCTCCCCCCAGCCGCAGCGCTCCCGTGCCTCGAGCGGAACGACGATCTGGCCCTTGCTCGACATCCGCACT
>Ga0172372_10013483_pt1 | contig 10109 bp, 9 predicted proteins | sample LakKiv5m_2_FD_114544 | JGI IMG/M metagenome (GOLD analysis project Ga0172372, IMG submission 114544) | Freshwater microbial communities from Kabuno Bay, South-Kivu, Congo - kab_092012_9.5m | ecosystem: Environmental > Aquatic > Freshwater > Lake | place: Democratic Republic of the Congo... | reverse complement strand
GCACTTGGGTCGCAAAAGTTCAGCAGAGCGGGGTTCGACAGATCTCTCGTCTAGGAGACGCGCTGACCCTCCCCGATTACCAAGACGCGTTAAAAGCCGCGCAGAAATATTTCGATCACGTCGATGGCGGTGGATCTTCGCAGCGGTTAACGGTGAAAGAAGCGCTTGAGCAGTACGTTGCGGGTATTCGGGGCGGCGTTGCCGGTCGCAACAAGGGTGTCTTGAGTTCTGACCAGAGAGAGGCAAAAGCCAAAGAAGTTGAACGATTCATTCGGTACGCGACTGGTGACCTCGCCAATGTCGCTCTGACGGCACTGACTCACCGCGCTGTGCAATCGTGGCGGGAGCAGATCAAGGAAGGGCGCGCTGCGAGTTCGGTTAATCGCATGATGACCATCTTGCGCGCTGGGTTGAATTTTGCCCTTGAGCAGCGAATGGTCACCAGTGATTCGGCGTGGGCCAAAGCACTCAAGTCTATTGAGAACGCCGGAAATCGACGTGATCGTTATGTCACCCTCAATGAGCGGCGGTTGATCATTGAAAAGACGCGCGAAGACTTCCAGCCTTACTTGCGTCTCTTGTGCTTAATTCCACTGCGTCCCGGTGACCCCGAGGAAATGCAAGTTAAGCATTACGACCCACGCACGCGCACGCTCACGGTGCCGGCGGGTAAGACGGCGTCACGTCGCATCCCGCTCTCGCCCGACGCGGAATCTGTGCTCCGTGACGTTTGCAAGGATAAGCTGCCGGGTGCGTATATGTTCATGCAAAGAAACGGGCACCGATGGCGCAAGGAGGCACGGCGCGAAGCAGTGCAGGAGGCGCGTGTTGGCGCCAAGCTGGGCGAGGACGTTGTCCTATATTCGATTCGTAGTTCGGTGATTACAGACATGATTACCGGCGGTGCCGATCCGCTCACGGTTGCGAGGCTGAGCGGCACGAGCTTGCAGATGATCCAAAAGCATTACGGGCACCTCGTCGATGCGCACGCCCGCGAGGCGCTCTCGTTGGTGAGGCTGTAGCCATGCCGCGCTACAAGTTCACGCCGGGCACGTCGGAGCAATGGGAGACGCTTGATCGCGTCAAGGTTGATCCTGCTCATGCGTGGCAGCTATTCGAGCACCTGGTCGATTACGTCGAGCGTGCGTCAGACTGCCCGGAGCCGTTGCGCCGGTGGCTGATCGAGGCTTTTGATGAGTCGCGAGGAAGTCCAGGGCGGCTGGCGGTGGCGCTCGGGCTTAAGCCTGGTCGCGGTAGGCGACCGCGTGCGGGTCTTCTCGAAGTGGTGGCGTTCGTCCACGAGAAACTCAAGACAGCGCGAAATCGTGAGCACGCGATTTCACAAGCTGTGAGGCAATTTGGCATGAAGCGCAGCACGGTGCGCAGCTACCTCGATCAATACGAAAGAGCGCTGCGCGTTGGCGATTCGTAGCGGAAAGCCCGAGGCTTTACTTACTCAAGCGGTGGCATCAATCGTCACCTTTTTGATGCCTTCCAGTCGCCCTATCGTGGTGCCACTCGCAGCAGGAGTTCGGCACCATGAGACGACAACACGTCGCACAAGATAACGGGCGCAAGCGCCGAGGATGCTCATGCGCCCGGTGATCAATCTCGACGGTCTGCGATTCGTCCCGGTCGCCGACGTCGCGCGGCACTTCAACGTTCTGTCCACGACCATGCTGCGCGAGCTTCAACGTGCACGCGTCAGTGTCATCTACATCGGCGCGCAGGCTCAGGTGAATGTGGCAGAGCTCGAGCAGTGGCTGCAGCGAAAGCACAACGAGGCACAGAAGGAATCGACCGGGGGCGTGCAGTGAACGACACCCCAGAACAGCTCGCCGACGCCATCGCCCAAGCCGTCGCCTTCGCTACTGCCACTGCGCCTATCCGCATGCTCGATGTTGGTGAGGTTGCAGCGGTGCTCGGGGTATCGCGCCCAACCATTTATCAGTGGATGTCTGCGGGCAACTTCCCGCAGCCCCGGCAGCTCAGCATCGGCCGATCCGGCTGGTTGATTGACGACATCCGCGCGTTTATCGAAACCCGCCCTCGAGGGGTGGCACCGTCAAAGCGCCACCGAGCAAAAGGGGGTAGCGCGTGAACGCAAAGAAAAGCCCCCAAGTGCGCCAACACTTGAGGGCCTATATCGTCAACACAAGCCACCGGAACATTACCACACTCTCGCGGTGGCGCGGCAGTCGGCGACCTCACCCATCCGGCCGCGTGCACGGTGCTGGAAGTGAACGGTCTACCGGCTGCCGCGCTCGTAGGGTGCCGTTGTGAGCAGCGCAAGCGCGACGATCTGCGAGCCCAGCACACTGCTCGACTACGCCCAGCGTTACATCGATGCAGGTTGGGCGGTGCTGCCTCTGCACGGGTTCGTCGACGGCAAATGCACTTGCAGCAAATCCGACTGCGTCTCGCCCGGTAAACACCCACGAGTTGTGTATCCGAATTTCCAGCGCGGCGTGCAGGATGCAACGCACGATCTGAATAGATTCAGGCAAGCGCTTGAGATCTTTCCTGGCAGATGCAACATCGGCATCCGACCACCAGAGGACGTTCTCGTAATCGATGTTGACCCGCGTAACGGCGGCGAGGACGCACTTGAGAATCTCGAGCAGCGCTTTGGGCGTCTACCCAATACCGTCGAGCAGCTGAGCGGTGGCGGCGGCCGGCACATCGTGTTGCGGCTACCCGAGGGGACGCGACCGAAAAGCGGCAAGCTCGGCGCTGGCCTCGATGTCAAAACGGCGACTGGCTACATCGTAGCCGAGCCGAGTGTTCATCCCAGCGGGCGGCAGTACGGGTGGGAAGCTTCAAGCTCCCTGTTATCGGCTCCCGAGGTAGCGCTTGCGCCCGCCTGGTTGTGCGTTTATGGGATGAGAGGAAGGCTGGCCGACTCTCCTTCCTCTCATCCCATAAACGCAGCGCTTGGCGCACCCGACAACCCGCTGGGAGTGTTACTCCCGCCCCCGCGGCGGGATCGGGTGCGCCAGGCACTTTTGTCCATCCCATCCGACGATCGCGACGAATGGGTTCGCTTTGCGCACGCGCTCAAGCCTTACGCCGAAGGGCGCTCGCTCTGGCTTGAGTGGTCAGCCAAAAGCGATAAGTTTAATCACGACGACGCCGATCGCGTATGGGCGAGCGTTCACTCACGAGGTGACGTAAGGATCGAGTCGATCTTTAAGCGCGCCACTGAGCTCGGTTGGGAGCGCCAACAGCTAAAAAGCGTAACTAACGCGTTTAGCACCGCGGTAGCTTTGCCCCGTCTGCAGCGCGCGGACGTCGATTTCGCAACCCTGCGCGCGGTGCCGTGGGTGATTGAGGGGTTCATCGCGAGCGGCGAAGTGCACTGCTTCGCAGGGCAACCTGGCGTCGGAAAGACGACCCTCTTCGCGGCGCTCGCATTGATCGTAGCCGGGTACGGCCGTCAACTCGGCAGCGACGTGCCGAACGATCGCCCGCGTCGGGTGCTCGTGGTGTCCGAACACGTCGGGCAGTTCGAGACGCTGCTCTACGGATTCTGCGCGAGCTACGCGCTGCCCGCCGACGAGCTCAAGGAGCGGGTGCTGCTTTACCACGCCGCACGCCTCACGCTCAGCGAGCTGCAGGGCGAGCTGCGCCACGTCATCCAGCAGCATGTGTCAGCCGGCGAGGAGCCGCCCCTCGTGATCCTCGACACGGCCGCAGCAAGCTTTGAGCTCGACGACGAGAACGACAACGCCGCCGTCGGCGCCATGCTTGCGGAGCTAAAACAAGTGGTGCTTGCCACTGGTGCGCCCGTTTGGATCATCGCGCATGCCGCGAAAGCGCTCGGTCGGCATGACGCAGAAATCACCCCGCGCGGCGCAAGCGCTTACATCGGCGACGCGCACGGCACTGGCTCAGTGTTTCGCGAGCCTGATCTGCCCGATTGGGTGTTCCTGCGTTCGCTCAAGAATCGCGCCGTGCGCAGTTTTGAGGAGATCGGCATGCAGACCCGCGTCGAGTGGCACACGACCACCGATGAGCGCGGCATCACCCAGCAAATCGGCATCCGGCTCGGCGTGCCCGGAAAAAGCGGCGAGACCCTCCGAAAGTCTGCCGCTCAAGAGCACGCGCAGGCCGCTCGCGTTGTCGAGGAAATTACGCTGCGGGTCAAGGCCAGGCAGCTCGTGCTCGAAATCATCGAGCAACACGGCATCGCCGCGATCTGGTCAGGCAGTGGCATCAGCGCCCGACCAGAAAGCATCCCCGCTGACGCCGCCATCACCGCTGCGCGCCTCAAGGCCGCGCTCGGTAAGCGCAGCAGCACGGCAGGCGCAGTGATGCACGAGTTGCGTGAGTGGGCGGGAAAAAGCGAATTTGAGGTCGAGCAGCGGGGGACGTGGTGGGTGCTGCGTAAAAAAGCAGAAATCCCCGTGAAATCCCCGCAGTCCCCGAGGAATCCCCGTGAAATCCCCAAGAAATCCCCAACAGCTGAGGAATCGGGAACGGGCGGCGCAGCGGGCGAGGGGGTATCAGCCCTCGCCGCCGCGATAGCCCCCGTCCTGGCAGAGAAAAACAAGGAATCCCCGAGTGGTTTCCTTAAGGGGATTTCACTTTCGGGGATTCCTCTCCACAAACCCCAATCAACTCAAAAGTGAGTACCAACGTGACCAACTCAGCGCCGTCTCTTCAGTTCGCCACCAGCTGTCGTCCAGGCCAACTCCGGTTTCAGCATGTCACCCACCGCGCAGATCTGCGGGATCAGTTCGCTATGGCTGCGCTTCCCCTCGTCGCAGGTGACCCGCTTCGACCAACGCCACCGGAAATCATCGCAGCACGGGCATACGACATCGCGGACGCGATGCTCGAACTCAGAGAAGCATGTTGATTAAAAATCCATATAATGAATTACTTACTTGCACAACGACCACACAGTGGATAAAGTCAGAGTCACCTGTCCATCAGGTTGGGATCAACAAATGGAAACGGAAAAACGAACGAAACGCGGACGATGGCCGAAAGGCGTGAGCGGGAACCCGAGCGGTCGGCCGCCGGGCATAGCCGACCTGCGTACGGTCGCGCGCGATCTGCTCGAGAGCCGCCAAGAGGATCTCGTGCGCGCACTGCTCGACCGGGCGGTGGCCGGCGACGTGGCGGCGCTCAAGCTCGCCCTGGAGCGTGTTTACACCGCGCCCAGGCAGTCGCACGAGGCCGTCGAGATCCCCGGTCTGGCCGAGGCCAACACATACGCGGAGCAGGCTGCGGCGGTGCGGCAAGCGCTTGCGCGTGGCCAGATTGCGCCCGATGTCGCAGCGGCGATCTTGGCTGGCATTAAAGACGCCGCTGTAGCTGAGCGCGTGGACGCACTGACGAATGAGATTGCGGATCTCAAGTCGCAATTGACGGACGCATGAGATGAGCTCCATCCAAGCACTTGAGCGACAAGTCGCAGAGCTACGGGCGTTGATCCGGCAGCGAGCCGGCGCGCCCACCGAGATGCTTGTGGTGGTACGCGGCGACCAGTCCGACGAAAGCGCCGAGCGATCGACCCTCGACCGGGTTCCGGCAGCATGGCGTGATGAGGTGCGCCTCAAATGGGTTCGGTTGCCCTGGCTAAAGGGCCGAAACATATATGCCGGACGCACGGAAGCCGTACAGGAATCGCAAACTATTGATTTTATTGCTTCGACCCCTGCCTTATTAGGGAAGGGCGGCGTGAAAAGCGCCACACCATTGGCGCCGGAGACGGCGCGGCCAGCTCGTAGCCGGAGGGGCGGCAAGCGCGCGGCCGTGGGCGACCGCCCAGACCCCCATCCCGGGTCGAACCCGGAGCGGGCCCGGGTCGGTTGATGGAGCCTCTCCCCCTTCCGCTCTGATTCCAGAAAAAAGCCGAGTGAAATTTGACCTAAAGGAAACACAAGATGACCGACTCGAACAAAATCAAAAGAGCTCAGCGCGCCGCCAAGCGCGCCGAGATCGACCTTGAACTCTCCGCGCTACGCGACCAGCTCGCTGAAGCCCGGGTGCACTGCGCACGCGCGTCTGATGAATTTGAAGCCTGCAAGGAAGCGATCCGACGCATTGACGCTGAGATGCGCTACCGGACGGCGCCTGGCAAATCTGTGATTGACGCAAAGGCCGAAGCGCTTGCGTTGGTTGCACTTGGGACACAGTCGCTCGAGGAGGCGCGCGCTGTTGAGGGTGGCACCTACAACAAGATGAGCCTCTCGGAGCTGAACACCGCGATAATCGGATTGAAGCGATCCCAGTATCAGCACGAGCTGACATTGCGGGATGCGAAGTTACGCGTGCGCTTGCTGGGCAACCAGGTGCTTGAGAAGAAGTGCGCGATCGCAGCGAGTGAATATGACGATGCCGTTGATGATCTCGTGGAACGATGGGCTGATCTTCGCGCGTACTCGATGCACTTTTCTGCGCGAAGTCTGCAGCAGCCCATATGGCTGCAGGCGTGGAATCAGTTGCGCATACCGTTGCATCAGTGTCGACCCGCAGCGATTTCTTCGCTTTCTCAGGAATTGTTTCTTGACGGTAGCGCTGTCCTTTGTGGCGGTGGAACTAACGCCGCAGAGCGTCGAATTGACTCGATCGTCGCCGAGCTCGGGGTGTCCTGATGCGCACAATAGACAGATATCGGCGATCGTCGATTTCAGCGAACCCGGCCGCGTATGCCCGGCAGGTGACTGGGCACGATCTGCAGAAGCTTGAGCGCCACTTCGACACTGCGTCGCGACTGCTTAGCGGCGGTCAGTTATCCACTCAGGACGTAGCGTGGCTGGATCAGCTTGCGGCGCAATCGCGCATCCCGGCGCACTGGGTGCGCGAGCAAGTGCAGAAAATTAAGAGCGAGCCTAATCCGCAACGTCGGGCTGAGCTGTACATCGCTGGTGTTCAAGGGTCACCGGAGGCGGCGCGCGTTGGGTTACAGATGACTGCCGCGTTTGAGCGGCAGCGAACGGTCAACGCAATAAACAAGCGTCTAACGGAGAACAAGCCGCGAGCGCTGCAGGACGAGGTGCCGATCGACGAGTCATGGAAGAAGCGATACGCGGAAGAGCGCTCCGATGAGGATTCTCGGCGTGACGCGATCGTAAAAGCCATTCAGGAACAGGTCGGATACACGCCGCCGGAAAGGATGACGCTCGAGCAACGCCAGGCCAATGCGCAGCAGAAAGCGAATGCGCTTGCCGATGCCATCGAGCACTCGGCGGGTAAGCCGGCCACGTTGAGAGAGCAGATCGCTCGAAACGTACACGCTGACTCGGTACTCGGAGAGCTGCACGACTTGGGATTACGGGAGGAGTCAGACACCTTTAGCGCAAAGGCCGAGCAGTGGGCTCAATCCGAGCAGGTCTCTGCGTGGCGCGCAGACGAGTAGGTCACGAGAGGAGACGGACAATGAACCCACTGATCGAAGCATTGGCGATTGGAGTTAAGCAACCCGCGAGTTTGGATCCGGTAGCGGACGCGCAAGAGAAATTGCGCCGGGCGTTAATGGCGAGTCGTGCCGCCGGTGCCCCCGTTGATCTCGCAACGCAACAGCCGCGAAAACAGAGTGCCGGCGGGGCTCTGACAACGAATGCACAGCCCCGAGAGATACAGCCCGGAGAGGGCAACATCCGGCGAGCGCTGGAGCTCTACGGTAAGGACGACGACTATACAGAAGCCCGCGCGTACGCTGCGCAGCGAGCCTCTGAAGGCGAATCAGCGTTAATTAATGCTCTTGCCGCCGGTTACGCTGGCGAGCGCCTCGCGCCGGTACAGTCGATGTATTTGAAGCGTGCTGAAACTGCTCGAGAGCCGCTCAAGGTTGGCGGCGCGGTTATCAGCCCAGACGGCACGGTGATGCGTGACCCGAGCGCAGCGCGGCAGCGGGAGGCCGACAAGCTGCTGCAGCTGGGGCAGTTCGAGATGACGTTGGATGATCGTCGGCAAGCGCGTGAGCTTGCGGATCTGCAGCGCCGCGATTTGTCGGCGGCAAACGCCAGCAGGCGTGACGACGAACGTCGCTTTACAAACGCGACAAAGCTTAGAGGTGAGTTGACGCAGCGACTGGACAAGGTCGCCGCAGGCTCGAGCTTTGCAGAGAACGTGCTCGCGATGCTGGCTGATCCAGAGATCGCGAAGAACCCAACAAAGCAGGTCACCCTCGTGACGGCATTCGGGAAGATGCTTGATCCTGAGTCGGTCGTGCGCGAATCAGAATACGCAATGATCGCCAACGCACGCGGCGCATTTGAAAACGTCATTCGATATCCCGAGCGCATCACGAGCGGCACTGCGCTATCGCCTGATCAATTGCGCAGCATGCGCGATGTAGCTCGGAACTTGTACTCGGGATCGCAGCAGCGAAAGCAAGACGTGCTCGAGTATTACAGAGGAATTGCGGAGCGAAACAATGTGCCGGTGGATGATGTTTTGCCTTTTGGTAGCTCATACCAGTCTGCTGATGGCGCTTCCGCTGGTGCAGCAAAGCGTATTCGTTTTGAAGATCTTCAGCCGTAAGGATTCCGCCCATGCCAATTGATGTCGTAATGCCTGACGGCACCGTGATCGAAGGAGTGCCAGAAGGCACAACGAAGCGCGAGCTCGAGCGATTGCTGGAGCGAAAGCGGACGCCTCAACTCACTGAGGAGTGGCGACGTAACACCGGACGCAGTATGGCCGCCGCGCAGGCGCGCGACATGCCGTGGATTCAGCGCGCCGCGCTTAACGTCGGTGCGGGAGTTAACGAGCTTGCGCAGGGTGCGCAGCAACGGTGGAACGATGCTTTCGGCGACGATACGCGTAGGGCTGAGCTGCAGCGCGAGGTCGCTGATTCGCGCGCAGTCGCCGAGGCACTTGCGACGACGACGCCTGGCGGGAGCGCACTACAGGTGGCAGGCAACGTGCTGCCAACGCTGGCTGTGCCGGTCGGGGCGTTTGCAAACACGGCCGTTCGAGCTGCGACTTTTTTACCCAGAACGATGCAAGCGTTACGCGCGGGGCGCTCGATTGCAGCAGCGCCCCAAACAGCGGCCCGTCTTGGCAGTGGGGGGCTCGTTGCTGACTCGGCATTGGCCGGCGGTGTTTATGGCGCGCTGGCGCCGACCGTTGAAGGCGAGAGCGTCGCTGAAAATGCTCTGATGGGCGCTTCGACGAGCGCCCTTATCCCTGCCATAGCTGGCGGGTTTCGGATCGGCAACAGGATGATGACTGCCGGTGGTGGCGGGGAGCGTGCGGCGGAAAACGTGGCAGACGAAATTGCAGGAGCGGGAGCCTCGCAAGCTGACCGGCAAGCCTCGCTGGCGCAAACGATCCAAACACTGAGAGATAACCAATCTGCACGCATCGGGCCACGCGCACCCAACGAGGCAGCGATTCCGCTGACAGTGGCTGCCCAACTTGATAATCCGAATTTCGCCCGGCTTGAGCGGGGCAGTCGGGCTCGCAACGCCGGCAATTGGTACGAGTTCGATCAGAACCAAGCGCGAGCGGTAGCTGATGAGCTCGGCACGGCCACCGGCGAGGCGGCTGATCTCGCGGCGCGTCGCGGTAGACGGCGCGAGGCGTGGGATGCCGGCTGGTCGTTGACTGAGCGCGCAATTGGTCCGCGTGCGTTTCGTCAGGAGATCAGTGGTCTCGCTTCAACAATCGATCAAGCGCTGCTAACGCCCGATGCGGCAAACCCCGCTGTGCGAAACATGCTCAGCGACATCGCCGCAGAAATAAAACGCTACGGTGAGAAAATCCAGCCAGGAGTGTTGCAGCAGATCAGAGCCAATCTCAGTGGCAAGATGCAGCCGCTCAGCCCTAACGCTTACAAAGCTGCGCCACGCGACGCCGCAGCAACGCGGCTCGTCATGGGCGAACTCGATCGCATACTCAACAACGTGAGTGATAATCGATGGGCAGGCGTTCTCGAGGATTACGCGTCGAATTCACGCCGCGTCGATCAGTCAAAGGCGGCTGGGCGCGTGCGTGACGCTTTCTATGATCCATCCACCGGCCGCGTGTTGGGAGTTGCCTCGGACGCTGCAGGGGACGTTCCGAAGGTGACAGAGTCAGGACTGGGTCGGGCATTGAACCGTGCTCGAGATCCTGCGCAGCGTTCGCAGTTATCACCGGCGGCTGAGGCG
>Ga0172372_10013481_pt1 | contig 10110 bp, 9 predicted proteins | sample LakKiv5m_2_FD_114544 | JGI IMG/M metagenome (GOLD analysis project Ga0172372, IMG submission 114544) | Freshwater microbial communities from Kabuno Bay, South-Kivu, Congo - kab_092012_9.5m | ecosystem: Environmental > Aquatic > Freshwater > Lake | place: Democratic Republic of the Congo... | reverse complement strand
GAACCCGACGAATGCTGAATTCCTGACTAAGGTCTACAGCAACGTGCTCGCTCGTACTCCGGACGCAGCCGGTCTTGATTGGTGGGTCAATGAAATGAAGACTAATCCCGCAAAGACATGGCAAAAGGTACTAGCTGACTTTTCTGAGTCAACCGAAAATCAAGCCAATGTAGCTTCACTGATTGCCAACGGGATTGAGTACGCACCTTGGACCGGATAATTTCCTTTGGTGACTAGTTGGCACGGTTGCCTTGTAGTGACTGTAGTTCTGTCCAGATTCTGGACACTGGGCAAGTGTCCAGAGTAAATTCACACACTAGGTCAACACCACATGTAACCCGATGTGAGCTTCGTTTCTGTTGGTAGTCAATGCTTCACTTTTGAATTGATCTTCAACCGAGCGTGTGCATTAATACAAAGATGGTGTGAAATTGCAAATTCATCAATGCACTTGCAGGTGTCCAGCTTCTGGACACTTGGCACCTCGTGTCCACCCCAGTTCTGGCAGAACATCTTCTCTTAATCCCGTACCGGGATGCGTTGGTTTGCGATTTGGATCGCGCTGTGTCTTCATCAGTGATAATTCTCTAAATTAACGTTGACGGCTCTTGGCCATCGAACTCAAAAGCGATTCGCCAACTACCGATTACGGATACTGCATAAGCTCGAGTTATGTGAAGCTGCTAGACGAACAGTTTAGCGATCTGCCCCAAAGGAAGAAACAGGCGCAGAGGAGTTTGCTGGAACGGCTGGAAATCAAAATGCCGATAGAAGCTTTCGGCTCGCTCGTCCTTCGCATCCACGACCACTGCCATGGCAGCGATCTGCTGCGCCGCTTCCAAGCTACGGCGTAGGGCATCCACGAGCAAGAACTCCCCGACACCTTGACCGCCGACCGAGCGATCTACTGCTAACCTTCCGAGCAGCGTGACCGGCAGTTGCCCATAGCGTGGCAGCCTCTTCATCAGATCTGGTGGCAGTTCATCAACCGGGATGATGGAGGCTGAAAGAGTGTAAAAGCCTAGCACTGAAGAGCTGTTCGGCTGTGTGAGGATGAATGGAGCAGCGACGCGCTTTTCGGCGTCTTGTCTTGCCTGTTCGCGCAGATAGCGATTTAGGTCTTCATTGCCGCAATCGAAAGATTTGCGGTCATGCGTCTTTTGAAGAGGACAGACGTTTTCCGGAACAAGTGCGAGAGCCAATCACAGCCCCGCCTTCCGACGATAATTCTGCACCGCCCTCTTGATGCGCACGCCAGACTCAGCGGGGTTCAGCAAAGCGTTGACGAAGGCAATCTGTTCCTCACGGGACAGGCGGATGACTTCGTGCTCTTGCAGTATCTTTGCCGCAGCTTCTTGAGTGCTGTCGATGACGAGTTCGCTTAAGGTACGGCCCGTTAGAGTGGCAGCACGCTGAAAGAAATCCTTTTGGCCACTGGAGACTCTTGCTTCCAGGCGCGCATTGCGCGACTTTTCTTGAGTTTCAGGCGTTTTCAACATGGGCAATCTCACTGAAATAGGCTTAGGAAATGATAATGTACGGCATTTGTCCGTACAAGTCAATCTAAATGTTTGAGCCGTGCCTACCGCCGGTCAGCCGCCAGGGACGGAGAACCCTCAAGACAACTGGCGATAGAGCCCGATACAGGTACCGGAACGGCGGTGATTGGGGTGGGTTACAAGACTTGACGAATACTGTTTCTTGTTCAGCATTGCACATGATTGTCGAAATTCACAAATTCTAGGAATCAGAGGAAAAATGAGTACCGTGAGCAAAATTGAATTTGCAAGAGATGGGCTGATACAGGTTATCGAAGAAATTTTTCCAGCCACGTAAATCTTGATTGATCCAGTACTATCAGCTGACCTCAGGATCAGGATCCTCAACACTTTGTGCAGCCCGACTCTCGACAAGAATCGGCGCACAAATCCAGTTATGTTTACTTTCGGGTCAATCAAGCAAACAAACGCTCATCAAGGACTTTTCGAAGGCCACGCAGAGTTACCGGCGCCGGCTCGGGGTTCAGTGCTTGTCGTAAAGCTTCGTTAATCAATGTTTGGTAATCACGGACTGAGCTTTCGGCTTTATTCTTAAATGACTCAATGATGCCGTCATCAGGCATACTCGTAATGCGCGTCTTTTCAGGGGATGTGATCACCGTATCACAAGTGAAAGCATTTATGCCGATGACTATTCGACTACTGATAGTGGCTTTCACACTAGGCATTAGCGGATGCGCTCAGGTGTCTTACTACACACAAGCCGCACAGGGTCAGCTTCGCCTCGCGAATAGTGCCAAACCGGTTGATACATGGCTCTCAGATCCTGCCGTAAGTACTGAAACCAAGCATCGGCTTCGGCGTGCCGTTGCGATCAGGCGTTTTGCTGTCGACGAGTTGAGTTTGCCAGACAATGGTAGCTACTCAAAGTATGCTGATATCAAGCGTCCTTATGTAATGTGGAATGTGGTGGCAACACCAGAGCTGTCACTAAAGCCCATGCAATGGTGCTTTCCTATTGCGGGTTGTGTTGAATACAAAGGCTATTACAATAAAGAAGCAGCGCACCAATTCGCACAGGAATTACGTGCCATGGGGCATGAGGTGCGCGTCTCTGGCGTACCCGCCTACTCGACACTCGGGTGGTTCAACGATCCTCTACTTTCAAGCTTTATTACCTACCCCGAGGCGGAAGTAGCGCGAATGCTATTTCATGAGCTTGCGCATCAAGTCGCCTATGCACCGGGCGATACCCAGTTTAACGAGGGCTTTGCTACAGCAGTTGAGACGATTGGCGTTCAGCGATGGCTCAATTTCACCGGCGACGAAGAAACACGAAGGAACTACGAAGAATACCAAAAACGCAAACGTGATTTTCTATTACTACTAGCGAACCACCGAAACCAGCTTCGAGTCGTTTATGAAAGCAATATCAGTGACGCAGAGAAGCGCGTGAAAAAAACAGCGGTCATGTCTTCTTTACAGCAGACCTATAACCAAATCAAGCAGGAGCGATGGAATGGCTACGCCGGCTACGATAATTGGTTTAATGAACCGCTTACCAATGCGCATTTGGCGCTAGTGTCACTCTATGAAGACTTACCGCCCGCGTTTCAATCACTTTATGAGCGCTCGGGTAGCTTGCCTCAGTTTTATGCAGAGGTCAAAGTATTATCAAAGTATGACAAGGCGAAGCGCCATCAGGCTTTAGCAGCGCTACCGTTACCGAAACGTGATGATCCTCTGGCTTTGCCGATCGAGTCAAAAACTAATCAGTCGAACGTAAGCCAGGTCGAGCCTGGCGATTGATCTGCGGTAAAAGATCTGTCCAACAAATAACTAAGCTTATTTACAGATTTTTCGTTTACAGGTTTCTGGACTTTCAGTGGGCGTCTGCTCTGTCATCCGCATCCCGAAAAACAGCCTAAAACTTATCCCACAAACGCCTAATGACGTAATCGGCACCTCGGTGGCTTAGGTGATCATCATCGATGTAAAACAGAATTCCTTCCTTGGCGCCGTAACACCAGTGCTGGTCGCAGAGGGCGTCTGCCAAGTCAATAACTTTAATTGCGGAGCGCTCTGCTAAGACCTGGTCAATCATCAATCGATGGGCTTTTGTTCTATTTTCAAATTGTGATTTACTCACCGCGCAAGGATGCTTCTCGCTGGAAGGCCATGCCAATGGTCTGAATGAAAAGCAACTGCGAATATCAAACCCAAGCTCGGGAACATCATGAAGAAATGTAACTGTCTTACCTGCTGAAATAAGTGCGTCCAGCGTATTCGCCAAGCCTTGGGAAAACACCTCTTGGTTCGTTCTGACACCGCGAACTTCGTCTTTGAAGTTAAGCGCCCACGTTCCGAATTGCTCCAACTCTATCTCGCCAAATCCTTGCGCAGTTGTATACATCGGACCTCGGCTCGTGATAATCACATGTTGGATGGATGGGTCAGAAACAACTTTACGGATCGCTTGCGATCCTTTTACCAGACAGTTCCGAGCATCACCACCAAGATCCTGAATCACTACGTCAAGCAAGGGTGGGCACCCATCACTCGCACCAAAAAGGGCTATATCCTGTCCTTTTTCCTTGAATCGATCAATTAATCCTGAGTAGATGGTCAGCGCATGACTATCGCCGAGAACGACTACCGAGGGGTTCGGCCCGGTCGCATGGCAGCGAGGACCATCTTGAGACACATCCGCGCAGTACCAGATCTGCGTCGATGGAAGATGAAACTTGAGGTCTTCGAGCTGAGCCTGAATAAGCTGGTTTTGATATCGACGTGGAAACCCATCTTGCAAAAACGTAATCAGACTAACTGCGGCTAAAACAGCCATTGCGGCACACAGCGAGATTGTTTTTTTTCGTAAATTACGTCCGAACCGTAGTGGCTGCTCGATCCAACGATACGTTATGACGGAAAGACAAACAGCCAAAGCAACAAGTAATACCTGAGCCTCCCAAGGCGTGCTAACGCCTGTCATAATTTTTGTGAAAGAAATAATCGGCCAATGCCAAAGGTAAAGCGGAAAACTGATTAGCCCAATGCTTACAAGCGCTCTATGTGATAGCACCCGCCGGTTTAACCAGGTGTCCACGCCCGACAGAATGATCAGCGCCGTACCCAGAACGGGGACAACAGCCCAAATACCCGGAAATTCCAAATCTTGATCGAAGAAAATGCTGCTGACTGCGACGAGAACCAAGCCAAAAAGCGACATTACTTCACGCCGCATTGAGACCTGCCTGGCGGTGAAACCATCAGAATCGACTTGCCCTGTTTTCAGGTGATATAGCTTGGCGACCAGACAACCTGAAAGTAACTCCCACATTCGGGTAGCCGGCGAGAAGAAAGCGTGGGTTGACGATTCAGACACTATGGATAAATTGAGCACCAAAGATACCAATATCAGCACGATGCAGATTTTGGACGTACTTATGCCGAACCTGCGTGCCAACCAAAACATCGCAGGCCATAACAAATAAAACTGGCCTTCTATGCCTAAGCTCCAAAGATGCAGTAAGGGCTTTGCGTATGTCGCATAATCAAAATAACCCGTTTCAGCCCAAAAAACGAAGTTTGAAACGAACAAAACGCTAGCAAGTGTCAGCTTACTTAGCTGTTTGTATTCATCGGCTAACAGCGCGATCGCGCTAAATGCGTAGCAAGCCGTCAGCACTACGACCAGCGATGGCAGCAAGCGCCTGATTCTGCCAGCATAAAATTCCCAAAAACTGAAATTAGGTAACTGGTGCTGATGCACTAATACCTGGGTGATCAGAAATCCAGAGATGACAAAAAAGACATCAACACCGACGAAGCCACCAGGCATAAGCAATGGAAATGCATGAAAGCCGACTACGGCAATAATCGCCAGCGCACGCAGTCCGTCAATATCTGGGCGATACGTAGATTGAATCTCGCCGATGCGATTTCCTAGGGTCATCAAGATTGCATTTCATTCAAAGCTGCTATTCATCCAAACTCGCGCAGAAATCCCTGAGCTTTTGTTGGCCTTACAAGGCGTGAGCGTCGTAAGCCGGATTAGAAAAACCTTTCAGCGCAATAGGTCTGCGAGGGACGCCTACAATACAAGCTGTCAGGGCATAACCGGGACTGCCTGTACATATTTCAGCTGGATCTGAAATGGTCCTTTTTGTTGATCTGCGATGAGAATACCAACTTCCTTAACATCAGAGAAGGTTACGTCACTTGCATCAACTGCACGACCCCGGAAGCTCGCCTTGAAATCACTCGGCTTGAAACGAATAACTTCCCAGGCATCTTTTGCATTGAAGGTGGCCTGATACATCGGCGTACGTGATGATGAATCGGTTCGTAGTAAAAATTTATACTGCTTACCATCGCCTTTCACCATTATTTCAAGTAACGCTGTATTGCGGTGAAACGTCGCGGGACTTCTTGCTGATGCAAATCCACCGTTATTCTCAAGGGAGACAATACCCTCGATAATTACGCCATTACTATCATGTCGAATCTGTGATTGCGATACGCCACCCATCACACCGTCATTCACCACCCACATCGCATTGACGACCTGTCGATCGGTGAAATCAATTGACTGGGCGTTGGTCATATGGGATGCGAGCGATAGAATAAAAAGAAAGATTAAGTGATGGCGATGTATCATTTGGCGGTGGTGTGTGATGAAATCTATTTGCTTCCTACATCAATGCGGGCCATGGTACGACAATTGTTAAATGCCTAGACGTAGAAGTCCGACACAATAAGCAAATATCTCCGGGTCGGTGTTGTGTAATTTTTAACGCCACCCATTCTCTTCCAAGGAGTTGACCATGGGGCGACTAATTCTTGACGAAATCCATCTGCATCCCGCCATACGCTCGGTCATTGCAGATCATCATTTGGAAACTGTACAGGCTGTGCAAGCCGCTATAGGCCAGCACCGAGTCGTCATCGTTGGCATGGCGGGTAACCCAGTCGTTTCCAAAGCGCGCAACGCATTGACCTCGCAGCGTATAAAGTACCAATACCTAGAATATGGCAGCTATTTTAGCCAGTGGCGCCGCCGCAATGCTTTAAAAATGTGGACCGGCTGGCCGACTTTCCCCATGATTTTTATAGATGGTGTTCTTGTTGGTGGCTTTAAAGACTTGAAAGCCCTGATTGATTCCGGTGAATTGGCGAGTATGTTGAGCATCACGCGTGATCGATGAGCAGTATGACTTGCTTGTGCTGAACCAGCCCAAGAAAGCGCATGCTGAAAATAATCATGGCGCATCCAATTTTCGAATGAGTGATGTACTTGACCCTACAAGCTTGCAGGCAACAAGCGCTAACTTAAATCGATCTACTTGGCTGGCAAACGAGTGGATTGCCAAGAAACGAATTGAACCTGGCCATCGCGCTTGACCCAAACAGAATGAAAGCGCAAATCTACGGTCATTTCTTTGTTGTTTAATGTGACATCAAAGTTGCCTATTCCCGTTAGCGTGGCTACGCAACCAAAGGTACGCACCACAACATCTGAACGGCGCATGTTGCGATACTTTACAGCGCCGCTACGCAGTGATTCGATGAAGACTTTTTTATCTTCCATTGTTGAGCTGCTATGGATATACACAAGATCATTGGCGATGAGTCGCTCCAGTGCCACAACGTCATTACTCATTTGTGCGGCGTAGCGCTCATCCTCTGATTTGATCGCCTCCTGAGCAGTGATGGGATCGCAGCAGAAGGCTGACCCTGCCGTCACGAGTAAAGATGCGATAAAAAGCGTAGCGGTAAGAGTTTTACGCATAAGACCCTCCTGATTCTGAATTTATCTACTGTCCGTTTGGCTTGGATGCTTGCCTAAAAGGCCCTCATTAATATTAAATTTTTAGCAATCACCCCGGGGCGGGTGCATTCATTACTTGGGCGTTGATGATCACCAAATGTAAATTATCATTTACTCCTGCCCAAATGCCCACAAACGCACAAAGCTTGTATGCTAGATTGGCTCCTGAAGAAAATTAAACGAAAAATTCAGGCTAAAAATAATAATTATCACGAGCGAGATCTGAGGCCTACTTACCTGGGGCGACAGCAGAAAATTTCAATCGCCGTTGCCACTAATCATGCTCAAAGAACTTACATAATAATCCTTGCGTGGTGGGGGTGCCAGCATGTCTTTTTTTAAGCGATTGTATTTCAGCATTACGCTGCTGGCCTTTGCTTGCTTATTTACACCAAGCCACGCAAAAATTTTGGTAACACCGCAGACACCTATGGTGTTTACCGATAAAGATATATTGGTATTTGAGGATCCAACCCGCCAGGCTACCGTCGAAGAGGTGTACAAACAACAAGATAGATTTGTCAGACCTGAGCAGATTCGGTCTTTAAAATCAAACACGAACTACTGGGTCTTGCAAAAAATCGAAAGCAAGCTCGATCATGATCGATTCATCCAAATCGATGCTTCTGGCTGGAAAAGGCTCACCCCTCACCTTATTGACTCTGAGGGCCGCGCTCGATCGCTGAAATCAGTCGGCTTTGTAGGTAGCTACAACCCCTATTTAGATAATAGTCCACTCAAAACACCTATCGCAAAACACGACAGTGGATTTCCGAAGTTCCTTCTGAAGAGCGGTACTGAAGTCACACTACTGATTCAGTTGAATTCTCATCCTTTTTTTAATGCAAGATCCTTTTCAGTAAACCTGGTTGACGATGTTACTTTTGCTGAATTCAGAAGATTCAGCTTGTATATCGAAGGGGCTCTGTTCGGTACGCTGTTCGCCCTGACGATTTTTGCGCTGTTCAATGCATATCAGACAAAGGATAAGGTCAATTCCTATTATGCGCTTTGGATTTCCCTGGCATTTTCAGCAATTTTTGTAAGCTGGATCTATGACGGCTATCGCTTATTTGAATTTTTTGATCTTGAATGGAAATCTTCTTCTCACCGCGACAGCTTTGCCTTCATTGCTTTTGCGGCACTTAGTTACGCTCAGGCGATTACGTATGCCTTGTTTGCCGGGCAGTATCTGGGAATAAAGCAGTATTTTCCAAGGGTTTACCTTCTGACCAATATCTGGGTGACCTATGCAGTTATTTACTGCTTGTTGATGCTGACTGGTGGGTTCTATTTCCTCGAAAATCATGTAGATCTTCAAAAGTTTTTTGCACTACCGTATGCTGTATCTGTTAGCTTGCTGCTGATCACATTTTTTGTTTGCAGCTATCTTCGGTACCGTGAAGGGTTTGTTTTTTCTATCTACTTTACTTTTGCAATCATCCCATACCTAATCTTCCGGCTGAGTTTTGTATTCGGAACCTACGGTTTTCCCACAATCTTTCGGTATCTGCCTGATCAGGGCCTAGGTTACTTTTTAAAGAATCCATGGACTAATCTGGCATTTGGTATGTGCATGGAGGCGCTGATCATGGCGCTTGCGGTTATCAGTCGTGCTCGTTGGCTTCAGCTTGAACTAAATCGTTCGAGCAAAGAGCAAACCGCGCTCGTTGAACAGCAAAATATGCTGCTTGAAACCAAGGTCGAAGAACGAACCCAGGAATTACGCCAGAAACAAGAGGTTGTAGAAAGCTCAATGAATTACGCAAGTCGCCTGCAGCGCGGCCAACTACCACGAACGATTCGTCTTGAGGAAAGGTTTCAGTCATTCGCTACGATATGGGAGCCTAGAGACACGATCGGCGGGGACTTGTACTGGGTTTCATCATCTCAGCACCAAGGTCCTTTTGTCTTGGCCGTGGCTGACTGCACTGGGCATGGTGTTCCAGGTGCAATGCTATCGCTGCTAGTGAGTAATTCGCTTGAGCGCATTTTCGCCAAATCGACAGCGGATGAACCAACCAAAGCACTAACTTCACTGGATTACTTTATAAGATCAGGCCTGAATCAGGATCTCAATGATTCCGAGAGTAACGATGGTTGCGATGCTGCGATGGTAAGAATTCATCGTGACAAAAATATTCTTGAGTATGCGGGCGCTAAAATTGACCTATTTCATGTAGATAGCCGCGGTGATCTACATCGATATAAATCTAATCGCATCAGTCTTGGCTATAAAGATCAGGATGCCACGAACATCCTGCCAACCAAAGAGATTCATTATGAGTCCGGTGATTTATTTATGATCGTCACGGATGGATTGACCGATCAGGTCGGTGGTAAGGATCATGAGCGTCCCGTATCATTTGGTTATCGGCGACTCTCTTCGTTGATTTTGGTGCATAAAGATAAAGACTGCCAAAGCATTGCAGATGAAATACGCGCAAGTCTATCTAAGTGGCAGGGCTCGCAATCTCGACGAGACGATCTGACCGTTGTGCTGTTCAAGCTTTGAGACGAAATTAAGAAGTCTTTGGACGCGTGTTAACAAAGCAGGTTGACTCAAAATCTAGTTTTCTTTTCAATTGTGAATACCGATTTTGAAACCATCTTCCTTGATCTTCAGGGCATGCGCCTTCACGCGGTGGCCGCGAATCCTGAAGACATCCAGGCAGCAGCGGTACCTTCCGCGATGAGGATCTTGAGCTTTACCGGCAGGCGTGGGCCAGACCGGGGGCATTACGGGCCATGATCGATTGGTATCGCGCCGGCATTCGATTT
>Ga0172372_10013478_pt1 | contig 10111 bp, 11 predicted proteins | sample LakKiv5m_2_FD_114544 | JGI IMG/M metagenome (GOLD analysis project Ga0172372, IMG submission 114544) | Freshwater microbial communities from Kabuno Bay, South-Kivu, Congo - kab_092012_9.5m | ecosystem: Environmental > Aquatic > Freshwater > Lake | place: Democratic Republic of the Congo... | reverse complement strand
GTGTCCGCTGAAAAGTCACACACATTTATGAGCAACGCAACAGCCACACAAAGCACAACAGATTTGCGCGCGGGTCGCATGGCCGAATCACTCATCGGTTCTGAAATCATTAAACTCGCAGCGGAAATCAATGAGAAAATCCGCAACGGTGAAAAGGTTTACAATTTCACAATCGGCGATTTTAACCCGAAGATTTTCCCGATTCCCACAGCGCTGAAAAAAGAAATCATTGCTGCATACGACGCGGATGAAACGAATTATCCTGCGGCTGATGGTGTTGCTGAATTGCGCAAAGCGGTTTCCGAACTGATTGAGAAACGTCAGGGATTGAAATACGCTACGGATGAAATTCTCATTGCAGGCGGTGCTCGTCCTGTGATTTACGCTATTTACAGAACAGTTCTTGATCCGGGCGAAAAGGTTTTGTTCCCTGTTCCATCTTGGAATAACAACCATTATACGCACATGAATTCCGGGGATTACAGTTTCCAGGTTTTCGTTGAGACCAAGCCGGAAAATAACTTCATGCCAACAGCTGCAGAATTGAAACCGCACCTGAAAGATGTGGCGCTCGTTTCACTCTGCTCTCCGTTGAATCCAACAGGAACAACTTTCACGAAAGAAACGCTGACTGAAATCTGCGACATGATTCTCGAAGAGAACAAACGTCGCGGACCTGCACAGAAGCCGCTGTATCTCTTGTATGATCAGATTTACTGGGCATTGACATTCGGAGATGTAAAACATTACGATCCGGTGAGTCTGCGTCCTGAAATGCGCAACTATACAATTTTCGTTGACGGAATTTCCAAATCACTTGCTGCAACAGGCGTTCGTGTAGGTTGGGCAATGGGTCCGAAACGTATCGTGGAAAAGATGAAATCGATTCTTTCTCACGTGGGTGCATGGGCTCCGAAGGCGGAACAGGTTGCAAGTGCAAAGTTTCTATCAGATCTGAATCAATACGATACTTTCCTTGGTGACATCAAAGAAAAAGTGAATGCACGATTGGTTGGATTCCACAAAGGATTTCAATCGTTGAAAGCAAAAGGTTTTCAGGTGGATTCCATTGCTCCGCAAGCTGCGATTTATCTCACTGTTCAATTTGCTTTGCACGGAAAGAAAACTGCAGATGGAAAAACACTTGCATCAACAAAAGATATTACAAGCTACATTCTGAATGAAGCAAAAGTTGCTGTTGTTCCGTTCAACGCATTCGGAGCTTCTGCAGAATCCAATTGGTACCGACTTTCCGTGGGCACATGCAGATTGGAAGATGTTGAGTTGGTAATCGAATCGCTTGAAAAAGCATTGTCTAAATTGTCCTGAGTTTCCCGGAAATGAAAAACCGTTATTGTGTTATAATGGCAGGAGGCGTCGGAACCAGATTCTGGCCGATGAGTCGTACTGCGCATCCGAAACAATTCATTGATGTTCTGGGAACAGGACGAACATTGCTTCAATCTACTTACGATCGTGCATTGCAGTTTTGCGAGCCGGAGAACATTTTTGTTGTAACGAATGAAAGTTACCGCGGACTTGTATCGGAGCAGTTGCCGGATCTGCACGTACCGAATATTCTGAGTGAACCTGCGCGAAAAAATACAGCACCGTGTGTTGCGTTTGCCGCCTGGAAAATTCATTCATTGAATCCGGATGCGGTGATGGTTGTTGCGCCATCGGATCACCTCATCACGAAAGAAGATACGTTTACGAAAGCGATCAATTCCTGTATGCGTAAAGCTGCGCAGGATGATTGCCTGATTACAATCGGAATCAAACCAACACGTCCGGATACCGGCTACGGTTACATTCAGTTTGTGGATTCTGATGTTGTTGAGAAAGACAAGCGCATCAAGAAAGTAAAAACGTTCACAGAGAAGCCTGATCTTGAAATGGCGGAGTTCTTCCTTCGCAGCGGAGATTTTCTTTGGAATGCGGGCATTTTTATTTGGAGTGCAAAGAGCATCATGAAAGCTTTTGAAATGCATCTGCCGGAGATGGCGCAGATCTTTCAGGAAGGTGACGACAAATGGTCTACACCGCAGGAGGCGGAATGGCTGCGTGATGCATATGCGCGTTGCAAGAATATTTCCATTGACTATGCGGTATTGGAAAAGGCAGACAATGTTTACGTTCGATCCTCCATCATCGGATGGTCTGATTTAGGAACATGGGGCTCGCTGTACACGCACATCAACAAAGACGAACACGAAAACGCTGTTGTTGGTAAGCACGTGATGATGTACAAATCATCAGGTTGCGTGGTACACATGCCGAAAGACAAACTCGTGGTGATTGAAGGTCTTGAAGATTACATTGTGGTGGAATCCGACAACATTCTGCTTATTTGCAAGAAGCAGGATGAGCAACAGATACGCACATTTGTAAACGACGTGAAAGTTGCCAAAGGCGATCGTTTTGTATAATGAATCGGATTGCAATTCTCATACTGCTCTTTTTCGCAGCGTGTGCTGAACCTGAAGTTCAATCGCTCAATCTCATTGGAAAATGGGTGAATACGAAACCTTGGGACAAGAACCGGATTACACTTGAACTTCGTGATGATTCTGTGATGATTTTCCGCTGTGTGCGCGAAGAAGATTCATTGACGCGTCAATTTCTTTCGGCAGGACATTGGCAAATTGCTGAAGACAGTTTTCTCATCATGACTGAAATGAGCAAGTACTGGAAAGAACATCCGGAAATATTCTTCAAGGAAGAATTATCGCAACACAGCGATTCCATGAGAGTAGTTGTAATTCCACTGCAAGCGAGATTGTTGATTCACAGGGATACGATCTTTGATGTGAATCCCGACAGAACGCGTTCGAAAGAGAAATTCTACACGCGTGTGCAGTAAAAATCAGCTGCGCACTTTCGGTGGCGGTTGTTTCCCTTTTACGTAGCCGCGATAAGCACCGGAAAGATAACCGTCAATTCTGATTCCGACTAAAGTGCGCTTTTGATTTACATCAACGAAAAATGTCGGCCCTACTCCAACTGCGTATTGCAGCTTCATCGTATACTGGAACTCAGCGTAAAATCCAACGCGATCCCAGCGATTGGATGAATACGTTCCGGCATAAATAAAATCATAGCCGAGTGTGTAAGACAATCCTGCAAATGCGGCCATGTTCTTGCGATCGGTTTCTTTTCTCCATGGAACGTAACCTGCGTGTCCGCTGAAGTTATTCCACAATCCGAATTCATCACCGCTTACAAGTCCGCCGAAACCGAAGTAATGTTTTTTGATGTGGAAGAAATAATTCATGCCCACATTCAATTGCGTGCGGGGATTTTCAGAATGCCATGCTCCGCCGCCGCCGAATGTCACCCAGTTGTTGTAAACACGATATCGCTTGTTCTCAATAACGATTTCGCGCTTAAAATTTTCCTGAATGACAAACTTCGCTGTATCCTGCGCCGCAAGAAGGAGCGGAAAGAAAAACGCAGCAAGCGCTACCAATCGCTTTGCGGAAAGAAAACTGAACTTGCTGCGTTTAATTATCATACTATAAAGTTACAAAGTGTGCGCCTGATGTTGTACGAGACTTTCTCTCCAACTGCAATCTGAAACGCACCAATTGCAAATCAAATTGATTTTACTTCAATGAACCCACCATTTCTTCCGGTTTCACCCACTGATCGAATTGTTCCGATGTAACGTGTCCGAGTTCGATTGCTGCTTCACGAAGCGTCTTGTTCTCTTTGTGTGCTTTCTTCGCGATCTCTGCCGCTTTGTAGTAACCGATATGCGGATTGAGTGAAGTAACAAGCATCAGAGAATTTTCCATGTGCTTCTTGATTACAGGAAGATTCGGCTCGATACCGGCAGCACACTTATCGTTGAACGATACACATGCATCACCGAGAAGACGTGCGCTCTGAAGAACGTTATAAGCAATCATCGGCTTGAATACGTTGAGTTCGAAGTGACCGTTTGATCCGCCGATTCCAACAGCAACATCGTTACCCATTACCTGAGCGCAGACCATTGTGAGCGCTTCCGGCTGTGTAGGATTCACTTTGCCCGGCATGATTGAAGAACCCGGTTCGTTATCAGGAATTACAATTTCTCCGATTCCTGAACGCGGTCCGGAACTGAGCATACGAATGTCATTCGCAACTTTCATCAAAGCAACTGCAGAACGACGAAGCGCTCCTGAAAGTTCAACCATTGCATCGTGAGCAGCGAGTGCTTCGAATTTGTTCGGAGCCGTTACAAACGGAAGACCTGTGAAGTCAGCGATTTTCTTCGCAACGAGAACATCATATCCGTTCGGAGTATTCAGTCCTGTTCCTACAGCTGTTCCGCCAAGCGCAAGTTCCTTCACCATTTCAAGCGCATTTTTAATTGTGCGAATGCTATTGGTGATTTGCTGCGCATATCCGGAAAATTCCTGCCCGAGTGTAAGCGGAGTTGCATCCATAAAGTGCGTACGACCTGTCTTCACTACGTTGTTCCAGCTTGCTGCTTTTGCCGCAAGTGTATCGCGGAGTTTTTCCATTCCCGGAATTGTATTCTCAACAACGAGCTTGTATGCGGCAATGTGCATTGCTGTCGGATACGTATCGTTTGATGACTGTGATTTGTTCACATCGTCGTTCGGGGTGAGCACTTTCTTCTCATCAGTGAGTTTTCCTCCTGTGATAACATGTCCGCGGTATGCAATAACTTCATTCGCATTCATGTTGCTCTGCGTACCTGATCCGGTTTGCCAGATTACGAGCGGAAACTGATCGTCGAGTTTGCCTGCCAGAATTTCATCACACACCTGAGAGATGAGATCGCGTTTCGGAGCATCCAACACACCAAGATCGTGGTTAGCATGTGCAGCCGCTTTCTTCAGATAAGCGAAAGCATAAATCACTTCACGCGGCATTGAACCTTCGGGTCCGATTTTAAAATTGTTGCGTGAACGTTCGGTTTGAGCACCCCAATATTTGTCGGCAGGCACTTGTACCTCGCCCATGGTGTCTTTTTCGATTCTGTAACTCATAACGATTGAATATTTGATATTGTGTTTGTGTTTAAATAATCGAATTCAATTCATCTTCACTTCTTCCGAAAACCGCTTTGTTGCCTTTGATGAGAATCGGTCGTTGAATCAACACAGGATATTTCACCAGTGCCTTGATCCATTTTTCCTCAGTCATCTTTTTACCGGCAAACTTCTCGCTGTACACGGGTTCTTTCTTGCGCACAAGTTGTTCAGCAGGAATGTTCAGTTTCTTCAGCACATCACGGATTTCATCTTCACCAGGCGTAGTTTCCAGATAGAGAAAAACAGTATCCGGAGCTATTTCGTGTTCACGAAGAAACTTCATTGCCGCAATGCTCTTCGAACAATTGGGCTTGTGCCAGATGGTTAATTTCTGTTTACGCGCCATTGCGAATTATGTTTTTAATTCCGTGTTCCAGCTTGCTCCGTATTCCATCAGGTATGCTTTGATGAAATCATTCAGGTTTCCGTCGAGAACACCTTGCGCATCTGAAGTTTCAATTTCGGTACGCAGATCTTTCACCAGTTTGTACGGATGCAAAACGTAGTTGCGGATCTGTGAGCCCCATTCGATCTTCTTCATGTTTCCGCGAATGGAAGCTACTGTCTCCATACGTTTACGCATTTCGATTTCGTACAACTGCGACTTCAGCAATCGCATTGCATTTTCACGGTTGGTCATTTGAGAGCGCGACTCCTGGTTCTTGATCACGATACCTGTAGGTTTGTGATAAAGACGAACCGCTGTTTCCACTTTGTTGACGTTCTGTCCGCCGGCACCGCCTGAACGGAACGTTTCGTATTCGCAATCTGACGGGTTCACATCAATCTCAATCGTATCGTCGATCAACGGATAAACGTAAACAGATGCAAATGAAGTGTGGCGACGAGCGTTGGAATCGAAAGGAGAAATGCGCACCAAACGATGCACACCGTTTTCACCTTTGAGATATCCGAAAGCGTATTCGCCTTCAAATTCCAATGTACAAGATTTAATACCTGCCGCTTCACCATCCTGCAAATCGGCTTCTTTCACTTTGAAACCGTTCTTCTCTCCCCACATGATGTACATGCGCATGAGCATACCTGCCCAATCGCAACTTTCCGTTCCGCCTGCACCGGCATTGATGGTGAGAACAGCACCGAGATGATCTTCTTTTCCGCTGAGCATATTGCGGAACTCCATGTCTTCAACCTTCTTCAGCGTATCCGCATACTGATTGTCGGCATCCTGTTCCGATGCATCACCCGCTTTATAAAATTCGAACATCACGGACAAGTCTTCGCAACTCGCTTCAAGCGCAGCAAATGCTTCCGTCCAGTTCTTTTTCTTTTTGATTTCCTTCAGAAGAGCTTCGGCTTTCTTGGGATCATCCCAAAAACCTGCAGCCTGAGAGTCGGCTTCCTCCTGAGCTATTTTCGACAGTTTCGCATCGATGTCAAAGATGCCTCCTCAGCGTGTCTTTTCGCTCCACAAGGGCCTTTACTTGTTCAATTGTAATCATGGCGCAAAGATATATATTCATTGCGGATTTAGGATTGCGAATTCTGAATTACGGATTTCAAATTACTGATCGCCTGAACTCCAAAACCAACTAACTTTGTCGAATGAATGAGCCGGAACACCCGCATTTTGTGCTGTCGGACGCGATGTACGTCCACGTTATGTCTGAAGGATTAATTGTTGCGAAAAAAGATCTCCCTAAGGCTATGCCTGTTCAGAAAGACGGGCCGGAAACTATGACGGTTGCATTGTTGGGCGCAGCTGTGTTTGCTACGTTATTCTTTGCGGTAATGACAGCAATTACCGGAATGTATCTCATTACTTTTCTGATGGGGGCGATGATGTTTCTGGCGGTGCAGAATCTGTTGCGAAGCTTGAAATTTTCTGCAACTGATTTCATTCCGCGCAGCGCCATTCAGAGCGTTGAGTATAAAAAGAAGTCGTTTGGATTTGATTCTCTAATTGTGAAGTACGCCGGTAAAAACGGCAAAGTGTTTCTCCGTCGCTTTGCGATTTACGACTCGCACGATTGCCTTGTGCAGGCATTGCAGGTGATGAAAAACGAAGGTTGGTTGTAATCAGGATGAAATTGAAATGATGAATCCGAACTTCATTGCACTTTCAAAAACTGTTCGGTAATCTTCCAATCGTTCGATAAATTCCGCATCATCTTCCGGTTCAATTTCTTCAAGCAGCACTTTAATTCGTTCCAGAACTGTTCCGATACTTTCCACATACGTGGGACGTTCGGTGATGTTGTCCAGTTGCTCGAAGAAATCTACTGTTGAAGGAAGAAACACCGATGCAGAATCAGGTGCGATACAACTCCAATCATCGTAGTCGATGGAATTCACTCCACCGGAATCCCAAAGTTCCAACACAACTTCTGCTTCTGCTCCTTCCACTTCATCAATAACGACTTCTCCATCGGAAAAAGTAAATTCCAAAGGTTTACCGTCGATCACTTCAACTACGCGCGAACAGAATCCGAGTCGCAACAGTATGCGTATGTTTCCGATAATCTGCTCACGAGTAAAATCATTAGGAAGTCTGCCTTGCAAACCATAACCGTAAATTGCGCTCATACTCCGAATAGTTTTAGTTCATCATTGATGATATCCTGCTCAAATCCACGCGAGATCACGTACTTCAAAACTTTGAGTTTTTTTAATTGAAGATTCTTTTCCTTCTCCGCATTCCACCGTTTCAGAATCACGGAACGCAATCCTTCCATGTATTCTTCATCATCAATATCTTTCACCGCAGTAGAAATGATCTTCTCGGGAACAAACTTTCTTCTCAGTTCCATTCTGATTTTCCGTTTGCCCCACTTCTTGATTCTGAATTTACCTCTGGCGTATGTGAATGCGAAACGTTCTTCATTCAGAAAACCGTTAGAGATCAGATGAACAATGATGTTCTCAATTACGTCCGACTCCAAATCCCAAGAACTGAGTTTTTCACGCACCTCTGTTTGGCATCTTTCCTGATACGCACACCACGATTCAATCTTTAATAACGCTTGATGCGGTGTGATTATTTTACGTGCCCGGGCTTTCATTTTACGAATATACACAGTAGACAACGGAATGGAAATGTGCGCGTCATGATTGCAGATAACCGGACTTTACTATATTTATTCACCCAAACACCACTCTTTATGAAACGTATTCTGACGGTTGCTGCAATAACTCTTGCATTAACCGCGTCCGCTCAATCACGATTGGGCAATCGACCCGGAGGGCAATTTTCTCTCGGTGTGCGCACTACAACTTCATTATTCTCCAATGAAAGCGGAATAGGAACAGGATTCGGAGGGCAATTCCGACTACGTTTTTTTGAACTGCTCAATTCGGAATGGTTTGCAGATTACATCACCTCGGATGTCGGTAACGGAATCGGTAACCGAACAGATTATCACATTGGATGGTCAGTCATGTTCTATCCCGGATTTGCATATTATCAAGGGCAAAAAGGGAAACTGCAACCGTATTTTCTCGCAGGACACTGCTTCGATTATACATACGTTGAGGGCAACGATTTTCGCGAGAACAATAGTATGTCGCGATGGAGTTCTGCAATACAAGGCGGACTAGGTGTACACTATCCGTTTCACGACAGAATAGATGTTTCACTAAGTGCGCAATACATGTATCACCTGGGGACTGAAATACACCCGGAAGTACGTTATAATTCTGCGGGCACACCATTCCTTGCTTTTGAAGAAGAAACAAAAACCGGACTTGAAGGACACGTATTGATATCCTGCAGTATGAACGTTCGCATTGCAGATTTATGGAAGAATAAAATCAAAGGAGTTCAGGACAAAAAACCGGTTGAGGAGGTACAGCAATGAAAAAGATATCATTAGTTATAGCGACATTACTGCTCGCATTTTCATTGTCGGCACAGGATCAACCGGCGGATGGACCCGTAGTAAAATCTTCACTTGCACAGATGTTGCGTTTGCAAGCGACAATTACTCCCGCTTGGAGTATGTCGCTGCTAACAAACGACACAACTGCAACAATCAGCAGTGGAAAAACGCGTGTGTATATTCACGGCACTTCAGAATATTATTGGAATGAACGCGTATCGATGCGAGGAGACCTCTATTTTCTACTTGTGAAAGATGGTGCACCGGGCGGCATGAAACACAATCACGGATTTCAGGTGGGACTTTCATATCACTTTCTGAAAGGATCGAACATTGATCCGTTTATCGGAGTGCGTGGCGGCTTGAATTATACGCAAGTACAAGCGATGAATCTGAACGATGGCGTTCTGACATTATTGAATTATAATGTACCGGCTCACATTGATCCGACATGGGCACCTGTTGCAGGAATTAATTTCTATGGTCAGCGTGTGTTTCACTTCTTCATTGAAGCCGCATACATGAACGGAACGTATCGTCCGTCTGTAGGCCCGCAAATGTCGCTGGAGGAAATCCGACTGTCCGCAGGACTTGGCTGGAATTTCAGTTTATACAAGCCGGTGGAAAGTGTGAGGCAGAAGATTTAGAGCTGCTGATGTCAGGACGTAAGTCGTATCTAACATTCAGGACGTAAGTCCTGAATGCACCTGTGAGAGTCCTGACATATCTCGCCACCAGCAAGCGGGTACCCGGCTGCGATCTCCTAGGGCGGAACAAAAGTGTTTTGCACCGCAAAACACTTGCAACCGAAGCGGTTCTGAATCGGAAGTTGCTGCTGACTCAGATAGAATCATTTGTCACACTCAAGCGCTGCGAATAAATTTCCATGCGTTGGCTCGTGCGTAAGATCGCCTAAGAAGATTCGCGAAGCGTGAGCACGTGGGTTGCGCAACGAAGTGAAGCGTGCGAATCGTCTAAGCGATTGGCGGGAAATTTATTCAACGAAGGAATGTGTGTGCGCCTAGGGTGTGACACGGCTTTTTGCGATACTTTTTGCCACGACAAAAAGTATCAGAAGGAAATTCTTCCCAGTCAGGGCGCAAGTCCTCTCTAACAGTCAGGACATAAGTCCTCTCTAACAGTCAGGACATAAGTCCTCTCTAACAGTCAGGACATAAGTCCTCTCTAACAGTCAGGACATAAGTCCTCTCTAACAGTCAGGAC
>Ga0172372_10013477_pt1 | contig 10112 bp, 5 predicted proteins | sample LakKiv5m_2_FD_114544 | JGI IMG/M metagenome (GOLD analysis project Ga0172372, IMG submission 114544) | Freshwater microbial communities from Kabuno Bay, South-Kivu, Congo - kab_092012_9.5m | ecosystem: Environmental > Aquatic > Freshwater > Lake | place: Democratic Republic of the Congo... | reverse complement strand
TGTTAGAGTTGCCTGAATACTCTTATTGAATGCATCTCCAGTGATGGTTCCAGTTTGCTGGTTAATTGTAAATCCATCACCAATTCTAAAGTTTCCTTTTTCGTCAGTTGATGTATAAACAACCTTACCACCTTTTTCAGATACAACCATGTTTGCTGCAATCGGTACACCACCGTTTGCTGGGAAAGCCCTTGCAATAGTTGTACCAGAACCAATATATTCAAATGTATATGATGAAGCAAGAATTAATGATTGTTTTGCAAATGGAACTGTAGATCCAACACCAATATTTGATGGTAAATTTTGATCAAGGGTGATCGTAGATACGCCTGCTGTAGGCGTTGTAGCACTATTTATAGTGAAGTATGCTGGACCAATTTCTGCAGTTGCTGTTGCTGTAGCGATGCCTGTAATTGGAGCACCAATCGTAATTGTTGGAGCAGTTCTATATTGTGTTCCAGATGAAATTAGATCAATGGAAGTAACTGATCCAAATCCACTAACGTTTGCAACTGCTTCTGCAGTAATACCATTTGTTCCAGTTGGAGCACTGACTGTAACTACTGGGGGATTTGCTGAAGTATAACCAGTACCTGCAGATGTTACATTGATACGAATAACTTCATTGAAGAGTTCTCCAATGTATAAAACTTGTCCTGTATATGGTCTATTTGTTCCTAGACCAGATACAACAATAACGTTATCTTCTGCTACTGCAGCAGCAGTTAGAATGCCTGTATAATGAACTGTACCAACACCAGATGCAATCAATCCATAATTACCAAATGATGCGTTTGAGTTGTTGAGATCACAAGTACCACCAGAGTAACAAGTGATTGCTTTATCACAACAAATTGTAAAGATGGAAACTAACTGAGCATATCCATCATTGGTAATAGAAACACCAATACCACCTTGATTGTATTGAGTGTAGCTATCAACAACCATGGACTTTGTGCCTTCTGCATGGCGTCCATTGATCTTCATTCCAATACTGTTTGGAACAAAGTTTGTACAGTTTCTTACATATGGAGATTGTGTAATAATACCAGTGTTTGATGCTGGGTTGAATGCAACCATTGACCCTGTATTTGCTGCACCAACAAATGACATGTTTTGCAGCAAGTTTCCATTATCAACATAGAATAAATCTTGCCCAAGATTTGTTGGGATAATCTGAGTATTTCTTAGATCATCACCATCAATGGTGACATTTTTTGGAACAATAATTGGATTATTTTCTGGATAGACACCACCAGTTACACGAATAACATTTCCTGCTGTCGCAATACCACAAGCAGCTTTAAGTGTTCTTTTTGCTGAAGTTGGAGATCTTCCTGTATTGGAATCATTACCATCTTGAGTGACAAAGATAACATTAAATTCACTAGAACCAACACCAGTCCATACAAGTTCGCCTGAAGCATTAGCACCAAGAACAGAACTAGCACCACCAACAGTTCCAGCAGCATCTAAGAATGTTCCACCAATCTGAACATATCCATTACCACTATCGTCTCTAGGACGTTTTACTTGGAATAAGTATTGTGGAAGTGATGTTCCAATACCAACACGATTAGTTGTGTCATTATAATAAAGTTGATTAGCACCACCAAACTTACCATCAGATTTTCTATACTGAACTTGGAAAGTTGTACCAGCAGCATTAACTTGAATTTCTGCAAGATCTGTCCAAGAAACAGCAGTACCAACAGATCTTAGAACTTGTCCGTTATTGCCTGCACTATTGTTTGAATCATATACTTCTTCATAGAACTGAACCGTTCCACGAAAATCAGCATCTCTTACTGGTTGTGTGCTACCAATACCAATTTGTCCAACAGCAACAATACCATCAAAGTTTGCTGTAGATGCAACGTCTAAACCATATCTAGCGTCAGTTTTACCAACACCAGTTTTATTAGTATCGGCATCTACAAAAAGAGCCTGATCTCCAACTTCAAGACCCTTCTCAACAGAAAACTTCTTATTGATAGATGCCATCTACTACTACACTCCTTCGTTATGAGTATTTATTAAAGAGTTCTCATAATGAACGCTAAGGCATAATATGGAGGTAAGTTTTGGTTAGTTCCAGATGATCCTTCACTTTGAATTGTAAATGTAGTTGAAGATTCTTGATCTGCAACTTGTACAGCACCACCACCACCTTGGTTTACAGGTTCATCAGAAACTGAAGTAACAGCCGTGAAACTATTTGCGGAACCATTTGTCACATTGTGAGTGTGAGAAACAACAACAGCATCAGCAGTACCGCCAGTTGCAGCAACTGAATATCCACTACCAGCACCAACAATAAATCTATCTCTCAAGTCTGGAGTTCCGCTAGATCCATTACATAATGCCCATCCAGTTGGAATGGATGCAATAGATCCAGACCACATGATAATACCACCGACAGGAATTGTACCTGCACCGATGAATGAAGATCCTGATGAAACTTGAACATTACCAACATGTGTTGTATTTCCTACAAATGTTGATATTCCAGTGATAAAAACGTTACCATTGAATGTACTGATACCAACAGTTTGGAACTGATATTGATCAGCACAATATGTTACGCCGATACCAATTTTATCAAAGACATAATGATCACTTGCACATTCATGAGAAATCTTACCCCAACGCTTCCATCTTACGCTAGCATTTGCTTCGTTTGTTCTGACCCAACCAATATATCCGCCACGAGTAAATGTAGTTCTGAATAGAATATTATCTGTTGCACTTGATGGACAAGTATCACCAGCACGAATACCCACATAAACTGTTTGTGCAATATCACCTGCACGATTACCCTTCAATGCAAGATCAACAACTTCAGTATTACCCTTACTATAAAAGTTATTATTAACTGTTAGATCATCAACAGTTAGTGTTGCATAAGTCGTTTTCTCTGTACTTCCAGCATCACCGATACCAGTCGCACCACCAAATCCTGTGGTGTTATTGATCTTACGCTTACCAATAAAGAAGTCTCCACTGTCATTCATACCAGTGTAAACAACTAGTCCACCTCTAGTTTGAACAGACTGTGCAAGAAGTGATGCGTTATCATCAAGAACTCTGTCTTGAGTTTGTGGCATCGCAGTGGAATAGTTACCAGGACCATATCCAAGATATTCAAATGTATGTCCTGAAGCACGAAGGATAGAGTATCTTCTATTCTCTACAGGAAGAACATTAATTCTTCTGACTGCAACGTTAGTATCATGTGGAACCGCATTAGATCCTAGTACACCACGGATAACGGTTGTTGCACCACTATTGGAAATCCTTACAATTTCATCTTCAATTAATAGATAATCACCTCTCTTGAGTAGATTTGTATTCGCAAGAGAAATAGATGTTGTTGTGGTTGTGATACCAGATGTTAATCTTGTGGTTACACCATCATAGATTGGAATTCCTCTTCCTCTTCCACGAATAGAAATACCTGTTCCGTGTGCTGTGGCAACACCAGCATATGCAGGAGCATTACTTGTTACACCAATATTAACACGTAGAGAAGATCCATATCCTACTCGTTCACTAACAAAGTGAGTTCCATTGTAAATTGTAGAGAACCCTGTACATCCTGCAATAACAATCTGATCTCCACTTCTTAATCCAATATCAGAAGTAAGAAGAACAGTTGCAATACCGCTTAGTGCATCATGAGTAATATTAGCAACGTTTGTTGCAATACCAACATGGTAGAAGAAACCACCAGTTGAGACACCAGATGCAGTGCCACTGTATGTGATTGTCTTGGAGTTAGGAACAGATGCAACTCTAAACAATCCATTATATGCAGTGCTTCCTACACCAACAACTTGAATTGCATCACCAACTCTATTATCAATTGAAACAACATTGACTGTACAGTTAGTTCCTGCTGCAAAGAAAGGAACTCCTCTTACAGTAAGAGTATCTCCAACTACATATCCAGAACCATGATCTACAAGAGTTACAGAACTAATTGCACCTGCAGCAGATACTGTTACGTTTGCTGTTGCACCATTACCACTACCACCTTCTAATCTAATGTTAAAGTAGTTTTGAACTGTTCCACCACCAACACCATAGTTTGATCCACCACCAATAATAGAAACATTAGAAACACCGCTTAATCCATGTTCTACAGCGGTATTGATTGTTAATGTAGATCCAGAAACTGATGCACCAGTAATACCAATACCGATACCAGTTTGTTCAAATAGTGAAAATACTGCTTCTTTTGAAATACTATTAGAAGGATCGCTGCTTTCTACTTGTCCAACAAGATCACGTAATGCATAACTTGTTGTTTCATTTGGATCATCTTTTTGAGTATCCTTACCAACCGAAGGAACAAGATCATTAATGTTCTGTGAGAACCTATTTGATGCTGTTGAGAATGGGGATACTTCTGGTGTCTTTAAGTATCCAACAACCGTTAGATCATAGACACCATCTTGTACGTCTTTCTTATATTTCTGTACAGCAGTATTGGTATATATTTGATAAGATGGACCAAAGTCTTTCTTAACAAAATATGGACTAAATGTTCTACCAGATCCAACAACGGTTTGATCAAATACAGTATATGGAACACCAGTTGATATAGTAGAAATTGAACCTGGGTTTGTATTTAAACCAACAGTAAATGTTTTATTGTTGGTGATTGAAAGAACTTCAAATAAACCATTGAAACCAGAATTGCTAGAACCACTTTGGTTATTTGTACTTCTTAATCTATTGATTTCAACTAAATGCCCAGATTTGAGGTTATGTGGGTATTGTGTCGTAACAATGCCAACGTTGGCATTCCAAGAAGCATTGATAATATTGCTCTTTGTTCTTAGATTTGTTACTGAGGTAAGTGTAGTATTATCGTTCTTATAGTTTGTGTCATCAATTACAGAACTGCTTTCTTCAATTGAGAACCCGTTTTGTGGTGGTGATGCAATTGTAGCATTATCTGGGATAACATATCTTAGACGATAAATCTTTTCATTATCAGTTCTATTGTCAGGTGCTCTGTAGATAAAGGCATTACCTGTCTTTGGTGTAACTTTAGCTTGATTAGTTACGATTGCAGCACGTAGACTATTTGCAACACCTACATTAATATGCCAACCAGCACTATCAAATTGAATTGGATGTCCAGGATCTCCAGGAGTTTTATCAGCAACTTCAGAAACAATTCTTAGTTGTCCGCCAATATTGTTGATACCAGTAAGTTCATCACCAGACAGTGCGTTATTATATGTTGTTGCAACTTGAATTTGATCTGAATTTAGACCATCCGTAATTGCATAATAAAGAGTTTTGTGCTCCAATCCATCAGGTAAAGAACCTGTTTCAGAATAAATTCTGATTGATTCTCCTGGTAGAAGTCTATGATTTTGTTGTAAGGTAAAAGTATTTCCTGTGATTGAGTTAATGCCTGCAGATCTACCAACAAAATATTCTTTTCTAGCAGAAATTCTGTTATCTGGATTAGATCCAGGAACAGGCATCAATACAGTAGCACCATAAACAATATTATCAATGTTACAGTGAATGGTTTCACCGACTTTGTTACCAATAATATATCCACCAGCAGTCTTTACTGGTACAGTATCTCTTTGATCATAACCATAGAAATATAATTTAGTGTCTGTAGAAAGACCTGCAGTTACATCAACATCAATTGGTAGATAATTAACTTCTATCTGTTTTGCAAAGTTTTTCTGTGCAGGTATAATCTCAGTGATATATCCTTGATCATCTTTTAAGAATGCATCAATTCTAAACTTATCTGCTTCTAATGCCTTTGCACCAAAGTTTGAGTTTGAGTTGGTGATAGACATATCACCACCTGTTTGTGAAACAAAGTGAGATGCATATCCAATAGCAAAGATGGAAACACACTGAATAAATGCGTTATTCGATGCTTTAATATGGAAGTTAGACCAGTCTGGTTTATGTCTTGCTCTACTATCAGTGTGTAGTGATACTGAAGTTCCTAGTGTTGCTTGATCTTGCCAAATACCAGATGTTGTGTTGTATTTGACATATGCATTATCATCTTTGTTTAGTGCAATACCAGTGAACTGAGCAACAACCATGGATTTAAATCCAGTTGCTTTATCACCGTCTGCGTGCATACCGCATAGACCATAGACTGATCTAATTGAGCAGTTGAAGACGTATGGTGAGCACGATGTTACTGTGTCGGATTCTACAGTGACAATCGGACTTTTTCCGACTAAACTAGGATTTGCAGTCGAAGTTGGGGTAGATGCTAGAGAATATGTAAAGGTTGTATCGTTGATAATCTGAGATACAACATAGCTACCATCATATTCAGCATTACCTACACCAAAAATAAGAACAGGAGTTCCTACAGAAAACTCATGATTTGTTCTTGTGACAACAGTAACAATAGGTGTTGCTACGGAAGCAGATGGACTAGCACCAGAGTAAATATCCTCAATCTCAATATCACCAATCTGAGAAATTGCTCCAACAATTCTAGTCTCATCGACTGATGTTTGGAAATCATTATTTGCAGGATAGTCTGGTAATGCTCTACCAGAGTTTACACCATAAGCTAAAGTTAGCTTACGATAATACATATCAAGATCTGTACCACCTTTGCCTGCAACAGTGTTTACACCATCAGCATACTCAAAACATGTTAGTTTGTGGTGAGAATAATTTGGTGAGTATACAGATTTTGTAAAGTCTCTGAATACACGATCGCCAGGATCTGCATCAAAGAAACTAAATCCAAAGAAGAAGCAACCACCAGTTACTCTAAAGATTGCTGATCTAGGAATATTATCATTATCTGGTTGTGGTACATATTTTGGTCTGATCTTAGTCTTTCTTAGATCTTGTCCAACAATAGAAGTACCACGAGGTAGAATTACACCACCGTGAATTGAGTTGAAGAGATATAATACGTTATCTGGATCTTGAATATCAAAGTTAGTGCCTACAGAAAACTGGTTAATTGATGCTGCAGATCCATTAGCATCAGTCAGGTTAGCACTAGCATCAATAGCAAGTCCTGGTCGGTTATCAATATAATGAACGCCAGGAGATACTAAGATTGTAGTCTTGTCAAATCTATCGTTATTTTGTCCTACTTGATAGGAGAACCTAGCACTTTCTAAAAGAGCACGTTGAATAGTCTTAAAAGGACGTGTTCTTGAATTACCAGTATTGCTGATATCATCTGTTGCGTCAAGTTCTTCGGGATTGACGTATATTACATTTCCCTGAACGTTCTTGAGAAAATTTTCCAGTCTGCTTAATGGCATTACCTATAAATACTGAGACACCGTTCTTCATTGTATTTATACTATGGCAAGTGGTCCAAAGACAGAATATTTGATTTCATCATATAAAAAATCAGTTACGCAAGATAATCAACAAAAACAACAACTTGATCAGGTTATTTCAGGAATTGAAATACGAACTGCAGATGATGAAGATCCTGAATATGTTATTGAAGGCGTAAATAAGCAGATTAGTCGTTTTGATCCTGCAACGAAAGGATTGGATAAACGAATTTTAGAAATTAATAATCAAATCAAAACTATCCAAAATCAAATTCTTGTTTTAGGACAACAAGCAAATGTTATTGGGTGTGGAACAACATCTGCTGCAGTTGTAGATGTTGTTGAAGATAGGGTTATTCTTCACTCATGGTCATTTACCTCACCCAATCCATTTTCAAAAACTACTCAAGAACTTTCTACAAGTAATGCTGGTGTAGGAACCTATGATGGAGTAACACAAGTTTCTATTGGAACTTATGCTGGATTTACAACACCGATTGTAGGTGATTGTGTAGGTTATTCTAATTCAATTACAACACTTTCAAATAGTCTAACTACCTATCGTGCAGAAAGAAATGCTGTCATTATTCAAATCAATGTGATCAAAGAAGCAAGAGCATCCTATGAACTGCAGAAATATGGATATGAAACTGCCAAGTCGCAACTAGATGCTCAAATACAAAAAAAGAGCATTTTAATAAATGCTCTAGAAAATCCTGATAATCAAAGATATTTTGAAGAATAATTATCTAATTTTCATCAATCCTGGAAGATCTGAAATATTAGAAATAGTTTTTCCTCCAACAATAAATTCGGCATCAAATTTATAATCTGGTTCTCCATAATCTTTAATTTTAACAACATAACTATATCTTTTGTTTAATCCAACAAGAGTTTCAATAAAATTCTCTGCTTCTTCTTGAGTTGAAAAATGTGCAGCATTGGGTGTAATTTGCTCACTAAAAGATTTATCTACATTTGCCCAAAGAAGTCTATTAACATTAAATTTTCTTTTAACAACCCTATAAAAAATAGTTGATACTATTTGACTAGTAGTTGATTCAACTGGCAAAGTAATAGCTTTTTCATTATATGGAAATGGTAAAGATTTTATTGATTCTTTTGCTAATTCTTTACTACTAAAAGTATGTGCATGAGTTGTATTTAAATTTGAAAGAAATTGAATTGTTTCCAAATTTATAGAACAATCAGTTTCGGGAAAATCTTTATCAGAAGAAAGATAATAAAGTCGTCCACCAGTAACAGATTGTATTGCAATTCGATATAGCATTGTTACCATATTAATTTCAGTCTTATTTAGAATATAGGAACGGTCGGGATCGAACCGACAAGGACTTTACGCCCGACAGATTTTAAGTCTGTTGTGTTTACCAGTTTCACCACGCTCCCATGGTAGGACCGCCGAGAATTGAACTCGGTTCTGCCGCTTATAAGGCGACGGCTTTAACCAATAAGCAACGGTCCCACGTACTTAATGCTTAGGTTTTTTCTTAGAGTTTTTCTTTGGATTGAATTTAAATTTGGTATCTGCTTCTTGGCATCGTTTAATATGTGAAGCAAAATCAATTTTACTATTACATAGATGACCACACATGGGACATCTAATCTGTGACATATTCGATACGTACTCCTGTTGAATGCGTCTTAGTAAACTCTAGCACACTCAAGAATTGATCTGGTGTTTCGCAATGCACTTCTTCGTAAGATCCATCAGTACCATGAAGATAAAACGTTCTGTTGCTGATATTTATCTTGACACTTTCGATAAATTCGTCAGTCAGGTGAAGATCCATAGTGTTTGCTCATCAGGTTCCATCCTAGCATGGAACCCTGAGCATGTCAACCCTCGACTTGAAGTTTTTCGATGTCTTTACGCTCCGCTTGAACAAGATAATAAGCATCAATTGCACCACCACTAGAATTACGAACAATAACTCTAATTCCCCATTCAATGTGATCAACGAACAATTCTTGATAAAAACGATGTGGTGTTAGTTGTACAGTAATTGTCTCAGGATCTACAAGATCTTTCCAATATTCTGGTAGTTCAATGATACCATCAGTTGTTACACGACCACGCACATAAACACCGTGCTCTGGTCCTTCTAAAGATCCATGGTATAATTTCTTTCCAGGCTTTGATGGATGCTCAATCTCAAATGATTTACTGTTTGCTGAAAATGCTCCGTTCACATGCATATTCCCATGATGTGTATAAAGTGGTGCTGCTGAAGTTTTAGCAACACAGGTGTCTTCTTGGGTTGGTTGAGTGTTTGTTTCTCCACCTACTGCTACATTATACCCTGTTCTGTTCGATAAGCCAAGTGCATTATTCATACCAATTTTATTCAGGATGCCAAGTTTATTTGACATACCGAAAAAATTGCTCAACCCAAGGTTGTTCATATAACCAGTGTGTTGAGTTCCTGCAGTAACATCCAATCCTAGAGTAGGAATGCCTGGTGCAAATGGAGGAATTGCAGGTCCAATATTGACTGCTGCACGGGCAAATCCAATATTAGTTGGAGCACCAAAAAATGAAGGACCACATACAGCTAATGTGCCTGCAAATGGATTAGCATCATCATCTAATGTCAGAGTAGATTGATCTAATCGTGCTGGAATTTCTGGTCCAACATAAAGTTTTCCTGTTGAAAGTTCGCCTGCGATTGCCATACTATCCTCCTACGACAGTTTCTTCTAGTAATGTATTTACAATATCTGCAACTGAGGTTGGAATAAGTTTTGTTTTTCTTTCATGTAAGAAAACTGGAT
>Ga0172372_10013476_pt1 | contig 10112 bp, 10 predicted proteins | sample LakKiv5m_2_FD_114544 | JGI IMG/M metagenome (GOLD analysis project Ga0172372, IMG submission 114544) | Freshwater microbial communities from Kabuno Bay, South-Kivu, Congo - kab_092012_9.5m | ecosystem: Environmental > Aquatic > Freshwater > Lake | place: Democratic Republic of the Congo... | reverse complement strand
TCGATAAGTGAGCGCACTTTCCAGGCTTTCCCTCTCCCGGCGCTGCGCGCCACCCTCTCCCGCCAGCGGGAGAGGGGAACGGCGCAGCTCACTTGGCCGCCGCTGGACAAGCCGATCCCGAGCGCCTCGAAATCCGCGTCGACACCCAGCGCCTCGATCACGTCATGGACCTGATCGGCGAACTCGTGCTCGTGCGCAATCGCATCAAGCGTCTCGGCGCGACTCCGGGTACCGCGATCGGCGAGCTGCGCAAGACGTTTTCCGAACTCGACGTCATCACCTCGGGCCTGCAGGCGCAGGTCACGCGCATGCGCATGCAGCCGATCCGCAGGCTGTTCGCCAAGTTTCCGAAGCTCGCACGCGATACCGCGCGCAAGCTCGGCAAGCAGGTCGAAGTCGAGCGCATCGGCGAGGATACCGAGCTCGACAAGACGCTCGTCGAAGCGCTCGGCGATCCGCTCATGCACATGGTGCGCAATGCGGTCGATCACGGGCTCGAAACGTCCGGGGCGCGCATCGCGGCGGGCAAGCCGGCCTGCGGGCGCATCGTGTTGTCGGCCGAGCAGGCCGGTGGCCAGATCGTCGTCACCGTGAGCGACGACGGCGCCGGCATGAACGCGGATCGCCTGCGCGCCAAGGCGCTCGAACGCGGACTGATCGGCGAGGCCGAGGCCGCGCGCATGACGCGCGAGGAATGCCTGCAGCTGGTGTTTCTGCCGGGCTTCTCGACCAAGGAGCAGATCAGCGATCTGTCCGGTCGCGGGGTCGGCATGGATGTCGTGCGCTCGAACATCGCCGCGCTCGGCGGCGTGGTCGCCATCGAATCCGAGCCGGGCCGCGGCAGCACCATTCGCATCCGCCTGCCGCTCACGCTCGCGATCCAGCCCGTGCTGATGATCGAGCGTGCCTCGCGCCTGTTCGCGCTGCCGCTGCAGGCGGTGCAGGACGTGTTCACGCTCGATGCCTCGCTCGTCGGCGCCAGCGACGACGGCTGGGAACGAGTGCCGTATCGCGACCACTCGCTGCGCCTGCTGCGGCTTGCGCGCTGGACCGGCGACGAGCACGACGGCGAGCGCGAGCACGTGGTCGTCGTCAACATCGGCAGCGAACGCTACGGCCTGATCGCCGGTAGCGTGCGCGGCCGCGAGGAGATCGTCGTCAAGCCGCTCGGACGCCTGCTCAAGGGCCTGTCGGGCATCGCCGGCGGCACCGTGACGAGCGAAGGCCGCGTCGCCCTCATCGTCGAACTTCCCGGCCTGGTGGCCGCCTACGAACGCGATCTGTCGAGGACTCGCTGATGGATATCCTGAGTCTGGTCGCCGCGATCCTGGCCTTCGTCGTGCTGATCGTCGGCACGATTCTCAAAGGCGCCAACCCGCTCGCGCTGCTGTCGCCCGCGGCTTTCGTCATCGTCATCGTCGGCACCTTGTCGGCGGTGATGATGCAGATGCCGCTGAAGACCTTTCTGCACGGGCTCAAGCTCGGCAAGTGGATCTTCAAGCCGCCGCAGCAGCAGCCGAACGATCTCATTGCGAAGATCGTCGAGTGGAGCAATGCGGCGCGCAAGCAAGGCCTGCTCGCGCTCGAGCCGAGCGTCGAGAGCGAATCCGATCACTTCACCAGGAAGGGCCTGCAGATGCTCGTCGACGGCGCCGAGCCCGATGTCATCCGCGGCACGCTCGAAGTGGAGCTCTCGGTATCCGAGCATCACGACCTGGCCGGCGCCAAAGTGTTCGAAGCCTTCGGCATCTACGCGCCGACGCTCGGCATCATCGGTGCGGTCATGGGCCTGATGGCGGTGATGGCCAACCTCGCCGATCCGTCCAAGCTCGGCCACGGCATCGCGGCGGCTTTCGTCGCGACGATCTACGGCATCGGCTCGGCGAACCTGTTCTTCCTGCCGATGGCGGCCAAGCTCAAGTCCGTCATCAGCGACCAGACGCGCGTGCGCGAGATGATCATCGAAGGCCTGATCGGCATCAGCCAGGGCGACAACCCCCGCAACATCGAGGTGCGCTTGCAGGGATACGTGCACTGACCCGGGGTTCGGCTCAGGCCTGCCGGCGCTACTTCGTTCGCAGGACCAGCGGCACCAGTTCCGCCTGCCGACGAACGCCCGTTTTCTCGAAGCAGCGGCGTAGCTGGGATCGAACGGTTTCGTAGCTCACCTGGTTTCGGATGGCGAATTCCTTGAGCGTTTCTCCGTCCGCGATCGCCTGCACCAGCCGGGCTTCGCCGGGACTGAGCTTGTAGGCCTTGCGAAGGGCGGCACTACGATCCACCGGATGCCCGTCGGGATCGGCGATGAACAGCAGTGCGACGGCGTTGAAAGCGCCCGCCAGCTCCTTGGGAAGCGGTTGCAGGGTCAGGATCAGCGAGCGACCCCGCGGCCTCGAAACGGCGATGCGCACGGGAGGCATGACGCCGGCGCCCGGCGTCCACAGCAGCGGGCTCGCGCATTGGGCCAGTGCGGCCGCCAATGCGGTTCGCGCCGGGCTCGTGGACACCAGCAGCCGGCCGTCCGCCGCCCGGTCCACGCCGCCCGCGGTGCGGATGAGCGCTTCCGCCGCCCGATTGGCCCTCACGACTCTGCCGCCGCGGTCCAGCAGCGCCACGGCGTCGGCCACGTGGTCGAGGGCCTCGGCCAGTGCCTCTTTCTCCTTTTGAACGCGCTGCAAACGGGTTTCGGCGGTGATCGCCCGACGCACGTGCGGGAGCAGCATGCCGAGCCGCTCGCGCACGAGTGCCTGCTGCGGGGCCCTGCTGCGGAAATGAGGGGCCAGGTAAGCCCAGGGTGCGTCCTCGGTCTTGCTGACGCAGCCCATGAGGCATTCGCCGCATTGAACGAGCGGGTGGTAATACTCCTGGAAAAACATCATCCGCTTGCGAGCCGGCGCATCCCAGAAGTCGATGTCCGCCACCACTTGGCCCTGCCGCATTCCCAACGCGATCGGGACGCGCGGCTGGACCTCCGCCCAGTTCGCCGCCATGTAGGTTCGGGTGTATTCCTCGACGGTTTGCGTATCGAGCCGAGCCTGTTCCCAGCGCGTGAGCTGCTGCAGGACCGGATCGGAGAACGTGAGGTCCGCGCACTCCGCGCCGAGGTAATCCGCGATGGCGGTCAGTGCCGACGCCCAGGTGGATTCGCCGAACGGCACTTGATGGATGCTTTCCAGAACGAACGACAACTGCTGTTCGAAGCGACGCGGCCCGCCCACCATCTTTCCTTCCCCGAGAATCCCCTGAGGTAAACGGTATCACCGGATCGGCGATCGGCGTACTGCGTCCCTCGTACGGTTTCAGCGCAGGGCCCGGCCGTGTTCGGAAGGGTCTGCGCAAGCGGGTGAAGAATCCGGGCACGTCGAGAAAAACCACGATCTGCGCAATGGAGCTCAAGATCGGGCGGGTTCGGCCGAAACGCTTCAAGCGATTGCCGATTCCCGCCCCATGGCCCGCAAGAAACCCCACGAAGACCACGTCAACCACGAAGCCTGGGCCATTCCGTATGGCGACATGCTCGTGCTGCTGCTCGCCCTGTTCGTGGTGATGTACGCGGTGTCGTCGGTCAACGAGGGCAAGTACCGCGTGCTCGCGGATTCGCTGCAGGCCGAGTTCAGCGGGGCGCCGAAATCGATCAATCCGATCCAGTTCGGCGAAAAGCAGCGCGGCGCCGAGCCCGACAGCCAGTCGAGCATGATGCGCCAGCGCTCCGCGCTGACGGCCGGCGGCCCGGTGGCGAAGAAACCCGACGTGGCGCAGATGATCCAGGCGCGCCTGCCGATGCCGCTGCGCGCCTCGCCCGACACCATGACGGGCAGAGGCAGCGGGCGCGCGGTGTCCGAGCGCCAGGCGCTCGAGAAGATGGGCCAGGACATCGAAAACGCGCTCGGTGACCTGGTCCAGAAGAAACTCGTCCGCATCCGCTCGTCCGAGCAGACGCTGGAAGTGGAGATTCGCGCGGACATCCTGTTTCCGAGCGGCTCGGCCACGCTGTCGGACGAGGCCAGGCCGGTGCTCGGCACCGTCGCTGGCATTCTCGCCAGGTTCCCCAACCCGATGCGCGTCGAAGGCCACACCGATTCGATGCCGATCAGCACGCCGGTGTATCCGAGCAACTGGGAGCTTTCGGCCGCGCGTGCGGCGAGCGTGCTGCACCTGTTCGCCGCCAAGGGCATCAAGCCTTCGCGGCTGAGCCTGGCGGGCTTTGGCGAGTTTCGGCCGGTGGCGGACAACGCGGCGCAGGAAGGGCGCAACCGCAATCGCCGCGTGTTGATCGTGGTGCTGGCCCGCGGCGGCGAAAGCGTGCCGATGATGCCGACGGCCGAAGCGAACAGGCCCGTGGAAAAAGACAAGATCGCCGCGACGACCCAAGGCATCGTTCAAGCCGAGCTGATGCCTTAGTCGTTTCTTTTTTTCCCTCGCCTGCGTGCGGAGAGGGAGCGCGGGTCGAAGAATGCGCTTGGATTCACGATCGTGCTCCCTCACCCCGAGCCCTCTCCCGCACGCGGGAGAGGGGCTTGCCGCATCACAGCGATCAGCGACCGCTCGCGCTCATCTGGCCGTGCTGATGCGTTTCGGCAGCACCGAGCTGATTGCTGCCGTTCTCGATCACGAGCGCGACCCGGCGGTTGGCCTGGCCGCGTTCGCCCCAGGCGCCCGGGGCGAGCTGCTTGTCCTTGTCGTCGCCATAGCTCACGGCGGTGACCTTGTCGGCCGGCAGGCCGCTGGCGACCAGATGCTCGCGCACGGCTTCGGCGCGGCGCTGGCCGAGCCGCTTGTTGTACGCGGCCGAGCCGGCGGAGTCGGCATAGCCTTCGACCGTCACCTTCATGTCGGGACGCTTGTTGACCACGCTGGCGACGTCGTCGAGCGCCTTCTCGTCCTTGGCGCGCAAGTCGGCTTTGTCGAAATCGAAGTGCGCCGTCATGTTCAGGATCAGCTTGTCCTGCAGATCGTTGATGGCGACTTCCTGGTTCTTGAGCTTGCCTTCGAGATCGCGGCCCAGCGCGGCGATCTGTTCGCGGTTCTCGGCGCGGGCGGTTTCGATGTTGCCGCGCAACTCGGCGACGGTGGAATCGAACTCGTCGCGTTTGACGTAGTTGTGGCAGCCCGCGAGCGTGAGTGCGGCCAGTCCGAGGGCCACGCTGCCGGCCCGTGCATGCATCTTCATCGTGCGATCTCCTTCGCTTGATGTGTGACTTCCTTGTCGCGTCCACCAGAAGCCGCGCGTGGCGGGCTTCCTGACACCTCACTGATCACCGTACTCGGTGCGAAAGATCGATGCCGGTAAACGCGTGTACCCAACAGCAAACCCGACCGTAGGTTTCGGCGGATTAAGTTCAGCTGAATCCAAGAAAGGGCGGCGGGCTCAAGTTTTTGCCGATCCGACCGCTAAGCGTTCGAGACCGCATGCGCGAAATCGCGCCGGGGGTGAATCCATGCAGCTGCAGGGCAGGCGTCACGATGACGGCGACATCAGTCGCTGGGTCGGATTCTCGATCGGTGAGCAGGCGTTCGCGCTGCCGATCCACTGCGTGCGCGAGGTGAATCCGTCCGCGCGCTACGAGGCGGTGCCGGGGGCTCCGCGCTTCGTGCTCGGTGTCGCCGCGCTGCGCGGACGCCTCGTCACCGTGATCGACCTGCATGGCCGCCTGCAGATCGAGCGGCCGGCCGACCGTGCACGCGATCCGGCGCACTGCCTGATCGTCGTCGAATCGGCCGGCGAGATGCTGGCCCTGCGCGTCGATGCGATCGGCGAGCTCTATTCGCTGCCCTCGTCGCTGATCAAGAAGCCGCCGGCGGTCGCCATTCCAGGCACCGACGATGCGGTCTGCGGATTCGTGAGCCGCGCGGCCGGCGAGCGCCACATGCTGAGCCTGCTCGCGCTCGATCCGCTGATCGATGCGGTGATGCCCGCATGCGTGCACTGAGCCCCCGCATCGAGCCGTCGACGACGGGTTTCCGCCGACTGCGGCCGGGCACGGCGCTTGCCCTTGCCGCTGGCCCTCGTTCGCTGTCCGGAGAACCCTCATGAGCCCAGCCAAGCTCGACACCGATATCGGAAACGCCGTCATCAAGCTCGATGCGAATCTCGGCATCGAACAGGCCGCCGCGCTGCACGAAACGCTCAGGCAACGCATCGACGACGCCGAGCTCGTGCAGTTCGAGGCGTCCGAGCTGCAGCGCATCCACACCGCGGCGCTGCAGCTGTTCTGCCTGTTCTGCCGCGACCGCCGCCGCGCGGGGCACAGCGTCGAATTCCTGCGCCCTTCGGAAAGCCTGCGCAAGGCCGCGGCCTTGCTCGGTGCCACCACCTTGCTCCAACTCGCCAAGGCCCATCCATGAGCGACGCCTCGCATCGCATTCTCGCCGTCGACGATTCCAACTCCATGCGGCAGATGGTCGCCTTCACCTTGAGTTCGGCCGGTTTCGACGTGACCGAAGCCGAGGACGGTGTCGTGGCTTTGTCGATGGCGCAGACGCAGAAATTCGGCCTGGTGCTCGCCGACGTCAACATGCCCAACATGGATGGCCTGTCGCTCGTGCGCGCCCTGCGTGGCATGGCGGACTACAAGTTCACGCCCATGCTGATGCTGACCACCGAATCGACACCCGAGAAGAAGGCCGAAGGCAAGGCCGCGGGCGCGACGGGCTGGATCGTCAAGCCGTTCAACCCCGATCAGCTGATCGCCACGATCAGGCGGGTTCTCGCCTGAGGCGATCCCCATGTCCATCGATCTCGCCCGTTTCCACCAAGCCTTTTTCGACGAAAGCTTCGAGCGCGCCGATGCGATGGAGCAGGCGCTGCTGCGGCTCGATGTGCAGGCCGACAACGGCGAGGTCATCCACGACATTTTTCGCGCCGCGCATTCGATCAAGGGCGGTGCGGCGACCTTCGGTTTCGCTGCGGTCGCCGGCTTCACGCACCACCTCGAAACGCTGCTCGACAGCGTGCGGTCGGGGCAGCGCGGCGTCGATGCGGCGCTCGTCGAACTGATGCTGCGCGCAGCCGATCACGTGCGCGGGCTGCTCGTCGCCGCGCGCGACGGCGGTGCGTGCGACGAGGTGCTGGGCGCTTCGCTGCAGGCATCCCTGCAAGCCGCTCTGAATGTCGGGCCGGCCACGGTTGCGGCGCAGGCTGCCGGGCCTGCGCAAGCGACCACGGGCTGGACGATCCGCTTCGTGCCGCGGCCCGATCTGTTTCGCAGCGGCAACGACCCGCTGCGCATCCTGCGCGAACTCGCCGAACTCGGAACCTTGCATTCGGAACTCGAATTCGCCGACGGGATTCCGGGCTTCGGTGCGCTCGACGCCGAGTCCTGCTACCTGGGCTGGAACCTGCGGCTCGAAACGCTGGCGAGCGAGATCGAAGTGCGCGAGCTGTTCGCCTGGGTCGAGGACGAATGCGAGCTGCGGATCGAGCCACTGGCTGTTGCGGCCGCCGCCGTCGAGCCGGTCGCGGTTGTTTCCGAATCCGCGACGCCGCCGGCGCCCGCCCATGGCGAGGACAAAGTCGTGCCGATCGGCGTCGCGGCTCCGGCGCGTCCGCAGCCGCAGCGCAGCGCGGCCGCCGCACTCGAAAGCTCGATTCGCGTGTCGACCAACAAGATCGACGGCCTCATCAACCTCGTCGGCGAACTCGTGATCACGCAGGCGAGCCTGTCGCAGTACGCCCAGGGACTCGATCCGCTCGGACACGAGCGCCTGCTGTCCGCCGTGCAGCAGCTCGAACACACGACGCGCCGCCTGCAGGAGTCGGTGATGTCGACACGCATGCTGCCGATCGATGCGGTGTTCAGCCGCTTTCCGCGCATGGTGCACGACCTCGCAACCAAGCTCGGAAAGCAAGTGCGCCTGCAGACGGTCGGCGAGGGCACCGAGCTCGACAAGAGCGTGATCGAACGCATCGGCGATCCGCTCACGCATCTGCTGCGCAACGCCATCGATCACGGCATCGAATCGACCGACGATCGTGTTGCCGCGGGCAAGCCGGCGCAGGGCACGGTGACCTTGCGCGCCGCGCATCAGGCCGGGCAGATCGTCATCGACATCGCCGACGACGGGCGCGGGCTGTCGCGCGCGCGCATCCTCGAAAAGGCGCGCAGCAACGGCATTGCGGTCGCCGACAACGCAAGCGATGCCGATGTGTGGAATCTGATCTTCGCGCCCGGGTTCTCGACCGCATCGGAAGTCACCGACGTCTCGGGCCGGGGCGTGGGCATGGACGTGGTCAAGCGCAACATCCTGAGCCTCGGCGGCCAGGTGGAACTGTCGTCGACCGAAGGCCAGGGCGCGACCGTGCGCATCCGCCTGCCGCTGACGCTTGCGATCGTCGACGGCATGAGCGTCGCGGTCGGAGAGGACACCTACATCGTGCCGCTGTCGTCGGTCGTCGAATGCCTGCAGCCGACGGTCTCGCAGATCAAGCGCATCGGCGTCGACGCGATGCTGGTCGCGGTGCGCTCGGAATACCTGCCGCTGCTCGATCTGCACACCTTGTTCGGCTTGCCGGGCGCGGGCCGCGACGCGCACGAGTCGATCCTCGTGATCGTCGAGGCCGAAGGCCGCAAGGTCGCCCTGCAGCTCGACGAACTGCTCGGCCAGCAGCAAGTCGTGATCAAGAGTCTCGAAGCCAATTACCGGCGCCTGCCACTGTTCTCGGGCGCCACCATTCTGGGCGACGGCCGCGTCGCGCTGATACTCGACATCGTCGAGCTCGTGCGCGGCGCAGGCCGCGCGATGGCCGCCTGAAGGAGTCGCCATGAGTCTTCCGCAAGCATCCGCAAGCGCAAACAGCAATGCCGCCAACGCCGGCGAGGGCGTGCGCGAGTTCCTCACCTTCACGCTCGGCAGCGAGGAGTACGGAGTGGACATCCTCAAGGTTCAGGAGATTCGCGGCTACGACACGGTGACGCGCATTCCCGATACGCCGGATTTCATCAAGGGCGTGATCAATCTGCGCGGCACCATCGTGCCGGTGGTCGACATGCGCCTCAAGTTCAAGCTCGCACAGGCCCAGTACGACGTTTTCACGGTGATGATCATCCTCACCGTGGCGCAGCGCGTGGTCGGCATGGTGGTCGATGGCGTGTCCGACGTGCTGCAGCTCCCGGCCGAACGGATCTGCCCGGCGCCCGAGCTCGGTGGTCAGCTCGGAAGCCGCTTCATCACCGGCATCGGCACGCTCGATCAACGCATGCTGATCCTCGTCGACATCGAAAAGCTCATGAGCAGCCAGGAAATGGCGCTCGTCGACGCTGCCGCTTTGCATTGATCCGCCGCCCGTCGCAGCGAATTCAGAACCAAGGAATCCCATCATGAAGAAGAAATCCTCCGCAGCGGCCAAGGCCTCCTCGAAAGCCAGGCCGAAAGTGGCGTCCAGGGCTGCGAGCCAGCCGAAAAAGAAGCTTGCCTCCAGGCCGGCTGCGCGGGCGAAGTCGCGCCCTGGCCCGGTCGGCGGCGCGAAGGCCAGAGCCGCGGGCGGCGGACATGCCGGGAAGCTCGCGCGCGAAGTCGCCGAGCTGCGTGCGCACATCGTCGCCATTCGCAGGCTGCGGGCTTATGCCGAGCTCAGCATGATCGGCGAGATCGTCGATCTGAACGACAACTTCGCGCAGCTGATGGGGTATGCGCGGGCCGATCTGCTCGGCCGCAACATCACCAGCTTCATGGAGGCAGGCTGGCAACGCAGCGAGGCAAGGGGGTTCTGGGAGCAGCTCTCGCGTGGCGAGTCGGTGGCCGGGCGCTACCTGCTGCAGGTCGGCGGCGGTCGCGAGATCTGCATGCAGGCCAATTTCAACCCGGTGGTCGAATCGGGCGCGCTGCTGCACATCGCGGTCTATGCCACCGATGTCACCGACCAGGCACGGCAGATGGCGGAATACGCCGGGCAGCTGCAAGCCATCGGCCGATCGCAGGCGGTCATCCACTTCACGCTCGACGGGCACATCCTCGAGGCCAACGACAATTTCCTGACGACGACCGGCTACCGGCTCGACGAGATCGTCGGACAGCATCACGCCATGTTCGTCGATCCGGTGGAGCGGTCCAGCGCCGGCTACAAGGCATTCTGGGACAAGCTCGGTCGCGGCGAATACGATGCCGGCCAGTAC
>Ga0172372_10013470_pt1 | contig 10115 bp, 2 predicted proteins | sample LakKiv5m_2_FD_114544 | JGI IMG/M metagenome (GOLD analysis project Ga0172372, IMG submission 114544) | Freshwater microbial communities from Kabuno Bay, South-Kivu, Congo - kab_092012_9.5m | ecosystem: Environmental > Aquatic > Freshwater > Lake | place: Democratic Republic of the Congo... | reverse complement strand
CGGTGCTGGTCACGCTGCCGCCGGCATTGGCCGCGACGATGGTGTAACCACCGGCGTCGGCCGGCTGCGCGTTGGTCACCACCAGCGTCCCGTTGGTCGCCCCCGCCAGCGCGTTCGTCCCGTTGAAATACCACTGGAGCGTTGGGGTCGGCGCGCCCGTCGCCACCGCCACATGCGTCACATCCACCCCCGCCACCACCGTCTGGTTGGTCGCCTCCACCACCAGGGCCGGCGGCACCGCCGTCACCACCAGCAGCCCCGCCACATGCGTCACGTTGTAGTTGGCCCCCGCCGCGCCGCTGACCGTGATGGGATAGCTCCCCGGCAGGCTGTTGATGTCCGCCGCCGTCGCCGCCACCGCCACACTCGCCAGCACGTTGGTCGTCTCCCCGTTCACCAACCCGGCGTAGCCCACCGTCAGCGGCCCGTTGGCCGTCCCGAAGGCGCGCGTCTGGCTGCCCGCCGTCACCGTCAGCGGCGCGGGGTTGACTACCACGCTCACCGTGCCGGTCGTGCCCACGTAGGCCGTCGCGTCGGTGGGCGTGAACTCATTGGTCAGTCCGTGCGTGCCCGCCGGCAGGATGGTTCCGCTGGCCGGGCTGTAGGCGAACGTCCCCGCCACCGGCGTGCTGGCGTTCAACTGCGTCCCGCCCAGCGCCGTCCCGTAGGTGATGGCCGCCGGATTGGTCCATGTGACCGCCGGCACCAGCCGCTCGACGGTCAGCACCGCGACCGAGCTGGTCGCCGCGCCGGCCACGTTGGTGACCACCACGAAGTAGTTCCCCGCCGCCAAGGTGGTGAGGTTGCTCACGGTGAAGCCGGCGTTGGTCGCGCCCGCCACGGCCACGCCGTTGGAGTGCCACTGATACGCCAGCGGCGCGGTGCCGCTCGCCGTCACGCCGAACACCGCGTTGGCCAGCGCGTTGTTCGTCTGGCTCTGTGGGTCAACCGTGATCGCGGGTGCGTCGGCGGTCACCGTGAGCGTCCCGCTCACATGCGTGATGGTGTAGTTCGTGGCCGTCGCGCCGCTGGCCGTGATGGAATAGGCGCCCGGCAGGCTGTTGGTGTCGGCACTGGACGCCGCCGTTGCCAATGCGGTGAGCGAGTTCGTGCCGTCGCCGTTCACGAAGCCGGTGTAGGCGACGGTGAACGACGGGTTCGCCTGGCCATAGACGCGCGTCTGGTTCTGCGCGGTGGCGGTGAGTGCGGCGGGATTGACCGTGAGGCTGACGTTGGCGGTGTTCGGCAGATACACGCTGCCGTCGGTCGGCGTCAAGGTGACGCCCAGCGAAGGCGTGCCCGCCGGGAGGACGGCCCCGTTGGTCGGGCTGTAGGCGAACGTGCCGGCCACGCCGGAGCTGGCGTTCAACTGCGTGCCACTCAACGCCGTGCCGTAGGTGATCGCGGCCGGCGCACCCCAGGTGATCGCCGGCGTGAGGCGGTTGACGGTGAGCGTGACCACGCTGCTCGTGGCCGCGCCAATGGCGTTGGTGATGACGACCTGATACGAGCCGGCCTGGTCCGTGGTCGCGCCGGTGATGGTCAAAGTCGAACTGGTCTGGCCGGGCAGGCCCGTGCCATTGAACAGCCATTGGTAGGCCAGCGGCGCGGTGCCCACGGCGGTCACACTGAAGTTGGTGGACTCGAGCGCGTTCACCGTGGCGTTCGCCGGCGCGACGGTGATGAGCGGCGCGGCAGTGACGGTGATGGTGAAGCTGTTGGTCGCCAGATCCACGCCGCCGCTGGCGGTGCCGCCGTCGTCCTGCACCACGACCGTGACCACGGCGGAACCGAACGCGCCGGCGGCCGGCGTGAACGTCAGCGTGCCGGCGGAATCAACGACCGGATGGGCGCTGAACAGCGCGGGGTTGTCGTTGGTTGTCGCGATGGCCGTGATCGTCTGGCCCGCCTCGTTGGCCGGCCCCACGCTGAAAAGGGCGTGGCCGGCGCGCGTGGCCGCGCCGCTGTCCACGGCCACGACGACACTGTTCGTGGCAAAGGCGATGCCCGGCGCGCTGTTCACCGGCGTGACGGTGATGGTGAAGCTCTGCGGCGCGCTGCCATTCGTGCCCCCGTTGGCCGTGCCGCCGTCGTCCTGCGCGACGACGGTGACGGTGGCCGAGCCGTTGGCGTTCGCCGTCGGAGTGAAGGTGAGCGTGCCGTTGACGCCGATGGCCGGCGGGGCGCTGAAGAGGGCGGCGTTGTCATTTGTGGCGAGCAGGCTGACGACCTGCGCGGACTCGTTGGCCGGGCCGGAGGAGATGCTCGTGGCGAAGTTCAGGATGGTCTGCGGGCCGCTGTTCTCCAGCACCGGCCCGGCAGTCGCGGGCACGGAGAAGCCCGGCGCGTCGTTCACCGCCGTCACCGTGATGGTGAAGGTGTTGGTGCCCGCGTCCACGCCGCCGCCGCCGGTGCCGCCGTCGTCCTGCGAAACGACGGTGACGGTGGCCGTGCCGTTGGCGTTGGCCGCCGGGGTGAACGTGAGCGTGCCGCTGCTCAACGCGGGGGCGACGGCAAAGAGCGCGGGGTTGTCGTTGCCCACGGTCACGTTGGTCACGCTCTGCGCGGAGTCCAGCGCGGGGCCGACGCCGAACACCGCGAAGCCGGGCACGGTGGCCGCGCCGCTGTCCTCGAGCACGACGACGTTGTTGGTGCCGAAGCTTGCGGCGGGCGGCGAGTTGGCGGCGACGGTGATCGTGCCGTTGCTGTGGGTGATGGAGTAGTTGGCGGCCGTCGCCCCGCTGAGGGTGATGGGATACACCCCGGGGAGGCTGTTGGTCTCGGCCGTCGTGGACGCGGTCGCCGGCGTGGTCAGCACCGCCACGGTTTCGCTGTTGACGAAGCCGGAGTGGTTGATGGCGAACGGCTGGTTGGTGAAGCCGAACAGGCGGGCCTGGTTGCCGACAGTGACGAGCAGCGCGGCGGGATTGACCACGAGGCCGGCGGTGTTGGTGACCGCCTCGTAGCGGGTCAGGTCTGTGGGCGTGAAGATGTTCGTCAGCGTGTGCGCGCCGGCCGGCAGCAATGTGCCGGCGGCGGGTGAGTAGGCGAAGGTTCCCGGCACCGGCGTGCTGGCGTTCAACTGCGCCGCGCCCAGCAGCGCGCCGTAGGTGACCGGCGAGGGCGTCGGCCACGAGACGGCCGGGATGATGCGGTTGACCGTCAGGCTCACGACGCTGCTGGTCACGCTGCCGGCCACGTTGGTGATGACCACCTGGTAGGCCCCGGTCTGGTTGGTGCCGAGCACGGCGACGGAGAGCGAGCTGTTGGTGCCGTTGGGGATCAGCGCGCCGTTGTAAAACCACTGGAATTCCGGCGTGGGGAAGCCGCCCGCGCCGACGCTAAAGGTGGCGAACGTGTTGACGAAGGCGGTCGTGTTCGTGGGCTGCGCGGTGATGGCGGGGGCGAGCGCCGTGACCGCGAGACTGCCGTTGACGTGGGTGATGGCGTAGTTCGCCGCCGTCGCCCCGGCGACCGTGATGGGATAGACGCCCGGCGGGCTGGCGGTGTCCGCCGTGGTGCCGGTGGTCGGCAGCGTGAGCAGCACGGTGGGCGACTCGCCGTTGACAAAGCCGGTGTAGGTGAGGGTCAGCGGCGGGTTGGGCTGGCCGTAGATGCGGCCCTTGGTGTCGGCTGTGATGGTCAGCGGCGCGCGATTCACGACCAGGCTCACGGAGGCGCTGTTGGTGAGGTAGCTCGCCGGGTCGTCCGGCGTGAACACGACGGTGAGCAGGTTCGTGCCGGCGGAGAGCACCGTGCCCGCCGGAGGCGCATAGGCCATCGTGCCCGGCACGGTGGCGGTGGCGTTGAGCTGGCCCGCGCCCAGCGCGACCCCGTAAGTGACCGGCGCCGGCGCGGCCCAGGTGATCGGCGGCGCCAACCGCCCGACGGCGAGCACCGCAATGCTGCTGGTGACGCTGCCGGCGGAGTTGGTGATGACGACGTGGTAGTTGCCCGACTGGTTGGTGGTGGCGCCGGGGAGCGAGAGTGTGGCGTTGGTGGCCGCCGCCAGCGCGTTGGTGCCGTTGTAGAACCACTGGTAGGCCAGCGGCAGGGTGCCGGTGGCGGTCACGCTGATGAGCACGTTGCTGCCGGGCAGCGCCGAGAGGCCCTGCGGCTGGCCCGTGATGGCGGGCGGCACCAGCACGGTGAGCACGGCCGTCGTGCTGGCCGCGCTGCCGCCGACGTTCGAGGCGACCAGCGAATAACCGCCGGCCTGGGCCGGCTGCACGTTGGTGAGCGTCAGCGTCGCGTTGGTTTCGCCGGCCAGCGCCAGGCCGTTGAAATACCATTGCAGGCCCGGGGCCGGCCCGCCGGTCGCCGCCGACACCAACGTGACCGTGGCGCCGGCCACCACGGTCTGGTTCGTCGGCTGCAAGGTGATCGCGGGCAGGATCACGCTCACCGTCAGCGTGCCCGCCACATGGGTCACGGTGTAGTTGCTGCCCGCCGCCCCGCTGACGGTGATCGGGTAGCCGCCCGGCGGGCTGGCCGGTGTCGCGGGGGTCGAAATGGACGGCAGCGTGGTCAGCACGCTGGAGGTCTCGCTGTTGACGAAGCCGGTGTAAGTGATGGTCAGCGTCGGGTTCGGCAGGCCGAAGCCGCGGCTTTGGTTGTCCGCCGAGACGATCAGCGGCGCCGGGTTGATCACGAGGCTGACGCTGCCCGTGTCCGCGAGGTAGATCGCCGTGTCGGCGGGCGTGAACACCACGGCCAGCGACTGGGTGCCGGCGGTGAGCAGCGTCCCGCCGGGCGGCGCGTAGGCAAAAGTCCCGGGGACCAGCGCGGTGGCGTTCAACTGCACCGCGCTCAACAGCGTGCCGTAGGTGATCGCCGCCGGCGGGGTCCAGGCCAGGTTCGCCGCCAGCCGGTTGACCGTGAGCGTGGCCACGCTGCTGGTCACGCTGCCGGCCGCGTTGGTGATGATGACCTGGTAGTTGCCCGCGTCGTTGGTGCCCACGCCGGTGAGCTGCAACGTGGCGGTCGTCGCGCCACCGATGGTGCCGCCGTTGAACAGCCAGCGGTAGCTCAGGGGCGCGTCCCCCGTGGCGGTGACGGAGAAGTTGGCGCCCGAGCCGGCCGAGACGACGAGGCTTGCGGGCTGCTGCGTGATGCTGGGCGGCACGGGCGCGGGATTGACCGTGAGCGTGGCGGTCTGGCTGCTGACCGTGCCGCCGGGGTTCGTGACCTGCACGAGGTAGCTGCCACTCTGATTGGTGGTCACGTTGTTGAGCACGAGCGAGGCACTGGTCGCGCCGGGGATGTTCGCCCCGTTGTAAGTCCACTGGTAGGTGATGGGGCCGGTGCCGGTGGCGGTGACGGTGAAGGTCACGTTCGCCCCGGCGAAGACCGTCTGGCTCTGGGGGTTCTGCGTGATGGAAACCGGCGGCGTGGAGTAGGTGACGCTCAGGTCAATGTATTCGTTCGGCGCGGTGCCGCCGACGGACGCCGGGGTGACGGAAAAGTTGAAGGCCGGGTCGGTGAACGTCTGTCCGACGGGCAGCGGGTGCCGGGTGAAGTTCGTGGTGGCCGGCGTCATGTTGAGCAGCCGGCTGCCCTGGGTCATGTTGCTGCCGATGCCGGGGGCCTGCATGCCCCAGCGGATCTCCACGCCGTTGGCCAGGAAGTTGGTCGCGGCCGAGTTGTTGGCCGTCTGGGTGGACAGCTCGCGCCGGAAACCAAACCAGTAGGCGCGGTCGCTCTGCTGGCCGGCGGTGAGGGCGCGGATGCCGGAAGCGCTGATGTCGTCGTGCCGAAACACGCGATACACGCCGCTGGTCGGCGCGGTGCGCCAGTCGGGCGTGCTGAGCCAGCCCAGGTAGGCCTTGAACCATTCGTTGAAGTGGATGCTCTTGTTGATGAAGTTCAGCCCCATCATGTCGTAGTCGTCGCCGTATTCGTTGTGCGTTCCGGCCAGATCAATGGGGTCGGAGCCGGTGACGTCCCAGCGGTTGGCGTGCCGGAGGCCGTAGTTGTGGCCCGTCTCGTGACCGAGGATGCGCAGGCTGAATTCCGCGTGGACCAACTGCCCTTTCGCGCCGACGAAGGCCAGACCGCCGAAGCCGAAGTTGGCCGTCGGGATGTCCGAGAACACCGTGATGTCGAGGTCATACAGGTCGGGGTTGTAAAGGCCGGTGTTGCCGTTCTGCTGGTCGTAGGTGCGCGCCGCCGCCAGCGACGCCTGCCGAAAGTCGCTCATCGGGTCGAGATTGCCATACGCCGCCTTGGTCTGCGGCAACCGCAGCACCACCGGCACGTAGGTGGTCTGGAGGGAGGTCTGGTTCTGCGAGTTGTCCCGGTAAAACTGGTCGGTCTGGCTCATCACCGTCGCCATGGCGTTGGTCGTGATGGTTTGGCCGGTGTTGCGGTCGAACGGCCCGCCGGGATCGTCCGAAAAATCCACCCGGATGATCAGGATGCGCTTCACACCCAGCGTCCAGTTCGCGCTGGGCGGAAAGGCCATCGTGCCCGGCGGGAGGCCCGCCGGCAGCTCGCCCGCCTTCAACCCGGCCGCGACCGGCCCCCGGACCTGCTCGCGCTGGATCAGCCTCGCCTCAATGGCGAACGCGTCCGGCGCGTGCGCCGCCGTCGCCACCGCGCCGCCCGTTTCAAGGTGGATCGCCTGCGGATCCAGCCCCCGCGCCCCCGCCTCGCCCAGCTCCAGTTGCCGCACCGGGCTGTGGTGCAGGGCCAGCTTCCCGTCCACGGCGATGGCGTGGATGGGCAGGTCATACTTCGTGGTCAGCGCCGCCCGCCGCCCGTAGGTGAACGCCCGGAACTCCTCGCCCGCCACCCGCACCGTGCGGCTGACTTGGTCGGCCAGTTTCACATTCGGGCCGCAGCGCACCTGCAGCTCCAAGGCCCCGCGCCCCTCGATCCACCGCTCCAGCTCCGCCAGCACCGCCGCCGGCAGCGCCTGCCGCGCATCCGGCCCGACCGCCTGCTGCAATGCAAACTCCGGGTCGCGCTCGATCCACCGCGCCAGCGCCAGCGCCGCGCGCGGGCCAGCGCCACGCCTTCCGCCTCCAAGTCCGCGCGCTCCGCCACCGCCGCCGCGCCGTGGCGGGCCTGCCATTCGCGGAATCTGTCGAACGGCTCCGTGCGCCCCGCCGGCCACTCCGTCACGTCTTCGATGGCCGGCTTCGCCGCCGGCAACTGCGCCCGCCAGCGGTTCCACTCCACCGGCGTCGCGCCGGCGGCGGTGTTGGTTGCCGGTCGCGCCGGCGCGAAGGCTTCCGGCGTGGGCGGATCAGCGGCGCGGGGGGTGGCGACTGGCGGGGTGGGGGTCGGCCATAGGCAGACCAAGGCAAGACAGGCGGCTGCGAGCAGCACGCAGCCCAGCGGGCGGCGAAGTGGGTTCATGGAAGTTGGTTGCCGGGCATGATGCAGATTCCGGCGCGCATGACAAGCCGAGACCGGCCGCCCCCGGGGCCAACTCACTTTACTTCGCCAGCACCCTGGCCAGCTTCTTGGCCCGGGCCACCCACGGCTGCTCCTGCTTGCGCTGGTAGGCGGGCGCGTGCTTGTCCTCGGCGATGACTTCCTCGGCGAGCTTGCGGGCGCGCTCCGGCTGGCCTTTGGCGGCGAGCAACTCCGCCAGTTGCACGCGGGCGCGGGCGTGCGAGTGCTGGGTGACGACCTGTTCCCACACGGCGATGGCCCCGTCCGCGTCACCCAGCGCGGCGCGGGCCTCGGCGAGCGCCATCAGCGAATGGCCGTAGTCGTGTTTCGGGTTCTCGACGCACACATCCTCCAGGTAATCGCGCGCCTCGGCGGCCCGGCCCGACCAGAGCAGGCACTGGCCGAGGTGCGCGCGGGTGTCAATGTCCTTGGGGTCGCGTTCGAGCGCGCGCAGGTAGCACGCCTCCGCCTCCTTGAACTTGCCCTGCTGGAAATACACGTCGCCCAGCTCGGAGTGGTGGTGCGCCTTGTCCAGCAGGTGAATCTGCTTCTCCAGCTCGGCGATGCGCTCGCGGTCGGCCTGGCCGGGCAGTTGGAAGCCGCGCGAGGGCAGCGACGGCGCGCCGCGATAGACCATGAAGAAATACAGGATCCCGTTCAGCTCGGGGAACAGGAGCAGGAACGCCACCCACCACCACTCTTCGCGCCGCACCGCGTCCACGACCATCCAGGCGACAAAGGCAATGAACAGCCACCCCAGCGGATGCGACACATAGAGGCCGAGGCGGCTGAAGATGAACGCGAACATGGCTGCGTGCTTCGGGTTGCGGGTTGCGTGCTTTAGTTCGAGCGCGTTTGGACTGAATCACGCACCACGCAGCACGCAACCCGGCAGTTCATGCGGCCACCCAGTGCTGCCGCTCCCACAGCGCGGCGGACTTTTCCTTCGCTTCCTTCTCCCGCTCCTTTTGCAGCTCCTTGTCCAAGTCGGGGCCGACCTTGAGGTTCTCCCGGATGGGCACGGACGGGTTTTTGAAGTCAATCCCCGCGAGCTGCGTGTAGTGGCGGAAGACATCCGTGTTCTGGATGAAACCGCGGAACCGCTCCGCGCCGGGGCCGGCCGCGACCAGCGGCACGAAGTCCGAGCAGTGCGCCGTGCCCGTCCAGCCGATGCCGAGGTGGTTGGCCATGAGCTGCCCGAGCTGCGCCACGGCACTGTTCATCAGCGTGAACTGCGCCTTGCCCTTGCGCACGAGGAATGGCGCGAGCACGGCGGCCTTTTCCTCGGAGATCTGGTAGTCGGTCGCCTCCTTGAGCGCGGCGGCGATGGCCTTCGGGTCCTGCTGGACGGGCGGGGCGACCGCGCCCTTCGCCAGCGGCGGCGTGTCGGGGCCGGGGACGTTGAACTGCTTGAGGATTTCGCTGAACGACTTCTTCACGCGCTGGACGTTCGTGAAAAGCGCGGAGCTGAAACCGTAGTTGCTGCCGAGGCCGTTGAGGCCGGGGTTGCCGGTCGGGTGGTCGGTGGTGATGACGAGCAGCGTGTCCGGGTGCCGCCGCTGGAAGTCGAGGCACGCGTCAATCGCCTCGTCGAACGCCATCTGGTCGTAGAGCGCCGCGACCGCGTCGCACATGTGCGCCCCGTGGTCCACGCGCCCGCCTTCGACCTGCATGATGAAGCGGCTTTCGTGCTCCAGCTTCGCCAGCGCGCGGCGCGTCAGGTCGGCGAGGTGCGGCACGGTCTCCTTGTGCTTCGCGTCGTGCATCCAGTCCACGGTGAACGGCAGGTGGCTGTTGGCGAAGATGCCGAGCCACTTGCCGTCGTTCTTCGCGGCGGCGAATTCCTTCGCCGTCCTGAAGACCTGATAGCCGGCTTTCTGATAGTCCGGCAGCAGGTCGCGCTTGTCCTTGCGCTTGGCGGGGTCGAAGAATTTTTGCCCGCCGCCCAGCAGCACCTCGATGCCGCGTTCCATGTATTGCACCGCGATGCTTTCCGCCGCCTCGCGCTTGAGGCCGCTGGCCGCGAAGCCGGCGGGGGTGGCGTGGGTAATCTCCGTGGTCGTGACGAGCGCGCGCTTCCAGCCGGCCTGGCCGAACAGCTCGTAAAGCGTCTTCAGGATGGTGCCGTCGGGCAGGATGTTGACCGTGCCATTGACGATGCGCGAGCCGCTGCCCCACGCGCACGCGGACGCCGAGGAGTCGGTCACGACGGAGTTCAGCGACCGCACGTCCATGAGCGAGCTGACGGTGCCGGGCTGGTTGTAGAGGTTCATCCACGAGAGGCCGCGTCCGCGCACCGCGCGCGAGAGGTGGTCCGCCATCGAGAGCGTGGCCATCGCCATGCCGTCGGCGACCAGGTGGATGATGCGCGCGGGCTTCTGGCCGGGACGGGCGTTGCCCGGCTCGGCGGCGCGGACGACGGCGGGGGCGGCGGTGGACGCGGCGGCCAGCAGGCCCGTGCGCGTGAAGAAACGGCGGCGGTTCAAAGACATGGCGGGAAACTAGGAGCGGCCCGCCGGTTTGCCAATGCCGAAGGCGCGGGCGGCGTGGCCGCGGGCGCAACTTGGCACCCGCAGCACGGCAGGTGAACCCCCTACCCATGAACCTGCGGTTGAGTGGCTGGGTTGGGGGTGAGCGTCAGCCCGTGTTTGCGGGCGAGTTTACGCAACCACCGCGTTTCGGTTTCCACGACTCGGCGGTCATACTTTTTGAGG
>Ga0172372_10013468_pt1 | contig 10116 bp, 9 predicted proteins | sample LakKiv5m_2_FD_114544 | JGI IMG/M metagenome (GOLD analysis project Ga0172372, IMG submission 114544) | Freshwater microbial communities from Kabuno Bay, South-Kivu, Congo - kab_092012_9.5m | ecosystem: Environmental > Aquatic > Freshwater > Lake | place: Democratic Republic of the Congo... | reverse complement strand
CGCGCGACGCAAAAGCTGCCGGAATTCCGGCCGGGCGATACCGTGGTGGTCGACGTGAAGGTGGTCGAAGGCGACCGCGAGCGCGTACAGGCCTATGAAGGCGTGGTCATCGCCAAGAGCAACCGCGGTTACAACTCGTCTTTCACGGTGCGCAAGATTTCGCACGGCGAGGGCGTCGAGCGGACCTTCCAGTCGCAGAGCCCGACGATCGCCGCGATCTCGGTCAAGCGTCGCGGCAATGTTCGTCGCGCCAAGCTCTATTACCTGCGAGACCTGTCGGGCAAGGCTGCCCGCATCGAAGAAAAGGTCTAAGACCCCGCTGCTTTGGCCGCCATGCGAGGCTCATGGGCTCGCATGGCGAGCCGGGTGGGCGCTTGCTAGACTCGCAAGCGCGGTTGCAATGACGGCAACTTCCCACTCAAAAGGTTTGACCCATGCTTCGCAAGTTTTTCCGCGGTTTGTTCAAGGGCCTCGACGGGCTGCGCAAAGTGCTGCACCTGCTCGTGTTGCTGCTGATCTTTGGTTTCGTGATCGGCGGCTTGAGCGGCTCTATCCCCAAACTCCCTGAAGACGCAGCGCTCGTCATTCGTCCCGAGGGCGAGATCGTCGAGCAGCCGAGCGGCGACCCGTTCGAGCTCGCGCTGGCCGAAGCGCGTGGCAGCGGGAGCGGCGAGACCACGCTGCGCGATCTCGTCGATGCGATCACCGCGGCGCGCGACGACAAGCGCATCAAAACTCTGGTCATCGACTTCGACGGCATGACCGGCGCTGGCCAACCGACCCTCGACGAATTTGCGCGTGCGGTCAGCAGCTTCCGCAAATCCGGCAAAAAAGTGGTGGCGACTGGTCTCGGCTTTTCGCGCGACACTTATTACGTCGCGGCGCACGCCGACGAAATCTATCTCGACCCGCAGGGCCTCGTGGTCATCGAGGGTTACGAGCGCTTCCGCAACTATTACAAGTCGGCCCTCGACAAACTGGGGGTCGACATCAATGTATTCCGTGTAGGCACCTACAAGAGTGCAGTAGAACCCTACATTCGCGACGACATGTCGCCGGCAGACCGCGAGGCCAGTCAGGCGTTCGTCAATTCTTTGTGGGACAGCTATGTGACGGCCGTCGCCAAGGCGCGCGGGCTCAAGCCCGAAGAACTGCGCGGTTACGCCGAGACGGTCGCCGAGCGCGTGCGTGACGCCAAGGGCGACACCGCCAAGGTCGCCCTCGATGCCAAGCTCGTCACGGCGCTCAAGACGCCGCTGCAAATCGAAGAACGAGTGATCGCGCTGTCTTCGAAAGACGAAGAGGAAGAGACCTACCGCTCAGTCGGTCTCAAAGATTACCTGCGCGTGGTGCGCGCCGAGGACAAGATTTCCAAGCATCCGGACACCCGCGTGGCCGTGGTGGTGGGTTCCGGCGAGATCGTCGACGGCGGCGGTGGCGGCGGTGTGATCTCCGGCGACGCAACGGCCGAGCTCATCCGCAAGGCGCGTCTCGACAAAGATATCAAGGCGCTCGTGCTGCGCATCGACAGCCCCGGCGGCAGCGTGACCGCATCCGAGCAGATTTACCGCGAACTGCTGGCCTTCAAGAACACCAAGCGGCCGGTAGTGATCTCGATGGGTGATCTGGCAGCCTCGGGTGGCTATTACATCTCGGCACCGGCCGATGAGATCTGGGCGAGCCCCGCGACCATCACCGGCTCGATCGGAATCTTTGGTCTCTTCCCGACAGCACCGCGCACCTTCGAAAAGCTGGGTATTGGTGTCGATGGCGTCGGCACCACGCCGCTCTCGGGCGACTTGCGCATCGATCGACCGGTCGGACCGGCGGCCTCGATGCTGTTGCAATCGACCATCGAGCACGGCTACGAAGAGTTCCTCGGCAAGGTCGTGGCGGGTCGTAAAAAGACCCGTGATGAGGTCGATGCCATCGCTCAAGGCCGCGTGTGGTCAGGGCGCGATGCGCTGCGCCTTGGCCTGGTCGACAAGCTCGGCTCCTTCGAGGAGGCGGTCGCCTCTGCCGCGAAGCGTGCGGGCCTCACCGAAGGCAAATACGAGCGCGATTACCTCGAGCCCGACAAGAGCTTCGCGCAGCAGCTGCTGAGCAATCTTCAGGTCGAGGCGGCCGTGCTGATGCTGCGAGCCTTCGATGTCGACAGCATGGGCGGTTTTGCTTTGGGTGGCGTCGCGGGTTTCGATGCGCCGACGCGTGCTGCACTCACTGCGGCGCGACGCGACTTCGGCGCGATCGAGCGCAGTGTGTTGCGCTTCAATCGGCATGCGCTTGGCAATCAGCTTTACGCGCACTGCTTCTGCACGCCGTACTGATGATTTCGGCGCGTTCGGCTGACGCAAAGTAGACACCGTGCATCTCTCCGATCAAAGAGCGACCCGGCTGTTCGTAGTGCTGGCCGGGTTCTTTTTGACGAACGCGATCTTGGCCGAGTTCGTGGGCGTGAAGATTTTCTCGCTCGAAGCGACGCTCGGCATCTCGCCCATCGAGTGGTCCTTGCTCGGCGTCTCGGGAACGCTCAATTTCACGGCCGGTGTGCTGGTGTGGCCGATCGTGTTCGTGCTGACCGACGTCATCAACGAGTACTACGGCGGCACAGGCGTGCGACTCATTTCCTGGGTTGCGGTCGGCTTCATTGCCTATGCGTTCATGGTGGCCTACGTCTCGATCGGTCTCGCACCGGCGGGGTTTTGGGTCGAGGCCAATCGTGATCTCGGCGTACCTGATATCCAGCACGCTTATGCACAGGTGTTTGGTCAGGGGCTGTGGACGATCATCGGCTCGATCGTGGCCTTTCTGATCGGTCAGTTGGTGGACATCAGTGTGTTCCGCCGCATTCGTGCGGTGACCGGCGAGAAGCTCATCTGGTTGCGCGCCACGGGCTCGACCGCGGTTTCACAGTTGATCGACAGCTTTGTCGTGCTCTATATCGCGTTCGTGCTCGGGCCGCAGAAGTGGCCGATTCCGCAGTTTCTCGCAGTCGGCATGGTCAACTACAGCTACAAAATGTTGGCTGCGATCGCGATGATTCCGCTGCTCTATCTCGCGCGGCGCATGATCAAGTCCTATCTCGGCGACGCCGAGACCGAGCGCCTGAAGTCACTCGCGCACTGAGTCAGTCGAGCCCTGAGTCAGTCGAGCCCTGAGTCGGTCCGGTACTGAGTCAGTGCAACAGACTGGCGAGCCGGCGTCGAGCAGCCGGCAGCTGCGGATCGTTGGCATCAAATAATTCCAGCGCCTTGCGCAGATCGTCTTTGCCTGCGGCGTTCGCATAGCGTCGGTTGCGCTCGGCGGCGGCGAACAGGGTTTCGAGTCCGCGAACGTTGTCGGCACGCAGGAAATACTTGGCTGCGCTCACGCGCGCCGTCTGAATGGCATCGGTCTCGTCGGGCGAGCTCGCCACATTCGAAAAATGCACGAGCGCATAGGCCGCCCGCACCGGCGCGTCGCTTTGCGCTGCCGGACGCAAGCTTTGCAGTAATCCCAAGGCTTCGGCTGCACGCCCCATGCAGGCGAGCACGGACGCGTAGGTGACGACCAGCACTTCGTCGGTTGAGGCCGGAGTCCCTCGCAGCGCGAGGGGCTGCGCATTCGAGGGTGACGTGAGCGGCGCGAGGAGCGGCGCCATCAGGGGTTCGAGTAGCGACTGCGCCTCCTGGGGGCGACCTGCCGCGAGCGCCGCGCGGGCACTCGCGAGCGGGCCGTCGCTCACTTTCGGCAGATAAGGTTCGACGAATGTGCGCACGGCGCCCAAGGGTTGCGCGCCCACGAATTCATCGACCACCTGGCCATCGCGAAAAAGTTTGACCGCGGGGATGCTGCGAATCGCGTAGGCACCCGCGACTTCGGGCTCCTCGTCGGTGTTGAGTTTGACCACCTTGAGCCCAGGCGTTTCGGCGGCGAGCTGATCGAGTACGGGTCCGAGCATGCGACAGGGGCCGCACCAAGGCGCCCAAAAATCGACCAATACCGGCTGCGTGGCCGAGGCTTCGATGACTTCGCGGCGAAAGTCCGCGGTGGTGACGGTTTGCGCTGCACTCATGAACGCATCAATGGGTGTCGGCGTGGGCGATTTCAAGTCGCGGGCTGCGGATGGGGCGGGGATAATGCGGCGATGACACGCCCCGCCCCGAAGCTGCTCGCGCTCGTACCGCCTATGACGCAGCTCAATACGCCGTACCCCTCGACGGCGTACCTCACGGGGTTTTTGCGCTCACGCGGTTTCGACGCCCAGCAGGAAGACCTCGCGATCGAGCTCGCGCTCGGCTTGCTCTCCGCCGAGGGGCTTGCCGAGTTGCGTGGCGCGATCGCAGCCGTTCCTGCGCGAGCCCGGGGCCCGCGATCGAAAGCTTTTTTGGCGGCGTATGCCGAGTACCACGCGGCGATCGACGGCACGGTCGCTTTTTTGCAGGGTCGCGATTCCACCTTGGCGCATCGGATCGTCTCGCGGCAGTTCTTGCCCGAGGGACCGCGCTTTCAATCGCTCGAAGCCTATGCCGACGAGGCGGACCCGCTCGCCTGGGCCTTTGGTGTACTTGGCAATCATGATCGGGCTCGACATCTGGCGACGCTCTTCATCAATGATTTGGCGGATGTGCTGCGCGAAGCGGTGGATCCCGGCTTCGAGTTCGTTCGCTATGCCGAGCGACTGGCGGCGAGCGAACCCTCTTTTGAACCGCTGGCGACAGCGCTTGCGGCGCCACGCAATCTGATTGACCAGCGCCTGCATGCCCTTACGCTTGCTGCGCTGCAGCGACATCGTCCCGATATCGTCTTGTTGTCGGTGCCGTTTCCGGGGGCGGTGTACGGCGCGTTTCGAATTGCGCAAACCATTCGTGCAGCAGAACCAAAGATCATGCTGGTACTCGGCGGGGGTTACGTCAACACCGAGTTGCGTGATCTCGCCGAGCCACGAGTATTCGATTACTTTGATCGAGTGACGCTCGATGACGGCGAGCGGCCGTTGCTGGCACTGATCGAGCACTGGCAGGGTCTGCGACCCGCTGATCGTTTGGTGCGAACGTTTTTGCGCGAAGATGCCGTGGCAGTCAAAGCCACCGGCGCAGTCAAAGCCACCGGCGCAGTCCGCTACGTCGATCACCGCGAGCCCGACGTACCTTTTGCCGAAGTGGGTACGCCGACCTGGGACGGCCTGCCGCTCGGGCGCTATCTGTCGGTGCTTGATCTGCTCAATCCTGTCCATCGCCTCTGGTCGGATGGACGCTGGAACAAACTCACGGTCGCGCATGGCTGTTACTGGAAGAAATGCAGCTTCTGCGACATTTCGCTCGATTACATCTCGCGTTACGAAGCGGCGAATGCTGCGCTACTCGTGGATCGCATCGAGACCGTGGTGGCAGAGACGGGGGAGAGCGGTTTTCATTTCGTGGATGAGGCCGCACCACCCAAAGCTTTGAAGGCGATGGCCGAAGAGTTGTTGCGGCGCGGTCGGGTGATTTCCTGGTGGGGAAACATCCGCTTCGAGAAAACCTTTTCGCCTGAGGTGTGTCGCTTGCTCGCGCAGAGTGGCTGCATCGCGATCACCGGGGGTCTCGAGGTGGCCTCGGATCGTCTGCTGCAACTGATGAAAAAAGGCGTGTCGGTGGCGCAGGTGGCGCAGGTCACGCGCGCGTTCAGCGACGCCGGAATTTTGGTGCATGCCTATCTCATGTACGGATTTCCGATGCAGACTGTCGCCGAGACCATCGACTCGCTCGAATACGTTCGGCAGCTCTTCGAAGAGGGCTGCATTCAGTCGGGCTTCTTTCATCGCTTTGCGTGTACGGTGCATTCGCCCGTAGGGCGCGATCCCGCAGCCTATGGCGTGACCCTCGCGCCTCAGCCCTTTGGCGGATTCGCGCGTAACGATGTCGCATTCATTGATCCGAGCGGTGTCGATCACGATGCACTCGGTGAGGCCTTGAACGCCGCGCTCTACAACTACATGCACGGCGTGGCGCTCGAGCGGGACGTGCGCGAATGGTTTGCGCCTTTCATGCGGCGCGTGCCGCGCACCACGGTGCGCCGTGATTTCGTCAGAGCGGCGCTGACGAAAAAAAGGCCTCGATCGGTACGCTGAGGCCGGAGAGGTCGGCTGCGACTGCAGCGGTGGCTGCGGTGGCTGCGGCGGCGAAGGTCGCTGAGCACCAACCCGCGGTGCCGAATCCCTGAAAATCCGCATATTCCGGGAAGTGGCGCGACCAGCGCAGTGCGAGCTCCGAAATTCCCGGGTTGTGACCGACGAGCAGCAGGTGAGGCGTGGCGCCATCACTCGCCTGCAGCACTTCGAGCAAGTGCGACCAGTCCGCGTGGTAAAGACTGCGTTCGAAGAGCAGCGGCAGCGTGTGTTCGGAGCCACTCAGCTGATCGCGCAGGATCGTGGCGGTTTCTGTGGTGCGCACGGCAGCACTTGCCAAAATCATTGAGGGCGCACCGATGCGGGCAAGAATAGCTGCGGCAGTTTGCGCCACCTCGCGCCGACCACGGCTGTCGAGCGGCCGCATGTAGTCGCCACCCTCGGCATGCGCCGCGGCATGACCGTGACGCACCAGGGTGATGCGTCTCACGGCGACTCGATCTCGACACGACCCTCGCGGATACGTGCCGCGAATACTTTGAGCGGTTCGTACGCGGGCGGTGTGAGCGCAGCGCCAGTGCGCAAACAGAAACGCGCGCCGTGTCGCGGGCAGATGACCACGCCACAGGGTGTGCCGGGGTCATTCTCGACTTCCGCGCCGGTCAGCGACTCGCCATCGTGGGTGCAACGATCCTCGAACGCATGCAATTCGCCCTCGAGCAGCACGGCGGCGACATAAAAGCCGTCGACTTCGCCATCGAGCCGACCGCCCGACTGCAACACTGCGGCCTCGCCGAGGTCGATCCAGGATGCCGCCATGATTTACATCATGCCGGTCTGCAAGCGTGCGGCTTCGGACATCATCGACTGATTCCAGGGCGGGTCGAACACGAGCTCGACATCGGCTTTGACCACGGTCGGAATGATCTCGAGCTTTTCTTTGACATCCTGCACGAGGACATCGCCCATGCCGCAGCCCGGCGCGGTCAGGGTCATCTTGACGGCGAGAGTGCGCGTGCCATCCTCGTTCGCCGAGACGTCGCATTCATAGACGAGACCAAGCTCAACGATATCGATCGGGATCTCGGGGTCGTAACAGCTGCGCATCTGTTGCCAGGCGAGCGATTTGATGTCGTCTTCGGTGGCGCCGGGCGGCAGCGCAGGTGGCGTGAGCGCCTGCTTGCCGATGGCATCTGCGTTCTCGCCCGAAAGACGATAAAGATTGCCTTCGATATAAAGCGTGAAACTGCCACCGAGTGCCTGAGTGATGAAACCCGAAAGGCCCGCCTGCAACTCGATCGCATCACCCGAGGGCACCATCACCGCCTGGGTGTTGCGGCTCAGCGTGAAGGCTTCGTTTTCGTGACTGCGCACCTTTTCAATCCTTATTCGGTCGACACGGTGGCGGGACCATTGTCGGCATGGCGTTGTGCGTGGTGTTCGAGCGCGGCGCCGAGCGTATGCCAGCAGAGGCTCGCGCACTTCACGCGGGCAGGGTAGTCACGGACGCCGGCGAGCGCAGCGAGCTTGCCGAGCTCGGCAGGCGGCAGTGTCGCTTCGCCGTGGGCGGTCAGTGTCTCGTGGACAAGATCGCGCAGTCGCGTGATGGTCGCTTCGTCCTTGCCTTTGACAGCCTCGGTCATCAGTGAAGCCGAGGCGGTCGAGATGGCGCAGCCCTTGCCTTCGAAGCGAATATCCGTGACGCGATCGCCCTCGAGTCGCAGCGTCAGAGTCAGCCGATCGCCGCAGAGCGGATTATTGCCGTCGGCCGAGGTGTCGCAGGGCTCTAGCCGCCCGAAGTTTCGCGGTTGTTTGTTGTGATCGAGGATCACGTCGCGATAGAGATCTTTGAGGTCCATCAGCCGAATACCTCGCGCGCCCTGCCGAGCGCCCGTACGAGTTGGTCGATGTCGGCCTCGTCGGTGTAGCAACCAAAGGAGGCCCGCGCCGTCGCCGGTACATCGAAGAATTCCATCACCGGCATGGCACAATGATGTCCGGTGCGCACGGCGACGCCCTCGTCATCGAGGATGGTGCCAAGATCATGCGGGTGCACGCCCTCGAGCGTGAAAGAAATGACGCCGGTTTTTTCTTTGGCTTCACCGATGATGCGCAGCCCGGGAATGGCAAGCAGGGCGCTCGTGCCGCGCATCAGCAGCGCCTGTTCATGCGCATGCACGCGGTCGATCCCGAGCGCCTCGAGATAATCGATCGCCGCCGCGAGACCCACTGCCCCCGAAATATGCGGGGTGCCGGCCTCGAAGCGATAGGGCAATTCGTTATAGGTGGTTTTCGCAAAGCTCACGGTGAGGATCATGTCGCCGCCGCCTTGCCAGGACGGCATATCGCGTAGCACCGCCTCGCGCGCCCACAGCACGCCGAGACCGGTCGGTCCGTAGAGCTTGTGGCTGGAGAACACATAGAAGTCGCAGCCGAGTGCACGCACGTCGATTCGCTCGTGCGCGACTGCCTGTGCCCCATCGACCAGCGTCAGCGCGCCGACCGCGCGGGCGGCATCGATCATGGCGCGGATGGGCAGCACAGTGCCGAGTGCGTTCGATACCTGCGTGAAGGCTGCGAGTTTGGTGCGGGGTGAGAGCAGGGCGCGAAAAGCGTCGAGATCGAGTTCGCCGCGCTCATCAATCGGCGCAACCTTGAGCACCGCTCCGGTGCGCTCGCAGAGCATCTGCCAGGGCACGATGTTCGCGTGATGTTCCATCCAGGTGATGAGTATTTCGTCGCCCGGCCCGAGTCGTCGCCCCCAGGATTGCGCAACGAGATTGATGGACTCGGTCGTGCCTCGGGTGAACACGATTTCTTTGATACTGGCCGCATTGAGAAAACGGCGAACTCGCTCACGCGCACCCTCGAAGGCGTCCGTGGCTTTTTGACTGAGTTCGTACACGCCGCGGTGCACGTTGGCATGGCTGCTGCGCTCATAACGATTGACCGCCTCGATGACGGCGAGCGGTCGCTGCGCCGACGCGGCCGTATCGAGAAAAGCCAGTCGCTTGCCGCGCACTGTCGTGGCGAGGATCGGAAAATCGGCGCGGACCCGCGCCACGTCGTAAGCAAGTGCAGTGATGGCGGCGTTCACGACAGGGTCCTCGTGGCGGCGCCCGGCAGCTGTCGCTCGAGCGCTGCGGCGACTTGCGAGCGCAAGTCGGACGAAGGGAGCTTCGCGAGTACATCGCTGACGAAGGCCCATTTGAGTAGCGACTCTGCCGTCGCGGGCGGAATGCCGCGCGACAGCAAATAAAACAGCATGTCCGGATCGAGCTTGCCGACCGTCGCGCCGTGACTGGCCTTCACGGCATCGGTGTAGATCTCGAGTTGGGGTCTGACGTTAGCCTCGGCCTCGGAACCGGCCAGCAAAGATTTGAGCGACTGGTCGGTCTGCGTGCCGACGGCCGCGGCCTCGATGCGCATGTGGCCATTGAAGGCGACGCGCGAGCGACCCGTGGCAATGCCGCGAAAGCATTGCAGCGTACGTGCTCCGGGAGCGGCGTGGGTGACATGCACAAAAGCGTCGTGGTGCTGTGTGCCTTCGCCGAGCGCCGCGACGTGCCACTCCAGCGAGGCGTCGCGACCGACGTGTTCGATGAACGCCGTCGAGCGACTGGCGAGCGCACCCTCGGTGATTTGAACGCATTTCATGGCCGCGCCGGCGCCGAGCTGCAGCTCGAGTGTATCGAGGGCTTGCGCCTTGGCACCGTGCTGACCAATGCGGGCGAGCTCGAACTCTGCGTGTTCGCCCACGCGCGCGGCAAGGTGCAGGTTGACGAGCGTGGCCTGATCGCTGCGCGCCGATAACTGCCGCTCGATCAACTGCAGTTTTGCGCCGTGACCCAAGCTAATCTCGAGTGCTGGGTGCGAGCTCGCCGTCGCCACACAAATAACTTCGAGGGCGAGCTGGGCATTGGCCGGCACCGCGATACGACAGGTGCCCTGACGAAAGCGGCGATTGAGATTGGCGAAGAGCTGATCGGCGCCGGGTTGATCGGCGCCGGGTTGATCGGCGCCGGGTT
>Ga0172372_10013466_pt1 | contig 10116 bp, 9 predicted proteins | sample LakKiv5m_2_FD_114544 | JGI IMG/M metagenome (GOLD analysis project Ga0172372, IMG submission 114544) | Freshwater microbial communities from Kabuno Bay, South-Kivu, Congo - kab_092012_9.5m | ecosystem: Environmental > Aquatic > Freshwater > Lake | place: Democratic Republic of the Congo... | reverse complement strand
TGGCCAGAACCTGTGCGGTCTGTCCTTTGACGTCCTGACTGGTGTCGTCGGCCACCTGGCCTGCCAGGTACACCACGCCGTTATGCACCGCCGCATCGCACATGCGCTTGCCGACATTGATCCGCTTGATATCACTCATTCAAAACACTCCTTGAGAAATTGATCCACCGCAGCGATCTGCGGGCCAGGTATCAGGCTGGGGGCGTGGCCCACGCCCGAAAATTCAACGAATCGCGCCCGAGGGCCACGCTGCGTCATGTCACGAGCCGTCGTCGGGTCGAGCAGGTCGGACTCGGCGCCACGGATCACCAGGGTCGGACACGCTACCGCGTCGTATAGCGGCCAGAGCGACAGGGGCCCCGATGCGCCCGCCCCCGAGAACGGCTCGGCAATCCGGGGGTCGTAGTGCGCACGCCACCGCGCGCCGTCCTGAACCCAGTAGTGGCGCGCCAGCATGTCCCACCCTTCATCGTCGTGCGGGCCAAAACCCGCTGCGATGCTGCGCGTGTAAGCCACACAGGCTTCGTAGCTGTCGAAGCCTGGGGCCTTGCCCACGTAGTCGCCGATCCGCCGCAGGCCTTCGGCACTCAGAACAGGGCCCACGTCATTGAGAACCAGCGCCGCGATCGGGTTGGACTGCAGGGAAGCGAGACTCATGCCAATCAGGCCACCCATCGACGTGCCCACCCAGGCCACCCGCTCGACGTCAAGCCTCGCCACCAGCGTGACGCAGTCGGCCAGGTACTGCGGAATGGCGTAAAGCGCCGAATTGGCGAGTCGCTCAGAGCGGCCACGGCCCGCCATGTCCGGACAAATGACTCGATAACGCTGCGAGAGATGCTCAGCAAGCGCGTCAAAGTCTCGTCCGTTTCGGGTGAGCCCGTGTACACACAACACGGTGGGCGAATGGGGTTGGCCACTTTGACATGGCCACTCCCAGTATCCAATCCGGTGCAGGCCCGAAGGACTCGCACAGGTCACGACGCGGGCAATGGGTGGATTCATGAGGGCAGCAGCAAGCGTTGGAGGTTTGGACGGTGCAGACCACCGCCGTACAATTCACCGCGAATCTTACCGTCTGGAGGACATGGCAATGCTGAAGGGAAAGCTGGCGCTGGTAACGGGGTCGACAAGTGGGATTGGGCTGGGCATTGCGCGCGCGCTTGCAAAGCAGGGCGCCGATCTCGTGCTGAATGGATTCGGCGACCCCTCGGAGATTGCGCGGCTACAGGCAGAACTTGCAGCCACCTACTCGGTAAAGGTTCATTACGAATCGGCCGATCTCACCAAGCCCGCCGAGATCGACGCCATGATGGGACGTATCGGCGCTGCCCACGGTGGCGTAGACATACTCGTCAATAACGCGGGCATCCAGCACGTCGCACCCATTGAGAACTTTCCGGTTGAGCGCTGGGACGCGGTGATCGCACTGAATCTGTCTTCCGCGTTTCACACCACACGCTGCGCCATTCCGGGAATGCGCGCTCGCAATTGGGGGCGGATCATCAACATTGCCTCGGCGCACGGCCTCGTCGCCTCGGCGGAAAAAGCAGCCTATGTGGCAGCCAAGCACGGTATTGTCGGGCTGACCAAGGTAGTGGCACTCGAAACCGCGCGTACAGGCATCACCTGTAACGCCATTTGTCCGGGCTGGGTGCTGACAGCCCTGGTTCAAAAGCAGATTGACGCGCGGGCTGCACAGGCGGGCGTGTCGTCCGAGGCCGCCCGGCTCACCCTGCTTGGCGAGAAGCAGCCCAGCCTTGAATTTGTGACACCCGAGCAGTTGGGCGAGCTGGCTGTGTTTCTCTGCTCGCCGGCAGCGGATCAGGTACGAGGCGCTGCATGGTCGATTGACGGGGGATGGACCGCGCAATAGTTTCGGAGAGGTTCACGTTGCTTCATGGGCCCTCGCCTGCCTGCACCCGCCAGTAGCGCGCGGGCCTGTCCCGCGCTCGCTCAATTCGCCACCCTTGCCCCGGTTGGATGGCGTGAGCCGTAAGCGCCCCGTGGTGGTCGGTTCTGAGCACTTCAATGCCTGCATCCTGATACCGGGCGAGCACTCGCTCGGTGGGATGGCGAAAGCGGTTGCGATAGCCCACCTGAAAAACCGCCATTCTGGGGTTCACTGCAGCAAGAAATCGGGGCGAAGAGGACGTGTTGCTGCCGTGATGCGGGGCGAGCAGCAGATCGCTTTTCAGTCGGGAGCCCAGGCGTTCAACCAGATCAATTTCCTGGCGCGCTTCGATATCACCCGCCAGTAGCGCAGAGCCCGCGGGCGACTCGATCTTCAGCACACAGCTGAGCGCATTGGTGGGAGAGCGCGCTGCGCCGGGTGGAAACTCGGCGCCCGGATGCAGAAACTCAAACCGCACCGCGCCCCATTGCCATGAATCGCCGCGGCGGCAGGGCTCATGTTGCGAGATGCCCGCGAGCAGGCGGTGCCCCGTGGGAATTGAGCTGAACACCCGCCCGGCACCGGTGAGTCGCAACACGCTTGCCGCCCCACCGGAGTGATCGATATCGGCATGGGAAACAACAAGCACGTCGAGCGACGAAATGCCGCGACTTCGCAACCATGGCACGATGACGCGAGCGCCTGAATCCGCGCCGGCTTCCCAACCCGGGCCCGTGTCATAAAGAAGGCGCTTGCCGCCCGCCTCCACCAGCACCGCCATGCCCTGACCGATATCCAGGGCTGTCAACCTGAAACCCTCTGCTGGGGCGGGCTCGGGTCCGCGCACAAAAAGTGGCAAAAGGCCCAGCGCCCAGAGCGCTCGTAAAGGAACCGGCCTTGGACAGAGCAGGACAGCCACCGAGACGGCGGCCAGCAACAGGGACACGGGATCAGGCTGGGCCAGCACCACTGCACCCCCTGGCCATTCAGCCATGACTCGCAGGGCATCAAGCATCCAGCCAGTAGGCGCCGCAACCAAGGGCGCGAGCCACTCAGCCGCCCATGGCGCGAACGCAGCGACCGCGCTCAGTAGCAGCACAGCAGGCGTTATCAGAATAGAGACCAGCGGCACCGCCCAGGCATTGGCAAGCGGACCGATCAGGGACAGGGTTGAGAAAAACAAGGCTCCGAGAGGTAACAGCGATAGCGTTGCCGCCCATTGGCTCTGAACCGCCTCGCGTATTGACCTGCGGGCAGCCTCCCAGCGGCCGCCAGAGCCCGACGCCGGCGGCGCGCTTACCGCGCTGGCATGGAGCACGATCGCAGCCACCGCAGCAAATGAGAGCCAGAATCCGGCTGCGAGCGGGGCCCAGGGATCGAACACGCAGACCACCGCTGCGGCCAGGCTGAGGATTCGCGTGAGCGAACGGCTGCGTCCACTTGCCAGCGCCCAGCCCGCGACGGCGAGCATCCAGCAGGTGCGTTGGGCCGGTATGCCCCACCCTGCAAGACCTGAGTAGATAAAAGCTACCGCGATTGCAAAGCCCCACTGAAGACGCGGCGCGGGCACGCGCAGCAGGAGGCCCGAGCGCGCAACCCGGCGACGGTGCAGCATTCGTCGCGCAAGCCCTCCTGCAATCGCAGCCAGCATGGTGATGTGAAGGCCCGAGATGCTCATGAGGTGGCCCACGCCAGTGCGGTTGAAGACATCCCAGTCACGCGCAGGGATGGCCGCCTGATCGCCATAGGCGAGCGCCAGCAGCACTCCGCTCGCGTCCGGGCGTTCGGCACGCAGAGCGTGATCAAGTTGTGCCAGCCCGACCGCGCGAGCATATTCAAACAGCGTACGAAGGTTGAAGTGCCAACCCTCCAGTTGCTGATTCGGTGGCTCGATGCCGCGGGGCTTTCGGACATAGCCCAGCGCCGACACGCCCTCCTCCAGCATGCGCAGCTCAGCGTCGAAGAGTCCCGGGTTCACTGTGGCGGCGGGACGCTTCAGCCGCACATGAAGCTGCCAGCGCTCACCCGGGAGAAGCGTGGGCGGCGCATGCGCTTCATCATCTGTTACGGCACCGCGCGAAAAGCCAGCTGACCAGGCCAGCCGGAGCCGTCGTCCGACCGGGCACTCGAAGTCGGGTTGGGGACACCCGGTGACATGGAAGCCGAATCGAAGCCCCTGCGTCGAACGCAGCGGCAGTTCATCGACATAGCCCTCCACCAGCAGGTCTCGCCCCTCAAGACCCGGCTTGATTCTTGATTCGAGCGCGCCCGCAGCCAGCCAGGCGGCCCAGCAGAAGCCCATCATGCCTACACTGAACCAGCCCAACCAAGGCATGCGACGCCCAAAGCGGGCAAGCAGAACCGCACCGGTTAACACGAGCAAAATGACCTGTCCGGACGGGAGGACACTGCACTGCTGAAGCACCACGCAACCCGCCACGAATGCCGAGGCAGGGGGCGGCACAAAGAGATTCTGGAAACGTAAAAGAGCCCGCATTCCGTGATCGTGCGCGCGGATGACGCGACCGCGGAGAAGAGCCTCTCTCCGAGGCCCTAGACTGGATGGTCAGGCTTGACCGACCCAGTGCGCCAGGCGAGGGAGCACTCGAATGGCATTGGCCGCGGTCACGCGCGCAACATCCTCAGGAATGCGCTCACGCAATGTCGCAAGCGTGCGGGCAATCTGTACCAACTCGGCAGGAGCGTTTCGTCCAGGATGCAACCAGGCCGGCGCAATATCCGGTGCGTCAGTCTCAAGCACCAGGGCCTCATCCGGCAACTCACGCGCCAGGCGCCGAATTCGAAGCGCCCGCTCAAAGGTCATGGCGCCCCCGAATCCCAGCACACACCCCTGATCAAGAAATGCGGCCGCCTGCTGCGCGCTACCGTTGAACGCATGCGCAATGCCGGCCCTGACGCCCGCCTGCCTGAGATGCTTCAACACCTGGTCCTGAGCATGACGAACGTGAAGAATGACGGGAAGATCGAACTCGCGAGCCAGCTTCAACTGCGCCGAGAAGAAACGGGATTGACGCTCGCGATCGAGTCCGGCCACGAAGTGATCGAGTCCAATCTCACCCACCGCCACCAGCGCCGGGTCATCGCGGTGCTCCCGAAGCGCTGCGCGCAAGTAATCGAGGTCTTCGTCTCGTGCCCGGTCAACCAGCATTGGGTGGATGCCCAGTGCGTACACCAGACCGGCGTGTGCCTGGCACAGGCTGCGCAGGGAATCAAACGCCCCCACCTCCACCGCAGGCAGCACCATGACCCGTACACCAGCCGACTGCGCCCCGCGGATCACCGTTTCGCGGTCGCCGCTGAATTCCGCTGCATCAAGGTGACAATGCGTATCGATGAGCATGGACGAGCGCTCAATCTCGTGCGAACAGCTTTCCGTCGCTTAGAGCCAGAACCCGGTCGGCCCGCGCAGCAAGCTCCTCGTCGTGGGTCACGATCACAAACGCGGTGCCGAGCTCGCGCCGGAGATCGCCGATCAAATCAAACATGCGCCGGGCAGTGCCACGATCAAGATTGCCGGTCGGCTCATCGGCAAGCACACACGCCGGAGCGGTCACCAGAGCGCGGGCGAGGGCCACCCGCTGCCGCTCGCCCCCTGACAGCTGGCCGGGCCGATGAGACGTACGCTCTGCCAGCCCCACCCGAGCGAGCATAGACTGGGCTGCCGTGTGGGCTTCTCGAACCGGCTGCCGCCTGACCCTGAGCGGCATGGCCACGTTCTCGAGCGCGCTGAATTCTGGCAGCAGGTGATGAAACTGATAAACGAAGCCAAGCATTCGATTACGAAGCGCACCCAGGGCCGCTTCCGAGAGCGGGGCAATCTCCGTGCCGCCCCATCGTATGACGCCGGAATCAGGCGCATCCAGACCACCCAGCAAATGGAGCAGCGTGCTCTTGCCACTTCCCGATGCGCCAACGATCGCAATCTGCTCACCGGCTTGAACCGAAAGATTGACGGCGTCCAGCACTCTCAAACGGGCGCTGCCACTCGAATAGGCGCGAGCCACCTCTCTGCATTCGAGCACTGGATGCGTCATGGCGGGCACCGGCCTATTCGTATCGCAGGGCCTCAGCGGGCTTGACCGCCGCGGCGCGCAGGCTGGGATAAATCGTGGCGAGAAGCGCCATGGCGCATGACGTCAGGCCAATCGTGAGCACGTCCGACGCGTGAAGGTCGCTTGGCAGGTAATCAATAAAGTAAATGCCCTTGGGAAGCACCTGCAGAGAAAACCAGCGCTCGAGCGCTGCGACAACGGGTCCAACGTTGAGGGCAAGCAGCGTTCCCAGCGACAGCCCGAGAAAAGTTCCCAACAGGCCGACTGTGGATCCCTGGATCATGAAAATTCGCATGATCGCCCCAGGCGTGGCACCCAGCGTCCGCAAGATGGCAATGTCGGCCTGCTTGTCGGTGACGGTCATCACCAGCATGGAGACCAGGTTGAAGGCTGCCACCGCAATGATGAGGGTCAGAATCACGAACATCATTCGCTTTTCGATCTGTACCGCGGCGAACCAGTTGCGGTTTTCAGATGACCAGTCCCGAACCAGCAGGTCGGCCGGCAAGGCGCGCGAAAGGTCCCGTGCAATGGTGGGTGCCCCCATCATGTCGCGCGTCATCAGCCGCACACCGCTGACCCCTTCCACACGGAACAGTCGGGCCGCATCCTCGTGATGCATCAACACCAGACTGCTGTCGTACTCATAGTGGCCGGAATCGAAGATGGCCACCACAGTGAATTGCCGCAGCCGCGGCATGACGCCTGCTGGCGTGGCAGTCCCCTGTGGCGCGATGAGGGTGATGCGATCACCGAGCGCAATGAGCCACTGCGATGCCAACTCACGCCCCACTGCGATATTGAACTGACCACTCGCCAGTTGATCGAAGGAGCCGCGGCTGGCCCGCGATGCGAATTCGGCCACTCGGGCCTCAAGAGAAGGATCGATGCCTCGCACGATCACCCCCCGCATCGCGCCATCGCGGGAAAGCATGGCCTGGCCCGATACAAACGGTGCGCCGTCCACCACCTGCGGGTGCTTGCGGGCCTCGGCGAGGAGCGGCCGCCAGTCAAGTATGGGCGCTCGCCCTGCAAGGACCTCGATATGAGACAGAACGCCCAGCATCCGGTCCCGGACTTCCTTTTGAAATCCGTTCATGACCGAAAGAACGGTGATCAGCGCAGCGACGCCAAGCGCGATACCGGCAACTGAAAGCGCGGAAATGAACGATATGAAGCCGTTGCGCCGGCCGGAGCGACGTCCGGCGCGCGTGTAGCGAAGACCAATTGAGAGTTCAAAGGGGACTTGCATCGGCGCGGGGGAGTTTGCCATAGAATCGCTTCGTGTCATTGACCGTCCTTTGCGCCGGCGCGCTCAAACCCTTCGCGCCTGCATCGCCCCCCGCCTCGGCCAGTGCAGGCCGCAACGTGCGCGCATTGGCCGCAGGGCTTCCTCCAGCGCCCGCCTCCATGCGGTTTTTCTCCCGAGCGGGTGACCCGCACGTCACTCGATCGCCCATTGCCTCGGACGAGGCGCTCCCGGTGGAGTCGGGTGACGAGGATTGGATTCGCAGAAGCTTTCTGCTCCCGCCTGCCGTCAAGGGTGCCGCCGCTGCAGGGCTACCCCTGAACGCTACGCCGGGCGCGCTCATTCTGCGCCCCGTTCACCTGCACGTCGGGCTCGACCATCTGGTGCTCGATCCGCCCGAGCACCTTGGGCTGACTGAACCCCACGCCCAGGCTCTCTTCTCTGCCGCAGCCGACTGGCTCGCGGCAGAGCCCATCTCGCTTCGCTACCTGTCTGCACAATTATGGGAGCTGACCGAGTCCCGCCCTGAGACGACACACTTCGCGGAATTACACGTTGCATCGTCCGCACGCGCTAGTGGTCGCAACATTGATCTCTGGCTGCCACGCGGCCAGAGCGCACGCGCCTGGCGTCGCCTCATGAATGAGGTACAAATGCTTTGGCACATGCATCCGGTCAACGCCGAGCGCGAAGCCAGTGGGCTCAAGCCGGTCAACGCGCTGTGGCTGGAAGGCGTGGTTCCAGAAGCCCTGCCTCCGGTTTTCAACACCGTGATGAGCTCGGACCCCGTCCTCACCGGACTCGCCATGGCGAGCGGCGCAACCGTCCTCCCGGACGTCACCCATCCAGCGAAGATGTCACTCCTCACGCATCAGAACTGCCTGATTGATGCGCCCTTCTGGCGGCAGGCGATCACGTCTGGATCGGATCGCGCATGGGAAGACGGCTGGCAGGCGTTCGAGAACTGGTTTCTCGGCATGTCCGCACAGCACGGGAACAACTGGCTTGCAGGCGCCCTCCTGGTGTTGACCGGCGAAACCTCAGCCCACCTGCTCAGGCTGCCCCGCCGTCCCTCATGGCGACTTTGGCGACGCAGCGCCCCCGCGGTCTGGTTTGAAGAATCCCCACTCGTGGCCGAGATTTCCTGAGATGAAACACCGTGAGGTTTCCAGCCAGTTCGCGGCGACGCTGACCGCTCAGGGCATGCCAGCGCTTCTCGCACGCATCTATGCGGCGCGCGGTATTGGCGACGTGTCCATGCTCGGTGAAACGCTTGACGGCATGCTGCCACCCGATTCGCTCAAGGGCATCCGTGCAGCGGTTGACCTTCTCAGCAAGTCGATCGCAGCCAACCGACGAATCCTGATCATTGCCGACTACGACTGTGACGGCGCCACCGCCTGCGCGGTGGCCGTACGAGGCCTCAGGATGATGGGCGCCCAGGTTGATTATCTGGTGCCGAACCGCCTGGTTCATGGCTACGGGCTCACACCGCCCATTGTTGAATTGGCGCTCGTGCACGCGCGACTCGGCCGCCCTGATCTGCTGGTGACGGTCGACAACGGCATAGCGAGCCATGAGGGCATCGCGGCCGCCAACGACGCAGGGCTTCAGGTGCTGGTCACCGACCATCATCTGCCCGCCGATTCCCTGCCCCCCGCAGCCGCGATCGTCAATCCGAATCAACCCGGATGCCCGTTTCCAAGCAAGCATCTGGCCGGAGTCGGGGTGATGTTTTATGTGCTTGCGGCCTTGCGGGCGCACTATCGGGAGCGTGCCCCCGGATCGGCCGCAGCCCAGGCACCGCTTCAGACGCTACTGGACCTGGTCGCGCTTGGCAGCATTGCCGATGTGGTGCGGCTGGATGAAAACAACCGCCGACTGGTCCACGCCGGCCTTAGACGAATTCGCGCGGGTCAAGCCTGCGCAGGCATCAACGCACTCTTCGCCCAGGCTGGGCGCGAGCCCCGGTCGGCCGCCAGCACCGACCTGGGCTTTGTCGTGGGTCCGCGCATCAACGCAGCCGGTCGCCTCGCTGACATTTCGCTGGGCATTGCATGTCTTGTCTCCGACCATCCAGACGAGGCGGCTCGCCACGCTCAGGCACTGGACGCCATCAATCGCGATCGGCGCGAAATTGAACAGACCATGCGCGAGCAGGCCCTTGCAAGCGTCGGAGAACCGCCTGCACACGCCTGCAGCGTGGTGGTTCACGACCACAGCTGGCACGAAGGCGTCATCGGTCTGGTGGCCGGACAGCTGAAGACACGCTTTGGGCGGCCGTCCTTCGCATTTGCTCCAACAGCCGATGGCTCGGGCTGGCGAGGCTCGGGCCGGTCAGTGCCTGGCATACACCTGCGCGATGCACTCGATCTGGTGAGCAAACGCGAGCCGGGCCTGATCATCCGCTTCGGTGGGCATGCCATGGCGGCCGGACTGAGTCTGTCGGGCGACTCGGTCAATGCCTTCGCGCGCGCCCTGGAACAGGTACTGATTGACACAGCCGACCCTGAGTGCCTTCAACCCGAACTGATTGCAGACGGCGAACTCGACCCGGGCGAGGCCAGCCTTGAAATCGCCGAGAAGCTCGGCCGGCAGGTCTGGGGCCAGGGATTTCCAGAACCGGTATTTGCCTGTCGCTTCAAGGTGTTGAGCCAGCGCATCGTTGGAGAACGTCACCTCAAGCTTGAGCTGATGGCGGGCCGTCGTCGCTTCGACGCCATCGCTTTTGGCCGTGACCAGCCACTGCCCGCCGACCCGCTCCTCGCCTACCGTTTGTCGGTGAACGAATATCGCGGCATGCGATCGCTCCAGCTGGTTGTCGAGGCGTGCGAGGGGGAGCCCGCGATATAATCGAGGGTTACCCTCAACCGGCAGATCACCATGGAAGCCGAGCGCCT
>Ga0172372_10013464_pt1 | contig 10116 bp, 8 predicted proteins | sample LakKiv5m_2_FD_114544 | JGI IMG/M metagenome (GOLD analysis project Ga0172372, IMG submission 114544) | Freshwater microbial communities from Kabuno Bay, South-Kivu, Congo - kab_092012_9.5m | ecosystem: Environmental > Aquatic > Freshwater > Lake | place: Democratic Republic of the Congo... | reverse complement strand
GTGGTCAAACTTTTTCAAATTCCGGACTTTGAGCATTCTTCCCGATGTTCCTGTTTTGATTTCTCCAAGCTCAGGAAATTCATCGATTCCTGATTCGGTATTTCTTGTTTGGAAAAAGGCAGCGTATGCAAAAACGTATTTGTTGCAGGTTGCTTCTGACGTAAATTTTTCAAACGTTATTCTAAATCAATCGAACATTGCAGATACTACATTTATTATTAATAATTTATCAGGGGAATCAAATTATTTCTGGAAAGTAAGATCAGTTAATAATAGTGGCAACAGCAATTACTCGGATGTTTATTCTTTTGCGACAGGATTTCCGAAAACACCAGTATTGATTTCGCCGACCGATTTACAGACCAATGTGGGGATTATTGCAAAACTTAAGTGGAGTCCTTCGACAGTTGTTTCTCAGTATCAGGTTCAATTATCAAAAGATGTTTCAATAAATCCTTCGAAAATGGTAGTCGATACTGTCATTGTTGACACGGTTTTGTACTCACCGCAGCTATCTGTAAATACTGTTTATTCATGGCGGGTTAAAGCTTTTAATAATGTTGGGACTAGTGCTTGGACAAATGTATATAAATTCAAAACAGTAGTTACTAGCCTTGAAGAAGAATCATTGTTACCTAAAGATTTTAATCTTTATCAGAATTATCCAAACCCTTTCAATCCAACAACAAAAATTGAATTTGATATTCCTAAACAAGCAAAAGTTAATATCAAGGTTTACAATCTACTTGGACAGGAAATTACGGAACTTATTAATCACGTTTATGCACCGGGGAAATATTCTGTTGAATTTAATGCTGAAAATCTCCCGAGCGGAATCTATTTCTACAAATTTATTGCTGGTCAGAATATTTTCACAAAAAAAATGATCTTATTGAGATAATAATTTAGAGCCTTCTTAAATGCAGAAGGCTCTTTCTATAATTCAGCACTTGTTAAAAAAAATAATATTAACAATCCTGAATTCAAATTGGTTTTGGGCATTTTAAAGTATTTTGCTTTTGGTAATTATGAGCATAATTAGAGAAGCCGTAAATTGAATTTAAACTGATGCTTTCATAAGTTTACAATGAATAATAAATGTTTTAGGTGAAAATGAAAATTATTGATATTCTTAAACGAGAACACATCCAAGTTGATGTGACTTGTCAAAACAAAACCGAAGCAATTGATAAATTAATTGAAATGCTTCGAGATGATGAAAGAATTTCTGATATTGGATTGGTTAAAAATGCAGTTCATGAAAGAGAAAAAATTATGTCCACAGGCGTTGGGCATGGGTTTGCTATCCCTCACGCAAAAACAAATGGTATCAAGCAAATGTCTGCCTGCTTTTTGCGTTTAGCAGAACCTTTGGATTTTGAATCACTTGACGAATTACCGGTTAATTTGATTTTTTTGTTGATTGGTCAGGAAAATGCGGTTGCACCACATATCAAAATGTTAAGTCGAATTTCCCGAATCATGAACAAAGAAAGTTTTCGCATATCTTTATCAAACGCAAAATCTGCTGATGAAATTTATAATCTTTTTGTCGAGGAAGAAAAAAATTATATTGAATTGACCTGATTTATGATTAAAACTATTTACGGCACAAAAGATATACTTCCTGTAGAAATTAGCAAATGGAACAGGATTGAAACACTTGTTCGCTCCCAAATGTCGCTTCACAATTATACTGAAATACGTACACCGGTTTTTGAAGAGACTAAATTGTTTAAGCGTGGAATTGGTGAAAGCACCGATATTGTCAGCAAAGAGATGTACACATTTCTTGACCGCAGCGAAACAAGTGTTACTTTAAAACCTGAGATGACTGCATGTGTTGTTCGTTCAGTACTTGAGCATTCACTCGATAAACAATCTTCGTTAAATAAATTATTTTATATCTCTCCAATGTTCAGACAGGAACGACCACAAGCCGGTAGATTGCGACAGTTTCATCAGTTTGGAGCAGAGGCTATCGGTGTATCGAGTCCGCTGTTGGATGCTGAAATGATAATTATTGCTTATTCAATTCTTAAAAGCATTGGATTGAATAATCTTGAGATCAGAATTAATTCACTTGGAATTCCTACAACTCGTGAAAATTACAAACAAATTCTTCGTGAATATTTGTCCGATAAGTTTCAGAAACTATCTGATGATAGCAAAAAACGATTTGAGACAAATATACTTCGTATTTTTGATAGCAAGGATGAACATGATCAAGAAATTTTGATTGGCGCTCCAACTTTGCTTGAATACCTTGACGACGATAGCAGAAGTAAATTTGAAATTGTTAAATCAATTCTTAATGATTCCAATATTCCTTTTTCTGTCGATCCTAAGTTGGTACGAGGATTGGATTATTATACGGAAACAACTTTTGAAATTATAAGCAAAAGTGTCGGGACTCAAAGCGCTTTATGTGGCGGTGGACGATATGATTTATTAGCCGAGCAAATTGGCGATAGATCAATTCCTGGAGTAGGTTTTGCTGCGGGTATTGAAAGAATATTGCTTGCTTGTGAGAATGAAAAAATCGATCTCTCTTCTAATAAAGGTGTGAAAATTTATCTAATAAGGCTTGATCCAAATTTATCAGTTAAGACTTTTGAGCTTGCAAATAAATTGAGACAATTAGGACTTGAAACCGAGCTTGATTACAATAACAGAAGCGTTAAAGCACAGATGCGTGAGGCAAATAAACTCGGTGCTAAATACGTTTTGTTCGTTGGTGGTGAAGAGTTTTGCAGGGATGAAATTGTTCTGAAAAATATGAAAGATAGTTCTCAACAAATTATATCGCTAATGGAAATAGAGAATATTAACAATTATTTGGTGGATTAATTTATGCCGCTTAAAAAACCAAAAGACATTCCTAAAATTCCAAAGACACGCAAAAAGAAGGCTAATGTTGCAATTGATGCAATCCCAGAGCCTAAGCCGGATAAACTCGAATATATTTGTCGTGCTTATTTTAAGTATGATAAACTTCATAAAAAGCAACTTTACGTTTTATCATTAGAAACAATTGCAGAGTTTACAAGTTTTGCCTATGAAGTTTCGGTGGATGTTGTTCGCGAAAAACATGAGATTTACTTAGTGTTAATGGGGCTGACCGCCAAAACCAATATTGTGCCTGAAATTAAACCAGCATTGACAGAAATAGAGTTTGATGATTTAGTCGGTGACTATAATATTAATGTCGTTAAACAAGATGGTGCAATTAATTCCTGCCAGATGCACTTTAATTTATTTTTGAAGTCAATAGAAATTCTTAAAATATTCAAACCCAAAAAGAAAAATAATCGCCATTTCTGCGATTTTGTTGTTGATGAAGAAAACTATTCTTTTGCTAATTAACTTTTTTTACGTAACTGAATTCTTGGTCAGAAAGAATTTTAATAATTTCGTCGCGAATTTCTTTTAATCTTTCGTCGGATTTATTTGAAAGCAAAATAATAGTATTCTTCTTTGTCAGATTTCTTTCAAAGTAACTTCTGAATCCATTCAGACTGCCTGAGTGGAAAACAATCTTACCTTCCGTATCATTTTTTATCTGCCAACCGAAACCATAATTAATTATCGTTCCGTCTTTTAAAGTTGTAGGTCTAAAAGCTTCCTGCAACGTTTTTTGAGATACAAATAAACTATCGTAAAGCAACTGATCGTAAATAAACAAATCCTCGGAAGTAGTATAAATTCCACCAGCTCCGTAAGTTGAATAATTATAATCATCGCGGCTCCAGTCTTTCTTATATCCAATTGCTCTTTCATCAGGTTTATGCCTTGGAATATCCACTACGTCTGTTCCAAACATTTGTGGCCGTACAAGAACATAATTAATAAAATAATTTCTGTAGGGCATTCTGGAAGTTTTCTCTATGATCATCGCAAGTAAAACATAACCGGTATTGCTATAAGAATATTTTGTCCCTGATTCAAACTCGAGAGAATCTAATGACATTACAAAATCATGAACATCCATATTATTAAAGTTGTCTTTCGGTTCGATTTTATCGTAGTAATCCGGCAATCCAGAAGTGTGCGTCATCAACTGCCGAATCGTTATATTTTTCATAAAATCCTTAAACTCAGGGAAATATTTTTTTAATGAATCATCATAGGAAAGCAATTTTTTCTCTTTCAACATCATTATCATTAAATCGGTAAATTGCTTTGCCACCGAACCGATATAAAATGGAATTGGAGAAATAACTTTTCTCTTCTTTTCATAATTATAAAAACCATATCCTTTATGTAAAATGATTTTCCCGCTTTGGGCAATAAGCGCCATTCCATTAAATTCATTGATTCGGTTTGCGTTTGATAAAAGAGAATCAATCTTTTCCATTTTGGTTTGAGAAAAAACTTCGGTGGTTAAAAATAATATTATCAGTGCAATTTTTTTCATAGAAATTTATCTGTTAATTTGACTTTGCAAATTTATGTTTTATTAAGTTCTTTTGTAATATTTTACGTATAAAAAATTCTGAAATTCCAAGAAGGAAAATATGACACAAATTATTGGTAGGAAGCCGGTTTTAGAAGCACTGAAAGCAAATGTCAAAATTGAGCGAATTCAAATTGCTTTCGGACATACAGGCGATGTAATTAATCAAATTAAAGCAATTGCCTACAAAAAAGGAATCAGGCTGAATATTGTTTCACCTGCAAAACTTTTGCCTGAAATTCGCACACAAGGAATTGTTGCCTACAAAGCTGAGATAAAATACCATTCTTTCGATGAAATAATTTCCACCTCACTCAAAAATAAATTTCCGTTAATCTTGATTTTAGAACATATTCAAGATACTCACAATTTAGGTGCAATTTTACGCACTGCAGAGGCGGCAAGAGTTGACGGCGTCCTTATAACCAAACATGAAAGTGCGCCGCTGAATGAAACGGTTTCCAAAACTTCTGCCGGTGCGGTTTCTCACTTAAAAATTGCTGAAATTTCAAGCCTTACAAATGTCATTAAAATTCTGAAGGAAAGTGGATTCTGGATTTATGGAACATCATTGAAAGCCTCTAAAAATTATTTTGAAGAAAAATTCACTAAACCAACTGCATTGATTCTCGGCAATGAGGAAAAGGGTTTGAAAAAAAATACAGAGGCGCTTTGTGATTCGCTTATAAAAATTCCAATGCTTGGCAAAATTCAATCACTCAATGTTTCCGTCTCAGCTGGAATCTTTCTGTTTGAAATTACCAGACAAAAAATCCAATCTTCCTTGATTTAATTAAAAAAATCTAATTGTGGAACATTTATTTTGCGTTTAACGTTATTAAAATAAATCTTGACTACATTTTCCAGATTGATTAGGTTAGCAATTAAAATTTAGGAATTTACATGAGTGACGACAATAAAATTGTTGAAGAATTGACAAGTTCTGACTATAAATGGGGTTTTGTAACAGAAATTGAGGCGGACGAAGCTCCAAAGGGATTGAATGAGGATATAATTAAATTTATATCAAAAAAGAAAAATGAACCCGATTGGATGACTGAATGGCGTTTGAAAGCTTATAAACATTGGCTAAAAATGACTGAACCTCACTGGGCTAATGTAAATTATCCCCAAATTGATTATCAGGACATAAAATATTATTCTGCACCAAAAACAAAAAAACAATACAAAAGTTTGGATGAAGTTGACCCTGAACTTGTAAAAACATTTGAGAAGCTTGGAATTCCACTAGAAGAACAAAAAAAATTGGCTGGTGTAGCTGTAGATGCAGTTTTTGATTCAGTTTCCGTTGCGACTACTTTTAAAGAAACTCTTCGCGAAAAAGGAATTATTTTTTGTCCAATATCTGAAGCTATTCAGGAATATCCTGATTTGGTAAAAAAATATCTTGGCTCGGTTGTACCACAAACGGATAATTTTTTTGCGGCGTTAAATTCTGCTGTATTTACAGATGGTTCTTTCGTTTATATTCCCAAAGGCGTTCGCTGTCCGATGGAACTCTCGACATATTTCAGAATTAATGCGACAGAAACAGGTCAGTTTGAAAGAACTTTAATAATTGCTGATGAAGGAAGCTATGTAAGTTATCTTGAAGGTTGCACAGCACCAATGCGGGATGAAAATCAATTGCATGCTGCGGTGGTCGAACTTGTAGCTTTGGATAATGCCGAAATAAAATATTCAACAGTTCAGAATTGGTATCCGGGTGATAAAGAAGGCAAAGGGGGAATTTACAATTTTGTTACGAAGCGTGGTGCGTGCAGAGGAAAGAATTCAAAAATATCTTGGACTCAGGTTGAAACAGGCTCGGCAATTACTTGGAAATATCCGGGTTGTATATTGCAAGGTGATAATTCAATAGGTGAATTTTATTCTGTGGCAGTTACAAATAATTATCAGCAGGCTGATACTGGTACGAAGATGATTCATATTGGTAAAAACACACGAAGCACTATCGTATCGAAAGGAATTTCAGCAGGTAAAAGCAATAATTCTTATCGCGGACTTGTAAAAATTCTGAAAAGTGCTGAGGGTGCAAGAAATTTTTCTCAGTGTGATTCAATGTTAATGGGCGATAAGTGCGGTGCTCATACATTTCCCTATATTGAAATCGAAAATAATTCGGGAACTGTTGAACATGAAGCTACGACATCCAAAGTTGGGGAAGACCAGATCTTTTACCTGAATCAAAGAGGAATTTCTACCGAAGATGCTGTCAATATGATTGTAAATGGATTTTGTAAAGAAGTGTTTAATGAACTTCCAATGGAATTTGCAGTTGAGGCGCAAAAACTTCTGGCTGTAAGTCTTGAAGGAAGTGTTGGTTAATTAATAAATAAAAGAGGAAATAATGTTAAGTATAAAAAATTTAGAAGCAAAAGTTGAAGATAAAATAATTCTAAAGGGTTTGAATCTTGAAGTTAATGCAGGCGAAGTGCATGCTATCATGGGGCCAAATGGTTCTGGGAAAAGTACTTTGGCGAACGTGCTTGCAGGTAATAAGGGATACGATGTAATTGGCGGCGAAGTTTTGTTCAATGGTAAAGAACTCCTGGAAATGGCACCTGAAGACAGAGCCCGCGAAGGTTTGTTCCTTGCTTTTCAATATCCAATTGAAATAAATGGAATAAGCAATTCAACTTTTCTGAAGACTGCAATCAATGAGATAAGAAAATATCGTGGTGAGGAAGAAATCACCCCAAAAGAATTTCTTGAGTTGATGCGGGAAAAATCTAAAATTCTTGGAATGGATGATTCATTAATTTCACGTTCGGTCAATTCCGGTTTTTCCGGCGGCGAAAAAAAACGAAATGAAATATTGCAATTGTTGATGTTGAACCCGAAGCTGGCAATTCTCGATGAAACCGACTCGGGATTGGATATAGATGCACTGAAAATAGTTTCACAGGGAGTGAATGTATTTAAATCAAATGAAAATGCAGTTGTGCTTGTAACTCATTATCAGCGGTTATTGAATTACATAGTTCCTGATTTTGTTCATGTGCTTTATAAAGGAAAAATTATTAAATCCGGAACGAAAGAACTCGCACAGGAACTTGAAGAGCGCGGCTATGATTGGTTAATCAAAGAAGAAGCAGAATCGGTTAATTAAAGGGTGGTCATGGAAAATAATTTTGATGTAAAAAATTGGTACAAAGAAAAGTTTAAAGAATTGGAGAATAAAACTACTGTTGATTCAAAAACTTATTTGCATGATTTTCGCAAATCTGCTTTAGATAATCTTTTAATTGCTGATTTTCCAACTCAAAAGAATGAAGAGTGGAAATACACAAACATCAGCAAAATCATTAAAGAAAAGTTTATTCCTGCACCGCTTGTTGACTTGCCCAAATTAAGTATTGACACATTGGGTTCACGAATGTTTGATATTGCTGAAAGCAATCTTGTCGTGTTTTATAACGGAAAATATAACAAAGAATTATCCACAGCATTTGAGGATAAAAAATACTATTGTGGTAGTTTAAATCAAATTGGTTCGAATAATGAGAATGAAATAAAAAACATAATTTATCAAAAAAATAAAAATGTTACTGCTTTCGATTATTTGAGCGATGGATTTGCAAGTGATGGTTTTGTTTTGTTATTACCAGATAATGTGCAATTGGAAAAACCAATTCAGGTGCTCTTTATTAATGGATTAGATTCTGAAAAAATTTATTCTTCACCCAAAATATTTATTAAACAAGGAAAATCCTCACAGGCAGAGATTATCCTTAATTTTATTGGTAATGCGAGAGAAGAATATTTCATTAACATTAATACAAAAATAATTTTGTCTGAAAATTCAACTTTGAATTTATACAAAATTCAGGATGAAGCAGAGCAAGCATTTCATATTGATAAAACTCAGATTATTCAGCAAGCGAATTCAACAGTAAATCATTACAATCTATCCTTTGGCTCAAAAATTTACCGAATGGATTTGAACGCTGAATTAACTGGAGAAAATTCTGAATGTAATTATAATGGACTCTACCTTGGCAATGAAAATCAGCTTATTGACAATCATACATTTGTAAATCACGCTGTTGCAAATTGCCGTAGTAATGAAATTTACAAAGGTATTCTTGATGATAAATCGCGCGGAGTTTTCAACGGTAAAATTCTTGTGGAAAGAGATGCTCAAAAGACAAATGCTTATCAATCAAACAAAACAATTTTACTATCGGATAAAGCAAGAATAGACACAAAGCCACAATTGGAAATATTTGCCGATGATGTGAAATGCTCGCACGGTGCAACTGTCGGAAGGCTTGATGAAAATGCTTTGTTTTATATAATTTCCCGAGGCATTCCTTCTGACATTGCAAAATCGATGCTGATAAGAGCTTTTGCTAATGATGTTATTGAAAAAATTAATCTTAATGAACTGAGAGAACAATTGAACCACAAAATATTTCAGCATCTTCACCGCATTGAAATATAATCAAGGTACAAAATGCTAAGCGAAAAAGTAAAGTCCGAAATTCTGAAGAGAAAATTTGCAGTAGAAGAGATTAGAAAAGATTTTCCTATTCTCGATGTAAAAGTAAATGATAAACCACTAGTGTATATTGATAACGCAGCTACAACACAGAAGCCGGATGTTGTAATTGAATCAATGAAATATTATTACACTAATGAAAATGCAAATATTCATCGCGGACTTTATTTCCTTTCCGAAGCTGCCACGCAGGCTTATGAAACTTCGCGACTGAAAGTAAAGGAGTTTATAAATGCTATGAGTGCTTCCGAAATAATTTTCGTACGCGGCACTACTGAAGCCATTAACCTTGTATCTACAACTTTTTGCCGCAGTGGAATGATAAAAGAGGGCGATGAAATTATTGTTACATATATGGAACATCACGCAAATATTGTCCCTTGGCAATTGATCTGTGAAAGGAAAAATGCAAAGCTTCGAGTGATCCCGATTAACGACAATGGTGAATTATTGCTCGAAGAATTTGAACCATTGATTAATTCCAGAACACGATTGGTTTCTGTAGTCCATACTTCAAATTCTTTAGGAACGGTAAATCCTGTTAAAGAAATAATTCAGATTGCTCATAAGCACGGAGTGCCAGTTTTAATTGATGCCGCGCAAGCTATTCAGCATACTAAAATTGACGTGCAGGAACTTGATTGCGATTTTCTTGCTTTTTCTGGACATAAGATTTACGGACCAACGGGTATAGGTGTTCTTTATGGAAAGACAGAATATTTAAATATGCTTCCTCCTTATCAAGGTGGTGGCGATATGATTAGAACTGTCACTTTTGAAAAAACGACCTTTGATGATTTGCCAAATAAATTTGAAGCCGGCACTCCAAATATTGCCGGTGGAATCGGGCTGGGAATAGCATTGAAGTATATTTCATCATTTAGTTTTGATGATATTAAAAAGCATGAAAAAATGTTACTTGAATATGCAACTCGGAAAATGCTTGAAATTAAAGGACTAAAAATCATCGGTAACGCTAAAGAAAAAACGTCGGTAATTTCTTTCGTGATTGATGATCTTCATCCTTATGATATCGGTACTATTGTGGATAATGATGGAATTGCAATCAGAACAGGCCATCACTGTACACAGCCAATTATGAGAAGGTTTAATGTTCCGGCTACTGCCCGCGCCT
>Ga0172372_10013461_pt1 | contig 10117 bp, 1 predicted proteins | sample LakKiv5m_2_FD_114544 | JGI IMG/M metagenome (GOLD analysis project Ga0172372, IMG submission 114544) | Freshwater microbial communities from Kabuno Bay, South-Kivu, Congo - kab_092012_9.5m | ecosystem: Environmental > Aquatic > Freshwater > Lake | place: Democratic Republic of the Congo... | reverse complement strand
TTATGTTTTCCGCGACACCCTGGATCAAGTTGTGGAAGCCGTAGGCGGGGGTAGCGACACGATCGAGACCACAATTAATTCCCTCTCGCTCAGTGACCTGAATATTGCCAATGTCGAGAATCTCGCTTTCGTCGGTGAGGGCTCGGCTACGCTTTCCGGAAATTCATCGGCGAATGTCCTTACGGGTGGGATACTAGCCGACACTCTCCATGGTGGCAAATACGATACTTTGATTGGTTGGGACGGAGACGACAAATATTATGATATGAATTCGAAGGACCCATTGCAAAGCCCTATGGTTTTGGAGTCGGATGGCCCATTGGGTGGCAATGATACCATTATAGCGGCCGGTAGTCCCGTCACAGTCAGAGTCACACTACCGGGTGGAGATACCTTAGATCAAGTCGTAGCATATTACAGTATGGCGAAAGTCCGCAATGTGGAGTTTTTGGATTTTCGCGGGATTATTAACTCTTCTCTAATCGGTAACACGGGCAAAAATACAATCTTCGGCGGTTTAGCTGTGAAGAATACTATCAATGGTGGCGAAGATGACGACTATCTCTATGGGGGAGATGCTACCGATTCTCTTTTCGGCGGAGCTGGCAACGATACCCTTGCAGTGACTCAATGGGTAGACCAAAGGAATTTGGTAGGTTCATTGGGCTCCTCATTCAGGAGTGGCACAGGTAGCGACACATTAAATGGCGGAGTTGGCAATGATTGGTATGCCGTGAATTCCCAGACAGCCTACATTTACCTAGAGGTGGCGGAGTATGACCTGCCGGAGGGTAATCCTCAAAGAAAACGCATCGATCAGAATACGATAGCCTCCACGGTAGATTTCTCGCTAAAATACAATTCAAACATTTCAAACAACATCCAGAATCTTTATCTGATTGGTGGCTCGAGTCTTCGTGGAACCGGTAGCGATATCGCCAACACAATAACCGGCAACGATGGGGCTAATCGAATCGATGCCGAGGCTGGCAATGATTTTGTGCTCGGGGGTCTAGGGGCGGATGTGATTAATGGTGGAACTGGTAACGATACGGTTATCGGCGGAGGACAACCTCAAACAGATTTGCCGGCAGACGCCTCTACGCCAGTTGATCTCGGTTTAGACCAATCCTATGAAGGAAGAATCGAGACTCGCCAAGATACAGATTGGATTCGTGTTTCTCTCCAAGAGGGTTTGAAATATTATTTTCGTCTTATTCCAAAATTACCTAAAGATGAAACCGGAAAAAATAGCGATGTAGCTTTTGGTGTTGCCAGTTGGAATTATTATAACAATCGTAGCGATTTGGATATCATTGGATTGGTGGGGGATTCAGCCTCTCATGGCGGGTATTGGTGGTTGAATCAAAATTGGGAAACCGAATCAGGCATTTACGATCACAGCCTTCTTGTTTTAAATAAAGATGGATCACGCGCTTTTGGACTAGTAGACCCACAAAATTGGAGGCGCCCGAAGGACTTAGTAGAGTCTGAGAAAGAAAATAACAAGCGTTTTGAGGAAAATAATATAAGGGCTTTCAGTTTTACTTCTTTCAATGATGGAGAGTTCTACATTCCTGTCACAGGCGCTGGGCCTGCGCTGGGTTCCTACGAGGTATTTTTTTCAACAGATTCCGGACTTATTGAGACAACAGCTAGCGGCAACGATACATATGCTTTACATCCAGACTCTTCATTAAGTGGTCTGCAGGTAGCAATTCTTGCCGACAATGCCTCCGACACCTTGATCGGTGGCATGGGTGCAGACTCACTCGTGGCGATAGCTGGTCGTGATACTCTGGGAAATTACTTAGGAGACACTCTCCTCGGAGGCACGAATGGTGTGCCCGGGAGTAATGATTTAGATAATTCATCAGACACTCTCGTCGGGGGCCCTGGTAGTGATTTATTGGATGGCGGCGCAGGTGCTGACTCGATGATAGGTGGCGGTGGCAACGACACCTACTTCGTCAACGACAAATTCGATATCGTAAAAGAAGAGGATAGTGGAGGATCGGGAGACCTTGCAATCTATTCATTTGCGGCGGCTAGAAACTTTGCCAGCGATCTCGCAGATGGCCACTTCGCCCTAGATTCAAAGGCATTGCTTGCAGGATTGGACTCCGCTACCGGAGATGGGTTTGATATTAACATGGCGAAAGATTATGCAAATGTGGAATTTGCAAGTCTCATTGGCGCTGCGGATCTCTATGTCTATGGCAACCGCGACTCCAACAGAATCACAGGCAACTTCGGCAACAACTTCATTTTCACCTCAGCTGGCAGCGATACTCTTTTAGGGCAAGGTGGTAATGATTACCTGATTGGTGGTGATGGTGGCGATTATCTTGATGGCGGTTCTGGCCAGAATACCATGGATGGAGGCTTGGGAGATGATACCTACATCGTTAATGACCGTAGCGACAGGGTGATCAACGAAGTTCCAGGTCTGGACGGCGGCCAAGATATTACTCGCACCTTCTTTAATTTCGACCCGATCCAAGGCACGGCTCTTGAGGCATTTCAGCCAGACCAGCCTGATAACTCTCCGTCCCGCAACAAGGCTTCTTCCTTTGCTTCAAAGGACATAACATCATTTTACAACCTCGAGCATTTCGAGTTGCAGGGCCAAGCGGTGTATGGTGTAGGCAATGCATTGGGTAACTCCTTGGTGGCCGGGGAATCCTCGGCCCTTCTCCTCGGTATGGGGCGGGAGGATACTTTGTTGGGAAATAAAGGCGATGATACCCTCTACGGCGACACACCATATTTCTATGCGAGCCCGGATCTCTACGCTCCCGCACCCACCGATACCCGCACGCGGGAATTCTTGGACGGCATTGGGCTGACCCTCTACGGCGGTGACTATCTTGACGGCGGCGCTGGCGATGACTATCTGGATGGCGGCAAGGGCTTCGACACCATGATCGGCGGAGAGGGCGTAGATACCTATGTGCAAGACCATGTAGATGATTATATTCTCAACACTGGATCTGCTGGTGATGAACTTATCACCTCGGTGAATATTGACAAAGCTCCCGACCGCATCAGCAAGCTCATGCTCGTCGTGAAGGCTCAGGACCGGGATGAAGGTGGCAAATCCATCACTGGCCAAGACCAAGTCGCCAGTTTCGCGTCTTTTCTTGGAACGGAGAGCGTGAACGATCGGAGTGTATTTATCAAGGTTGGTGGAATGCTCGTCGGCATGGATGAAGCCAATGTCATGGAATTGATGTATTCCGCGAACGAAGCTGAAGTTTTTGAAGGGGCTAATCTTCTTGTCGGGGGCGGACAGCCCGACCTCAACAATCCCGGCAAATCGCAATTCGATTTATCTTGGACTGCTGCTTCTTACTATGAAAAAGGTGTGGTTGGATATACCGTGGAATATAAGTCCCCTGCGGATGATATCTGGCTGACTTATGTCAAGGGGGCTTCCCAAGACTTCAAGGGCACGCCCGCCAACCCCACACTGACTGTCACAAATTTCGCGCCTGGGGTCTACGATTTCCGTGTAACTGCTCATCGCTTGGCCCTTCCTGTGGAGCGGGATGGAGATGGTGCTGGAAATCCATTGGCGCCCAAATATGTAACCCTGCAAGGAGGTGGCGGCAATGATGCCTTGATTGGAAGAAGGTTGTCGCGAGGGCTGCCCGGCGATTTATCGGATGACGAATATACTTTGCCACTGGTTGGCAACAATCCCCTTTATAATGAACCCTTAGGGTTTATTTTTAATAACGAGCCCTACGATGTGTCGGCCACTTTGCGTGGAGAATTTGCCACTTACATTGATGGAGGTTATGGGAATGATATTTTGGCAGGAGCTTTTATTAACGATGGATCAGGGAGTAACTACATATTCCAGGGTATTGAATTTAAGGGTATCAATACGCTCGTCGGCGGCCAAGGCTCTGATACTTTCTTGGTTCAGAATGGTGGAGTGGAAAAAGGCGATGAATTCGACTGGGTGATCAAATACGGCAATGAAACGCATGTAACTTACTCTGCTGAAGAAGACAATGTCGGATCTTCGCTAAATGGCGGTCAGCATAACCTTGTTGTCTCGATGGTGAAGAATTTAATTCTGAGCGACACGGAGGTGCACCAAGGCAAGTTCATCGACCAGCTTGGTTTGGCTTACTACCTGCAATTCGGCATGGGAAATCGCTTGGATAACTATATTTATGATGGTGCGTGGAGTCCATTTGCGGGAAATACTCTTGTCGGCGATAAGGGCCGCGATAGCATAGTTGGAAATAGTTCCTTGGATGTCCTTATAGGTGGCACGGCTTATGGCTTGGATAATGTTGGCCTCGCAATCAAAGATTTCGCTCCCATAGCGCAAGGTGGCTATGGCTTGAAATCAAGTATCTTCCGTGATACTGATCCCGTTCCAGTTGATCCAAACGGTCCGGCCTTTGCCGACCCAAGTCAATTTTGGTTTGTTCCGGGATATTATGGCAGTGTTTTTGATGCCGCTAGAAATCGAGATACACTCACAGGTAATGCTTCCGACAAAGCGGGCTTGACGCTGGATGGTGGAGCGGGAGCGGATTTGATGATTGGATCTAAACAGTCTGATACTTATTATGTGAGTGATGGGGGCTTTTTCGGTGATGCTATTGAATCTAACGGTGGTGGGGACACTGTAGTCTTTACTGACTCCGATACTTTGTGGTGGAGTGGTTTTAAGGAAGGTGATCTCTTGCCCCAAAACTCATATGATTTACCCAAGGACTCTGGAATTTCTAATCTTATACTTCAAATGGGCTCGCCAACGGCTCGCATTGCTGATGGTAATACTGATTCAAATCTTATTGTTGGTAATGAGTTTGATAACATGCTCAGAGGATATGGGGTTGCAGGACCAGGTATTGATACTCTTGTCGGAGATGGCCTTGTGGATGTGGATAATGATGGTCAAAAAAGAGATGAAGGTTATTTAAGTAGTGATAATTTCTTCATAGATAATGGTGGGGTAGGAAGATATAGAGATCAAGGGACTTGGAAGCCTGAAATTGTTACAACAGATATTTCTATTGTAAATCCAGCTACTGGAGTGAAAACCCCTTTCTTCCAGCATGATTGGGATCCTGCAAAATCTGTCTATCTAGATGATGATTTTGTTCTCATAGCAGACTTTGAGTCAGTAACGGATACAATCGATCCTCTAACAGGTGCAAGAACTCGGGGTGGAGGCAATCCTGATAATGTGGAACTCTTGAATCCCGCCCAATACTCGATAGGCAATTTGCCAACGAGCTACGATAGTTCCAAACTTGGATCGATCAAAGTCGGCCCGAATGGAGTAGCCTTCACAGGTGGAGAGTTTGGAATATATTACACCGATTCCGCAGATAAATGGAGTGACCCGGATAAATGGGCTCAGATCGCGGCACCTAATCTTGTTGCGGTTATCAAATCCACTAATTCTTTATTACTTGATAGAAATAATGATGGAGTGTTCGATGTGGCTACTGATCTTACAGCAAGACCATCTTTCACTGGAGCCACAACCGCTTCATCTTCAGCAGTTCCTCCACCACTCATGGGTTGGGGACAATTTTACGAACTTGATTCCAGCAATTTTGCACAATACATCAATAATTACGGAGGTATGTCCTCCAATACGGCTAACCTCTCGTTTTTGGTTAATCAAATCGTATAAGTTTACCGATTCCGGCATGGACGCGCAACTAAACAACACTCCTGAACCTTACGGTCTGCGGAAATAGAGTGGCTACACAGAGCAAGGCGGCATAAAAACTTACTTAAAATGAAAAAAGCCTGGTTCTTCTCTCTTTTGATTTTGGCCGCAGTGCTTGGAGTGGTTCTTACCAACAAACCCAGTCCAAGCTCCGCTGCCCAAAGTAGCACAGGCGTCCCGCCTGTGGTGGAACTTCCAAGGCAGGCGGGACGCCTGCCCTACACTTCCAATCCCGCGCCCGCAGAATCTACCAACCGCGAGGCCGATCACTTAGCTCCATTTTTCTCCGCGCCGATTGCCCTTCAAGACGGCGGGGCGAAACGCCCATTCGAACTCGCAACCGACGAGCTGTATGTGCGCCAAGCTGATGGCAATAACAGTGTGGTTAAAGTTCCAAAAACAGAAAGGCCCGAGGATTTCGCCGCCGCAATCCAAAAAGCCCGCGCCGATCACGGCTCCGAGCCCGAACTCGTCCTTTATCCAGTCGGTTTGCCCCGCAACGAATCCACGCGCCGCATCGTTACGCGCGAGGTGGTGGTGAATGCCCCCACACGCGCTGAAGCTGATACGCTCGCTGCCGCGCAAGGGATTGTCTTCCAAAAAGCGCCAGAGTTTGCCAAAAACACCTACATCTACGAAGCCCCCACCTCTGTTGATGCCCTGCGTGCTCTGACGAAGCAGAGCTCGCCAGTCGCGGCCGCGCCGTTATTGGCCTCCCTAGCGGCCAGAAAATCAATGCCAAATGATCCCTTTGTCCATCTCCAGTGGCACTTGAAATATCAAGGCCAAAAGGGGGCGGTGGAGGGAACGGATATCAATGTGGAAAGCGTCTGGAATTACCCCTCTGTATCCGCTGGCAACTACACCCGTGGAGCGAATGTGACTATCGGTATCGTGGATGATGGCTTGCAATGGTCGCATCCCGATCTATCGGCAAACATGCGAAACGAACTCAACTGGGACTGGAATGGTAAGGACTCTGACCCGTCTCCAAACCTAGAGGCTGGTGATGACCATGGCACCGCTTGCGCTGGTGTTGCAGCTGCCCGCGGCAACAATAGAATCGGGGTAAGCGGAGTGGCACCCGAAGCTTCGCTAGTGGGATTACGATTAACCGCAGATATCAATACCGACTTGGACGAAGCGGAAGCGATGGCGTGGAAAAAGGATCAAATCGAGATTAAAAGCAATAGCTGGGGGCCGTCAGATCGTGGGTTCATTCTTAAGGCTCCTGACAACTTAACTCTTGCCGCCCTGAAATACGCAGCAGATTTCGGGCGGAGTGGACGGGGAACAATAATCATTTTTGCTGGGGGGAATGGTCGGGCGCCTGAATTGGATGATGATGGGGAATTTGTAATAGATGATGATGGGTTGCCTGCGATGCTGGGGAACGACAACTCCAACTACGATGGATATGCCAACTCGATTTACACTATCGCCGTGGCTGCAATGGATAGTAATGGTTTACAATCTTCGTATAGTGAGTCGGGGGCGAATCTGATTGTTTCTGCACCTTCGGATGGTGGCCCACTAGGTGTCATGACGACTGACAATAAGGGGCGGCATGGCTATAATTATGGAATTGATGTGCCTTTAGATGTTCAATTTGGATTAATTCCTCCAGTAGATGATTTTAAGGGGGCCGGCGATGTCACCAAAAACTTCAGTGGCACCTCCGCCGCCTGCCCCGTTGTCTCTGGCGTAGTCGCCCTCATGCTTGAGAAAAATCCCGACCTCGGCTGGCGCGATGTGCAGGAGATTTTGATCCGCTCGGCAAAGAAAATTGATGATCAATTCCCCTCAGGAACAGTGAATAACACAGCAACAGGGTGGATTACTTCCAACCGCAGCGCTGGACCAAACCCTGTCTCCGGCAACTCCTCAGTGCCGTTCCACTTCAACCACAAATACGGCGCGGGGCTTGTCGATGCCGACGAAGCAGTCAAGCTTGCTGCAAATTGGAACAACCTCGGCCCGCAAAAATCCCAAACCGTTTCGACCACTGTTCCACTATCGATTGCTCCCGGTGCCACAGTGAATAGAACCTTCACCGTGAATGGGGATGATCTCCGACTCGAGCATGTGACGCTTCAACTTACGATTGATAATATTTTTAAAGGTGACTTGGAGATCACACTGACCTCCCCCGACGGCACGACGAGCGTTTTCTGCGAACCTCATAGTGACAACCTCAACAACTTCACGAACTGGACCTTCATGACCGTTCGGAATTGGGGAGAATCATCGAATGGCGACTGGACGCTTACCATAACCAACCATGGCGCCACTGCTGGCAATCTTACCGCTGCAGAGCTTGTGGTCTATGGCACGGATTCGGATGCTCTAGTGGATCCTCCGGTGGTAACACTTCAAGCCTCTGAGACCTCGCTCTTTGTCGGCTCGAATTTGACTCTCACGGCCACAGCCAAAGACAAGATTAATGGTGATGTGGAAAAGTTGGAGGCTTTTGCAGGTGCTGAACCTCTTGGAGCCAGTAGCAATGGCACTTGGACAATTCAAGCTAACAAAGCGGGCAACTATACCTTTACAGTGAATGCCACCGACAAGAATGGTTCAGTTGCCACATCTAACTCTGTCGAAGTCGAAGTTCTCGAGACTCCGATTGCCGCGTGGGATTTCGACACCGCCACAATAAGCCCCGTGCCCTTGGCCACGGCAGTGCAGGGCACGAAGCAATACGCGGCCAATTTTGGCTCAGGGAATTTAATTTTTAATGGGAATTCATCGGATGACAACCTCTGGAGCTTTAAGGATGGGGAAATTTGGAAGGGAGTTGGAACGACGAACAATGCACGGGGAGAAATGTGGAATGACCCCTTGAATAATAACGCTCTACTGCTTCGCAGGGGGAAAAACACGCCGCCTTCCCAAGGAAAATGTCTCATTTTTGAGTTCAGCATGGTGAACAGGGGGCAGTTGAATGTGAGTTATACTTTGAGCAAAAATTCTGGAGGTTTTACCACCCATACTTGGTCCTACAGCACGGATGGAACTAATTGGATTAATCCCCCATTACAAACGGTTTCCCCGGCAGGTTCGACGGTGGTTCTTAACCCAATCTTGGAGCTCGCCGAACAAGCCAAGGCTTACCTGCGAGTCCAGTTCACCGGTGCCACGGCGGTCTCTGGCGAAAACATAATTGATAACATCTATTTCTCGGCTTCGCCTATCACGGTAGATCCCGTTTCGGAGGATTTTACTGTGCTATCTAGATCAACCAAGGCGCAAGGGAATGGACTTGGCTCACAAGATCAAGCCAATGAAACACGGGAAGCGGCAGTTCCAGTGCAATCTCCAGATTCAGAGAAATCTCAAAATCTTGATTGGGAGTTGGATAAACCATCGATTCATATCATGGTTGTGCATGCCGAGGTGGTTGAGGGTAGTCAATTTTTAAATGAGCCTGGCAGCCTGCTTTCGGCAAGCGAGGACGGCAAGGTGCTCGGATTGGCTGAGCCGGTTCCGCAGACCTCGCGCTATGATCTCGGGATTACATCCAGTGATCCAGCTCCCGCGCCATTACGGTTGAAAGTTTACGATTCCAAGAGCAAGGGCATTCTCGTTCTGGAAGAGAAAGTGCCTTTTGCCCCAGGGGCCACGATTGGCTCGCCATCCACCCCAAAACGCTACAAGGTCGCCTATCAAGAAGTCGAGCAAGTCGTGCCAGTCTCGCCGGGTTGGAATACTTTTACAACCGCCGTGAATCCCGACCCTGCGTCGCTCGCGGGGGCTTTTGCCAACTATGATTATAGTGAAGGCGACCAACTCTTTGGCCCCGGCTTCGAGGCTACTGTGGTTGATGGAAAATGGAGCCCTGTCGGGGTGAAGCTTGAGCCAAAAACCACTTACTCGCTCCTGAGACAAGACAGCGCTGCATCTCAGATCGTTTTGAGAGGCAAGGCCGTGGAGGAGACTGCGGCTCCCCAACCGGTGAAACCCGTGGAGTTGCCTGCCGTGAAAACATCGGCCAATTCCTCAAATCCCGGTCATTCGCATTCAGCCGCACCTGCCCCCGCCGCCTCCTCGGGCGGAGGCTCCGAGTCAGTCACAAAATCCGCGAATTCCTCAAAAGGCTCAAAAAAAGCGAAAAGCTCGAGTTCCAGCAAAAAGAAATCCGGCAAAAAAACCAAAGCCAAGACCTCGTAATTTTTTAATGATCCTGTTCAGTTCAAAGTTTTATTCGCGAGGATTCGCTAGATTCGCGGTTTCAATTCCAAGAAAATGCAAGCCCAGTCTGTGGTTTTTTGAGATTCCTATTTTTAAGAAAATTTCAAATTTAATTATTACTCTATGACTTCCCTGGTTTCCCTCATCCTCCAACCAAGTATTACGCCATGGAGCCAACGGGCTGGGGCTCTTGAAGATTTGATCGGCATTTACGGT
>Ga0172372_10013459_pt1 | contig 10118 bp, 21 predicted proteins | sample LakKiv5m_2_FD_114544 | JGI IMG/M metagenome (GOLD analysis project Ga0172372, IMG submission 114544) | Freshwater microbial communities from Kabuno Bay, South-Kivu, Congo - kab_092012_9.5m | ecosystem: Environmental > Aquatic > Freshwater > Lake | place: Democratic Republic of the Congo... | reverse complement strand
TCTTTAACGTGGGATACGTACAATCATGCCCTGTGGCGTACCTACAACATCATAACCTTTTGTAGTAAGTAGGCCCAATACTTCTTGTGCTAAATGGGCATCCCGCACCCTTGCTCCTTCCAATTTTAGTGTAATGAACTTCTTACGGTAGTTGGTGTAAGTGTCCACATAGGAGTAGGCAAGATCTAGCAAGTCCAAGGCCTTTTGGGCTAGAACCTGCTGAGCGGCTGTGTACGTGCAGGCCATCTTACGATTAGCCAAGTAGGCCTTTACTGCTACTTGGAACCTCTTGTCCTCTGAATCTCTATATGCTAGTGATCTCATTTGTCTTAAGGCTCCTTTGTTTAACAGCATAGTTATATTGTAACTCCGTTCCAATACCCTGTCAACCTGTAGGGTCTTTAACGGTGTTGCTTGTATACAACACCTCTGTGTGGCTTTTTTGTGTCCTTGTTTACTAGCATGACTCTATTATAGCAAGGGTCCAAAGACCTGTCAACTTGTGTGGGTATTTGTTGTAATAATACAACAGTCTAGGCGTTGATTATACTATCTATATTGGATTTTGACTCGGAAAAGTCCACAATCGTCTGTTGTATTTCCGCCACACCGCCGCCGCACTCGACCGTTGCAGTCATACAACACCTGTTGCGAATCTACAACACTGTAGTGAAATCACAACACCTGTTGCGTCTATACAACATATACCCTGGACGGGAATATGGTTTTGGTTCTCAAGGGTGATTTGTTAACCTTTCTATAACAGGGGGTAGATAGTATAACGGGTTTGGAAATCCCAGTATGTCAAACGGTGCTATGCTACCGCGTGAATTTCCAGGGCTGGGATACCTCCTGGACAGGTTACAAGGCCTGTCGCTGGGTATTTATCCTAGCCTACGGTGTAGAAAAGTGTAGAAAAGTGTAGAAAAGTGTAGAAAAGTGCAACCTTTTCTGGGTTTTGACTTCTAAGACAGGGTGGGTTCTAGGGTGGTCTTAGGGTTAGAAAAGCGTGGAGGAAGGTGGGCCTCCACTATGCAAAAATACTCTTCCAGTGGACCTTACTCACCGTATTCATCGTGTAGATCCTGTAGACCTTACTCACCATATTCATCGTATAGACCCTGTAGACCTTACTCACCATATTCATCGTGTAGACCCTGTTCATACAACTTGTAGATCCTATTCATTCTATAGATCAACCACATCAGCGTCATGTATACAGTGATCAGTCTTTAGTTTAGGTTTGTTCAAGGTTCTCTGCTTAGACCAGTAAAATTAGAGCAAAGTTTCAATATAATTATTCAGCATTAACGGTGTCAGTGAGGATCCTGACCATGCATATTTTCGCCGTTTCGTGCATGTAAATTGAGGGTAAATCACGCTGCCTACCCTATAAAGGGTGGTTCGTTCTTAGGATCATTCAAGTCTTTTTTCACGCTCTTAAACTGATCTTCGTTCTTCGTGCCGCTAAGTCGCATAGTGTTTACAATGAGCCAGATCACGCCAATGAATATGCCAAGGCCAAAGATGATGTCAGTATCAATCACAGTAGTTCTCTCCAGTGTTTATAGGGTTGGCCCTTTTGTTCTTGTTCTATACTATCTACAGTATAGCCAGTCCAAGTAGCCAGTATGCCCAGTAGTGCTATTATAGCCGTAATAATAATAGTAATCAGCCAGTATTCCATTCTATTTCTCCTAGTATATAAGTTCACAACTAGACCATATAGTGTTATGTGTGTATAGGAGTATGTGTGTACAAGTTCACAACTAGACCATTAGTACTTCATCACTCCGTATACTAATATTATGTGTAGTAGCAGTAAAGTTAACCAATCTGTGCGTAGTATTAGTACCGCCATCAGTGTGTACCAAGCTGAGTGATAGGTATAAAAGTATTTAGGCATTGTATACATATTTAACGCTTTCACAACTAGACCATGCATATATACTAGTTAAAGGAGTAGTATATGCGTTTAGAATATCCATTACATCGTAGTCGTAGAGTACGCCGTAGTGCTTGGGTTCGCAGTATGGTACAGGAGACTGATCTCAGTGTGCGTAATCTCGTATTACCTGTGTTTGTGCGTGAGGGTATAGGCCAACGTGAGCCTATAGATTCAATGCCTGGAGTGTATAGATATACGCCAGACCAGTTGTTGTTATTATGTGACTCCTGTGTTAATTTAGGCATACCTGCCATAGCCTTATTTCCTTATATTCTTAGTGCTCGGAAAGATCATGAGGGGTCGGAAGCCATCAATCCATTAGGGCTCATACCCAGTGTTGTACATGATATTAAGAGTCGTTTTCCCAATTTGGGTGTTATCTGTGATGTAGCTCTAGATCCATATACAGATCATGGGCAAGATGGCATACCAGATCTCGCTGGGTATCTACAAAATGATCTCACAGTACGGCAGTTAGTCATAATGAGTCAAGTGCTAGTAGAGGCGGGATGTGATATATTGGCGCCTAGTGACATGATGGATGGGCGTATTGGGCATATACGCCGTATGTTGGAAACAGGACATGGATCTAAGGTACATGCTATGATTATGAGTTATAGTGCCAAGTATGCGTCATCGTTCTATGCACCATTTAGGGGTGCAGTGGGCAGTGCTAGTGCATTGGGCACTACAGATAAACGGCAGTATCAAATGGATTATGCCAATACGGATGAAGCACTAAGGGAAGTGGAGATGGATATCAATGAGGGGGCGGATATGGTTATGATCAAGCCAGGTCTGGCCTATTTGGACATTGTGCGTCGTGTCAAAGACCGGTTTAATTATCCCACCTATGTGTATCATGTAAGTGGTGAGTATGCTATGTTAAGGGCTGCTAGTGCGGCAGGTTATTTAGATTATCTCAGGGCCAGTATGGAAATCATGTACGCATTTCGTCGTGCGGGAGCAGATGGTATATTGACCTATTGTGCTTTGGACATTGCTGCTGCTTTATTGAGGAGGTAGACCAAACCTACTCATTATGATGTCACGTTCTCTGAGCAGTTCAGCATCGTTGGTTATCTTAATGGGGTCATCAAGGCCCCATTCGTTTATATAAAATTCTTCTGGTGTACGTAGTAGTTGGAATACGTCACGTAGGCTAGTAGTAACGCCCTGTTGATAGCATAGAGCCAGTACTTGGTTTATGGCCAGTGCCATCATTTGATTTTCTAAACTATTACGTCCCATTATGTATTTATACTAGGTGTTGTGGTCCCAGCGGTGGCCATGCCAGTCTGTTCTGTTGAGCCAGCACATAGGGCAAGCAGTCATCTTCATGTAGGCGAAATGCCCCATATACATAAACACCATCGTCTCTGGGTCGGTCCAATATATGAAAGTCACAGGTATATGTGGGCATGTGCCAAAACAGCCAATGTCTAGCAGCATCCTTATGAGTTATGCCCTGCATGGTGGTGGGGTCGCATAGCCTACGTATATGACTGCCCTTGCTCCACCAAAAGTTGCCCACATAGTTCATATATGGAGTAAAGTTAAGAAATGCGCCCTGTACATCTGATGTTGTAGTGCGTAGATGATTAAACCTTTCCACCCAACGATCTATAGTATAGTGTTCCATGGCCCAGCGCCAACTATTAATGGCACTGAGATTGCGGGGTAAACTATAAGCGTTTACTGTGCGTTCTCCACTGGCATATCTTATGCCTTTGGTATGCATGTATACTATGGCATCATCTGGTTGTGACCTTAGCCAAGCCTGTTTCAGTGTGCGTGTTTCACCCAATTGTTCTAGGTCTTGATAATGTTTTTCTCTAATATTCCAACCGCCGTACCTTGTGATCATGTCCTCTGCGTCATCAGCATAAGGGCCCACTATAACGCAATTAAGTTCTGCAAACTTATTGATTTGGCTAACATAGATCCTACGCAATTGTTGATCTATAAAACTCATGCCTAGCACACGGTGGCTGCTGGTATAAATGTGATAGAATAGTTTAATCATGTAATGGCTGCAAAGTCATCTTCATAAGGGTTAACGCCATGACTATATCCTGGTTCTCGTTGATCTGGGCTAATGTGCCAGGGCCAATGTCTCACGGGCACATGATATCCCTGTTTACTGAACAGCCATTGTTCATAGCGTATGCGTTCTGGAGTACATTCTTTTAAGGTCATGTTAGGATAGGCACGTACTTCAAATTCAAAAGGATGTTCTAATCTACGTATATGCCTGCCATGTGCCCACCAAAAATTGCCCATATAGTGACTAAAAGGGTCATCCAAATAATAGCAGCCTATAGTGTCACAACTGTCCAATTGTTGTACTCTATAGGTCCAAACATCAAGCAAACTAGTTTCCATACAGAGGCGCCAACTGGTTATGGCCTTGATGTGTCTGGCACCAAACCTATGTGCGTCATTGCCCCAATTTCTCAGTCCACTGAGAAAACTAATACCTTTGGTATGGTAGTAAAATATCTTATCATCCTCTTGGGCATCACGCCAGAGATATTTCAATGTGCGTCCCTCAAACTCACCGTGTGGATCGTTTTCTTCCCACTCTAATACCCGCATCCAACTACGATGTTTGTTAATTAAGTCCAGTGCAGGGAACACATTTACTCCACTGATAGTGCAGTAACATTCCACACTGTCAGGTATGCGTTGCCATTGTAGTCTTTTGATTTGTTCATCTATGAGCCACTGATTCATTACCACATCAGCAGTGGTATAGATATGATAGTATAATTTCGTTGCCATACAGTATATATCCTATACTAGAGGAGGTGGTAGATTTTGTCTAAACACTTGATTGATCCAACGATTCTCCTTAATGGCATGTGCAGTAAGATCATCCTCATAGAGCCAAAAACTATTGCACATATGGAATTCATCATCCTTGGGCTTGTCCAATATATTGAACAGGCAATGATAATAACTGCCATCTTGTTTGTTAAACAGCCATTGTTCATGTCTCATACGGCTTATAGTACGTGGGTCATGATCTATGCTGTCTTCTTCATATCTTGCACTGTAGTCGTTGCCGGGCCAAACAAGTGGTTCTATCTGTTTCTTTATATGTTCCCCACTGGCCCACCAAAAGTTTCCACCATACATATAAAATGGATGGAATAACAGCATGATGCCCACAGTGGCATAGGCTTTGCCCAATCCATCTGCTTGCCAACGCCAATCGTCTATGATAAAATGTTCCATGGCCTGCCGCCAACCATTCACAGCACGAAGATTACGTGGACTGATCATGCCATGCACTTTATTCTGTCCAGTTACATAACTGATACCTTTGGTATGAAAATACATGACCTTATCATTTGGTTCACTCAATCGCCAAAGATGTTTCAGTGTGCGTCCTTCAAATTCTTCTTCTGTGTCTTTTTCCACACATTCTAATATTTGAAACTTGCCATGTAATTCTACAAGTTCTTTAATATCATTAGCATATGGTCCCACTATGACGCAATATAGAGCATCAGCACGATCAAATAGGCCACTGCGTTTGAGTCTGCGTATTTGGTTATCTACCATCATAAAACCTATACGACGATGATTACTGGTATAGATATGGTAAAATACTTTAATCATAAGACACTGATGTCATCTTCATATGGAGTAAATTCTTTGCTATAACCTGGAGCCAACTTAGCAGCATTTTCTGGAAAAGGTTTGATATTATGGTGACTTCCTTCATTGAGTAGGATCCATTGTTCATATCGCATACGACTGGGTTTGGTTTCTTCATATTCCATACCAGGATATGGTTTTACATTAAAACTCAAAGGATCAGGTAGGGCTAGTACATAACTGGCTCTAGCCCACCAAAAGTTGCCCATATAATGACGGAATGGAGTTTGTCGTAGGTAGCAACCTTGAGTATCATAAAATGCTAGGCCCATATACCTATCCTGCCAGCAGTCTAGTATATAGTGTTCCATTTCATCACGCCAACCATTTATAGCCTTGGCATGTCGTGCATTGAATACTCCGTTTACTGTACGATTACCTGATAGATAACTTATACCTTTGGTATGCATGTATACTACGGCATCAGTGTCGTTTATCTCTGATCGAATATGTCTCAGTGTTCTTCCTTCATACATCTGTGCCATATCATTGTCCATCATTTCTAATATGCGTATTCGACGACTACGATTGATTAGGTCATATATTAAAACAGGATTAGGTCCGCATATTACAGCATAACAAGCAGCTTCTTCTATCATTCCGCTGTATTGTAGACGTTTAATCTGTTCGTCTACAAAGAACATATCTGCATATGGATCGCCTGTTGTATGTACGTGGTAGAATAGTTTTAGCATAAATTAAAAGGGGCCTAAGCCCCTTTGTTGGAGTTCTAACTTAGTTATCTAAATTAGAGGGTGATGCCCATTGATTTTGCCTTGTAGCCAAGAGCAACAATCTCACGGCTTGGATCACCAAGACGATATACAGTTACAGGCTCACCTTTGCTAGTAGTCACTGGGTTAGCATATACTGCGAAACCACTTTGACGAATACGGCTGACTTCAGCACGTACATTCTTAATGCCAAAGCGTGACTCTGCTTGACGTGCAGTAAAAGTTTGACCCTTTTGTAATGCGGTCAAAAGTTTGTAGGTTTTAGTACCTTCGTTGATTTGTGTTAACATTTAACTCTCCTAGTTAGTTAGTATATCTACTATATAACAACTAGACCTGTAGATCAAGCATATTGGTTGAATATGTTATTGTATAATGCCAAAATCTTTGGCATCCTTAGCACTGAGTTCACCCTTAAAGGTTCGACCAGGGAACCTTTCTTCTATACGTTTGAGCAGAATACTCATACTTGGAGCCTGTGCTAGAAAGTCTCCATCTACTGTAAAAGCAAATAGTTCATCTCCGTGACGTTCTATTGTCATGGGCTCCTGTTCTTTAGGTGTTTCTTTAGGTTTAGGCAAATTGTTCAACTGCCTTTTTAGTTTATCTAATTCTTCTGGATGTTTAATAAACATTTCTATTAGATTACCAGTACCCTTCATATAGCCAAACACTGAACCTAAACAAAATCCTACAAATAGGATTAATAGTTCAATCATTTTACTCTCACTCCATAACGTATGCTTAGTTCTTCTCTAACAGCCTTTATGGCCTTGTCCCAACCTTCATCCTCACCTGCCCATTTAAGTTTACCCAATTCCTCGTATAAGTCTTTGAGTAAGTGTTGAGCAATGGCAGTGGGCAAGGCATCTCCAGGATAGGTCAAGTCAATTTGTCTACAGGCACGCTCAGCAATTATTCTTAAATTTCCATTCATTATTCCACCGCTGTAAAGATATAGTTTTCACTGATAATTTCATTCATATAATATTGCATTGGCGAAATAAAATTGAATATTTCCTGCCTAATTGTAGGGTCAGTTCCATGAAGTATTTCAATAAACAAAACTGGTTTATATTTCATTATAGTCTCTTTGGCTCCTTTGAGTACTTCTAATTCGTGATGTTCTACATCTATTTTTATTAAGTCTACATTGGTCAATGCATAAGAGTCTAATGTATTACATTGTATTGGGTTACCATCTGGACTTACTCTACTCATACCGCTATTTTCAATATATTTAAAAAAGTTCACATGACCTTCATGATCACTTAGGGCCATATTGTTTATGACCAGTCTATGATCGGTAACATTTTTTCTAAGACATACTACATGTTCAAAATCTGGTTCGAAGGCATGAACAATTTCAAAATCAGTAATTAACCTTCTACTCCAAAAACCTACATGAGCGCCTATATCAACAGCCAATCTATTTTTCTTTAGGTATTTCCTTAGTATTATGTAGTCCTGTAGTTCATAGTCACCTTGACTTTGGAAGAAAGTATCACCATCAGGCATCCAAAGACCATTAACTAATTTCATCAAAAATCCTTTTCTACTATCCAACTACGATATTTAAACTCTCCGCCATATATTTGTTTACTACGATCAATCATAGTTTGTGGATAGCCTTCCTTTACCAGCCAAGCCATAAAGTCACGACCATCTCGATCTGGGTCATACTCTTTGGGGAAGTCATACTTCCAACCATCCAAGGGATCAATCATTATTTTCATATAAATTCCTCTATTTCCTCTATTGGCATTGTAGTGATTAAACCACCTACGGTACTATGCATTCTATCTCCATTCTTTAACAGATCCACATCAAGAGATATATTATAATGGCTAATCCATACTTTTATTATTTTAACGACATCTTTTGGGCTAAACCAATTTAGCATATTTTCAAGAAACTCGTCTGCAAGTTTATGAAATCTTTTCTTTCTAGGACCTTTCATACTACGCGAATAGTCCTTCATAATGGAACCTGTGTGATAAGCATATGCTTTAGGTCCTTTGAATAAGGTTGCTAGATCATGTTTGTTCACGGGAATCTATCCTTTTTGCTATATCTGCGTTTTTCCATTCTCAGCCAAGCATTGTGCCATTTCAGTCTAATGGGTTTAGGTGCGTGGTAATGCCTATAGTGTAGTATACCTTCTATACGATTCAAATAATTATTGAGCGTGAGATCATTGTAGTTAATCCAATTATAAAGACCAAGCGGTCCATACTTGTGTTTGTTAAACTTACAATACTCCTGTGGTCTATATTTTTTCATGTTATTACCTGTTTACGACTACTACGATCACTATGTAACAAGTGGCCCCGACTACGAATAAGTTCAGCACTGCCCTGTGGATCTGATTCAAACATACCACTAATATCGTCAACACTGACTTCTGGATCCACCACTACTGTATATATCTCATAACATCTCTGTGGATTGTGACGAGCACGAAGAATAAAATATCTCACAGTGTTCATTGCTTTAGTGTATTGTTTATTCCCGTCATCTTTAAGAATACCCCATATATATTGTTTATCCAAACTGGTAAGATTGGTCACATTCTCCAAACCATACATGTCCCAAACTACAAGGAATCTATTAGGTTGTTTAGTAGTTTTCTTGCCCAACATCCTCACCTTTTATTTTCTTAATCAATACCTTGTTTCTATAGTCCTGCTCCTTACGATCACGTAGAGCATCGTGTTTGTTGCCTAGGAGTAGACTATCGTATTTACGGGCAACGTGGAAACCTTGTATCCAACGCTCCAAATCCTGTATGGTACCGACGAACACTTCAGCATCTCTACTATATATAGGAAGGCAGTCATCTCTAGGTTTTAGAGCAAGTACATCACCAAACTCTTGATGGTAATGTTGAGCGTGGCAGATTTGGAAGCCTAACTTATGGCATTCTTCCTCAAGGTATCGTATTTTTCGTATTAGATTAAAGCCGTTCACCTAACACTCTCCTTTCTATAATAGTGCCTAAGTCAGTGCCTTGACTATTAATATGCCTAACAACATTGGCACATTCTTGCACAATCAATGCTGCGAACTTTTCCAATTCGTGTGAATAAAATTGATACACACCGAGGCTTTGTTTGTGTGTGGATCCAGCCTGTTCGGCAAGTTCTTTAATTCGTTCGTTCATTTGTGGCTCCTTTGTCTACTGTAAGTACAGTATACAACAGGTCCTGTATGTTGTCAACTATTACCAATGATGAATTACATTGGCTATGATAAAACAACAGGTTATGACGTGGATGGCTACCCAAAATGTTTTTAGGAATAGGGCTATCCTTGCTTCCCGTAATGTCAATACTGGTACACGGGGACGATCCTCATCAGTCTCTCCCATTAAATGACCAGTAGCCCTTGCCCAAATTCTAATCAAGTTTAACATCATTCTGATTTAAATCCAAAGTAGGGAAAACCATCTTTTCTCCATCCCATATTTGCCCACACCAACATTTCCCTGTAGGATCGATAATACATGCGTCACTACCACAGCATCTTGTATCATTTAAGTCAGGATTTAAATAATCATTTTTCATTTATATTCCTTATGGCCAACATCTATGTCGTTCTGCTATCCATTCTCTACCATCGTATTCTTCAATAGTCCAATCTACATCATCGGGTATTTCCACTATGAGTAGTTCAGCGTATGGACCCCAACTATGCTCGCCCAAGAGAGCCACTGTGGCTACTAGGTCTGGGTCATCTCTTGGGATATCGTAGTCTCCTATCTCACCTTC
>Ga0172372_10013458_pt1 | contig 10118 bp, 9 predicted proteins | sample LakKiv5m_2_FD_114544 | JGI IMG/M metagenome (GOLD analysis project Ga0172372, IMG submission 114544) | Freshwater microbial communities from Kabuno Bay, South-Kivu, Congo - kab_092012_9.5m | ecosystem: Environmental > Aquatic > Freshwater > Lake | place: Democratic Republic of the Congo... | reverse complement strand
TCATGAGATGCGATCTAGGTTGATCACATCGCCTGCTTTCAATGGTGACCGTGTCATAGGTGCAATCCTCTTTGAGATGACGATGGAGAGAAGTATCGAGGGCCTGGGTTCAGCAGAGTATCTCTGGCAACGAAAGCACGTAGTTCCTTTCCTTACAGTGGATAATGGATTGGCCGATGAGGTTGATGGCGTGCAATTGATGAAGCCTATCCCACAACTTGGTGCCAGGATCGAGTCAGCAAAGCGTCACGGAGTCTTCGGAACCAAGATGCGCTCCGTCATCAATTTCGCCAATGCATCCGGGATCCGCTCAAATGTCACTCAGCAATTCGAGTTCGGTAAAGAGATCATCGCAGGTGGTCTAGTTCCCATCATCGAGCCCGAGGTCAATATCAAATCCCCTGAGAAGCAAGAAGCAGGAGTGATCTTGAAGCGGGAACTTCTGGATTTCGTCTCCAGTCTTTCTGGTGATCAGAACATCATGCTCAAGCTCTCTTTGCCAACAGAAGCGGATCTCTACAAAGAACTCGTCGCACATCCACGCGTGGTTCGCGTTGTCGCGCTCTCTGGTGGATATTCTCGTAATGATGCGAATGCGCTCCTAGCGAAGAATCATGGTGTCATCGCCTCCTTCTCAAGAGCCCTTACAGAGGGATTGTCCGCTCAGCAGAGCGAGAGTGAATTCGACGCTGCCCTTGATGAAGCAATTCAGTCAATTTTCAATGCTTCAATAAGCTGAATTTGGAGGCTCCTTGAATAACAACAATTTGTTTCGATGGATAAACAATCGACTAGATGACATTCTTGATCTACGAATACAGCCTTCCACAAAAGCGAGGTTATCAAAGTGCAGAAACCAGATCTTAGATGAGTTGACTATTGATTGCGTTTTTGATGTCGGGGCAAATATGGGGCAGTTCGCACTTTTGATTCGTAAAGATGGCTATGAGGGAAAGATAATTAGCTTTGAACCAACTGAAGCCATGGTAAGACTAGAAGAGCAATCTCTTGGCGATACGTCATGGGAATCATTCAATGTAGCTTTGTCGGATTTTGAAGGTCAGGCAAATATGTTTCTTTCATCCAATGACTTGCTATCGTCAAGTCTTCTGCGCCCGACCGAAATCCTAAATCAAATACCTGTTAGTTTTGTCAGAGAAGCAGAGGTTCAAGTTAGAAAATTGGATTCTTACGGAGAGAGTTTGGGGCGCCGCAACTACTTGAAGATTGATGCGCAAGGGGGTGAGCTCAAAGTTCTGAAGGGAGGTATATGCCTGTTAGGTAGATTCCAGGTGGTTGAATTTGAGTCTTCGTTACAACCGCTTTACGAAGATGAGGAAGACTTCTTGGTAATCTCTGAGTTTCTAGTACAAGCCGGATTCAAACCGATATTGATAGTTCCAACATACTGGGATAAGGCGGGTAGGCTTATGTCGTTAGACTCTATCTTTGTGAGAAATGACTCATGACCGCCATCACCCTCTTGGGAGCCCAATGGGGAGATGAAGGCAAGGGAAAAGCAACCGATCTCTTGGGCGAGAAAGTCGACTACGTCGTCCGCTATCAAGGTGGGAATAATGCCGGCCATACCGTTGTCATCAGAGATCAGAAATACGCGCTCCATCTACTCCCTTCCGGGATACTCTCACCAGGTGTGATTCCTGTGATTGGTAACGGGGTAGTTATCGATCCATCTGTCCTCTTCGAGGAGATCAAGGGATTGAATGAGCGCGGGATCGATACCTCGAATCTGCGAATCTCTTACAACGCCCATCTCATCACTCCTTATCACCGCACCATCGACAAAGTCTCAGAGCGCTTCCTCGGTAACTCCAAGATTGGAACTACCGGCCGTGGAATCGGTCCTGCTTATGCGGACAAGATCAATCGACTAGGGATTCGGGTACAAGACCTCTTCGATCCTTCGATCCTTCGCCAGAAAGTCGAAGGTGCTCTTCGTGACAAGAACCAGGTTTTGATCAAGGTTTTCAATCGCAAAGGACTTGAGGTTGATGAAGTCGTCGATGAGTATCTGCGCTACGCCGAGTTATTCCAGCCGTATGTTGATGACACTTCGCTCTTGCTCAATCGTGCCTTAGACCAAGATAAGAACATTCTTTTAGAGGGTTCGCAAGGGACTTTGCTCGATGTCGACCACGGAACGTATCCATTTGTCACTTCATCAAATCCAACTGCTGGCGGTGCATGTACCGGGTCGGGGATCGGACCAACCAGGATTTCTCGAGTGATCGGAATCATCAAGGCCTATACGACGAGAGTCGGCTCTGGGCCGTTTCCGACAGAACTCTTCGATGATGATGGCGAGAAATTGCGCAGCATCGGTGGGGAAATTGGTGTCACTACCGGAAGAGCGAGACGGTGCGGTTGGTATGACGCACTGATCGCACGCTATGCGGTTCGAGTCAATGGGCTCACCGATCTCTTTCTTACCAAGCTTGATGTGCTCACCGGCTGGGAGAAGATCCCCGTCTGTGTTGCCTATGAGGTCGATGGCAGGAGAGTGGCGGAACTCCCTGCCTCTCAGAGCGATTTTCATCACGCTAAACCGATCTATGAATACCTGCCAGGTTGGAGTGAGAACATTTCGAAGGCTAAGCACCTTGACCAACTGCCACCAAATGCTCGCGCCTATGTGAAGTACCTTGAAGAGATCTCTGGTGCGCCAGTCTCAGCGGTTGGGGTTGGACAAGAGCGCGACCAAACAATCGTCGTCAGGGAGTTGATCTGATGTCACGAATACTGGTCATCGGTGGCGCTGGATATATAGGTGCACATGTCGCTCACGACCTTATTGCATCTGGATACCAGGTTCGCATCCTTGATGATTTCTCTAATGGATTAGAGCAACGAGTGGTTGGGATCTCCGATATCCATCGTGCTGATGTCCTGGACCGCAAGGTCGTCTTTGCTGCTATGAGAGATGTTGACTCAGTCATACATCTTGCAGCAAAGAAGGCGGTTGGTGAGTCTGTCGAGAATCCATTGAAGTACTACGACAACAATGTCGGTGGCATCCTCAATGTCTTGGCGGCAATGAGTGCTGAAGGAGTGAAAAGAATCGTTTTCTCTTCAACAGCAGCTGTCTACGCACCTAACGATAAGGATTCAATCTCTGAGGATGACCCAACGGATCCACTCTCCCCGTACGGTGCGACAAAATTACTCTCCGAAGAGATCATTGCCACTGTGGCAAAGGCGGAGCACTTTTCATCTATCTCTCTCCGTTACTTCAACGTTGTCGGTGCCGGCGCCAATCACTTAGGTGATAACTCACGCGACAATCTCGTACCTAAAGTCTTCCAGGCTCTTGAAGAAGGCAAGGCTCCTGAGATCTACGGCAACGACTATCCAACTCACGACGGAACATGTATCCGCGACTACATACATGTCTCTGATCTATCTAAATCTCACTTGTCTGCCCTGAGAGCGATTGAAAAGAGTGAGATGCACGAGGTCTATAACGTTGGTTCAGGTTCAGGTTACTCAGTCCAAGAAGTGATCGGCCAGATCGAAGAGACTATCGGCAGGTCGACCCATGCAAGAGTGGTTAGTCGACGAGCTGGCGACACGCCAAAGTTGATTGCGGGCGTTGAAAAGATCGGGCGAGACTTGGGTTGGAAACCTGAGAAGACACTACAAGAGATGATTGATTCAGCATGGCAGGCATGGAACTCATGGAACGCATGACTAGAGATGAAGACATGATTCCAAATGTCTTGGCGGAGCGTTATGCCTCATCCGCAATGTGTCGAATCTGGTCTCGAGAGGAGAAAGTTCGAAGAGAGCGACTTCTCTGGATAGAAGTGATGAAGGCGCAGAGCCGCCATGGAGTTGATATCTCAAGGGATCAGATTGGGCGTTATGAACAGCAGGTAGAGAAGGTCGACCTGCAGGCAATAGATGAACGAGAGCGAACCCTCAAGCATGATGTAAAGGCAAGAATCGAGGAGTTCAACCATTTGGCAGGACTGGAGCTCGTCCACCTTGGACTTACGAGTCGAGACATAACTGAGAATGTGGAGTTAGTCCAGATTCGCGATGCACTCAAAGTCGTTCAAAGTCAAGCTATTGGAGTTCTCAAGACTTTGGCGAAGAAGATTGATCTTTATAGGAATCTTGTTGTTGTAGGAAGATCTCACAATGTCCCGGCTCAACTGACGACGCTAGGAAAACGCTTTGCGTCGATTGCAGATGAACTCCTCTTCGCACTCGAACGCCTTGACTCCTTGATTGAACGACTTCCTCTACGCGGATTGCGTGGACCCGTAGGGACAACGCAAGATCTGCATGATTTGGTTGGCGAAGGAGCTGTGAAAGTAGAGTCGGAGATTGCAGAGTCACTCGATTTCAAGCGCTTTTTGGATTCCACTGGCCAGATCTATCCACGCTCGATTGACTTCGAAGTCTTATCCACCTTGGTCCAACTCTCCGCCGCTCCTGCCAATCTAGCGATTCTTGTGAGGCTCATGTCCGGGGCTGGTCTCCTTTCCGAGGGTTTCAAAGTAGGTCAAGTGGGATCCTCTGCAATGCCACACAAGGTCAATGCGCGTTCATCTGAACGCATCAACGGGCTTGCAGTGGTGCTCAAGGGCTACCTATCAATGGCAACTGAGATGTCAGGCGATCAATGGAACGAGGGCGATGTCTCTTGCTCAGTGGTGAGAAGAGTTGCTCTACCCGACGCCTTCTTTGCTATCGATGGCATTCTACAAACGGCATCCACAGTCATCTCGGAGATCGAGATATTTCACGAAACTATCGTTAGAGAGGTTGAGGAGCAGTTGCCCTTCACTTCCACTACGCGATTACTCATGGAGGCAGTAAAGCGAGGTATGGGAAGAGAGAACGCGCACCGGTTGATTCAGAAGCACTCCCTATCCGCATTGGAGAGAACGCGAAGGGGAGAGAGACACTCCTTCTTCGCAGACCTTGGCGCTGATTCAGATTTCCCTCTATCGGCTGATGAGTCATTTTCTATGGCGATTGACTATCGCGATCTCCTCGGGGATTCAGCTAATCAGATTGACCGGGTCTTACTTCGAATCGAGGGCTTACCCAAGGTATCTCCAACCATATTTGAAGAGATTAGGTAAGGTCTAAGAATGGGAAAGAAGCAACGCAGAACTTCCCCAACGGGGGTAAAGAGGGCTTCAAGCGGTCGTCGACTCGGTTTCTTGTCGCAATTGACCGGTGGAGATACATTTCGACGGAATCTCTTCATCATCCCTCTAGTCGCATTTCTTCTGAAGATTATCTTCATACTTCGTATCCCATCGATTGCCTGGCCTGGGCTTGATCCAAATCAGTACCGACTGGCCAACTTTTGGATGGGCGCTGACGGCGAGAATTATGTTGCTGGATTGAATGCTCTTGTTCGAGACGGATTCTTCTCGCCCGAGGGCATTCTCAACTACTGGCCGGCTGGATACCCGACTCTTCTCTATGTTTTCGGTCTTCCAATTCGTTCCCTTACCTTGGTTTTGGCCGGTCTCCTCCAGACCCTTGTCTATGCCTTGGCTGCCGCTTATTTCGTTGATTCTTTGGCTAAAACTCGATTGCGGAGATTCACCGTTGTTGTTGCCTTGATACTTGCTTTCAACCCAACACTCTCGTTTGGCACTTATTCGATTGGATATGAAAGCTTCGTTGCTGCTCTAATCCTGATCGCAGTTGGACTTATGATCAAAGAGATCCAAATGAAGAAGAGTTCATGGCTGAGCAAAGAAGGTCTTCTAGCAGCCCTAGCAATCTCACTTGCTTCTTTCATGCAGCCTCGAATGGTTGTCTCCGGACTGATCTTCTTCTTCTTCTGGGCGGTAGCGACTCGGACCAAAGTAGTTGCGCTGGGCTTCTTGGCAATCATGGTGGCCGTTTCACTTCTCTTTCCAGCCCTACTCGTCGCTAGAAATATCGTCGCTACTGATCAAGCTTCAATCTCAACAAACCTTGGCAACACGATGCGAATTGGGGCAGGACCGGATACTTCCGGTGGGTATGTAAGCCGAGGACCAAAACTAAAGTGCCCTGCGACCTCGGGAACATCTGCGCAGCAGGACAATGCTGTGGTCCGTTGCGTCATTGATTGGTACCTCACCAATCCCGCAGACGCCCTACCTCTGATGGCACGTAAGGCTCTCTATTACTGGTCCCCTTGGTTCGGACCCGTCGCCAATGGAACGATGGCACGAAATCCTTGGGCGCAAAACCATCCATTCAAGTCAACTGTGCAGACGCAAGAGGGCATTGATTTGATCTATGGAAGTGCGGGGAAAGTGGTCTCTTGGGCCTGGGTGATAGGGACCCTATTCTTTATTGGCTTGGGTTTCTCAATTCTTTGGCGGCTCCATGGAGTTGAACGATTGCTGGGAATCGTGAGCCTAGGCATCATTTTCATCAACATGTTGGTCTCTATGGCAACTATTGGTGACCATCGCTTCCGCCTCCCGGCCGCTGGATTGAGCCTCTTCCTGCAGTCAGTCGGCCTCGTCTGGGCCTTCGGAAAGGGCAAGAAGAGGGTCATTGGCTCGGAAGAGAAGCTACTTTGGAAGAGTTTCTCTCGAACGACTAATCTAACAACCTGACAGATACGAAGTGGGGGGTCACGCTATGGGGCGCGGCCGTGCAAGAGCCAAACAAACCAAGGTAGCTCGGGATCTCAAGTACAACTCCCAAGATATCGACCTTGAGAAGTTATCAAAGGAACTCCATGGTGAGGTCAACAAAGATGACGACTCTGACGATTTCGATCCCTTTGCCGAGGGCAACTTCATCCCTCGTCGGTAGTCGTAAGCCCGCTAGGTAGTCATGCATCCAACACCTTATGTGGCATCTCTTCGTGTCTACGAACCAATCCAATCTTTCGCTCCGTCCGATCAACTTCGATGGAAGTCGATAACCGCTAATGCACTGACGAGTAAAGAAGAGCAAGCCCGAGCACTTGTTCGTGCGATCAAGCCTGAGCTTCCATCACTTCGCGCCGATGGTGCACACGTACTTGATGTCGATGGCGAGCGCTTTATCTCTCCCTGGTCGACTGCGATGCGATGTTGGGCTGCCCTAGATTCCTTCAAGGAGTCGTTGCCCTCGTCGATTACAAAACTATTCATCTCTCCAGCAGAAGAGGATGCTCTATCGATTCAACCTGATCTCTCAGAGGATCGCGTGCCACATATCCTCACCGAGACATGGGTAGTTCCACCCCGTTGGTTCGCGCTCTTCGATCCATCTGAGCGATTGCGTGGAAGTGGATCACAAGGACCCTTCACCGTTCTTCGGACAGAGATCTCGCGCGCTAAGGCGCGTTGCGAGAGCGCTCATCAAGCCGTTGTCAGCGCCTTTGGGAACGGGCCCATCGAAGGGGAGATCGCAGCCCTTCTTGCTTGGTTGAACGTCTTTCATCCGGCCTCGAAAGTGGAATTGGATTACGGCGGTCTTGCTCTCTATCTCGATCGCTCACTCCGTGAAAGTGGCGGAGAAGGAATAGAAGCCGACACATCGGTCGAGGATGTTGTGCTCTCGCTTCAAGGTCTTGCCTCAGGCGATGGCGCGCTCGCCGGCCAAGGCTATGAACGTCTGGTCTCCCGCTGGCGTCGAGTAGGCGCTTACGAACAGGCGATGTAGCTCAAGATTTCGTCCGAAGTACCTTGCGGACCCTCTCCTACTGCCGGAATACTCCGGCCATAACGGATAAATCAGACAAGGGCTGAGTGAGAGCGCTCAACCCACGGTGAGGAGTTCCACCCGTGCTTCGTCCACGCGAACAAGAGGTCCTGCTGACCCCAGCAGAGGTCGCTGCCCTCTTTCGTGTCGACCCCAAGACCGTCACTCGCTGGGCAAAGGCAGGCAAGCTCACCGCGATTAGGACTCTGGGTGGCCATCGCAGATACCGCCAATCCGAGGTCCAATCACTTCTCAAGAATGTCCCTGGTAATTCTCTTCCCCCGGCGGTGCCATCATCCTCTCAACCAATCTCCAATCCGACTCCCTCCGACGAAGCCAGATGAAAGAAGCCTGTTGAGCCATGACAAGTGATGAGAGCGCAAAGAGTGAAGACCCGAAAGCAAAGTTTCGTGAAGCGCTAGAGAAGAAGAAGAACAAGGGTGGCGCTGCGCCTGGCTCGCAAGGATCTGCTGGCTCCAAAGTAGGTCAAGGTCAACAAGGTGGAGCCGCACCCAAGATGTTTCGACGAAAGGCTGGCGGTTAGTTCAAGATCTCATATGAAGGATTGAGGATCGTGAGCGTTCCCTCTTGCTCACCGACCATTCCTTCGGCACGCAGTATTGAACCGACTTCAACTCCTGCGATCTCGCGCCTTCCTAAGAATTGAAGCGTCACACCGCCACTCTCATCCCAGACCTCGATTTCAACGGAGGGGGAGTTCCCGCTCGCCGATGACTTCATCGAAGTCACATGTCCTTGTACATGTGCCCTTCTCCGCCACGTGATCGAACCGATGGGTGTAATCGTCGCTTCGAAGTGAGAGGCGCGTGTCGTGTCACTCAAGAATTCTGACTGAGCGCGAAGTGGCTTTGATTGCATTTCAATGACAGGTGCCTCTTCCACTTCCTGTTTCTCTTCGGTCAAAACGCTCTTGCCGGTGAGGATTCGATCGACATCAAAGGGCACGATGGTTGCGACAACGCGAGGGAGTTGCGAGATCGGACGAGCGATCTCTTCTGCGGTCTGATCATGGAGCAACTTTCCTAGGATTCTGGAATAGGAGCGACGTGGCAAAAGTAGCGTCAATTCAGTGTCTGGGGATTGAGTGGCCCGAACCGCATAATCGACGACCGCATTAGGGATCCTTCGATCAGGGCAGTCGATCAATTCCAATGAGACATCATCGAAGGCATGCGACTTTGCCCATTCTCGCTTGAGATTCTCAGCGCGACGATCGTCGATTACGAAGTGAACGGCGCTCAAGTTTCGTGGGTTGAGGCTTCGTGCATATCTCACTGCTCCGATTGTCGCGATATCGATCGAGTCGACCAAGACCGTCACATCATGGCGAGCGATCGAGGTAGCACGCTGATGCGACTGCGTCATCAAGAGCGCTTCACTCTCTCTTCGGTATTGGCGATTGAAGTTGAGCATCAAAGCGGCAACGATCGGAGTGCCAACGACAACCACCCACGTTCCATCTACGAACTTGACTGCGGAGATGATGAGTACCGTGATGAGTGCGATTCCGCCAGAGGCGCCATGAAGGAGCGCTCTGGTTGCACGTCGATGAGACTCTTCCTTCACCGTCTTCTTCGCCATTCCAAGACCCGTGATTGTGAATCCGACGAAGACCGCAAGCGCATAGATCGCAGCGAGCGCCGTGATGCTCGCACCAGAGGCGATGATGAGGATGATTGCCCCTCCGGTAATGAAAAGGATTCCATTGGAGAAGGCGAGCCGGTGACCGCGTTGCGTCAATCTCTTCGGTAAGAAGCCATCGTTTGCGACGATGCTAACTAGATTGGGAAAGGCGCTGTAGCAGGTATTTGCACCTGCAAAGAGAATGAGAGTGGTTCCTGCTTGAACCACATAGAAGAAGAGTGATCCAAAGAGACCTTCACCAAGCGCAGCTTTGGCAACAAGGGAGATGACGGTCGGAGTGCCCTCCGCGTAAGGAACGGCTGTGGTCTCCTTGGCGAGCCATGCGATTCCGATGATCAGAATGGCAAGAGTGGTTGCCATCAATCCCAGCGTCAGACGCGCATTCTTATGTTCGGGCGTCTTGAAGAGTGGTACTGAGTCAGAGACTGCCTCAAGTCCTGTCAGCGAAGCGCTTCCATTTGCAAAGGCCTTCAGAATCAAGAGGAAGGCGGCGAGCGAGATGAGTCCCTGTGATTCACCGAGTGGAAGCAACCCTTCGCCTGTTGTGGCGTATTCAGGGAGCGAGCCGTTGAGATGACGGTAGAGACCAAAGCCGAAGACGGTGAACATGGAGATGATGAAGAGATAAGAGGGGAGGACGAAGATCAACCCAGCATCTTTGACGCCACGGAGGTTGATGAAGGTGAGCAAGAGCACCACGCCAAGGGTCAACTCGACTTTGAACTCCGTGACTTCAGGGAATGCGGAGATGATCGCTGCGACACCTGCTGCCG
>Ga0172372_10013455_pt1 | contig 10120 bp, 2 predicted proteins | sample LakKiv5m_2_FD_114544 | JGI IMG/M metagenome (GOLD analysis project Ga0172372, IMG submission 114544) | Freshwater microbial communities from Kabuno Bay, South-Kivu, Congo - kab_092012_9.5m | ecosystem: Environmental > Aquatic > Freshwater > Lake | place: Democratic Republic of the Congo... | reverse complement strand
GCAGGCATCGCAGGAGGATGGCAAAGAAATGGAAAAAGCCGGGGACGCCTTTAAGTCGGCGATGTTTGCCGTGTTTGGGTTGCCCGACAAGCAAGCCTCGGGAAAAGCCAAAGTGTACCGTTTAAGAAGCACCGCCGAGGCTGAAGAACCGAAGAAGGTTGCGCAGCCTGTTTCTGCGGAAGCTGGGCGTCCCTAGCCGCGGGTTAAGGGGGGGGCGAAGGAGCCAGTCTCCTTCGATAAATTTCATAACTTCCCGCCGGAACTTCGGGAAAATAGGCCTGCAGGAGGCTAGCGGCCTGGTGGCGGCAGGGATGAGAAGGGTTCTGGGCGATTTGCAAGATTCTCGGCCCCTGGAGCTCCAGGGGAAGATCGAGAAGCCGTTGCCATAAAACCTGAAGGACTTCAGTACCCCAAGCTGGGTTTTGAAGAATCGAATCCAGCCGATCCCATGCCCAAGGCGGGGTCAGGGAAGCGATTTCGTCTATAAATCCCGGACGATCCGCCGCCGGGAGATGGCAAAACACCTCCCAGGCCCAATTCCACCCATTCTCCTCATCCTCGGGGGCGATCGCCAAATTGTGCAGGGAATCTCGGGCATCCTCTTCGGCAGGGAAGTTGACGGGGATGATCTCAGGGGGAGGAGCCAACGTGAATTCCCCAGGCAGGATTTGCAGGGGAAGGCGAGAAGCTGTTTCCGCTTCGGATTTGAAGACAGAAAGCCCGGCTTCCCCCTGAGGGGGTGGGGAGGTTGCCGGCTCGGGGCCTTGGGGCGCAGGGGCCGGGCTTCGATGGCAGGAAGCGGACACCACCAGCAACCATGCCCCCGAGAGCAGTTTCCCGAGGATGCCTGTTAGGGCAAAGCGCCGTGACCGGCCTTCGCGGGAAAGCAGGCTAGGGCGAATTGGTATAGGTGTTATTGGAGCGAATCAGACGTGGCAGGTTGGTTATCAGGGTTGGATTGGTAATGGACGAAATGTCCAAAGTGCCAAAGGCGGTGTTGGTGTTGAGGATTTTTGTGAGGGGAAGGTTGATGGCGAGCGGCAGAACCAACTGCTGATTGGTGGCACTCGTGGGGTTGGTAAGGGAAGAAAGGGTGGAAATTTTCAGGTTGATGGCCCGGGGGAGCAAAGTGGTCCCCGCAGGAACACCATTGGTGCCGAGGGTATTCGTGGTGTAGCCGGTCAAGTTGGCCTGGAAGGTTCCCACCGTGTTGGTGTTGGTATCGGCCGAGACCAACGTGTATTGGGCAGCCATGTAGTGGCCGCTAGCGGAACTACCCAAACGGGTGCGGTTAAAGAGAAACAGATTGGAGAGGGAGCCTGTGTTCGTATTGGTGAAACCAAGGAAGGAACCAAGATTGGTGACGTAGTCGTTGGTACTGAGCCGATTGGTGTTGGTGGCGGATGTGTAATTAAACACCAAAGGATTCAGACCGGCGATGACATTGGGCGAATTGGTGTTGGTGGAAAAGTAGAGCGCAAGGTAGCCGATCGCCCTGACATCGTTCCAGTTGGTCGGCCAGCCATTCGTCCGGCTGGTAGTTGTGGAACTATTCGTATTGGTGGTCAGGCCGTAACTGTTCAGATAAGCCGCACGGGGGGAAAAACTATAGATGACCCACTGCGAGAAGGATGAGGGCACCAGAAGAAAAAGCAGGGCCGTGGATAGAGTTAAGATTTTGATACCAGAATTCTTGTTCATTAAGGCTAAATAAGCCCCCGACATTGACGGTGTCAAGTGGCAAGCCTGCAGAGGCCCTATATATAGATGAAAAATCGATGTAGCCTACCGATATGCAGTGTTGAAAAAGAATCTTAGATATTCACACTTTTTCAAGATTTTACGGGCAGTACCAGAAGTTGTAATCAGGCATCGCTTGACTCTATATATTGTGGGAGTAATTCAACTTCCGTGGGGATGTACCGTACACTGTGTAAAAGGCTTGGAATCGATGCCAGCGATCGGCCGTTGCCAGGGCTCCTGCAAAAAAATATTGGGTCTTGGATTTACGCAAATCCAAGGCATCAGGAAATCCCTGTTCAGATCATCGCGGGAGTGTCCAAAGTCCCGTCCCGATCAGCTCCGCTTCCCTGGGCCAGATCCCGGAATCGGATGCATCAGGCGGCAAGGGCCTTGGCCTCACGGCTGGCGGCGGGGGTAAGAATCTTTGGCGGAATCGCCGTCCTTTGGATGGGGTTTTTCCCCCAGGCGCTGTGGGGAAATCCGACGGGGGAGCAGGTGGTGGGTGGCGCGGCCAGTTTCAACCGGCCCGATGCGGCGACGCTGATCGTGAACCAGCATTCCGACCGCGCGGTGATCAACTGGAACAGCTTTTCGATTGCGAACGGGGAGCTGACCCGCTTCGTCCAGCCCAGCGCCACCTCGGCCGCCTTAAACCGGGTGGTGACGGCGAATCCCTCCGAAATCTACGGAACCCTTCAGGCCAACGGCCAAATTTTTCTGATCAACGACGCCGGCATCCTGGTGGGAAGGAGCGGAGTGGTGGATGTGGCGGGGTTTGTGGCCAGCACGCATGACGTGGGTAACGAGGCGTTCATGCGTGGTGGGAATCTGAATTTTCACGGCAGTTCGGAAGCTTCGATTTTAAACCATGGGCGGGTGGAGGCGCGGGAAGGGGATGTGTTCCTGGTGGCGCGGGAGGTCAAGAATGAAGGACAGTTAATGGCCAAGGACGGGACGGTGGGGATGGTGAGCGGGACGGAGGTGTCGCTCCAGGCGGTGGGAATGGGGAACTACAAAATACGGTTGCTGACGGCGGAAAATGAGCCGACCGCTGCGGGAGGTGAAAGGCGGGAGGCGGGAGGAGAGGCGGAGATTGTCAACGAGGGGGTGATTCAGGCGGCGAATGCGGTGCTGGAGGCCAAGGGAAGCTACCTGCCGATGGCCATCAAAAATACCGGACTGATCGAGGCGACCGGCTTGAAAGAGAACGGTGACGGTACCGTCACCCTGACGGGGGGAGAAGGGGACATCCTGAACCGCGGCGTGGTGGCGGCATTGCAGGAGAGCCTGCATGGGAAACAGACTGGTGGCCTTATCGAGGGGACGGGACGAAACATTCTTTTGGCCCCGGAAAGCGTGGTCACAGCCGCCGGGCAGGATGGCGGTGGCCAAATTCGCCTGCGGGCGGGGGACATGACCCTGGTGGCCGGCACGGTGGACGTGAGTGCGCGTGGGGAGCAGGCCAAGGGCGGCCGGGTGGAGTTGTTGGGCGAAAATGTCGGACTGATCGAGCGTGCCAAGGTGAATGCCGACGGTGGAGCGGGCGGTGGAACCGTGCTGGTGGGCGGGGACTACCTGGGCCGCAACCCGGAGGTTCCCAACGCACAGAATGTTTTCATGGGGGCGGGGACGGTGATTTCGGCCGATGCCAAGGTCATTGGAAACGGGGGCAAGGTGGTGCTTTGGTCCGACCGCTACACCGGATTTTACGGGGATATTTTTGCCCAAGGCGGGTTGGGAGGAGGAGACGGAGGTTTTGTGGAAACTTCTTCCAAGATCAATTTGCAGGCTTTTGGGGGTGGCGGGGCGGGAGCGTTCAAAGGCGCGCCTGGCTTATGGCTGCTAGACCCGATTAATGTTGAGATCGTTGCAGCGGCAGCTGGGTCTAGCTTGACGGTTCCAGATTACAATTTTGGAGTTATGGACGATTTGACGGGATCGAATTTGGTGCCGGGATTCATATTCTCTCCAGGAAATTTTCCCGGAGTTGCGCCGAATCCACCGGCACAGATTTCAGCCTCTTTCATTAGTGGAAGGCTTCAGGGCGTTGGCCAAATTCCAGCCAATAATGTTGCGATCACAACTGCCAACCCTAACCCCGCGTTCATAGATGAGGGAGATATCACGGTCAGTGCCGTGATTAACTGGACGACAGACCGCACCCTGCGCCTACGCGCAAGTGACGATATTTTCATCAACGCTGATATTACAGGCCCCAACGGAACGTTAGAACTCTTTTCCGAGCAGACAGGCTTTAATGCTGGGGACATCGGGATAGTGGAACAGACAGCGGCAATTCAAATCTCGGGTCTCCTTTTAAATAATCTAGGAGACGGAACACTTCTCAACCAAGACAACCGGATTAATAGACTTGCCGGAATCGACCTGTTTGGAACTGTGGGCGTAAGGGCGGTGACGAATGTGGAAATCGGAACGGTAGAGGCAGGCAGCGTGACTGGATATGGTTTTTTCTTCAACCCGTTCATCAGCGATTTTGACGCAGGACCCACAACCCTTGATTCCATTACTGCGAACGGCATTGGCTTTGTGAGAAACCGGCAAAATGCCGATGGAAGCCTAGTTTTTCCAAATCCCAACCTCGTGTTGACCTCGACTGCTGGATTCACCCAAACCCAACCGATTCGGGTCACAGCAGCCACGGACCTTCCGGTCCCCCCCGATCCGTTGAGCGCTTTTTCGCTCAACGTCACGACTTTGCGGGACGAAGGGGACGGTGCGGGAGGCAACACCGCTGGAGCGAATATTCTTCTCAACAATCCTTTGAACGATTTTGACCTAGTCTCACTGCGGGTACTTAGCGGTGACGGATCCGAGTTGCGTTTCGCCAACGTCCGGCTGGACGACAGAGACGGCTTTGAGGTTCGCGGTCCCGGACAGGCGATTCTGACGGCAGGTGGAGTAATTACCTCGCCCGCCACTTTGGATGGAAGCTTTGCCGGCGGCATTGTCACACGCAAAGGAACGATCGAGACGGATGATTTTACCATCGCCCGCGGGGGCAATGTAGTGCTTTCCGCAGGAAAGGACGCCAGTTTCAACAACGATAATGTGGTGGTCAATGGGGTGGTCCAGCAGGCGGATGATCTCGAGAGCCAGGTGGTTGCGGCCCGGTTGGGGTTACTGGGGAATACACTGCAGTACAATCTCTTGGGTTCGGTGGTGGGCGGGGCCAACGACATCCAGAGCTTGAGTGCCTATGTGACCGAGGGTGGGGATGTGAACTATGAAGACGCGAACGGCTTTCGCGTCGTGTCCCTGGATTTTCGAAGAGGTGATCCTCAGGCTGCTTACATTCCCGGGATTCGGCTGGCGGGCTCGAGTGCTGATGGAGGAGTGGGGAATTTAAATATTACCACTAGGGATGGTACCGAATACGGAGGAATCCGCTTGGCGGTTCCCCAGTCTCCCATTGGGGTCACGGCCGGAGGCCAGCTGGTCAACGGATTCCTCAACCGAGAGACTCAGTACTGGACCCTGACGGAGTACGCAGACAACGACATCGACGCATCCCCCGGGCACATTGAGACCACCGGCCAGGTGGTGATCACGGTTCGCAATGGGACGGAAACGGCCAACCCCAACCTCACCACCCGCTTCACCATGGATGAGGGAACGCATATTTTTGCGGGGATGGTGGACGCGCTGGACGGATGGGTGGGGGTGAATGATGTCGGCGGAACGGTTAATGGATCCGGAATCTTCATCACCGCCAATAATATGATCCTGGGCACTAACACCCTGCCTTGGCTGGACAATCACGGGATCATCATGACCAGCCCGTTCTCCGTCGGGGTGGAGCTGTACCCCTGGGGTTCCAGCGGAATCGACAACGGTCCGCTGACGGACCTGACAGCAGGGGGTCGGGACCGGGGCATTCAGATCGTTTCGGCCAAGGCAGACAATGATGACGTGCCGGATCCGGGTTTCCTCCAGCTCACCGAGGCAGAGCTCAGGCGGATCAACACCACCCGGCTGCTGGTGGAGTCATGGCTGGATCAGCCAGCGGTGGCTCCCAACCCGGTACCGGTACCGGCCCTGGAGGTCCGCAGCCCGTTGAGCCTCTACGGCCTTTACGAAAACATCGGCTTGGAGCTTTTGGAGACGGATCCGGAGACAGGGGAGGTAATTTTCGTGGCCACCATCTTTCCGGAAAATGCGGGGATCAACCGGCTGGAGCTGGTGGCCGATGGTAGCGGCACGGCGGGAGCGAACGGAAATTTGCTGATCAGCTCGGATATTTCCAGCGATGCCAACGACTTGGCGCTGCAACTGTTCCTGGCCTCCAAAGGGGGGAGTACGACGGTGAACGGGGGTCTCCGGTCCTACGCGGGCGATATTGGAATCCAAGGGCAGTTCATCGATATCGCAGGGGCGATCAACGCCACGGCCAACGGTCTGGTGGCGCTGATGCCGGGAAGCGCGGACCGGGATATTGTCCTGGGTGAGAAAGATCCCACCCGGCTGGGGCTACTCCGGTCCGAGCTGGCCCTGATCACGGCGGGTACGGTGCAGGTGGGGAGCATGAGATCCGACACGGCCTATCTTTATCCCCGGGCGCTTACCCCGCAGAGTCCGCAGTTTTTCCGGAGTTATCTAGGAACCAACCCCTTGTGGGAATATGACACGGTCACCTCCGGTACTCTGCAGATCACCGATGTCTTTGCAGGGATGAACTTTGACACCTTGGCGCTGGTGGCCACGGACCCGTTGGGAACCACGGCGCTGACCCAAGATGCCAACGCCGGGCTGCAGATTCCGGGCCTGATGGTGGTGGGCAACCCGCTGATTGCCGGCACGGATTACCTGTTGGGCGGGCAGTTCAACCGGATCGACCGGCTGGCTGTCATCCTGGGTGACGCAACCGATGCCGGGACTCCCACGGGGGATCTTCTCCTGGTGAACCAAAAGGGGCTGGATGCCGGGAATAGCGCTGAGGTAGCCCGGGTTCTGCAGCAGTGGACCGAAAGCTTAGAGCGACGCACCGCCAACCCCACGGTGCTGACTGGGGTGGGTCTGGTGGTGGCGCGGGCGCTTTCGATCACCGCGGACGGTCCGGTGGGCATCTATGAGACTGCCCCCACCGGCCGAACCGGCTTGGCCTACTTGGCCCACGTGGCCGGCAATCCCAATGTCTTTTTTGAGGATCTAACCACCGGGGAGCCGGGACCGCCCGTGCAAGTGCTTGCCTCCAATGTCGGCAACCAGATTGGCACGGTGGGGGATCCCACCAGCGGATTGGCCATTGATGCCCGGTTCAACGATCTGGGCGAAACCGGGGCCAACCGGATCTGGGCGGCGGCGGCGCGGGGACTCTCCATCGCAGATTTGACGGCGGAGTTTATCGGCGCCACCGGTGCCTCGGGGATTCTGACCAACGGCGGGGCGGTCACCCTGGAAGGCAACGCCATCGAGATCGCCCCCAGCGTCATCCTGCGGGCGGGCAGCACCATCACCATCGACACGACCGGCGGGGGCATTGCCCCGGCGGGAGCCCGGGTGGCGATCCGCCCGGCCACAGGACGGGATGGTTTTCAGGGTGTCGCGGGCAGCGGCGCGTTTGATTACAATTTGGAAAACAGCCCGCGGAGCGGAGCCCCGATCGAGGTTAGCCTAGGCAACAACACGGTCACCCAGGAGGCATTGGCCGGCGGCCAGTTCCTTAGCGCCGGTTTCGGCACCATTTACCTGGCGGCCGATGCACTGGCAGGAACGGCCATCCGGGCCAGCACGATCGAGATCGGGCGCAACAATGATGCCGGCACCGCCACCGGCAAGTTCACGCTCACTGCCACCCTCGGGCAGCCCTTGAACCCCTTCGATTCGCTGCTGCGCACGCTGAGCCTGATCTCGGGCGGCGCGGTGGAAACGGCGGACAACCTGAGCGGAGCCATCGAAATCAACCTGGCGGGGGCGCTGGCTGTCCAGGCCATCGGCACGGTGGGCCTGCGCGGGGATATTGAGGAGCTGGCAGTGGATGCGGCCGGCGGGAATGAAAATATCCGCTTTATCGACACGGCGGCGGGAATGACCATCAGCACCGTCGAGGACGTGGCGGGTCTGCTGGGTGCCACGGTGTATCTGGAAAGCCAGGGAGGGGGGATCGCCCAGTCCGCGGATGCGACCATCCAGGCGCCGGTGGGCGGACTGTCGCTTCAGGCCACGGGAGCCATCCGGCTCGACCAAGAAAATGATTTTAACCTGGTGGCCGCCTCCGCCCCGGGCCAGAGCATCTATCTGCGCAGCACCGGTCCGGTGACGATCAGCACTTTTGGGCCGGGGCAGCCCGGGGCCAATCCCCTGGCGGTGGCGGGAATCAATGGCAGCAATGTGACGATGGTGGCCGGCGGCGACCTCCGGCAATCCGATCTGGCCAGCATCAACGCCACCGTCTCCTTCCTGGGCACGGTGCTGGATGGTTCGGATGTGGTGCTGGCCTCGGCCGCCAACGTGTTGGGGGTGGATCCGATTTTGGCGGCTTTGAAAAGCGATGGAACGCTTGGCCGAATTGCCAACCTAGAGCTGCGTACCACTGGGAACGTCACGTTGGGCGGCGGGGGGGTGGTGGCTGTGGATCTCCTGACAGCCGGATCCGGGTACACGCTGGCCCCTGTAATTTCCGTCAACGGCACTGCTACCACGGATCTTCTGCCTATCCTGGGCCTATCCACTATCGCCATCAGCTCGGGAGGGCAGGGTTACCAGCAGGCCCCGGAAGTGAGTATCAGCGGCGGGGGCGGGGTGGGGGCTTCGGCCGTGGCGATTGTGGATGAGAATCCGCTGAGCGAAACCTTCGGGCAGGTGATTCGGATCACGATTACGGACGCCGGCACGGGCTACGTTTCCGGACCAACGATTACCTTTTTGGGAGGGGGGGCGGCCCAAGACGCAGTCGCCGGCACGGTCACCTTGTCGCTGCAGCGAATCAATGTGGTGGACCCGACGGTCCCGGGATTTCCACTCTCGGCGGTGCCGACGGTGACGATCACGCCCCAGGCGGGTGACACCACCGGATCCGGAGCCACGGCCCGAGCCGTGGTGGGTGGGACGGGCGGGGTGGTCCTTTCGAGTGCGCCCACCACTGTGGTCGGAGGGATCACGGGCAATCTGATCCTGGCCACGACCGGGGCCATCAACGGGGGCACGGGCTTGGCCGTCGGCGGCACTACCCGGCTGAACGCCGGAGGCAATGTCACCCTGACCTCGATCAACAACAACCTGGTCGGGGCGGTGGCGGTTTCCGCGGCCAATGTGGAGATCAACAACGCCAACTCCCTGGCCTTGGGGAATTTCACGGTGGCGGGGAATTTGACCTTGGGATCGTTACAAAACATTTATCAGTCCAGCGTGGGCGCGGTTTTGGACGTGACGGGAGACGCCGCCTTTTACGCCACGAGCACGGCGGCAGCCGGCGGTACGCCGGCGGGTGTGGTCGTCCTGAACAACACCGGCAACATCTTTCTTGGGGCGGTGGCGGCCGAAGGTACGCGAGTGGTGATCCGGGACAGCACGGCGTTGGAGCTGGGCCCGGTGGTGGCCAACCAGAGCCTGACGGTGACCTCCGGCGGGGCCTTTACCCAGGCCGCGGGTGCGGTCTTAAACGTCACCGGGACCTCGGCCAGCACCATCAACGCCGCCGGGCCGATTACCCTCAGCGAAAACTCCACTTTTGCGGGCAACCTGGCGCTGATTTCCACCGCGGGTGGCATCAGCCAAGGAGTTGCAACTACCTTAAAGGTGCAAGGAACAACCACCGTTAACGCCGGCGCGGGGCCGATTACGCTGGTGGGGACGGGGAACAACAATTTCACGGGGGCGGTGAGCCTAAACAACAGTGGAGCCAATCCCGTGGCGGTGACCGATCAGAATGCGATTATTCTGGGGGCTTCTTCGGTGGGGACGGGGACCCTGACGATCACGGCGGTGGGCATCACGCAAACCGGAGCCATCACCCAGGCTGCCGGCGCTGGAGCCGTCACCTTCAACGCGGGAGCCGGGGTCATTACCCTGACCCAAGCTGCCAACAATTTCACGGGGGCGGTGAGCCTGAACAACAGTGGAGCCAACAACGTGCAGGTGACCGACCAAAATGCGATCATTTTGGGCAGCTCTTCGGTGGGGACGGGGACCTTGACGGTCAATGCGGTGGGCATCACACAGGACGGCGCGGCGACCATCACTCAGGCGGCAGGAGCAGGGGTAGCGACGTTTAACGCCGGCGCGGGGCCGATTACGCTGGTGGGGACGGGGAACAACAATTTCACGGGGGCGGTAAGCCTGAACAACACGGGCAACAACAACGTGCAGGTGACCGATGCTGACGCGATCATCCTGGGGACATCTTCGGTGGGGGTGGGGG
>Ga0172372_10013452_pt1 | contig 10123 bp, 9 predicted proteins | sample LakKiv5m_2_FD_114544 | JGI IMG/M metagenome (GOLD analysis project Ga0172372, IMG submission 114544) | Freshwater microbial communities from Kabuno Bay, South-Kivu, Congo - kab_092012_9.5m | ecosystem: Environmental > Aquatic > Freshwater > Lake | place: Democratic Republic of the Congo... | reverse complement strand
GGGAGTCAGAAACTATCTGCGATCAAGACAGCATTCCCCCAATGTCGTCATCAACTACTTCAAACATCCATCCGTCGCCTACGCCGCCTGATTTAATTCCTTATTTACAGGCCGGGGTAGTAATTTGTATTTTTATCAGCATTGTCAATCCAACGCATTGATTCAGATGCCGGCCCTGAGTGCGCCTCACCAAGTGAGGGGCTCACTGGCATCCTTCCACAAGGATTTGAAGGACATGTGGTTCGAGCGATCCAGGGAAGTGAAGCTGGCTCGGGAGTCATCAATCCGACTCATCGGGGGGGCCTTCACTTCCCGAGGCAGTACAGGAACTTGTCGGATCGGATGAAAAGCCGGTTCCCGGAAACCGCGGGCGAGCCGTTGAATCCGCCTCCGTCCTGCAGGCTGTTCGACGCCACCAGCTGGAACTTGGGCGTGGCTGAAACCACGAAGGTCTTTCCGCCTCGGGAAAGGTAGTAGATGTTTCCGCCGGCGAGCACGGGCGAGGCGTACACCTGCCCCGCTCCCGGGATCCGTTCCTCGTAGGCGATCTCGCCGGTGGCGGCCTTGGCGCAATAGGCCACGCCCTGCTGGTCGTTCATCCAGTACATGTGGCCCTCGTGCAGGATCGGCGAGGATACATTCGAGCCCTTCTGGCTTGTCCAGAGCCTGTTGCTGGCGGTGATGTCGCCCGCGCCGCCCGTTTTCACCGCCAACGAGGCGATTCCCGATCGGCCGCCGACGCAACCGACCAAGCCGTCGGCGTGGACCAGGCTCGGCACCATGTACCAGCGGATGTCCGTGGCGCACGACCAGGCGGTTTTCCCGTTTTCCGGTTCGAGGGCCAGCACCTTGCCCGCGATGGCCACGACCACCTGCTTGCCTCCCTTTCCATCCGGAATCACCACCGGGGTGTTCCACGATTCCTTGATGCCGCCGGCGCGCCACTTCTCCTTGCCCGTCTGGCGGTCGAGCGCGATGACCGATCCGCTTTCAACGCTCGCGTTGATGATGATGAGGTCGCCAAGCGCCACCGGGGAGGCGGCGCTGCCCCATCCGCTGGTTCCCGAACCCACATCCGCCGTCCAGGCCGGGCTGCCGTCATGATGGAAGGCCAGCACCCCCGTCTTGCCGAAAAAGGCGTAGACATGCTTGTCATCCACCAGCGGGGTGCTGGCGGCGTAACCGTGATCGCGGATCTTTTCCTCCTCGGGAAGCTTGGCCGGTACCGACTTCTCCCAGATGGTTTTTCCGGAAGCCGCGTCAAGGCACAGCAGGTGGCGCTTGAGGTCGGCCACCTTGCCCCCCGGCATGCCCGGAACGAAATATCCGCTGTAGCAGGTGATGTACACCCGGCCCATGGCCACGACGGGCCCCGAGGCACCCGGTCCCGGCAGGGATGCCTTCCATGCCATGCCGCTTGTCGCCGACCATTCCACGGGCGGCTTTTCCCCCACCGCCAGTCCCTGTCCCGTGGACCCGCGGAAGCCCGGCCAGTCCGCCGCCCGGCCTTCAAGGCAAGCCACGGCCACCAGAACCGGGAGAATCCCGCGAATGGGCGTCAGTCGTACCATGGCATGTTCTCCAAAGGCGATCTTGGGATGTTATTTCCTGTTGAGGATGAGGTCGAAGGTCGGCCGGGTCGTTCCGTTGGCCAAGCGAATTCCCGCGGTGGCCCGCGCGGCGCAGAGGGTGTCTTGCGCCACCTTGTTCCCCCGGCAGGAAATGGCCACGATGCCATGCGAGCCGACCGGCCTGACCTCGCCCGCCTCGCTCAACCCGTTGCCGTTGGCATCATGCCAGAGCGAGAGGCCCGCCAGTTCTCTTCCGGTGAGTTCGCCATCGTGGTTGTCATCGAGGGCGGCCAGGGCGTCGTATCCGTTTTCCCAGAACATCCAGAAGCTGACGCTTCCGAAAAGTTGCAGCCCGGAGCGGATGTTGCCGTCTCCCTTGGGATCGATGACCAGCCATGCGGCCCTGGAATTGATCCAGGTCCATCGCCCGGGGAGGCCGGTGCCGTCGGCATCGAATCGCACGGCGGCGTTGGGATCAAGGATGTCGCTTGCGTCCAAGCCTTCGGCAAGGGGGATGGCGACCGGCGTGATGGGTCGTGGCAATTTGCCAAGGCCGGTGACGCGCCCTTTGAGGATCTCGATTTCGTTGGCGTCCTTGTCCTTGTCGAGCAGAGGCATCAGGTAGCCGGCGGCCTCGGCGGTGATGAAATGTCCGCCCAGGGGCGCGAACTCGGCCTTCTGGTCCTTGGCCCAGCCCTTCTCGACGACCTTCCTGTATAGGCCGATGGCGGCCGCCTTGTCTCCGGACTGCTCGACGCACCAGGCCTTGCCGAGTTCGGCGGCAAGGTTGTCGGGCTGGATTTCCTGGACCTTGCCGAACTGTTCGATCGCGGCCCGCAGGTGTCCCCGGGCGGCATTTTCAGCTTCCTTGTCCTTGGCCTCGACAGGTTTTCCAAAGGGGACGAAGGCGGGCTCGTAGCCGAACCAGGGCCCGTTGTCGGCCTTGCCGCGGAAGATTTCCATTTCCGCCGATTTTCTGGCATAGGCCATGCCGTGGGCGCGCGCGAGGTTGAAGCGGGCCTGGGCGTTCTTGGGTTCCATGTCGGACTTGGCCTTGAGGTTGGCCACCAGCCTGTCCACCGGAATTTTTTCGAGGTCGGGCCTGATGTAGCGGCTTTGGGCGGTTGTCATCGCCAGCATGATGAGGCCGGCGGCCGGAAGCGAGCGTTTCATGCCTGTTCTCCGCAAGGTGTCGGGTGCGTTGCCTGATCTGTCTTTCGAGCTTTTTACGATACGCCACCCAGATTCGCCGATCAAACAATCAGCGGGGCGAGCTCGGGAAATCCGTCGGGCCCATGCCGCATGGCTGCCCGCCCCGTAGTTGATTTGGTGGACCAAAACCAGGGAAACCGAATTCCGCGCATGAAAACAGGCAACAGAGGAGCCGGCAGGCATTCGCTCACGCGGCGGTTGGTGGAAGTGATGGCCAATGAAGGAATAAAACTGTCTGATAAAGTTGATCGCGGCCCGCGGCCCGTGATCGCGCGGGAGGATCGTTTCGTCGAAGTGGGCCCGGACGGATTCGAACCGACAACCAAGGGATTATGAGTCCCCTGCTCTAACCGTTGAGCTACAGGCCCGGAAAGTTCCAGTATATCAACGGCATCCATTTGATTCGACGGTTCCATGCCGGGGAGCCTTTCCATGCTTGGCCTGATGGTTCTCTTGGCCTCCATCGCCGGCGACCCGGCCATGGTTCTCCGGCCCGACAGGGTTTTCGATGGTTCGGGCGCCGCTCACGAAGGCTGGGTGGTCGTGATCGAGGGCGAGCGCATCGCCGAGGCCGGCCCCGCGGCCATGGTCAAGGCGCCCGTCGGAGCGACAAACCTTCCCTTGCCTGGCTGCACGCTGCTGCCGGGCCTCATCGATGCCCACACCCACCTGCTGCTGTTCCCCTACTCGGAAACACCGTGGGACGACCAGGTGTCGAGGCTGCCGCTGGCCGAACGGGTCTGCCGGGCCGCCGTCCATGCCCGGGCCAACCTCATGTCGGGCTTCACCACGATCCGCGACATGGGAACCGAGGGCGCCGACCTTGCCGATGTGGGTGTCAAGTCGGCGATCGCCAAGCGGGTGATCCAAGGTCCCGAGATGGTGGTGACCACCCGGGCGATCGTCGCGACAGGTGCCTATGCTCCGAGATCATTCTCGCCCGAATGGCGGATTCCGCAGGGTGCGGACGAAGCCGATGGCGAACGGTTGCGCGAGGTGGTCCGCCGGCAAATCCGCGCCGGGGCCGACTGGATCAAGGTATACGCCGACACTCCCCATGGCCCGGGTTCGGCGTTCCGGCCCGCCTTCAGCCAGTCGGAACTCGACCTGATTGTTTCCACGGCGCGTGACGCCGGCGTGTTGGTGGCCGCGCATGCCCAGTCCCGCGAGGGAATGCGCAGGGCGGCGATGGCGGGAGTGGCGACGATCGAGCATGGCGACGAGGGCGACCTGGCCATGTTTCGCCTGCTGGCGGAAAAGAAGATCGGATATTGCCCGACCATGGCGATGTCGGAAGCCTACGCCCGGTACGCCGGATGGAAACCCGGAGCGCCCGCGCCCCGCGACATCGAAAGGAAGCGCGGGAGTTTCAAGGCGGCCTTGGAATCGGGCGTGGCCATCGTCAACGGCAGCGACATGGGCGTGTTTCCCCACGGCGATGGCGCCCGCGAGCTGGAACTGCTGGTGAGGCACGGGATGAGGCCCGCTGCGGCGCTGGAGGCGGCGACGGCCGCAGCGGCGAAAATGCTGCGGATGGAGGAACGCGTGGGAAGCATCAAGAAGGGGCTGCGCGCCAACCTGCTGGCCGTGCGCGGCAACCCCCTCGACGATATCTCCGACATCCGCAATGTGCGGCTTGTCGTCATGGCGGGCGCCGTGGTCCGCCGGGCCGACTGATTCAGGCCAGCGGCGTCCGCCCCTCAACAGCGGGCGCGGGCGTTGAATTGACAAAGTCGCACAAAGGCTGGGGGTATCCCGGCTGGTTCATCATCTCGGAGAGCGTGGACTCCTTGAAGGCCTTCTCCATGTCGGCGAGCACATTGTCCAGCTTGCGGTGGAGGGGGCAGAGGTTGGTCTTGTGGGCCCCGAGGTCCAGCGGGCAGGTTTTGATCCGCCTGATCGGATCCACGGCTTCCACCACATCCCAGATGGAGATCTCACTGGCGGGCCGGCGCAGCATGAACCCTCCACCGGGGCCCCGCTGGCCACGGAGAAGTCCCGCGTCGACCAGGTGCTTGAGAACCTTTGAAAGGTAGGATGCCGGTATCTGCGCCACTTCGGCAATCCGGGGGGCGGGACAGAACTGGTTGTCCGGATGGCTCGCCAGCGTGGCCATCGCCCGCAGCGCATACTCGACGGTTTGGGAAAACATTCGCAGGCTCCGATGGGAACGAGGGTCCTGATTCATTTCCCTACAAAAGACTCACAATGAAATCATAATAACATGGCCATGACAAAAGGAATCATTGAATAAGTCCCTGAAATTCCGGGGGAGCGGGTCGTGAGCGGACAGGTGGTCGGACTGGGTGAGATCCTGTGGGACAGGCTGCCTTCCGGCGCGGTGCCCGGCGGGGCGCCCTTCAACTTCGCCATTCATGCCGCGGGCATGGGACATCCGGCGGCCATGGTCAGCGCCGTGGGAGACGACGCTGATGGCCGGCTTATCGCGGGGATGGCCGCGGGGCGGGGGGTGGATGTGTCGGGCGTGGCCACCGATCCGGTCCGTCCGACCGGCGCCGTGGATGTCGTTGTGGATGACGCCGGCAAGGCCGATTACCGCTTCCTCGCCAATGTGGCCTGGGACGCCCTCCGTCCCACGGCGGCGCAGCGCGTCGTGATGTCCGGGGCGAAGGCGGTCTGCTTCGGCACCCTGGCCCAGCGGTCGGCGGAGTCCCGCGCCGGACTGGCGGCCCTGCTCGACCTCGCATCCGAAGCGCTCGTGGTGTGCGACCTCAATTTCAGGCAAGGCTTCCATTCGGCGGAGGTCGCGGAGGCCTCGCTCGCAAGGTCGCGGTGGGCCAAGCTCAACGACGAGGAATTGCCGGTTCTGGCGGGATACCTCGGATTGCGTTCCCCGGGGCCGGCGGAGCGGGCGCGTGAACTTCTCGAGCGTTTCGGCCTTGAGTTGGTGGCTTTGACGCTGGGCGCCGACGGGGCCATCCTCGTCACGCCGGGCCAGACGCTGAGGATGCCGGCTCCCAAGGTCAGGGTGGTCGACACGGTGGGCTCGGGAGACGCGTTCACCGCCGGGTTGGTGGCCCGGCGACTGGAAGGGGCGACGCTAGCGGAAATGCTGTCGTTCGCGATCGCCCTGGCCGCGGTCACGGCGACCCGCAAGGGCGGCACGCCGGTGGTGGACCGGGGCGAGGTCGAGGCGTTGGCGGCCCGGCTCTAGGCCGGGTTGGCCTTGGACGGCCGATGTCGTGATGCCGGCTTCAGTCGGCGGACCTTTCAGGCCTTGCCGACATACGGGAGCACATAGGGCCCCTTGGGAATGACGCCCACCCGGGTGGCGGGACCGTATTCGGCGATGGAATCGGAAAGGGCCTTCTCCACCGACTCGACCGGTTCGACATGGCAGCCGCGGAGGGTGTCGGCGCTGAGGCCCTTGGTGAACACCTTGACCTTGCAGTGGGCGCGCACCTTGGCGAGTTCCTCGAGTTGCCACTGGTCCATCACGAAGTAGTCGGTGGTCATGATGCGCTTCTTGAAGCCATCAAGGGTGGGGTTCTCGCGCATGACCTGCTGGAACTCGGGGCTGCCGAGGCCTTCGGTGAGGCTCGCCGCGATGATGATGGTGCCGCCCTTCTTGACGATGGGCATGGCTCCGGTGAGTCCCTTGACGGTCTGGTACCAGGTGGTGTCGAGCGGATAGCCGGCGCATGAGGTGACGACGACATCGAGGGGTTCCTCGACCCTGGCCTTGACGACCTTCTCGACGAACGAGACGCCTGTCTGCCAGGCCTTGATCATGTCGCCGGCGCCCAGCCAGGTGATCTGGCGCTTGCCGTCGATGCAGACATTCACGATGAAGTCGCAGCCGGCCATCAGGGCGATCCTGGTGTTCTCCTCGTGGACCGGGTTGCCCTCGAGGATGCCGCAATCGGCGCGGGGATCCTCGAGGAACTTGGGGCCGTGCCACACCTTCACGGTTTCCAGTCCGGCGATCCCGGGGCAGATGACCTTGCGGCCACCGGAGTAGCCGGCCATCAGGTGGGGCTCGATCAGGCCCGTGGTGATCTTCAGGTCGGCCCGGGTGTAGCGGTTGTCGATCCACACGGGCACGCCGCGGTCGGTGGTGCCCAGGTAGTCGTGCTCCTCGCGAACCTTGCCATGATGGTTGAGGCAGCGGTAGTTGCGGGCCACCTCCGCGCCGACCAGTTCCTCAAGTTCCTCTCCCTCGTTGGGGCGGTGCAGTCCGGTGGCGACGAGGATGGTGATCTTGTCGCGGGGGATTCCCGCGCCCTCGAGAATCCTGAGCATGGGCGGCAGGATCAGGGAGTTGGGCACGGGGCGGGTGATGTCGCAGACCAGGATGCAGGCGTCCTTGCGGCCCTTGGCAATTTCGGCGAGCGGCGGGGTGCCGATCGGGTTGGCCAACGCCTTGTCGAGCGCCTCCACCGGGTCGGCCAGCGGACTGGCGGGCTGGATGGCCAGGGGGCCCACCACCCTTTCCTCCGGAAGTTCAACCTCGAGACCCGTCTTGCCGTAATCGAGAGTGACGCGCATCGCCAGTGTCCGCCCGTGGGTGTCCGTTGCCAATTTCCACGCTTTCAGGTATACAGGAGGTTCGCATCGAGGATAACGGCAAGGGGTTCGGATCATGTCGATTGACAAGAGTCTCAAGCGCAAAGGCGGCCTGACGGGTTCCCGCAGCGTGCTGACCCGGGCGGAGCGGATCATCGCCCTCAAGGCGGATGACAAGTTCCCCGACGGTCGCAGCCCTTACGGCCTTCCCAAGGTTCGAGTGATGAAGCTTGGCAAGAAGCCGAAGAAGACGCCGAAGGCCGAAGCCGCCGCCGACGACGCCAAGGCCGCCAAGAAGTAACCGGCTTCCCGAAAGGTTTCACGCGCGGGGCGGCCCTTGCGATGGGCCGCCCCGCTTTATTTTCCCGTTCAGAACCGCGGGAATAGGCCCATCAGCTGCAAAACCGACAGGGCCAGCGAGCCCATGATGAGGGCTCCCGCGGCCACCAGGAGCACCGCTCCCGGAACCAGGCTGCCGCAGTGCTCGGCCGTCAACAGGTCATCGAGGCAGCGTTCCAGTTCGGCCCGGCGCGGCTCGGGCAGCAAACCCCAGTCGATCTCGCACACCCCGGCCATCGGCCTGTCATCCCATCGTATTTCCGGCCTCGGGCCAGCGTGCTCGGGCGGGGGCAGGTGCACCAGGGCGGCGCCGGACCGTGTTTGCGCCTCCCAGCCAAGCCGCCAGAAGGCGTCGACCATCAGCATCGTGAGATGCGTGGGATTGATGAGGTACAGGCAGGATCGGCGTCGCCGGCCGATCATCTCCACCGCCGCCAACACGACCACCAACCCGAAATAGCCGGCGTGGACCGCCGCCCAGAACCACGGGCTTGCCGCCAGGGCTGGCGCCTCGCCCGCCAGCGCCGAAAGCTGAACCTTGTCGTGCAGGCGGGCCAGCGAAACGGGAATGGCGCCCAGCAGGAAGCCGCTCAGGCCGAACAGGACCCAGCAGAAGTCGGTGGTTGATCGGACCATGGTGGGACGGTCGCCGAGCATGGAGTTGGACAGCCTGAGCAGGAACAGGCCCAGGGGCACGAACAGCATCACCGCGGTCACGATCGCCAGGCCCCATGCCATGAGAGCGTCAGCCCTTATAGTACCGGGGTTGAGCATCGGATACACGCCCACCGGCGAAAGGAAGGCAAGGCGATGCGCGTGACGGAATTGGGACGCACCGGACTCAAGGTGCCGGCGGTCGGGTTCGGAGGCGGGCCGTTCGGCGGATTTTACGGCAGCTTCGACGAGGCGGAGGGGATTTCCGCCATCCACCTCGCCATCGAGCGCGGCATGAACCTCATCGACACGAGCCCCTACTACGGCGGTGGACGGTCCGAGGAGGTCATCGGCAAGGGGCTCGAGGGAGGCTGGCGAGACCGCGCGATCCTCGCCACCAAGTGCGGCCGCATCGCCAAGGACAAGTTCGACTTCACCGCCGCGGGCATCAAGGCGGGCGTCGAGACATCGCTGAGGCTGCTGCGGACCGACCATGTCGACATCCTGCAGGCGCATGACATCGAGTTCGAGAAGGACCTCGACCGCGTTTTCGACGAGACCTTCAAGGCGCTTGAGGACCTCAAGCGCCAGGGCAAGTGCCGCTTCATCGGGATGACAGGATATCCGGTGGGGATGCTGGTCCGGGCGATCGAGTCCTGCGCGCTTGATGTTGTGATCAGCTACTGCCACGCCACGCTGCTCGACCAGACGATGCTCGAGAGGCTGGTGCCCGTGGCGCGAAGGTGCGGCACGGGGATCATCAACGCCAGCCCGATGAGCATGGGCCTGTTGACTATGGCCGGCCCGCCCGAGTGGCACCCGGCGCCCGGCGCCGTGAAGGAAGCGTGCCGGCGGGCGGCGGCGGTGTGCGCCCGCCGCGGCGCCGACCTTTCCGACCTCGCCCTGGCCTACCCGCTCTCGAAACCGGAAATCGCCACGACGCTGGTGGGAATCAAGGACCGCGCCGAGGTGGAGCGCAACCTCGCGGCGGCGGCCAAGCCCCTCGACCAGGCCCTGCTCGCCGAGGTGATGGCCGAACTCCGCGATGTCCAGGGCGCTTGCTGGGACAGCGGCCACTGGAAGGCGGGCACCTGAATATCAGTTCTTGGCCAACTGGCTGACATCGCGCGCGATCGTCGCGCAGATCTGCTCGAGCGGCAGGTCGTTGAAGTCGAGCCCGAAGGGATCCTCGATCTCGATCGCCGCCTCCTCCACCCCCAGGAACACCAGGGCCACCAGCGCGGCGATCGCCGGGGCCGCGAGGCTGGCGGTGTGCACCAGCACCAACGGCAGCGTGAACACGAACAGCGTGATGCTGAGCTTGATCAGCGAGGCGTAGATGAACGGCATGGGGGTCTTGTGGATCTTCTCGCAGGCGCCCTGCTGGTCGACCATCACATTGACGAGTTGCTGCATCACCATGGCGGTCCGGGTGTCGATCTTGCCGAGGGTGGCCTTGTCGCGGATCCAGTCCTCCATGTGGCGCGAGAGGCAGGTGGCCGGGCTTCCCGCGGCGCGGACCTGGTCGAGGATGCGGCCCGGCAGGTAGTGGGCCAGTTCCTCGAGTTCCCTGTCCTCCCTCAGGGTTTGCTTGATGGCCAGCACATAGGCCGAGACCAGCCGGGCGAGGTCGTCGGCCGGGCCGGCCCACACATGCCCCACTCGCACCAGGTTGCGGGTCGAGTTGACCAGCATCCCCCAGTGGCCGCGGGCCTCCCAGTAGCGGGTGTTGGCGGCGTTGGAGCGGAAGGCCATGAGCATGCCGAGCGCCACGCCCAGCACGGTGTGCCCGATCGACTCGAGCTTGGGAACGGAGAATT
>Ga0172372_10013450_pt1 | contig 10124 bp, 4 predicted proteins | sample LakKiv5m_2_FD_114544 | JGI IMG/M metagenome (GOLD analysis project Ga0172372, IMG submission 114544) | Freshwater microbial communities from Kabuno Bay, South-Kivu, Congo - kab_092012_9.5m | ecosystem: Environmental > Aquatic > Freshwater > Lake | place: Democratic Republic of the Congo... | reverse complement strand
TTGGGTTTTCCGCCGTCCTCCATCTCCCGAATCGCCTGCACGCCCCGGCGGATGTCCCAGATCCGCATCGTGTCGAGGGTCTGGCCGAGCAGGGCGAAGCGGCGGCGGATATGGATGCGCTCCGTTTTATCGCTGGTCCAAGCGGTGGGCCCGACACCGCGGACGGGAAGATAAAGCATGCCCCATTTCTGGCTGGCGTGGAGTCCCTTCTCGGATGCGTAGGCCTCGTCGTCCTTCTCCGGCAGGGCCGCGCCTGGGAAAGCCCCGGCAAAGGCGCTGCCGTGGTTGGCTAGGAAGGAACTCCAGCCGTCATCGTCGAGGGCGTTCAGAACGACGAGATCCAAGTCCCCCACAGGCGTCGCGGCAGGTTGGGCGAGGTAAAGCGGCAGACGAACGCCCGTCTGGCTGTCGAAGCTCCATTTCGAGAAGGCGATCCCGTCTTTCACCTCGCGAAAGTCCTCGGTGAGATTCAGATCCTCTCCCGCGTTCGGCCAGCCACGGAAGGTGCGGGATTGCAGTCGGCTCAGGAGCAGGGCCTTCTCGGCGTTCCAATCAGTCGCGGTTTCGGGCATGACGGGATTTTCCAGAACCCGCTTGGTGAAATACTCGTCGATGAAGGTGTTCCGCTCGTTCGCGGGGATTTCCGCGAGCACCTTCAGCTCGGTCGGTTGAAAGGGTTTCGGGGCCCGGGTGTCGGCGATCTCATCCCCGATCTCGATCCCCTTGAACTGACGCTCGAACCAGTGAAAGGCCGGTACCCGGAGCGGCTGGGTGTCCTTGTGCGGCCCCTCGTAGATCGCGAAGCCGATCTTGTCGCCTGCTCCCATGGCCTCGTAGACCTTGCGGGTCTTCTGGTAGACGTCAACGACCCCGTCGAGCGGGAAAATGTTGTCCTTGTCCGTGTTCAGGATCATCAACGGCCGTGGGGCGATCAGCGCGGTGACGAGCGGAAAATCCCATCGGAAGGTGTTGACCATGAACATGCAATCGCAATGGCCCTCGATGCAGCCGTCCGGAACGTGGTTCTGCATCGAGGTGATCCCGGCGACCGGAGCGGCGACCTGGATGCGCTCGTCGAGCGCGGCGATCCAGAGAGTGTAGGCCCCGCCGCCGGATCGGCCCGTGACCCCAAACTTCGTCTTGTCGACCTCGGGGCGGGTCTCGAGGTAATCGAGGGCGCGGATACAATTCCACGCCTCGACCCCGGCGGGAGTGTAGCCGCGCGAATTCCACCACCACCGGCCGAGCTGGTGGGTGCCGTGGTGTTTGCCCTCGATCTCGCCGAGCTGGAGGGTGTCGAGGACGAGGCAGGTGTAGCCGTTTTTCGCGAACCAGTTGCCGTGGTGCTGGTAGGTGGCCTTATTGCCGTAGCTGACCCCGTCGATCTTCACGCCGCCGTGGCCGCAGACATAGAGGATCGTCGGGAGCGGTCCTTCCTGCTTCACGGGTCGGTAAAAGTTGGCGGTGACGTAGAGGCCGGGTTTGGATTGAAAGACGATCTTCTCCACGGTCACCCCGTCGCGCTCGATCGTGCCGGTGATTTCCGCCTTCAGATCCGACCGGGCCGGGAGCGGCTGGAGGCCGAGCATTTCAAAAAGTTGTCGACGCATCTCGGCCTGGGCGGCGGGCCAGTCGGTGACATTCTCGAGAAAGGCCGCGTTGCGGGCGGTGAGGCGCTTGGTCTCGCGGTCGAAATAATCGGCGAGGATGCGGTCGCCCTCGGTCGGCTCCGTCGGGATGGAGCGGTAGTCGGCGGCCCCAAGCGGGATGGTCGTGAGGAGCAGGGCGAAAAGAGCGGAGCGGAGCGTCATGATCGCAGGATATCGAACCCGGGGACGGCGTCTCAAGCGAAAACGGGGCGCGAAGACGGAGGCGTGTCGGCTAGAGGGGCACCGTCAAGCCCTCGGCTTTGGCGGGGTTGGCGATCCGGATCTTTGGACAAGGGAATGGGGACAGGGGAATGGTTTCGATTCCTTTGTCCGCCCGGAGCCTTCGGTCTCGCTGCCGGACGCGGCCTCAGCTCTTCTTCTCCTGCACCGCCGACTTGATGTAACGCTCACTCCGTGGCTTTGAGCCCCACGGGGATCAGGCGTGCCACCGGTTCTCCTTTTTGGGCGATGAGCACCTCTTCGCCCGCCGCCACCCAGCGCAGAAGACCCGTGTCGTGGTTCCTGAGCTCTCGAACGGACGCAGTTTTCACTGTAGCACAAATTTCGGCACATTGGGGGCCTTGTCAATGTCGTCTCCAGCTTCCTCCGTCGACCTTCTTATGACACATTGTGGTCTCGACCGTCCGGGGGCGACCGTGGCAAACTCGCAGAGATCCCCTTGCTCCCATGAAAGCCCTCGTCAAAACCCACGATGCTCCCGGCCTTTGGCTCGAGGACGTGCCCGAGCCGACCATTGGCATCAACGACGTCCTCATCAAGGTCGATCGCACCGGGATCTGCGGCACTGACGTCCACATCCATAACTGGGACGCCTGGGCGCGGAAGACGGTGCCGGTGGGTCTTACCGTCGGACACGAATTCGTCGGCGAGATCGTCGAGGTCGGTTCGAATGTCTCCGATTTCCGTCCCGGAGAGATCGTCAGCGGCGAGGGCCACGTCGTCTGCGGCCGCTGCCGCAATTGCATGGCGGGACGCCGCCACCTCTGCAAGGACACGAAGGGGATCGGGGTGAACCGCCCCGGCGCCTTCGCCGAATACATCGCCCTGCCCATGGCGAATGTCTGGCACCACGCCGATGACATCGATCGCGATCTTGCCGCGATCTTCGACCCTTTCGGCAATGCGGTCCATACGGCCCTGACTTTCGAGATCCTCGGCGAGGACGTCCTCATCACCGGGGCGGGTCCGATCGGCTGCATGTCCGCGGCGATCTGCCGCTATGCAGGGGCGAGGCACGTCGTCGTCACCGACGTGAACCCCTGGCGTCTCGACCTCGCGCGGAAGCTAGGCGCGACCCGCACCATCGATGTGCGGCACGAACGCATCGCCGAGGTGCAGAAGGAACTTGGGATGTCCGAGGGTTTCGACGTGGGCCTGGAGATGTCAGGCAATGCCTCGGCTTTCCGCGAGATGCTCGCGAACCTCTGCCACGGCGGCAAGGTCGCGATGCTCGGGATTCCCTCCGAGGAAATCGCGATCGACTGGAACACGGTCGTCTTCAACATGCTCACCATCTCCGGGATCTACGGTCGCCGCATGTATGAGACCTGGTATAAAATGACCGTGATGCTCCAGGGCGGGCTCGATCTCGGCCCGGTCATCACCCATCGCTTCGATTACACCGACTTCGAGGAAGGCTTCGCCGTGATGAAAAGCGGTCAGTCGGGAAAGGTAATCTTGAAATGGTGAAACCGAGGCCTCACGTTGCAGCCGATCCCATTCTCGCATGACCTCGCAACCCGAAATGGTGCTGATCGAGCCCGGCCGCATCGAGCGGCGAACCGGGACGCTCGCCGATCCCGCGTCGGGTGAGGCCCGCATCCGCATCCGACGAATCGGGGTTTGCGGGACGGATATCCATGCTTTTCACGGGCGGCAGCCGTTTTTCGTTTACCCGCGCATCCTCGGACACGAACTGGGCGCCGAAGTGGTTTCGGTGAACGGCGATTCCGCGCTCAACCCCGGCGATCTCGTCGCGGTCGAACCCTACCTCAATGATCCCGACTCCCCCGCGTCGCGCAAGGGAAAGAGCAACTGCTGCGAGTCGCTGCGCGTCCTCGGGGTGCATTGCGATGGCGGGATGCGACTGGAACTCAACGTGCCGGTTCACAAACTGCATCGGGCGGCTTCGGCCTCGCTCGATCAGCTCGCCCTCGTCGAGATGCTCTGTATCGGCCGCCATGCCGCCAATCGGAGTCGCGTGGGTCGGCAGGATGCCGTCCTCGTTCTCGGGGCGGGCCCGATTGGGCTCAGTGTCATCGCCTTTTTGCAGGGGCAGGGCAGGTGCTTGGTCGTCGCGGACCTCAGCGAATCGAGGCTCGCCTTCTGTCGCGAGGTGGCGGAGGTGGATGAGACGGTCGTGGTGAGGCCTGATCGGGATTTCGAAAAAGATCTGCGAGAGGCTTTCGGTGGCGGGCTGCCGGATCTCATCGTTGACGCGACGGGGAGCCGCAGGTCCATGCTCTCGACGTTCACGCTTGCCGCTCATGGCGGCAGGATCGTTTTCGTCGGGCTCTTTCAAGGGGAGGTGGTCTTCGATGATCCCAATTTTCACCGTCGCGAGCTGACCGTGATGTCGAGCCGGAACGCAACCCCGTGCGAGTTCGATGAGGTCATCAGTGCGATGGAGGGCGGGGCCGTGGACACGAGCCCATGGATTTCGCACCGCCTCGACTTTGGCGAAGTGCCGGAGCGGTTCGGGGCCACCGTCGCAGACCCCGGTCTGCGCAAGGCGGTCATCGAACTCTAGGGCGCGTTTTCAAGAGAACGAGTCTTCCCTGATCGCGGATTGTCCTTTTTTGAGCATCGATTCTACTTTTCGGACCGACGCCCTGTTGTAGACTGACACTCGTTCCGGTGCTTTCACCCTTTTGCTTCTGCGTTCCAACCCTTTTCGTTCCTCCGCCCGCCGATGTCCAAGCCAGTCGACACCCTCGCCACGATCAAGGTGCCCCGGCCCGTGCCGATCACGACGACCCGTTTCCGTCAGCCGAAGAAGAACATTCCCCAGACCAAAGCCGAGCGCGATGGCTTCCTCCGCGAGATTCGGAACTACGTGGCCGAGTCGAACCCGGTGCCTCCGATGCCGATTGCGGAGCTCGATGTCCACGCCCGGCTCATTCTCGCAAAGCTCGGCTACGAGGGCGACGAGACTTATCTTCATTACACCGCGGTCTGCCTCAACAACGAAATGTGGCGCGAGACCCTCGCCGAGATTCCCTACGAGCGGCGCCTCCTCCTCATGCCGAAGTGCCTGCGGGTCGAGGACAAGTGCCCGGCTCCTTTCGACGAATTCGGGCTCCTCTGCAAGCAGTGCGGTCTCTGCTCGATTCAGGATTTCCAGAACGAGGCGGAGCGCCTCGGTTATGCGGTCCTCGTCGCCGAGGGTTCGGCCATCGTCATGTCCCTGATCCAGACCGGGCAGATCGAGGCCATCGTCGGGATCTCCTGCCTCCCCGTGCTCGAGCGCACTTTCCCCTACGTCGAGGCCGCCGCGATTCCCTCGATCGCCGTGCCCCTGCTGCAGGACGACTGCATCAACACCACCGTCGACATCGACTGGGTCTGGGAATACCTTCATCTTACCAGCGACGATCAGACCCGACGTCTTGATCTCACCGGCCTTCACAACGAGGTCAAGACCTGGTTCACTCCCGAGGAGATCGACCGGGTCATGGGACCTGCGACCGGTCGTCAGGAGGAGATCGCCCGCGAATGGCTCGCCCGCGACGGGAAGCGCTGGCGTCCCTTCCTCACCGTGGCCGCCTACGAGGCCCTGCGCGAAGATCTCGGCAATCCCGTCCCGGAGGATCTCAGGAAGATCGCCTTCGCCACCGAACTCTTCCACAAGGCATCGCTCATCCACGACGACATCGAGGACGAGGATCACGGCCGCTACGACCAGCCCACCTTGAATGCCGAGCACGGCGTCGCCGTCGCCCTGAACGCGGGCGATTTGTTGATCGGTGAGGGTTACCGCCTCATCGGCGAGTGCGAGGCAAGCGATGCCGCGAAGACGCGGATGCTGCTCGTCGCCGCGCGTGGACAGCGGGAGCTGTGCCGTGGCCAGGGGGCCGAGCTCGTCTGGGCGCGCGACCCGCAGCCGCTCAGTTCGAAGCAGGTGCTCGAAATTTTCCGCCAGAAAACGGCCCCGGCCTTCGAGGTCGCGTTGAAACTCGGGGCTGCCTACGCCGGGCAGCTCGAGGAGTTTGCGACCGTGCTCGAGCAGTATTCCGAGAACCTCGGCATCGCCTACCAGATCCGCGACGACTTGGACGACCTCGGTGCCGATGCCGGGGACAACGAACTCGAGCAGATGCGGCCCAGCGTCCTTCTCGCCATCGCGCGCGAGCGGGCCAAGGGCGACGACAAGGCCGTCCTCGATGCGCTCTGGACCCATGGCGATCTCGAAGGCATCGAGATCCACAAGATCCGCAGCCTCGCCCACGCCCTCGAGGCGGATGAGAAGTGCCTTTTGTTGTTCGAGACTTACAAGGAGGCGGCCGTCCGCGCCCTCGCCGATCTGGAGAACGCAAACCTCAAGGGACTCCTTCGCCGCGTCATGGGCAAGATCTTCAACGATCTCGAGATCAAGGGCTGGTGCCGCGAGTTCGAGGTGAAGAACGGGGTGAGGGAAGCGGAAACGGTCGGCGCTTGAGGACGCACCGTGGATCCGAGGATCCTCGATCCGGTGAAACCGCGGCCCGCGTCGAGGGTTTACCTTCTGCCCTCCAGCCACTTTTCCCTTCCCTCATGATTCACCGACTCTCCCGCCGCCTTGCCCTGAAGTGGTTGTCCTCCCTCGCCGCGCTGGGCGTTGTCCCGAAACGGGAAACCGTCGCTCAGGAAAGCGGGGACCGTCTCGACCGCTGGGATCGCACTCCCGACCGCGTCTTTCTGGGCGGGGAATTCTGGGCGAATCCGATGGAGGACTGGCAGGTGCGCGAGGGCTGGGCGGAATGCCTCGTCTCGTCCGGCAACCGCAGTGTCCATTCCCTGACGAAGGCCCTGCGACGCGCGGATGGCAGCTTCACGATGGCGGTGCGTCTTCAAAAACCCGAGGGACTCGGGAAAGACGGAGGTGCCGGTTTCCGCATCGGCGTGCGGAGCGACATCGACGAATACCGCAGCAACTGCTTCGCCAACGGTGGAATCGATGCCGTCATTTCCGGAGATCAGCTCCTCCTCGGTCGCGATTCGGTGAAGCTCGGGAAGCCCTTTGAGTCGGGCGAGTGCCGCCTCGTTCTCTCCGGCAAGCCGGGCGAGGGGCCGCGTTATGAACTCGAGTTGACCGCGTCCGCCCCGGACGGCACGACGATGGGATCGATTGCCTTCACCGCCCAAGAGCAATTCGTGACCGGCAACATCGCCCTCGTCAGTCAGGCGAAGCTGGAGCCAAAGGGACGCAAGGAGCAGGCGGCGTGGCGTTTCACCGACTGGCGCGCCTCGGGCGACGCCCTCGAAGCGACGCCCGATCACCGTTTTGGACCGATCCTCTGGACGATGTATTCGCTGAGCGATTCGAGGGGCGACGAGGGATTTGTGATGAAGCTGAGCGCCCTCACCGGGCCGTTGGCGAAGGGCGCGCCCCAGGAAGTCGAGCTGCTTGTCGAGAGGGGCGGATCCTGGGAATCCCTCGGCAAAGAGACGCTCGATCCCGATGCCTGGGTCGCGACCTTCCGCATCCCGAAGTGGGACGAGAAGAGTGACACTCCCTACAAAGTGGTCTATCGCGAGAAACTCTCCGACGCCAGCGAGGTCGTCGATGAGTGGGGTGGCAAGATCAGGGCGAATCCCTCGGGACGGCCGCTGCGATTCGCCGCGCTCACCTGCCAGAATGATTACGCGTTTCCCTACGAGCCCGTCGCGAGGAACCTCGTGAAGCTCGATCCCGATCTGCTCTACTTCTCCGGCGATCAGCTCTACGAGAATCACGGCGGTTTCGGGATCATCCGTGCGCCCGCTGATCCGGCGATCCTGAACTACCTGCGCAAATTCTACCAGCACGGATGGGCTTTCCGCGACGCGATGCGAGAGGCACCGACGATCTGTATTCCGGACGACCACGATGTCTTCCAGGGCAATTACTGGGGCGAGGGTGGTCGTGCCATGACCATCACGGATGAGGATCGCGGGGCTTCCTCAAAGGGCGGCTACATCCAGCCGGTGAAGATGGTCAACGTCGTCCACCAGACGAATGCGGGCCATCATCCCGACTACCACGACCCCACTCCCGCCGAGCAGGGCATGAGCGTCTACTACGGCGACATGGTCTACGGCGGGGTCGGTTTTGCGATCCTCGGCGACCGCCAGTTCAAGAGCGGCCCCGAGCACGTCAAGGTCGATGGACCTCGTGCCGATCATGTCGTGGGCAAGGATTTCGACACCAAGGCGCTCGATCAGCCGGGGCTAATCCTTTTGGGGGAACGTCAGGAGAAATTCCTCGAGGCCTGGGGCGACGACTGGCATGGCCACACGATGAAAGTCTTGCTGAGCCAGACGCTCTTCGCCAATGCCGCGACGCATCACGGTGGCATCGACGGGTATCTCAAAGCCGACCTCGACTCGGGCGGTTGGCCGCAGACGGCGCGCGACCGGGCCGTCACGATCCTGCGGAAGTCGAAGGCCCTGCACGTGAACGGCGACCAGCACCTCACCACGATGGCGCAGTATGGCGTCGAGAAGCAGCGCGACAGCAATTGGTCGTTCTGCACGCCGGCCATCGCCGTCGGATATCCGCGTTGGTGGCGTCCCGACGAGCTCGGCATGCCGCATCAGCACCGCCCGAAACATGGTCTGCCCGACACGGGAGAATTTCTCGATGGTTTCGGAAACGAGGTCTACATCTACGCCGTCGGCAATCCCATCGAACCGGTCGCGAAGAACCGCTACGAGAAGGCCCATGAAAAGGCGAGCGGCTTCGGACTCGTGACGATCGATACCGAGGCGAAGACCTACTTGTGCGAATCCTTCCGCTTCCTCGTCGATGCGACCAATGGAAAGCCGGAGAATCAATTCCCCGGCTGGCCGTTGACGATTCATCAGGAGGAAAATGCCGGTGTGAATCGTTTGCAGTGAGACTGCCATGAGAAGGAAGAAGTCATCTTTTTTGGGGGCCGTTCTGGCCTTTCTCCCCATCGCCACGATCTCGCAGGCTGCCGATCCCGCACCGCCGAATATCCTCTTCGCGATCGCCGATGACTGGGGCGCCCACGCCGGCGTTTACGGCACCTCTTGGGTGAAGACCCCGGGTTTCGACCGGATCGCGAAGGAAGGGGTGCTCTTCACCAAGGCCTACACACCGGTCGCGAAGTGCGCGCCCTCGCGGGCCATCGTCCTGACCGGACGTCACGCCTGGCAACTTGAGGAGGCGGGGAACCACATGGCGGTGTTTCCCCCCAAGTTCAAGAGCTGGCCCGAGGTCCTGATGGGGCAGGGCTGGCACATGGGCATCACCGGCAAAGGGTGGGGACCGGGGATCGCCAATGATGCCGTCGGCAAACCCCGGCGCATCACCGGGATCGCCTACAACGAACACAAGCTGGATCCGCCGGCCGACGGCATTTCGAAGAACGACTACGCGGCCAATTTCGTCGATTTTCTCGAGGCGGCCCCCGAGGGCAAACCCTGGTGTTTCTGGTATGGCTCGACGGAACCGCACCGGGGCTATGAGTTCCAGTCGGGCGTGAACAAGGGCGGCAAGAAACTCTCCGACATCGACCGCGTCCCCGCCTATTGGCCCGACCACGAAACGATCCGGCACGACCTCCTCGACTACGCCTACGAGGTCGAGCACACCGACTCGCATCTGGTGCGGATGTTAGGCGAGCTGGAAAAGCGAGGACAGCTTGAAAACACCGTCGTCATTGTCACGGCCGATCACGGCATGCCCTTTCCAAGGGGCAAGGGTTACGCCTATCCCGATTCGAACCGCGTCCCCCTTGCGATCCGGTGGCCGAAAGGGATCGTCACGGCGGGACGGGTCGTGGACGATTTCGTGAGTTTTATCGACCTCGCTCCCACCATTCTCGATCTCGCCGGGATTTCGCAGGAAACCTCAGGAATGGCGGCGATCACCGGTCGCAGTTGGCGGCCCATTCTCGCGAGCGAACGCTCCGGCCGCGTCGAGGAATGGCGCGACTTCGTGCTCGTCGGGAAAGAGCGCACCGACGTCGGCCGGCCTTATGACTGGGGATACCCGATCCGGGGAATCGTGCGCGACGATTTCCTCTTCCTTCGCAACTACGAGCCGGAACGCTGGCCCGCCGGCAATCCCGAGACCGGCTATCTCGACACCGATGCGAGCCCGACGAAATCGTTTCTCCTTGAAGTGGGACGCAAGGATCGCTCCGATCCCCACTGGCAGTTGAATTTCGGAATGCGGCCTGGTGCGGAGCTCTATGATCTCGCCACTGATCCTGATGCGGTGAAGAACCTCGCCGCCTCGCCCGGGCA
>Ga0172372_10013443_pt1 | contig 10127 bp, 9 predicted proteins | sample LakKiv5m_2_FD_114544 | JGI IMG/M metagenome (GOLD analysis project Ga0172372, IMG submission 114544) | Freshwater microbial communities from Kabuno Bay, South-Kivu, Congo - kab_092012_9.5m | ecosystem: Environmental > Aquatic > Freshwater > Lake | place: Democratic Republic of the Congo... | reverse complement strand
TTCAAATAATATCGACCCACAAACCTGTAGCTTTGATCTGGACTGGATGCCACCTTGTCAATCATTTCTTGGGGAACAGGTTTTCCAGCCAAAGTCAAGTTGGATGCCACATAGGTTAGACTGTTCAACATCAGTTTATTCAAAATTTCTGCAGAAGGCATTTCTTGCAGTTCCCGGGAATACACAATGGCGTAATCGCCCAGTGCATTGGTTCGATCCTCTTCTTTTGGCTTTTCCTCTGAATAATCTATTGTTCCAGACCAGCCACGATTCAGTTTCTTGTTTTTTCCGCCCAACATACCTTTTTCCAATATTTTTAAAATCCGGTGATTGATGATTTTTTTCTTCAAAACGGCCACGGCATATTCGCTGCTCATCATGGCATTTTTGCTCAAACTGTGAACAATTTCATCCGGGGCCACACGTCCGTATTTTTGCAAAATGTCATCGGCCAAACGATATGATTCGGCCGGATCTTTGGCCAGTTCTTTCATGATTTCATCAGGAATTGTGCCCTCGTTTCCCAGCACGACCGTGGCATAATCCCGGGCATACGCTGAATTTTTCATGAACAATTGTGTCAATGCTTCAGGTATGGGTTTTTTGTTGAAAGTGAGCGTGCCCACCAGCTTGAGCGCTGCATTTGGATCTTTCATGATGCTGTTGAAAAGTTTTTGACGAAAATCATCATCAATATTCTTGATCGAGGTTTCCTCATCTTCAAATTCGCCCCGCCGAACTTTGCTGCTAAAAACACTGGCCCATTGCGAAGTCATGACTGAACGCAGAATAATTTCCGGAATTTGTTGCCGGTATTTTTTGTAGTGCATGGCCAGATAATAAGCATCCTTGGGTTCTTGGGCCACCACATTCAAAAGAAGCGAAGGCACATCATCATCCGTGGTGATATAATCCTCGGCCAACCGGCGGGCCGCAACTGACCGGGCATGCCGAACATCTTCTTCAGGAGAAACATTCTCATCTTCCACACTCACAACTGCATTCAATATGTAATCAGGAATTTGTTCGTTTCTGCGGCGCAGATACAACGCCAGATCCAAAGCTTGTTCGGGATTCCGGGCCGCTGCCCGCATCAATTCTTCCCGGCTTTGCTGCAGCTGCTTGCGGGTTTCATCGCTCATTGTTTGTTTCGCGTTCTTTCAGGTTGTCTGCATACACCAAAAGCTTGTATGCATTTTCCGGATTTTTGAGCATTTGTTTTTTGAAAACTTCCAGTTCGCTTGGACTCAGGTCAGGAATCAGTTCTTTGTGAAAATCATTTATATTTTTAAGATATTCGTTGCGCAGTTCTTTGTTGAGTTTTTTCCATGTGTCCATTGGCAGTTGAACTGACCCCAGCTGCAAAAATTCAGCTTTTTGCTGGTAACTGAGTTTTTCAAAATCGTCGCTGTCGAACTGATTCACCATTTTGTCGTAAAACTGAACCTTTTCACGCTCTTCAGATGTGAGCGGAACATGCTTGAACACGTTCTTGTCAAAAGCCGGCTTCAGTTCTGGCACTTCTTTTACCAGCTGTTCCGGGGTGGTTTGCTCGGTACGGTTGTCCGCAAATGTTCGATTCCATGTGTCATCTTTTCCAGCCCCGATCACAATCATGTGTTTGTTGTCTTGGGGGTTGCGTTTTTTGGCCCATACAAAATAGAATGTGGGATTTTCCGATCCCATATAGCTGGCCAGCCGGTAGGTGCTGAACATGTTGCTGGCTTCTTTTTTGCTGATGCAAAACCCATATCGTTCACCAAACTTGACGCATCGTTGCCGGGTGTTGGCTTGTTGCACCGAGATGTTTGAATCTTCATAAATGGGCGGTTCATCTTGGGCCGGTTCCTCGGTTGTTCCGGTTTTGACGGTGCGAACCAACGAATCAATTTCATTTTCCAAATCGCTGAATTTTTCAAACTGGGTAATGTCTTTGATTCTGTTTCTTTTTTTCAGGTCAAGAAATTTGGTATAATAATCCTGTATCACCTCGATGCGCTTGATTTGATTGAAAAATTTTGCCAATTTCAGGGCGTGCCCTTTGCTTTTGGTAGCATCCATTTCAAACAGTTTTTTTGCAATTTCAGCATCTTTTTGATCCAAAGCGTTCAGAACTGCTTCGGGTGAAACCTTTTCATTCAGAACGACATATCTTTCAAAAATAAGCTGATCTTCCCGAATAAAGCGCATAGGAATATTTATAAATTAAACAGAAGGAATATCAACAAATAATATATAAATAATGGTATGTTGCACGACGAAATAAATCTTATTTTTGAAAAATACAAGTTCAAAGTGCATGGTTTGACTGACGAGGATGAAATAAATGTTAAAAAGTCAGATCTGAACAAAGATGGCAAACTGAGCAAATATGAAGTGGCCAAAGGCAGTGCCATTGATAAAGCACAAGGCGGAGACGGAAAACTTCTGCCCGGAACCAAAACTGAAGATGAGGAAGTTGTTACCAAAAAACCCGGAAAAAAGCTGGGCAGCTTTGAAAAATACAGGCTGGGTCAAGCAAAAAGATTTTTGAAAAATAACGATAAAATGCGTAAGATGTTGAGCCACATGGGTGGAATGACGGAAAAAGAAGCCAAAAAAATAGTTAAGAAATACGGTTGATTAGCCCGGTGGGTCTGATAATTAGATTATATGAATAAATTATACACCCTCGTATCGGTGTTGGCACTGGTTGCAACCCTGTCTTTTGCAGACACTGGTTCGGCCACAACAGCTTCCGATTCGGATGATGAAATTACAGCAAAGAGCGTCACATTGTCGATTGCCGACCTTGTGGTGGTGCGTCCTATTGGCGCGGCCGGAACCGTTCTCGGTTTTGGTCTTTTTGCAGTTTCCAGTCCGTTTCTGGCAATGTCTGATGATGTCGATGCCGGTTATGACACATTGGTAGCTAAACCGGGAGAATTCACATTCCACCGGGATCTGGGCGATTTCGGCCAGTAATCCGATTCAAAACCATACCCACAGGGTATAAAAGCCCTGTGGGTATTTTTTTACAGACGTTTGTTTATTTTTTCTTTTTCTTGGGAATCCGCCACTTTTTTCTGTGCTCAATTCCGTTCATCAATGCCTGTATGGTGCCTATTTCAAACAGCTGATCATCCGTGATCACCTTGCGTCCATAATCAACCAATGCTTGTTTTTCGTCCGGGGAAATTTCATCAAAATCCACCTGATACATGGTTATTTTTTTAACTTTACCCACTTTCATGCAGTTGTTTCCTCCAGTTTGTTTATTTTGTTTTGAGCCGCTTCCAGTGTTTGATAGGTCCAACCAAGAATACCCCATTGCGTGTCGCTGGGATACACCTCGGACGCTTCAATTTTGGTGCCGGCAATTTCATATCCGTTGTGACTTTTGATCACAATGGCTTCATAGGTGGCAAATCCTGTTTCTCGGTGAGTTTGTGAATATATGGCAAGGTTGTTTTTCCGGTACAATTGTTGATAATTGAAAACCTTGCGATCAAAGTTTTTCTCCAAAATTTTCATAAAATTATATATGAAGTGAAACAAACATGTCAATTACATTTTTTTAAGATAGCTGCGAAGCAAATTTTTATTATTTTGTAAAAATGATGCATCAGGAGGCGGCAGTTTGCTTACAGCTTTGTCAAAAGCAAAAAACCGGGCTTGAGGATTGCGACGATCTCGAGGTTGCAAGGGCTGATTTTCCACCATGAACAGATACATGAAAACCATGCGTTTCTTGCCCTTTCGGGTAGGACGATAATATCGTCCCAGACTGCGAATAGGATAAAGAGAACGTATGCCTGTTTCTTCTTTGATTTCCCGAATAGCTGCATCCAACGGTGCTTCGCCCTCGCCAATTCCACCCTTGGGCATGCTCCAACTGCCATCAATTTCCTGAACCAGCACAATGTTCAGTTGTTTGTCGAAAAGAATTCCGCCAGCAGAACGGCGCTTGGCAGTTTTGGTTATTTCCGAAAAACTCGGAAATTTCATCCCTTGCTACGTTTGACGCCGTTCTTTTTCTTTTTGCCGCCCTTTTTGGATGCTTTCTTCTTGACCGGCTCAATGTAATTTTCACAAACAAAAGTTTCATCTTCTTCTTGTTTGCGAGGAAGCAGGTTCAGGACTGCATTTTTTGCATCCTCCAGCTTCCAAAGCACGGTCCAGCGAACTGTGTCCAAAAGATTGGCCAGATCATTGAATAACTTCATAACATTATTTACTGTTTGTTGACCTTTTGTACAATTTCTTGTGCAACCTGATTTTTATCAAGGTTTTGTGTAAGATAAGATATGAAATTGATCTTTTCATCTTCTATATCTGCTTCGCTCAGAACAGGTATCAATTCATGCAAATGAATGTAATAAGAAGGATTTTCCAACAATGTGAAAAATGTGGTGGTGACTCCATCTGCAAACACATCCAACAATGCATCATAAGGTATGGTCAGCACCATCTTGCGGCCCACCCGCTCAAAAACAATTCCGCGTTTTTTGTAAATGTCCAATATGCTGTTCTTTTTATAAGGTTCTGTTATTTTACGAAAACTTTTATATAAAATATTTTTGCAAATGTCGTAAAATTCGTTGCTTTCCTCGGGCGTTTCGCCCACATCACTATAAACGCGGCGTATGCCCCGGGCTTGTTGCGGAGTCAATACGTTGTCCATCACAAAAGGAACCAGCGTGTCCTGTTCATCTCCTTCGAAAAATGTGTCTACCGGATTTTGTGCAAAACGCGAAAGAGCATTGGCCAGATTGTTGTAATGTCCTCCTTCGTAAAGATCGTTCATGAATTCGTCATAATCAGTCTTGGCAAACGTGATTTTGAGTCCGTCCTCGTCAAATTGTGCCTTGTTGTCAAAGGCATCAGAAACCATCTTGAGTCCTTTGTTCAAACGTTCCAAATCTGCCTGACCCTGCACAATCATGGTGATGATGTTGCGGGCGCTCAGATTCTGAAAGAATTGATCCGGCTCTTTGTCCAGCACGCCCAACCCGCCCGTCAACAATTCGGCTTTTCTCAGATCCTCATCTTTGGGTTCAGTCTTTTTATAATCTTCCAATATGGCTTGGCCCACGTAAGGATGCAGGCTGAAAAACTCAAACACATCAATGGGTCGGTCATCGCTGTTCATGTATTGACCGCTGGGAAAATGAAACTGAAATTTTTTCACCTCGGGTTTGGTTTTCAGAAACACCACATAAAGCGGACCGTCCTTGGTGTATTGATTGTAGTAGGTGTTGTTTTCGCTGCGGGCTGCTGTGCACCAGCGGGTGTTGGTGCCCAGACTTTGCGAGGCTGAAAGTGTCAGGGGCACGCCCACAAAATACTGGCTGTTGTCCAGCAATGTGCGCACCTTGGTTTTGTCTTTCACCCCTTCCTCTTCATATTTTTCAATAAAAGGTTTTACAATATAATATAAAGTGTTGAAGTCTGGAACCTGATTGATGTCGCGCACATTCTTTTTGTTGAGCGAAACTTTGCTTTTGTTTTTGTCGTAAATTTTCAGATCGCCGTTCAGTTTGTACAAATCCTCGTTGAGAAATCGTTTCAGATGATTGAGCGTTTTGCCGGCTCCTTCACCCTTTTCATCAAACACCTTGAGAAACGTTTTTAGTATCCATTCGCTGTATTGGCCCGCATATCCTGCGCCTTTTTCCATGTCCACTTTGCTGTAAGGATCAGCACTGATCAGATTGTCGATGGTTTCACTCAGAAAATCGTTGTACTGTTTGAATTTGGGATTTTCCTCCAAACGCGGTTTGAAGGCAGCATAATCGCTGGGCATGATGCTTTCATCGGGCCATATGTGCAGCAGTTTGTTGTAAAAAAGAGGCAGATATTTGTTTTTGAGAAATTCCAAACGATCCACATTTTCGCGCAGCACATTTCGGCTGTAGCTTTCGCTTATGTTTTGCAGATCTGATCTCATGCTGTTATTATTTATAAAATAACCCGTTTGTCAACACTTATCACAATCTGGGTTGCAGGCTGTCCGCTGCGGCTGGCAGGCTGGATGTGCTGGGCATGTTTTGGCTGGTAATGTGCACATTCTTTACAAAATGCTTGAAACTAGGCAGTTTTTTCTTTTTCTTTGACTTTTGCATACCCTTATTTACAATCGCTAAATACCTGAAATGAACCAAGACTATCAGCCCTATTCACGCAGCAATGCCAGCTACAATGCATTCAACGTGTTTTTCTATTACACGCACATTTTCAAAAAGCAGCCGCTGGTGTTCAAGCTGAGCAATTTGCTGATCAACGACAATATTCTGGAAAAACTGGAAAAGCTGGGGGCTGAAAAGATATTTGATTGTCGTATTGATTATCGCAGCAAAAAAGGCGAAAAGCGTGACATCATCACCAGCCAATATTATTATAAATGGAAAGACGCCATCATTTGTTTGGATCGCACCCGGGAAGATGATGACGGAGACATTTTCAACACCGGCAACAATTTTGATGAAAAAATGCGCAGCAAAAGTTTTTGGGTGCAGATTCTTTACACCGAGGAAAATACACTGAGTCATTTGCGCAGTCTTTTTGAATATGCTGAAATTGTTAAAAAAGGAAATGTGTTTCTGATTTGTCAGGATGCCATCGAAGGCACATATTTGAAAAAATTTGATGTGAAATTGCCCAACGAGGATATTGATGTGGAACTGAACTATGGTAAAGATTTTGCAAAAAAATATGACAATATTGTAAACAAACTCAAAGATGACAAAAAAAGTGGACTGGTTCTTTTCTCCGGTATTCCCGGCAGCGGCAAAACCACAATTGTGAAAAAATTGGCCATGAATATTGACAAAAAAATAATTTTTGTGCCGCCGGGTACGGTGGACATTATCACCACGCCCAGTTTTCTCAATTTCATGCTGGAACATCGAAACAGCATTCTTTTGATTGAAGATGCTGAAAAAGTGATAAGAAGCAGAGAAGGCAGTGACAGCAATGCCGAAGGGGTAAGCAACATACTCAACCTGACAGACGGTTTTCTGGGCGATTGTCTAAATCTCTTTATCATAGCAACTTTCAACACGCCCCGTGAAAAAATCGACAAGGCTTTGACACGCAAAGGTCGTCTTGTGGCCGAGCATCATTTTGAGGAACTGAGTGTGGAACAATCCAATGCTATTTTGAAAAAAATTGGCAGCAATCTTGTGACCGCCACAAGCATGACTCTTGCGGAAATATATAATGAAGAAGGTGGTATGACTGAAAAAGAAAATGAAAAGGAGAAAAAAAGAATAGGATTTTAGTGAAAGAATTTGTGCCAGGTTTGAATAAATAATAGGAGAATGGCACTCAAGAATTTTAGTCAATTTACTCCGCAGACCGTTTTAAGCGCCACAGACTTTGTGGTGGGCTATCGCAGCACAGATGAAATACGCACTGATCTGAACAGCTTGACAGATGCCATCAGCGGCATTTTGATCAGCAAAGGTTTCACTCCCGGCGGTGCATTAGGTACAGTCAAACGCGTCAATTATCGTTACACCATTGATCTTGGCGAAAATCTGAATGCTGTCAGCGGTGCCGACGATTATGGTCTTTTCCTGACATACACACCCAATCAACTGGACGTTTATCGCAACGGCGTGCATCTTGTGGACGGTCAGGATTATCTGGCAAACAACACCACACAAGTAACAAATCTCAGCACCATGAATACCGGTGATGTGATTGATATTGTCACGCTCAGTGCGGCCGGCTTCACTATAGCACTTTCAGGAACAGGATCAATTTTCACCAATCATTATCGTTACACTGTTCCAGTCAACAGTGTCACATTGGGCAGCGTGAATGTGGTGGGACCAGACGATCTGGGCAACACATTGCAGTATTCCTCGCCCAATCTGGAAGTGTATTTGAACGGATCCCACCTTGTTTATGGGTTGGATTATACTGCATTGAATGGTGTTAACATCACCATGGTGGACGGTTTGAGCACAGGCGACGTGGTGGATGTGAGCGTGATCAGTGCCTATGACATTGGCGGCATGGCCACACTTAGCACTGGCGTGTTCAAGCTGCGACCCGGGCCCGGCATCATACTGAATCCGGCAAATGGTGTGGGAGACGTGACCATCACTGGCAACACATTGCAACTGACAGGCGGAAACATCATTATTCCCGTAGGCAGCACCCGAAATTTCCAAACCATTCAAAGCGCTTTCAACAGTTTGAGTGGACTTTTATTGGACAGCACGGCAGTTGTGACCATAAGTTGCGATCCTGAAACATTCAATACAACTTCCACAACTGATATTAGCCATCCAAATGGAGATAAAATCACTTTGGCAGGTACCACACAAGAATTCAGATGTTTGAACAATCCTGTCATTTCAGTTAGCGGTGGTTTCACATACGCCAATCGAGTCACTGGATGGAATCCTCTTTCAGCTACACTGGCATTTAATCCTTCTTTCAACATACCTGCCGTGAATGACTTTGTTTATATTCAGTCAGTTTCAGGAAGAGATGCCTCCATTTTAGGTGGCGGACAATACATGCATACCGACAACAATTGCAACATAAGATTTCGATGGCCCGGTTATCCCGGTTATTCGCTCGACACACAAGATCATTTAAATTACGCTGGTTTGTTATTTTGTCCGTTTCCTTTGAGCGGGGCCAGAGCAATCATCAGTGTTCTTTCAGCAGGAACAACCAGTCATTTGGTCCGCACCGTGGCCGCTCTTAGCGGAACAACGGGTTCAGGAGACACAATATCCCCGGCAATAGTATGGAGTGAACCTAGAGTGGCCAGCTTTGCCAATTTGGGGCCCGGCAACACCAAACCAAACAATTTTCCCATAGTTACCATAGGCACACCTGATTCATATCGAGGAACAACTTTTACCCAGATTCCTTCAAGCTACAGTGTGTTGAGCACACTGCGCACACCCGACAATTTGCCAGTACTTCCATTCGATGTTACCATCCCGGCTGTTCTCACATTTAGCGATGCCACCGCAACCAACACTTATTTGAATCCGGGTGACTGGATTTATGCAAGTGGCCAGTGCCGACAAGTCATTGCAGTATCTGCAAACAATCGTTGCATAATTGACCGACCATTTTATGAGGGCACTGCATCTGGGCGCACCAGCACCATCAACACAGCCACGCCATTTTTGATCAAAACCCATTTTGAACGTTATGCCGGATTGCATCGGGTGGCAGCAGTGGCAGGATCCAATGTGACCATTCAGGCATACAAAGCATTTCATGCAGAAACTTTTTACAGTTCTATAGCTGAAGCGGTTCCTTCGTTTGAAGCACCTCTTCCAATTCATGGTGTTGCAGCCTTGGCCAATCCCAACATCATGTCAACTGCAGACGGAGCTCCTTTTGGTCTTGGAAAAAGTGGAAAAATATACAAATCAATTTTGATGTACAACTCAACTCCCGGACCTGATTCTGCTGCTGCATTAAAATTGCAAGACACAACCATTGCAGAAGTGCGCAATTTGTTGATTCGAGGACAAGGAACCACAAGTTTTCTAATTGATGCTTGCAAAGATGTCACCATAAATGATTGTGCATTTACTGGCGATTATGCTTATGGCATCAGAAATATAGATAGTGAAATAAATCTTCGATATTGTGCATTCACTGCATTGAGCAGCCGAGGAAATGCTGCTCCCGGACCCAATCCGGACGGAACAGGAGCCCGAAGCACATTTGGAATATTTGCAGACAATTCAATAATCGCAACAGGAAGTGTGAATTATTGTTCGTTCCGGGGATATGCTTATCCGGCATTATCCTATTATTTAAAATATAATTATTCAACGTTTACTGATAGTTTACACTTATTTGTTGGAACTCAAATCCAAGGAACTATATATTATAGTTATTTGTATTTGTACGGACTTAATGGTGGAGGAGGAAATGGCACTGCCGTTGGTGCTGTTGGATTTTTAATCGGCATCAGATCATGGTCCCCGCGCACGGCTTTGCATACATACAATCTTGTAACATATTACGGGGGATACTATAATCATGTGTTCAGCCACTCAGGTTTAAATTTTCAAATAGTTGAAGGTGATGTAGCTGGAAATGTTGTTTCAGGAAGCAGAGGCATGACACTTGCAGACAGTGCTGGAGCTAATTTTGCA
>Ga0172372_10013441_pt1 | contig 10127 bp, 5 predicted proteins | sample LakKiv5m_2_FD_114544 | JGI IMG/M metagenome (GOLD analysis project Ga0172372, IMG submission 114544) | Freshwater microbial communities from Kabuno Bay, South-Kivu, Congo - kab_092012_9.5m | ecosystem: Environmental > Aquatic > Freshwater > Lake | place: Democratic Republic of the Congo... | reverse complement strand
CGCCCCGTGGCAGAAGCGCAAACTCGATGACCTTCGCGAACTTTCTACCTACGAGGTTGATTTCACTATCGTCACCGGAGACTTCCTCGCACATCGCGATTCCGTTCCCCTCGTCTTCGATGCATTATCCGGGCTCCTTGCTCGCCCCGGTGCATTCGTCTTTGGTTCTAACGATTACTACGCGCCTAAATTAAAGAATCCGCTCTCCTACTTATTTCCCGATAAGGGCGTGCGCAAGTTAGGTGATGAGTTGCCATGGCGCGAGTTGCGCGATGGATTAGTAAGTCGTGGCTGGATAGATCTCAATCAGAGCAAAGTACTCGTGGATATCAAGGGGCATGCGATTGAACTTCGTGGCAACGATGATGCGCACCTTAATCGGGATGATTATTCGTTAGTTGCAGGCGCTAAGGATGCCCGCGCTGAGCTTTCGATTGGTGTGACCCATGCTCCTTATATGCGCGTACTCGATGCGATGGCTACTGATGGTGTAGATCTGATCTTCGCCGGCCATACCCATGGTGGTCAGGTGCGCCTTCCCTTGCCTTCAGTTATGGGTGGATCGCGGGCGTTGACGACCAATTGCGATCTGCCGACCTGGCGTTCGCGTGGCTTAACAGTTGAGGATGGAAAGCCTTGGCTCCATGTCTCGGCCGGTGTTGGGACGAGCCCTCATGCTCCGCTTCGGGTTGGGACTAGGGCTGAGGCGAGTTTGGTAAATCTAGTAAACGGTAACTCTTAATTGGAAAGGTTGACGCACAACTTTATGATAAAAACTGCTTTCTAAGCGTGTATTCATTATAGAGAAATAAAGTTTCTATAATGAAGTGAAGCAGTGAGTAATCAACTCCCGGAACGCGAAATGCTTTTCCGTGATGAATAATCGAGAAGATTGCAGCAAGCATGCGGTCCGAAAAATAGTGCCAAAGATTCGCTACCGCAGGTTGTTCTCAAAATTAGCACAGCTGACAATTGGTAATTTCTGTCAAAAAATGTCGATGGTTAGTCTTTCTTAAACAATTTCCTCGTAAATCGTGAAAACTTCTATGATAGAAGTCCTTCTAAAGTGTCTCATAAATCCGCCTAGTCTCTGATTCAGCTAGACCGATTTGGCGTCGATAGCCACAACGGTGTCATACAAACCATAGTGACGAAGTCGAGGGTGAGAATCAATCCCAGTGTAAGAGAGCGAAGAGTCCTCGTATCGTCGGAAGGCAAAAACCGCTTGATTCATATGTGTGGCGTTGAATACTCCCAGCGAAACAAGAAGCTCAAAATCCTTCACTGTTAGACCTGTTACTGCCTTGAAGAGTTCAGGCTCAATTTTTGTTATGACGTCATGAAGCGTATTTTCTCGGTAGTCCGTTAGATACATAAATGCTGGGATTCTGGTCGCAAACTTAATGAGCTTCTCTTGTATTTGCTTGCGTTTAGATTTGTATTCCTTCTCTTCCTCGGTTAGTTCGCGTTTTTGCTTTTGGGTTAGCTTCTCGCCCTTTTTGCGCTTCGTGTCTCTAACAGATTCACTCTTGTTGACCACCGTCTCGAAAATCTCGCTTCCGAGAGATCTAAATCCTTCAATATTCATAACTGCCTGCATTGCAGCTTCACTCGCCATGATTCGACGTAAGGTGTCGTTATCAACATTTACCAAGATTGCAGACTGCCACTTTCGTGCAAGTAGCGTTGCTGAAGTTCCAGCCATGGCAATGTCAAGAATTCCACCTGCATCAATTTGAGTCATATTTGAACCGTCATATGCTAATACAGGTAGGAATTTTACTAATTCTTCAACTGCAACCTCTGGATCTGAAGTCTCAGGCGAAAGTCCAGCACCATAGTCCGCAATTTGGCGGAGAGCTCGTGTGGGCGCAAAATCAAAGACAAAACAAACTGGCTTCAAAACAGCTTCTTCGTGGGGATTATCGCCATTTGGATTTTTTATTGACCACGGAGACTGGACTCGGAAAGCTGCTTGAAAATAAGTCTCAGGGGAATTCAAATTTCTCAACATCATCATTGATGACCACTGCGGCACGGTTACTCCTGTCGTCAATTTGCCACAAGACAGAGTAATTGTTTTAGTCTCAAAACCATTGCCAATGGCTTTTCTAACGGGTGGTAGAGCTTCGAGACCAACCCCTGCACCTGTTCCAGCTACGGTGAGAACCTCGTAGTCATGCCAATACACATTTTGCTTTTCTCGTAAAAGATTGGACATTGCATGACACGCGGCTACATTGGGTAGGAACCAAAACGAATGCTGCATGTAAGGAATCAATCTTGTGTCTGAATATGGTAACGGCGGTCGCTTCCCCATTTTCATGGCATCAATCTGTGAAGGCAAATAGGCACCTCTAATGATGTCCAGCCATTTTTGTACATCGTCTTTGTACTTGAACTGAGCCGCCTCGCCTAAACCCGTTGCATCAAAAAAGGCGTTCAAATCAAACTCGTCAAACTCGCCTTGACCCGCAATAGTGAGGATTTCATCGGGCATTTGATAGGTCAGCAAACGCATTTCTGGCAGAGAGGCATAGGGGTTCCACTCGTTTGGAAACTTTGCGGCAAAGATATTCTTTTCTCTTTGTTCGTCCGTATATGTCCAGTTAAAAATCTGTTCTTCTATGAATTCGCCTGTTGCGAGAGCTTTAAAAGGAGTGCCTGATAGATACAGATAGGCTCGGGTGCTGATAGGTAGAAAGTTGTCCTCCGAACCACTCAATTCCTCGAGCGCCTCATCAAATACTTCTAGGACCTCTCCGTATTCGATAGCCACTTCTTTCTTAGCCTCCGCTGAATCTTCACCTTCAAAAAGTTCCTTTGCACTTTCGCGCCAAGCACCAAAATGATATTCATCAAAAATAACTAGATCCCAATTTGTGGCGTGCAACCATTCATTCTTGGATTTGATAGTTCCCGTTGCTTTGTCTCGGCCAAGCAAGTCTTGAAAAGAACCAAAGTAAACAAGAGGTTTCTTCTTATTGGCTTTAGCTGGGTCTCCACCTACTGCCTTAGAGAAATACTGCCATCCGTCAAAATCAACATGCGACTCTAAGTCATCTTGCCATGCATCTTCAACTGCGGGTTTAAAAGTAACAATCAATACTTTCTTTGCTTCTAGTTTCTTGGCTAATTGATAGGCGGCAAAGGTCTTCCCAAATCTCATCTTCGCGTTCCACAGAAATCTTGGAACTGCGTTCTTTTTTTCTAACCAAATTGATTCAAAATATTTCGCCGTCTTCTCCACCGCCGCCGCTTGTTCTCTCCGCATCTTGAAATCTTCAGTGCGGTTTACAGCTCGTACTTCTCCAGTCTGGAGCTCTCGTATAGCTGTTATCACATCTTGAGCGTTACAACGCATCCACTCAAGTTCTACATTTTCAAATCCCTTTTGCTTCAATCTTTCTCTTACGGCACTGTCTCTAAAGAAAGTTCCATCTAATCTTTCTGCCGATTCGTCAACCTCTAGTGTGTAGGACACTTGGGCAACGCCTTGAGATTGCCTTATGCGAAAATTTACATCTTGTGTAGTTTGGCCAACCTTTAAGCAACCTTTGTATTTTGTTATTTCACTAGTCGACCACGCATAAATTCGAAGGCGTGAAGTGCTCTTTTCTGGGAGGAGCTCATTTATTGATTTAGTCGTCATTGGATTCCATGGGCTTGATGGCATTTTCTATGTATGCAATATCTTCGGCCGACAATCCATACTTCTTGTAAAGCTCTTTATCTGTCCACTCTCTATCCCAAGATTGCTGTGGAACCCAGAGATAAGACTGTGCTGTTGTGTGCTGTGTGATTTTCCTTAGAGACACAAGAAAGCGAAGAAACTTTGTTCTGTAATAACTGCAGACACTCTTAGCGCTAGCCTCATCTTCAGTTATAACGAATAAAAATGACTGAGTACAAATTGAGGGTGGTTCAGCTACCCACGGTTTCCCGAGTACAACATCTGATGCTTTCTGTCCACCATCTGAACCTGCTTCTGGAATCATTGCCTTCCATTTATCTACTGCTCCAGTGTTATGCGTCGCTTCTCCTCTGTCTATCCACGCCTTAACTCGCCCTGTAGGGCTGGTCGCATAGTAATTAACGCGATTTTTACCTGCTTTTTGGTGATAGCCTGAAAAGTTCGATAGAACTCCAAAAGCTGTGCGAGCAGAGAGAACTTCAGCCAAAGAAGGCTCGTTACGAGAGATAACCTTTTCAAGAATTGCAATTGCTCTTGAATCTCTTATGAAAACATCATAGTCATCCAGTTGCCGAACTACTGGGCCTATTCGATTGTCTCCTCGTACAGTCGTTACATCGCAATCACCAAATTCTCCAAATTTCCACAAGAAAACACAGATTCCCCCTTTGACATCGACTGAAGGAAAAACATCCTTAGAATCTGGGTAGTCCTGGAGAACTCGAATCTGACGATCCTCCAACATTGATTTTCGGAATTCTCCAAGGCCTAAACCGCCTGCCATCCAGCGAGCGGGTATAACCATGCTTAGAAATCGTGGTTCGAGTGCTTTCGCTTGTTCAACAAACTTCTGATAAATCGGAACATCTCTGGTTCCACCGTCTGATCCCAACTGATAAGGCGGATTTCCAATAATCACATCAAATCGCATGTTCTCCCCAAACATTCTCTTTAAAACTTCATCTGCACTCTGCATGTGAATAAAAGCATAAGCATATGTCTCAAGCTCCGCTTCCCTCTCGTATTCACTCTTGCTTGCATTACAAAACGAACATTTGCCAGATGTCCAGCTATGTTCTGTTCTCTCAAACCAGATATTTCCAGTGCTGGTCTGAAAGGTTCTTGCAATAGAGTGCATTCCATTTGCCTGCTTTGTACAGTAGAGGCTGCGACGAGAGAGCAAACTTGTTAGTTCAGTTATTGCAATACCAAAAACCTGTTTTGTCAAAATATGGTTCACTCGTTCGGTCAAGTCAGGAATTGATTTTGAAAGGCCTGTATTCAATCTCTTGACTATTTCTCGTAGGAAAACTCCCGACTTCGTACAAGGATCTAGGAATTTTAAATTCGGATTTCCCCAAATGTTTTCTCCAGAGTTGCTTTTCATCCACTCTTGCTCGAGCATATCCAACATCTGACTGGCCAATTCGGGTGGAGTGAAAACTTCATCATTGGATAGATTTGCAATGCAAGTCAAAACATCAGGGTTATACCCGTGTAAAGTAAAGGTCGCGCTACTCATAATGACATCTGCTCAACGGTAACTGGAGGATAAGTTTTGGTTGGGACAAATAACTGATGTTCTTCGAATAATTCAAATAGCGTGCCTTGTATTGAAGATCTTTGTGTTAAAGCGTCATATCGGAAGTCTCGCCTCTGAAACTTACCAGCCCCGAGGTATCCCCATTCTGGAAATTCAATTGGTGCGCCCTTTGTTGTCGTGAGTGTTAGTGCGTCGCCTTGGATAATATTAACTTTAAGTACTGCTTCTCCCGCAGAGTACAACTCACTTGTTGACTCAATGTTCAAATAACTTACAAAAGTTTCCAAAAGTTTTTCACGGCATTCAGAAACATTGTCAGCCAGAAGTTCAATTCCGTAGATACACATGAGAGAAAATAGGGCATGGTGTTGCTTTTCAAATTCACTCTTTCCATACTTGGACTGAACCGTCGTAAGTTTTCTTGCGAGTACAGCCCTCAGAAAATTTCCAGAACCGCAAGCTGGCTCCAAGAAGCGAGAATCAATTCTCTCTGACTCGTCTTTAACAAGATTTAGCATGTCATCAACCATCCAGTTGGGAGTGAACACTTCACCATGGTCTGCAACTCTTTGTCGAGATTTCACCAAAGTTTCGTCTTCGACGGCACTTGATTTCTTCGTTAAATGCATTTCATTCATGACGTGAACCGATTAGAAATACTCGACAATTTAGTCATCCGAGCCATCATTATCCTCGATCTCGTCTTCGCCATCCTCTAGGCCAATCATTTCGCGATACTCCTCGCGAAGATCTGCCATTGACCTCCTAGTCTTATCATCAACTAGCCAAAAAGTCCATCCGTTTGTATTTCGTTTACGAATTTGAATTCCTGCTAATGAAAGTGAATCAAAAATAATGTCCTCGCACTGGATTCGGCCATCATCAAGAATTTGAGCCACTTTGCCTGCATGTTTGTTTTGCTTGGGATATAAAGTTTGTCCTGAAGAAACTAACCCAGCACTTATCAGATCAATCACGCCAACTTTTACCTGCTTCTCGGGTTTCTCTGAAAGGATTCTAGATTTGTGACCAGCTGGAACAGGCCAAATATTGATCAAGGATTGAACAATTGTTGCGGTGCGAGACTTGATTAGATCTTCGCTCCAACCGCTACTCCCTAGTTCTTGTACCTGTTTATTGATCAGGAGTACATCGTGTTTGGTCAGCTCACCGCTCTTTGAAGTCCAAGGGCCATTGGAAACAGAGCTGTTCAATTTTGTTGTTAATAAAGTTAGGTTACCGATTGTCTGAAGCACAGCTTCTCGCTCTTCTTCTGAATGACTTCCGATTGGCCAATTCGTTTGCCATCTTTGCGGCATGATGTGTTCAATCGCAAAAGTGCCTCGTTTCATACGCATGCCAGATTTAGAATTTTCCCCGCCTATCCAGCCGCGAGAGTGATCTTCGACAGCCTCCAAGATCATGCGGATACGAGATCTGTAAAGATTTCTATAGATCTGCATCTGGGATACAAATCCAGAGAGCTCGACGTCATCTGGCCAATATGAACTAACGCTGCTCTGCTCCGAGAAAAACTTCTCTAATCGAGTCCCAGCATGTTCGCGATCCTTGTTGACGACCTGAACCATTTCGACAACTAACTTGTTGTAGTTTTTATTGGTGGCTCGAACGAGTAGACGACGGACCATCCAGCTTTCGATTACGGAAACTGCCTTATCTAATTCATCCTGCGGGACTGCCACCTCAGTTGGGTCTATCAAAGTAATGAGAATAGGACGAAGTACATCCAGTTCCATCGAATTTAGACGGTATGCAAATAATTCTACGCGGGTGATCTCTCCTTCTTTATTCTCCGAACCATCAAAGACTTCCTTATATTTCGCGGCTGCGGCATGTATTTGCTCTAAGAGCTCCAACATTGGGATTCTTGATTCGTGGTCGGCATAATTCTTGAAAGTTGAAAATATCTCTCGGTTCAGGACTTCTTCGCCAATCTTTGCAATGAGCCAGTGATTGATGAACAGGGAGGAGCGCTGGAATTTTACGCGGCCGTAGTTGATCTCTTTCTCCCAGAATGGTGTCTCAAAATCCTTCCAAAACCTGAGATATGCATCTTCGACATCGACCTTTTTCTCACTAAGTCGCTGGAAGACGAAGTTCTTGATTAAGTCCGCCGCTGTAAGCACTGCTCCACGAGCGTTTAGAGTTTCGAAAATTTCTTGCGCATTTTCATTGACGGCTAGATCAATTACTACGAATTGCAGGAGCTCTCTGCAGCAAAGTTCCAAGACTTCCGCACGTTGCTGAGCTTCATCTTCGCCATTTTCTAATAACCATTCGCGCGCGCTTTCAGAAAAGAATCGATGGGCAAGAGCCATTTTCGATTTTGAGTGCTCCAGATTTTCATAATCCACTGGAAAGGGCGCTGCTAAGACCTCGTTGAATGCAGGTCGATCTTTATTGGTTGGCCAAACTTTGAACTTGTCCTCTGGTTTGTTGCAAGAATCTTCATCATTTTCAATTAACTTCTTGATTCTTCCTGCAGGGCGTTTTGCGCCAACAGATTCAAGCTGCGCATGAATTGCATCGAACATCAGTTGAAGAGTTGTCAGTCTCTGCTGGCCATCAATAATTGTTCTCTGTTGAATCTCACCAATGGGACTCTGAACTTGCTGAACTACAACGGCTCCAAGGAAGTGAGGCTGATGTTCCGCCTCTGGTTGAGCTAAGTATCTTGATAGGACCCGCTTCAAATCCCGCCACATTGGTTCCCACTGCAGTTCCTGATTCCATACATAAGGACGCTGAAATAGTGGAACGAGCAAGCGCTGCTGGGCCCTAAATATGTGTTCGGGCGTATGCGTGTCAGTTTTCACTTATCTATTCTACTTTGTGGCATCTTCGACATATAGGTTTAGGCGTTACATCCCGATTTGGACATTTTGGTAAGTAGAGAAAGCGCCTCATCTTTAGCGGATCTACCTGTAATCAGCGAATTCTAGTTCGCATGCAGGCATTAGGTGGACTCCGAGAGGGCAGACGGCGCTTCAAAACCATACAAGTTTTTCATATCGGGATATTCTCCGGTGACCACTCACAATTTTTCAGGACAGACCTTGAGCGAGACCGGAAGCCCATCTGGCCATTTTCCGGAGGGACGGGAATATTTTTGGAGAGCATTTCTTAACTTTGGAAGCGCCGCTAAAGTCGGAACATGGAGTTCATAGTGACTTTAGCAATCCTTTGGGGCGTTTATAGATTTGGCTCGATGCTTTTTTCACCTCCCAGGAAGCAGCCAGTTAAGAAACGGGTCGCGCCCAGAAAATCGACTTCCTCGACAAACACAGGAAGAACCTCCACAATAAAGCGAGCCTCCACCTACAAACCCAGACCCCCAGCGCCCGCGCCTGCGAAACCAAAAATTGCCCCTGCACCAAAAGTTGGCACACCCAAATCTAATCGCACTTATTCGGGCCCCACATTCGCGCAAGCGGGAGAAAAGGGTAAGTTGTTTGGATTCGCAGATCAAAGAGGAATCCATGAACTTAATGGTCCGTTTGCGATTATCGATCTGGAAACTTCTGGCTTTAATCCCCCTGAAAGCAAAATTCTTGAGATTGCAATCCTGAAAATTGACAGAGATGGAAATGAACTAGATAGATTTGAAACATTGATTAACCCTGAAGATGGAAATGTGGGTCGCACAGACATTCATGGCATCGAATTAAGAATGCTCAATGGGGCACCTACTTTTGATAAAGTAAGTGGAAGAATCCTTGAATTAATTCAAGACTCCATAATCGTGGCTCACAATGCTCGATTTGAAGAAAACTTTCTCGCATCCGAATTTATTGAGGCTGGGCATGATCTTCATTTGCTTCCAGCATTAGACACACTCTGGTTGGCAAGAAAGACGATTGAACTACCTAATTACAAATTAGGCACCGTGGTTACTGGTTTTAACGAACGGATAATCGATGCTCATACTGCCTTAGGCGACGTTGTCGCTGTTTCAAAAATTCTTCCGAAAATGCTGAATCGAATAGGTCAATTGTACTACCCCATTGCACATCCTCAATTACCTAGTGCCTCTGTACCGTTTAAGGCTAAGACTCGCTAACAATGGCTAAAAATCTAATCCCTCGTTCACTTGCCATCAAGAAACGCCAAATAGAGGTAGATGTATTTAACTTCATCAGCTTGCGTAGAGGCGTCAAAGAGAGAAAGGCTCGAAGTAAGTACAAAGAGCTTTTCACCTATACCCTGACTAAAAAACTGAATAAATCTCAGCAAAAAGTCGCCACCTCCTTTGCGCCAGAGACGCTTGTCGTTGCAGGGGCTGGAACGGGAAAAACTTCTGCACTCTTAGGGCGTGCAAAGTACTTGATCGCAGATGAGAGAGTCACAGGTCCAGAAACTCTCCTTTTGGCGTTCAACAAGAAGGCTGCGCAAGAAATTGCTGAACGAGCTGAAAAGATGAATCTAGTCGTAGTCAGCCGTACATTTCATGGTTTCGCAAGACAAGTGATTATCAAAAGTGTTAATCAACTCGACAAGGCTTCACCATCTGATTTCAATTCGATGGAATCTCTTGAGGGCATCGCCTTTAGCAAGGATAAGGATTTAATCGAATTCATCGAGAAATTCTATGACCAAGGAATTGATAAGAAAACAAAGAAATTACTTGAGCAGTTTTTTTCTCAATTACTTGTTCCCTACTTTCAACATGACGAGTTCAAAAACATTGAAGAGTACGCACAGTTTGTAAGAAGCGGTATTCCATTAACCCTTTCGGGTGACAGAGTAAAAAGTCATGGTGAGTGGTTGATATCAAACTACCTGTTTTGCAATCAGGTTCCATACAAGTATGAAGCACCGTATGAAGAGACTAAGGGATCAGGGTTGTGGTACCGACCAGACTTTAGTCTT
>Ga0172372_10013434_pt1 | contig 10129 bp, 10 predicted proteins | sample LakKiv5m_2_FD_114544 | JGI IMG/M metagenome (GOLD analysis project Ga0172372, IMG submission 114544) | Freshwater microbial communities from Kabuno Bay, South-Kivu, Congo - kab_092012_9.5m | ecosystem: Environmental > Aquatic > Freshwater > Lake | place: Democratic Republic of the Congo... | reverse complement strand
GCCCATCCCCGGTTGCTGCGTCCCCTGTCCCGGGAACACGATCGCGACGCCAGTGGCCCCCACGCCCGCTCCACCCCTCTCTCGGTGACGGTGTGACCCGCGGTGTCGGGAGGGGGTTACAGCAAGACGGCCGAATACTGACGGGTAACTTGCCGGGGCGTGACGCGCCGGCAACTACGGTGCCGCTCATGGCCCACCCCGACTCCGCGGCGCTGGTGGCCCTGCTCCCGCACCGGCCTCCGTTCCGCTTCGTCGACGAGGTGGACGAGATCGATCCCGGCGGCATGGTCGTGGCCCGGTACCGCGTGACCGGGGCGGAGGACTTCCTCGCCGGCCACTTCCCCGGGAACCCGGTGTTCCCCGGGGTCATCCAGTTGGAGGCGATCGCCCAGACCGGGGCGATCGGAGTGTTGGCCCACGAGCGCTACGCCGGCCGGCTCCCGCTCTTCGGTGGGGTCGAGAAGGTCCGCTGGCGCCGCCTGGTGGGCCCCGGCGACGAGCTGCGCATGGCCGTGACCCTCGAACGGCTCAGCGCCCGCGGGGGCTGGGGGGCCGGCCGGGCCACCGTGGGCGACGAGCTCGCCTGCGAGGCCCGCATCTTCTTCGCGATCGCCGGCTGACGCGGGCCGCCCCGGGTCCCGGGAGGGCTCAGGAGGCGGGTGCGGTGCCGGCGAGACCGGTGGAACCGGTGGAACCGGTGGCACCGTCGTCGGGGTCCCCGTCCTCGGGTGGCGTCGTGGGGTCGGTGGGGTCGGAGAGGTCGGAGAGGTCGGTGAGGTCCCCGGGGTCGCCGGTCCCGGGTGACGCCGAGGGTGCCGCGGGGCCCGGGCCCGTCGCGTCCACGTCGGAGGCGACCCGGTCGGGGTCCTCCCCGAGGAGCAGCCGGGCCTCGACGTCGGGGGGCAGGGGGGTCTCGTCCCGGACGCTGCGCCAGGGGGCGAGCAGCGCCAGGAGCAGGACCACGGCCGCGAGCACCACGGCGCCCGCCGCCCAGACGAGGGTGTCCACGGCGGTGACGGTCACGGGCAAGAGGGTACCGGCGCCCTCGGTGCGCCGGCGCCCACCGGGCGGGTGCCGACCATCCACCGATTCGGGTGGGGAGACCCCTACGATCCGCGGCCGCAACCCACGTACGCCCCACCGGCCCGGGCTCCGCTCCCGACCCGGCCCGGGCTCCGCCCCCGACTCAGGAAGTTCCAGGCCCCCGAGATGCTGCGCACCCGAGACCCCCGGTCGCCCGGTTGGTACCGCGACCCGACTCGCCGACACCAGTTCCGGGAGTGGGACGGCGAACGGTGGACCGAGCACGTGTCCGACGACGGGCAGCCCGGGATCGACCCGGTCCGGTCGAACGCGGTGGAGGGGATCACCCGCTCGCGGTCGGGTCGGCGCTGGATCCACGTCTCCCACTGACCTGATCCAGGACGGCGGTGGCGCCGGATCCGGTGCCCGAGGTGGGATTCGAACCCACACGCCCTTGCGGGCAGCGGATTTTGAGTCCGCCGTGTCTGCCGTTCCACCACTCGGGCCGATGGAAACCGGCAGGCTACCGGAGGGACCCCGCGTAGACTGCGGTGCCGTGACCCGCACGATCCTCCAGCGTCGTCTCGTCGACGTCAGCGACCGCCTCAAGCGCCTGCGCGCGGAGCTGGCCGTCACCGAGGAGCAGGTGGCCTTCCTCGAGGGCGAGGCCGAGGAGTTCCGGTTGCGGGCGCTGGTCTCCGAGACGCCCCTCGCCGACGCCGAGGCACGCGACGCGCGCCAGCAAGCCGACACCATGACCCGGTACCGCGACGGGCTGCTCGTCCAGATCGGCCGGCTCCAGCAGGAGCTCGACGAGCTGCTCGACCGCATGGCGGCCGAGCTCGCCGGGCCCTGACCGACGGGTCGACGTCCCGGTGACCGACCCGGCCCGTCCCCGCATCGTGATCGCCGAGGACGAGGCCATCATCCGCCTCGACCTGCGTGAGATCCTCGAGGGTCAGGGCTACGACGTGGTCGGGGAGGCGGGCCGGGGCGACGAGGCGGTCGCGCTGGTCCGGTCGCTGCGGCCCGACCTCGCGATCCTCGACGTCAAGATGCCCGGCCTCGACGGCATCAGCGCGGCGCGGATCATCACCGAGGAGCGGCTCGCCGCGGTGCTGGTGCTCACCGCCTTCTCGCAGCGCGACCTCGTCGAGGACGCGCGCGACGCAGGTGCGCTGGCCTACCTCGTGAAGCCGTTCCAGGAGCGCGACCTCGTCCCGGCGATCGAGGTCGCGCTGGCCCGTCGGGCGGAGCGGGTGGCGCTCGAGGCCGAGGTCGCCGACCTGAAGGACCGGCTCGAGACCCGCAAGCTCCTCGACCGGGCCAAGGGTCGCCTCATGGACGCCCACGGTCTCGACGAGCAGGTGGCGTGGCGCTTCCTGCAGACCGCGGCGATGAACGGTCGCACCACCCTCGGGGCGGTGGCCCGGGCCGTGCTCGACGGCGACCTCGTCCCCGACGGGCCGGCGTCCGACTGACCGCACCGGGGCGCCGGAGCGGATGGTCCGGGCCTACGATCGACCCGATGCCGAAGCTCCTGCTGCTCGACGGGCACTCGCTCGCCTACCGCGCGTTCTACGCGCTCCCGCCCGACCTGAGCACCCGCGACGGCACCGTGACCAACGCGGTGTTCGGCTTCACCTCGATGCTCGTGAAGGTGCTCGCCGACGAGGCTCCCGACGAGATCGCGGTCGTCTTCGACCCCCAGGGTCCGACCCTTCGCGACGCGATGGATCCGGCGTACAAGGCGGGGCGGCGTGAGACCCCCGAGCTGTTCTCCGCGCAGCTCCCCCTGATCCGCGAGGTGCTCGACGCGGTCTGCATCCCGGTGGTCGTGGTCGACGGGGTGGAGGCCGACGACGTCATCGCGACCCTGGCGACCCGGGCGGCGGCCCGCGCCACCGACGTGGTCGTCGTGACCGGTGACCGCGACTCGTACCAGCTGGTCCAGGACCCGCACATCACCGTCCTCTACAACAAGCGGGGGGTGTCGGACTACGCGCGCTACGACGAGGCGGGGATCGTCGAGCGGACGGGCGTCACCCCGGTGCAGTACCCCGAGTACGCGGCGTTGCGGGGCGACTCGAGCGACAACCTCCCGGGCGTCCCCGGCATCGGGGAGAAGACCGCGGCCAAGCTCGTCACCACCTACGGCACGGTCGAGGCGATCCTCGAGCACGTCGACGAGCTCCCCCCCAAGCAGCGCCAGAACCTGACCGAGATGGCCGAGCGGGTGCTGCTGAACCGGAACATGTCGGTGCTGCACCGCGACATCGACCTCGGTCCCGTCGCCGACGACCTCCGTCAGGGCACCTTCGACCGTGACGCCGTGCGCACGCTCTTCGACCGGCTCGAGTTCCGCACCCTGTTCCCCCGGCTCATGACCGCGGTCGGCGGGGCGGCGGCGCCGGAGGCCCCGATCGCCGACGCGCCCGAGGTGGAGGTGCGCGTCCTCGGCGCGACGGCCGCCGCGGCGGAGCACCTCGACGGGCTGTGGGCGGCGGGTGCGCCGTACGCGCTCGAGGTCCGCTGGGTCGGCACCCCGGGCCGCAGCGACGTCGACGGCGTGGCCCTCGCGAGCGGCGCCGACGTCGACGTCGTCGCCGACGTCGTCGCCTACATCCCGGGCGGCGTGCTCGGGGAGCCCGAGGTCGCGGCCGCGCTGGCGGCGCTGGTCGGGCCCGACGGGCCGCCGCTCACCGGCTGCCGGACGAAGGACTGGATGCGGGCGCTCGCGCTCGACGTACGCGCGCTCGACCGCGACGTCGCCGTCATGGCCTACCTCGTCGACCCCGCGGAGGGCCGCTACCGGCTCGAGGACCTCGCCCTCCGGTACTGCGGGATCGAGGTCACCTCACCCGACGCCGAGGCCGGCCAACTCGACTTCGGCGGTGACCGCGCGGTCACCGACACCGCCCGCCGGGCCGCAGCGCTCCTGCCCCTGGCCGCCGCCCTCGCCGAGGCGCTCGAGGCCCGTGAGCTGACGGACCTCTACGTCCGCTTCGAGCGGCCCCTGGTGCGGATCCTCGCCGAGATGGAGCGGGCCGGGATCCGCATCGACCGTGGGGTCCTCGACGACCTGCGCGGCCAGCTCGCGACCGAGTGCGACCGCCTCGTCCGGCGGATCCACGAGCTCGCGGGCAAGGAGTTCAACGTCAACTCCACCCCCCAGCTGCGCACGGTGCTGTTCGAGGACCTCGGTCTCACCCCGGTGAAGAAGACCAAGACCGGTCCCTCCACCGACGCCGACTCGCTGCAGAAGCTGGCGACGGAGCACCCGATGATCCCGGAGCTGCTCCGCTACCGGGAGGTTGAGAAGCTCCGCAACACCTACGCCGACGCGCTCCCACCGCTGATCGAGGCCGACGGTCGGGTCCGGGCCACGTTCAAGCAGACCGACACCACCACCGGCCGCATCTCGTCGGAGCACCCCAACCTCCAGAACATCCCGGTGCGCACCGCCGACGGGCGCGAGTTCCGGCGGGTGTTCGTCGCCGACGAGGGCTGGGGCCTGCTCACCGCCGACTACTCCCAGATCGAGCTCCGCATCCTGGCCCACCTCGCCGACGACCCCGGGCTGGTCGACGCGTTCGAGCGAGGTGCCGACATCCACACCGCCACCGCGGCCACCGTGTTCGGCGTGGCCGAGGCCGACGTCGATGCCGGGCAGCGCCGCTTCGCCAAGGTCGTGAACTACGGGCTGGCCTACGGCATGGAGGCCTACGGGCTGGCCCAGCGCCTCGACATCCCACCGGCCGAGGCCAAGGTGATCCTCGACGCCTACTTCGACGGGTTCCCGCGGGTGAAGGCGTTCATGCAGGAGACGATCGACGACGCCAAGGCGCGCGGGTACACGACCACGATCTTCGGGCGTCGCCGCTTCATCGCCGAGCTCGCCTCCGACAACTTCCGGGTCCGCCAGATGGGGGAGCGGATGGCGCAGAACGCGCCGGTCCAGGGCAGCGCCGCCGACATCTTCAAGTTGGCGATGATCGAGGTGGATGCCGCACTCGCCGCGGCGGGCCTCGCCACCCGGATGCTGCTCACCGTCCACGACGAGCTGGTCTTCGAGGTGCCGCTCGGTGAGCGTGACACCGCCGAGGCCCTGGTGCGGTCCACGATGGAGGGCGTCTGCGACCTCCGGGTCCCCCTGGTGGTCGACCTCGGCTTCGGTCCGAACTGGGCCGACGCGAAGTGACCGCCGCCGGGCCCGCCGGCGACTGGTTCGACCCGCTCGCCGAGTTCCTCGGGCCCGCGTACCTGCGCAACGCGTTCACCAAGGGCACCGAGCAGGAGGTCGACTTCCTCGTCGGCGCGCTCGGGCTCACCCCGGGGGCGCGGGTGCTCGACGTGGGCTGCGGGCCCGGGCGCCACTGCCTGGCCCTGGCCCGGCGGGGCTGCTCGGTGGTCGGGGTCGACCGGTCGCCCCGGTTCGTGGCCCTGGCCCGGGCGGCGGCCGCGGCCGAGGGGCTCGACGTCCGGGTCGACGCGACCGACGTCCGGGACCTGGCCTTCGCGGCCGAGTTCGACGCCGCGATCTGCCTGTGCCAGGGCGGGTTCGGGCTGCTCGGCGGCCACGACGAGGAGGCGGTGTTCGGGCGCATCGTGGCGGCACTGCGCCCCGGGGGCGCACTGGCCCTGACCGCCTTCCACTCGGCGTTCGCCCTGCGCCACCTGGAGGCGGGGGAGACCTACGACCCGGTCACCGGGGTCCTCCACGAGGTCGCCACCCTGCGGGATCCCGCCGGGGTGGAGGCCCCGTTCGACCTGTGGACCACCTGCTTCACCGTCCGCGAGCTGGGTGGCCTCGCCCGGGCCGCCGGGGTGGTCGTCGACGGCGTCCACGGGGTCGCGCCCGGGGCCTACGGCACCGCCGTGCCGACCCTGGACCACCCGGAGCTGCTGCTGGTGGGACGCCGCTCCTGAGGACGTACTAGCCTACCTCGGCGGCCCCCGCCGGGGGCTGCGCCCCTCGCGTCTGCGAGCCGGGCACGGTCGGTCCCCCGGGGCCGGACGTGACCCCGGAACGACCGGCACGGTGCCGGTGAGCGGGAGGGGTGACGCTCGGTCCGAGGAGTCAGGTTGTCGGAGCAGGACGAGGCGGCGGCGACGTCCGCCCCCGAGGGGAACGACGGGGGCGCAGCCGGCGCCACCGCAGCGGAGGCCGGAGCGGTCGGGACGGTCGAGTTCGACCTCGACCAGTTCGACGCGATGGCGGTCGTGCTCGACGACCTCGGTGGCCAGTCCTTCTCCGACGCGGTCGACGCCACGATCGTCGAGTTCGACGACGGCGACATCGTCAAGGGTGTCGTGGTCAAGATCGACAGCGACGAGGTGCTCCTCGACATCGGGTACAAGTCGGAAGGGGTCATCCCCTCCCGCGAGCTGTCGATCCGCAACGACGTCGACCCCCACGAGGTGGTCGCGCTCGAGGACGAGATCGAGGCCCTGGTCCTCACCAAGGAGGACAAGGACGGGCGCCTCGTCCTGTCGAAGAAGCGGGCCCAGTACGAGCGGGCCTGGGGCACCATCGAGGAGCTCAAGGAGCGCGACGAGGTCGTCTCCGGCCCGGTCATCGAGGTCGTCAAGGGCGGGCTCATCCTCGACATCGGCCTGCGGGGCTTCCTGCCCGCGTCGCTGGTCGACCTGCGCCGGGTGCGCGACCTCCAGCCCTTCGTCGGGCGCTCGCTCGAGTGCAAGATCATCGAGCTCGACCGCAACCGCAACAACGTGGTCCTCTCGCGGCGGGCCTACCTCGAGGAGACCCAGCGCGAGCAGCGCGACGAGTTCCTCACCAACCTCAAGCCCGGCGAGGTCCGGCGCGGGGTCGTGAGCTCGGTCGTCAACTTCGGCGCCTTCGTCGACCTCGGCGGCATGGACGGGCTCGTGCACGTGTCCGAGCTGTCGTGGAAGCACGTCGAGCACCCCAGCCAGGTCGTGCAGGTCGGCGACGAGGTCACCGTGTCGGTGCTCGACGTCGACCTCTCCCGGGAGCGCATCTCGCTGTCGCTCAAGGCGACCCAGCAGGACCCCTGGCAGGAGTTCGCCGACGGCCACGAGGTCAACCAGCTGGTCTACGGCCGGGTCACCAAGCTCGTGCCCTTCGGTGCGTTCGTGCAGGTGGGCGACGGCATCGAGGGTCTCGTGCACATCTCCGAGATGGCGGCCCAGCACGTGGAGGCCCCCGAGCAGGTCGTGACCCCGGGCGAGGAGCTCTGGGTGAAGATCATCGACATCGACCTCGACCGCCGGCGGATCTCGCTGTCGATCAAGCAGGCGGCCGAGGGCGGCGAGGTCGCCGCCGAGTACCGCGACCAGTTCGGTGAGCACGCCTACGACGCCCAGGGGAACTACATCGGCCCGGCGGTCGAGGAAGGCGCCGAGACCGACGAGGCCGCCCCGGACGAGGCCGAGGCCGACGGGGCCGAGGTCCCGGTCGCGGTGGATGCGCCGGAGGCCCCCGAAGCCTGATCCGACCCCGGTCCCGCGCTCAAGGCGCGGGCCGGACGTGCCGATGACCTCCCCGAGGGCCGCCACCGGGCGGCGCCGGGACGAGGAGTCGCGCCATGGGCAACCGTCGGAGGCTGCTGGTCGCGACGGCCGTCGTGCTGGCGGTCGTCGCCGGGTTCGCCGTGTTCACGTACGCGTCGGGCGCCGACCGCCGCGCTCGCGCCGACGTGGAGGTCGTCGACGCGCTCGTCGCGTCCACCGACATCCCGAAGGGGACCACCGGGGCCCAGGCGATCGCGGCCGGGGCGGTGGTGGCGGTGCGCGTCCTGCGGGGCTCGGTGCCCCCGGCCGCGGTGGTCGATCCCAGTACTGTGCGCGACCGGGTGGCTGCGGCCACGATCCAGACCGGGCAGTTCATCACCGAGGCGACCTTCGTGACCCCGGCCCAGGGTGGCGGCGGCGCCCTCGCCGCCGCGATCGGGACGAGCGACCAGGTCGCGGTGACCATCGAGGTCGATGCGGCCCGCGGGGTCGCCAACCAGATCGCGCCCGGTGACCGGGTCGACCTCATCGACGGCGGCCCCGTGGGCGCCTACCTCTACCGGGGGGTCCGGGTCCTGGCGGTGGGGGCCGAGACCGCGGCCACCACCAACGGCGGGAACGGGCAGCCGTCGGCCGACGCCGTCGCCACCGGGCTCATCACGTTCGCGGTGACTCCCGACCAGGCCCTGGCCATCGTCAACGCCAACCGCGACGGCGGGATCTACCTGACCCTCCAGGCCCCGACGGCGGTCGCGGCGACCGGGAGCCGGTGACCGGTGGCGCTGCTCCCGGTTCCCGAGGTGGTCGACCGCCCGTTCCGCGTGGTGGTCGTCGACGGCGTCCACGACGTCGTCGTCGACGGGTTCGTCGACGGGTTCGTCGACGGGTGCATCGACGGGTGCATCGACGGGTCGTACGACGAGGTGGTGGACGCGATCGCCGGCCTCGAGCGGGCGCTCGGTGACGGTCGGGCCACCGTCGCGGTGATCGGCCCCGGCCACGCCCACGCGTTCGGGCTCGAGCAGCTGCACCGGCTGGTGCTCGCCCATCCCCATCTCGCGCCGGTGATCGTCGCGCCGGACCTCTCCACCGACCTGCTGCAGCAGGCCGTGCGGGCGGGCGCACGCGACGTCGTGGCGCGGGCGGCCGGACCGCGCGCGCTCGTCGACGCCGTGGAGCGGGTCGGTGCCGACCTCGTCGCCCGAGGGGCCGACCGGGCCCGTCACCCGTGGTCCGACCCCGGGGCGCCCCGGCGGGGCCGTTTGGTCGTGGTGCACGCGCCGAAGGGGGGCGTCGGGACGACGACCGTCGCGGTGAACCTGGCGTCCGCCCTGGCGGCGTCGGGGACCGGTGCGGTCCTGGTCGATGCCGACCTCGCGGGCGGTGACGTCGCGCTCCTGCTCGGAGTCACGCCGGAGCGGTCGGCTCTCGACCTGGTCGGGTCCGTGCACTACGCCGAGCCCGAGTTCCTCCGCTCCCTCCTCGTCCCGGTGGGCGAGGGTCTCCTCGTGCTCCCGGCACCGGCCGAACCACCCGGACCCGACGGCCCGACCCCCGAGGAGCTGGTCGCCGTGTCCGGCGCGCTCCGGCCGTTCGGGACCGTGGTCGTCGACCTGCCCGCCGGGAGCGACGCACTGGCCCGGGCCTTCGTCGACGAGGCCGACGAGATCGTGCTCGTGACCACCCTCGACGTCCCCGGGGTGAAGCACCTGCACCTGGGGCTGCTGCGGCTGGGGCTCGCCGCCGAACGCGCCCCGCGCTGTCGGCCGGTGGGGAACCGCGCCAGCACGCGGGGCGGACTCGCGCTCCGTGAGGTCGAGCGGGTGCTCGGCCTCCGGGGGGCATACGCAGTGCCCGACGACCCGGTGGTCACGCGGGCGGTGAACGCCGGCGTCCCGGTGGTCCGGACCGCGCCCCGCGCCCCGGCGGCCCGGGAACTGGCGCGCCTGGCGTCGGCGTACGCCGAGCCGCGCTCCCGGGGCCGACGGCGACGGCGGGCGGCCCGGACGCCCGAGCCCGGCTCCGGGAGGCGGGGGTGGTGACCGCGGTCGGCCGCGCGCCCGACGGGGGAGTCCCGGGCGCGAGTGGGACGCGCCGCCGGGGCGTCGACGATCTCCGCCGGCGGCTGCAGCACCAGGTGATCCAGGACCTCGGCCCCCATCTCTACGACCAGGCCGTGTCGGAGGCCCACCTCCGCCAGGAGGTGGAGACCCGGCTGGCCCGGGCCCTCGCCGACGAGCGGGTCGTGCTGTCGGCGGGGGAGCGGCGCGACGTCCTCCAGGCCGTCGCCGACGACGTGCTCGGCTACGGCCCGATCGAGGTGCTGCTGCGCGACCCCACCGTGAACGAGGTGATGGTCAACGGCCCGGAGCGGGTCTACGTGGAGCGCGAGGGGAAGATGGTGCGCACCGAGGTCCGCTTCGACGACGAGGCCCACGTCCGCCGGGTCGTCGACAAGATCGTCAGCCAGGTCGGTCGGCGCATCGACGAGGCGACGCCGATGGTCGACGCCCGGCTCCCCGACGGCTCCCGCGTGAACGCGATGATCCATCCGCTCGCCATCGACGGGCCCTTCGTGACGATCCGGCGCTTCGCCGCCGAGCCGTACCGG
>Ga0172372_10013433_pt1 | contig 10129 bp, 8 predicted proteins | sample LakKiv5m_2_FD_114544 | JGI IMG/M metagenome (GOLD analysis project Ga0172372, IMG submission 114544) | Freshwater microbial communities from Kabuno Bay, South-Kivu, Congo - kab_092012_9.5m | ecosystem: Environmental > Aquatic > Freshwater > Lake | place: Democratic Republic of the Congo... | reverse complement strand
AACTAAAACTTATATAAGCAACAATGATAAAGAAAACAGCAAAAATTATTTGAAGTATTGGATAAAATTTTAATTTGGTAATTAATTCTGAATCGCCATAATAGATGCGATTGATTTCTTCATCTTCGAACCTAACACTAATTGGGGGATGAACAGCAGCAAGATTGTTTATTGTTTGTGAAATTATTTTCCTTCTGCTTTCGATTGATGCTGTGCTATCAAGAGGTACATTCCGGATTGCAATTATTGAATCCTGATTGCCAACAACTTTTGAATTAACAAGAATTAAAGGGAAATCAATGCTTTTAATAATTTCTAAAGGGAATGTATAATCAACATTTGTGGTGTTGGAAGAAGAAATATATTCAAGGCTATTTGCATAAAGCTGAACAATTTTCTTCTCGCGCAGTTGTAATTTTTCGACAAGGCTTTGCGTGTAAAACCAAGTAGAAAATGCAATTACAATTGCTAAGAAAAGTAAGAACATTTTCATTTTTAGTGAAGCAGGTCCACCGGACATTTTCATGGTAACCTTCAATGAATAAGTTTATAATTGAATTGTTTGTTCCCGACTAGGTCCGACAGATATAATACTGATTTCAAAGCCACATTCAACAGAAATGAAACTTAAATAATCTTTTGTTTCAGAAGGGAGTGAATCGTAATCAGTAATTTTTGAAATATCCTGTTTCCAGCCATTTAACGTTTCATAAATTGGTTTTGCTTTTGAAATATCACATTCATTCGTAGGATATGATTTTATTTTTTTACCGTCAATTTCATATCCAACGCAAACATTAATCTTATCCATAAAACTAAGCACATCAAGTTTAGTTATAGCAGCTCTTTCGATACCATTAATCATTCTCGAATAATTAACCAGAAAAGCATCAAACCAACCACATCTTCTGGGTCTGCCTGTAGTAGCTCCAAATTCTGCCCCAATTTTGCGAAGTGTTTCGCCGGTTTCATCTAATAATTCAGTTGGAAAAGGGCCCAATCCGACTCTTGTAGTGTATGCTTTTACAATTCCTATTATAGAAGTGATTTTGGAAGGTGGAATTCCTGTCCCTGTGCACGCACCTCCCGAAGTTGGATTAGAAGAGGTTACAAAAGGATATGTTCCGTGATCAACATCAAGCAATGCACCTTGTGCCCCCTCAAGTAAAACTTTTTTCCCATCATTGATGGAATTATTTAGAAACATTGGAATGTCTTTAATGTAAGGATCAATTTTTTCATCAAAGGCAAGATATTCTTTTAAAATTTTTTCCACATCCAATTCTTCGGCATCATAAACTTTTTTCAGAAGATTATTTTTTTCTTCAAGATTTGCACGGATTTTTTTTTCTAATTCTTGTTTGTTAAGTAAATCAACAATCCTAATGCCTTTACGTGCATATTTATCAATATAACAAGGACCAATTCCTCTGCCAGTAGTTCCTATTTTCCCGTTAGATTTTTCATTCAATGCATCAATTAATTTATGATAGGGCATAATTAGATGAGCGTTTTGACTGATAAATAATCTATCTTTTACACTTATTCCATTCTGTTCAAGGAAATATATTTCATCAAGTAAAGCAACGGGATCAATTACAACACCATTTCCGATAACACATTCAACTTCTTTATGCAATATTCCGGAAGGAATAAGATGAAGAACAAATTTTTGTTTCCCAATCTGAATTGTATGTCCAGCATTTGCGCCACCCTGATATCGAGCAACTATATTATACTTGTCACTTAAAATATCAACAATTTTTCCTTTGCCTTCGTCACCCCATTGGCTGCCAACAAGAATGGTAACACTCATAATTATCTCCGGAATATATTTTTAAAAGAATTACAGATTAATTTTTATAACTTTGGACTGCTTCATCAACCGAGTTATAATGCTCAAAAATTGTTATAAGTTTTGTGATTACAAGAAGACTATTAATCTTTTCGGTAGCATTTGCTAATTTCATATTTCCACCAGCATTTTTAATGCTTGTAAAACCACTGATAAGCATTCCTAGCCCAGAACTGTTCATAAATTTGACGTCGGAAAGATCAACAACAATGTTCTTTTTTTGATCATCAATTGATTTGTGTAAAACATCATGGAATTCCTGAGCCTCAGGTCCGCCCATTACGTTTCCTTTTAGTTCGATAACCAAAGCGCCGTACTTTTCAGAAGTTTTTACTTTCATAATACATTCCTTGTTTTTATTTTTTATTGTCTAAGTTAAAATATCGTAAGAGATTATTAAATTCATTTGTAAATTATTGAATAAAAGTATAAAAATAAAGTTGTTAAAAAAGAATTTTGCAATAAATATTTCAAACTATTTTAGAACCACTGCGTCTAAAAAATGGATTTCAAAGAAGAAAATCTTGAAGAACAAAATACTCTGCTGCCAGATGACCCAGATTTCAAACTAATCAGGGATTATATAAACGGTGTTGATTTGGCTTTTGCGACTTTGATTAATTTGCACAAAGATAAAGTACGTAATTTGATTTTTCTTACACTTGGCGATGCCGATAATGTAGATGATATCTCGCAGGACGTATTTATAAGTGTTTTTCATAAGATTAAGGAATTTAGGTTTGAATCGAAATTTACTACGTGGCTTTACAGAATTACGGTAAATAAGTGTAAAGACCATTTAAGAAAAAAGAAAGTTAGAAGCATTTTTACCCCAATTTCAGAGACGCATTATGAAATTGGAACTAAGTTCAATCAGGAAAATCAAGATATTCCAACTTTGGTGCGAAAAGCTATTGACAAACTTCCTGAAAAATTAAGAGTTCCTTTACTACTGCGTGATATTGAAGGATTAAGTTATAAAGAAATATCTGATAAACTTGAGTGCGAAGTTGGAACAATTAAATCAAGAATTTTCCGAGCTCGGGAAACCTTAAAAATATTATTAGAACCATTTCAAAAGGATTTTAACTATTAATGGATTTGCTTATCAAAAAGAACAAGAAGTTATTTGAGATTGGAATACTTGTCTTTTTCACAATTGTTTTGATGATTTTTTTTTATGGCAAGAAAAAATATTTTTCGAATTTCAGTGATAAAGGGATTCAACTCTTAGCTAAGTATGCTGAAGGTTTAAGCCCTATTAACCAACAACTCAAATACAATAATGAAGATATTGTGAATTTTGCTCTTTACGGGAATCTTCCGCTTGATAAAAAAATCAATAAATACTTAATTCTTAATTATGATCCTTCTGGAAAAGTCAAATATATAATTACTGATGCAGCACCGAAAGCTGTATCTAATAATTATGAAAATCTTGTCAAGAATTTCGGACAAGATGAAGCAAAACTTAAATTTCTTGATACTGTAATTCAATCTTCAAAAGAAAATTTATATCAAGCCATTTTATTTAGTGATAAAGAAACATATGCAATCAGCCCAAAAGTTTTGCAGATTCAAAGCGAATTGAAATCCCAAATAGAAAAATTAGTTTCAATTAATGATTTGGCTTTGAGCAAGCAGACAAATGAATTTATTAAACAAACCGAGAACTTGAACAAGGAATTAGCGAGCAATAAAAATTTCATTTTTATCAATCCTGACACTGCATTGAACGTGATCGGCAAAATAAAAAAAGTAAGATCAACGAATGGGAAAAAAGAAAAAATCATAGTCGCTGCTGATAAACTTGATCTTAAATCATTAAACCCGAGCCAATTTACAAAAAGAGTTATATTCGATAAAGGCAACGGATTTGTAAGGGTCAATATACCTTCAGTGAAAATTCCTAAAAATGTCAATTTTAACATGCATAGCAATGCTGATGGGTTAATTTTTAATTCAAATGAAAATGGTAATAGTTTTAGCTTTAATATTGAAAAGTTACCAGAAGAGGTCAAAGTTGATTTGAAGAAACTTAATACTGAACTAGTTAATCAAATCGGAACAATCCAATTCCAAATTGATTCCGCAGGTGTTTTCTTTAAAATACCAAATGTTGATAGTTTGAAAAATAAAATTTCAAGCAAACGTAGATAGGCCGAAAATGTATTCACTACTAAAAAACATTTCACACAAAAAGCGAATCGATTTGTTTATTGTCCTTTTTAGCATTCTAATTTTTTTTAAACTGATTTTACCTGCTTCTGAAAGCTACATTTACTATTTCTTTAATGAAATTTTGGTTTTGACTGTTTTCGGCTTGGGCTTAATAATTTCAAAAACTTATTTAAGCGATAAAAAAAATCAGCCATTGCATTTGGTGTTAAATTCCGGGGTTATTGTAGCTGGAATTTTTTTATTTAATTCCTTATCGTTAAATCTTTTAGATAATGTCAAGAATGATTTAAATAAAATTCCGCTTTATGAATCTTTTTCATCAGTGATTATAGTAATTGTAAATTTAATAGGAGCCTTAATATTTAGCGCCGCTTTAATATATCTATTTGGAATATTTCATCAGTTGTTTTTACTCAGGCAAAAAAAAGATTTGTCATTTTATTTCAATTCAATGTCAATATTTTTTGCTCTTTCTTTCGTTACCCAGTTTCTTGAAAAAAAGAACGAAGAGTTGGAATTTATTCCAATAACTTTTTTTGCAATGTCAGTTATACTGATTATTATAAACTCTTTTAGAGTTGCGTGGATAGCCTTTATTTCCAAAAGACAAAAATTGTATGTGCTTTTAATATCTACAATTCTCATTGTATTATTTGCTATTAATCTTGGTATGGCTGAAGATGATGGATTTACAAAAAATTTCCTTGTAAACTTTTCTCCAGGTCTGCATTTCTTTTTAACAATTTTACTTTTGTATGGGTTGATATATTATTCTGTGCTATTTATAACTACACTTTTTCATTTGCCGACAGCTGAAGCAATTGACAAGAAAGTTGAAGAGGTTAGTTCACTTATTGATTTGAGTAAATTGATGACACGTGTTTTAGATATAAAAGATTTGTCTGATTCAATTACGAATTACATTTTAAAAGTAATTAATTCAGATGCGGCATGGTTCGTTGAGGTAAAGAAAGAAAAAATTGAAATTCATTCAACTGCCAATATCGAAAAGAACCTTGCTGAAGAAATTACAAAAAATTGCCTGAATAATAATTTGCTCGACAAAGAAAAAGTAAGTGTGTTAAATAAAACTCAATTGGTTGTAGATCCCGCCATAAATAATATGGTTGATTATTATACAATAATCTCAGCCCCGATTATCAGGCATGAGATAAATAACGGTTTCATAATTGCAATCAGAATAAAAACGTTTCAGTTCGATGATGATGAAATAAAATCCTTTCAGGCATTTGCCCAGTATGCTGCTATAGCTTTTGAGAATGCAAAGTTGATTGAAGAATCCATTGAAAAAGAAAGGCTTGAAAGCGAATTGAAAGTTGCTCGTGACATTCAATATAAAATCTTGCCTCGTGAAATTCCTCAGTACTCTCATCTCGAATTATCCGCCGTGTTTATTCCGGCGTTTGAAGTTGGTGGGGACTATTATGATTTTTTCCCATTGGACACATGTAAACTTGGATTTGTAATAGCAGACGTTTCAGGTAAGGGAATTTCTGCGGCTTTCATTATGGCTGAAGTTAAAGGAATATTTGAATCATTATCAAAGAGCATTCAGCAACCAAGGAATTTGTTAATCTCAGCGAACTCAATTTTGAAAAACAGTTTGGAAAAGAAAAATTTTGTTACTGCAATTTATGGTATTTTTGATTGTAAAAATTCCAGACTAACTATTTCGCGTGCTGGTCATGTTCCAATGTATCTCTGCCGAAATAAAATTGTCAATAAGTTTATTCCAAACGGAATTGGACTTGGAATTGAAAAAACTAATATATTTGAAAGTAACATTAAAGAAATAGATATTGATTTAATTTATGGTGATGTTATAACTCTATTTACAGATGGAATTTCTGAAGCTAAGAATAAAGATCTTGAAGAGTTTGGTTATGCGAGATTAGAAAAATTAATTTGCGAAAATTCTGATTTAACAGTCGACGCATTGTCGAAGAAAATTATGGAAGAAGTTACTGTATTTTCTGAAAATTATCAGCAGCATGATGATATAACACTAATTTTATTTAAATGGAAAAATAATTTAACAGCTGAGGTTAAATGATGGCTGAATTTAATGTAGCAACAAGGGTTCAGGGTGGAGTAAAAATTATTGATCTCAAGGGATATCTTGACGCACACACTGCCCCTGATCTAGAAAAAACTTTTAATAGACTCATTGAAGAGAAAAATTACAAAGTCATTGTAAACTTTGAGGAATTAAAATATATAAGCAGCGCCGGCCTTGGAGTATTTATGGCTTATATAGAAACCATGCGAGAAAACAGTGGTGATATAAAATTCGCAAAGATGAAGGATGATATTTATAATATCTTTGATCTGTTGGGATTTCCTGTGCTTTATGAATTCTTTAAAGAAGAAAAAGACGCTCTTGAAAAATTTAATTTGAAATTGTAGTTGAATACAGAAAATAAAATATTACAAGATAAGTTAGTCATTAAAAGCAAGACCGATAACTTATCAAAAGTAAGAGAGTTTATTACTTCTCTTGCCCAAAATTGTGGTCTTAAAAACCAAGACATTCAAAAAATCGTTCTTGCAGTTGATGAGGCTTGCACCAATGTAATAAAACATGCATACAACTATTCTCCAGAAGGTGAAATAATTATTCAAACAAAATGTTTATCAGATAAATTTATAGTTTCAATAACTGACAAAGGCAATCATTTCGATCCAAATTTAGTTCCTGAACCAAACTTACAGTTATTCCAAAAAGAAAAAAAGAAGGGTGGACTTGGAATATTTTTAATGCGAAAACTGATGGATGAAGTATACTATAGAAATATTTCTAATGAGCAAAATCAAGTTGAATTAGTTAAGTATTTTTGATATGCATGGCAATTCTCTAACTGCGCAAAAAAACCTATATGCACTTGTTGATTTTAGCAAATTTATTAATTCATCTCTTGACCTTGAGTTTATTTCAAATAATTTATTGCTAACTTGTTTCGGCAAATTTCACTGTACCAAAGGAGTAGTAATTATTTTTAATGAAGATTACTCAATCAAAACCAGCTTTTCAAAAGGAATTGTAAATTTTGATAAATCTTTAGCGAATATCAAATATGCCAATCAGATTGAAATTTCGTATGAGTTTAAAAAATTACAATTGCATGAGCATTTGAATATTAAAAAAGATATTATAGCATCAGAAAATAAGATTGGGGTAATTTTCCTCGGGAAGAAACTATCTAAACAAGATTTTACTGATGAAGATCATTCACTGCTCTCAACGTTGTTGAACATAACTTCAATCAGCATTCAGAATTCTCTAAGTTATAATAAATTGAAAGAACTAAACAAGGAACTTGATACAAAAATTAATCAGCTTAGTTCAATCTTCGATATTGGAAAAGAATTTAGTTCAATCCTTGAATTGGAAAGAGTAAGCAAACTTCTTGTTTTTTCTATACTTGGGCAATTACTTGTTACTAAATATGCACTGATCTTATATGACAATCATGATATAAAAATTCTTGATTCAAAGTTTGATAACAATGTTCTTAAAAGTGGGTTAGCGAACCTTGAAAAAGTTAACTTCACAGAACCACTTAGAAAAACTGATATTGAAAATTCACTTTCAGATTTAACTAATCTGGGAATTGAATTAATAATACCAATGAAAATTAAAACAAGTCTAAAAGGCTTGATTTTACTTGGTGCACGGCCAAATAAAATTCCTTTTTCAAACTCTGATATTGATTTTATTTCCTCCATAGCAAGTTTTGCGGTTATTTCAATAGAGAATAGCCGACTTTTTACAGAAGCTTTGGAAAAACAAAAACTTGAAAAAGATCTTGAGATAGCTAGGAGTATTCAACAAAATTTATTGCCTTCTTCGATGCCTAAGCAAACTGATTTTGAAATTGCAGCATATAATAAATCGGCCAAACAAATAGGAGGAGATTATTATGACATTATTCCTATTTCTAAAACCAAAACTTTGATTGCAATTGCTGATGTTTCAGGAAAAGGAGTACAGGCTGCTTTGTTGATGGCTAATTTACAAGCATTCTTAAAGTCGATAGCAAGGCAAAACCTAAAGTTGGATGAGGCGTCTAATCTCATAAATGATTTGGTTTCTGAGAATACTACGAACGGAAGTTTTATTACTTTTTTTTGGGGAATTATTGATGTGGAATTAATGCAGTTTACATACGTTAATATGGGACATAATCCACCGTTAGTTTTGTCTGAGAATGAATTGACTAAATTGACAGTCGGAGGTATGATACTTGGGGTTATGAAAACCGTTTTTCCATATCAAAGTGAATGTATAAAACTTCATAATAATGATTTTTTGATCTTATTCACTGATGGAATCACTGAAGCTATGAATATTAGTAATGAAGAATATAGTGATGAAAAACTTGAGAAGTTGATTTTGAGCAAAAAGAATGTTTCTTCGGCAGATAAAATGCTTAATTCAATTTTGGAAGACGTTTCAAATTACACTAATGAGGCAGTTCAATCAGATGATTTAACATTAATGGTAGTGAGAATAAAATGATAATTCACAGTATTAACATGCTTGCCAATAAATACAGGAAAAAAACTATTATTCCTGTTTCTGTTGTATTATCAATGCTTTTTCTGCTTCAACTTTATTCGGTGTTTGAAATAACAGTTATATCGAACGATGAATGTATTTGGTATCCAATACAAACTAAAGGGAAATTGACAAAGTTGGTTTTCCAAAATGTGAAACAAGACGGGGTTACTTGGCAAGCGGGAATTCGGGATGGCGATACTTTGATAGAGATTAACCATAAACAGATTAAAGATGCAAAATTTGCCCAACTTGAATTGAATAAAGTTAAAAGTGGTGAATCTGTTCACTACAAAGTTTCGCGGCAGGGTGAAATAATTGATACAAAGGTTGATGTTAAGAAATTGCTAAACTTTGGTGGACTTGCTTTTGCTTTATTTGGTGGTATTTGGCTATTAATTAGTGCCGTAGTTCTGACTTCAAAACCTGATGGTGAAGTGCAGATTGTATTTTATCGTATCGGTTCAACCTTAGTTTTTTTAAGCTCATTTAACCTATTAATTAGTAACTACTATGATAATCCGTTTATCAAAATTTTCTTCTTCAGATTATTGTTTGATTTGTTTTATACGTTTGGATCAATATTTATCGGATTTTTGTTGGTGCATTTCTTTTGGATATTCCCCAAAAGACATAAAGTTATAGAACGAAAGTGGACTAAGAAAATTTTGTATATAGTCCCATTTTCAATTTTTGCATTTGTGGTTGTAATTAAATCTATATTCTTATATTCGAGAGTTTTCGAAGCTAATAGATTACTTCAGTATGTTGAACTATTAAATCTTGTTCTGATTTCCTCGGGAATTGCAGTGAGCTTAACTTCACTATTTTTGAACTATTACAACTTAAAGACCAAAGCAGAAAGGAATACAATATTTTTAATCTTACTTGCCTATTCTGTAACTGCAGCATCTTTTTTATATAACTTCGTGGTCAATGCGACATTGAACCCAGCGATGAGATTTAATTCTCCGGAATTTTTCATGCCAATTATTTTAATTGCTTCTCTTCCAATTGCTTTTGGATATTCGATATTCAAATATTCATTGATGGATATGTCGGAAGTTGTTAAAAAAACAATTACTTATGGACTTGCTACTTTAGCAGTTGCTGCACTATATTTTTTGGTAATCTATCTGCTAGGGCAAACTATTAGCGGTGCAATTGGAACTGATTATCAAGCAATAATTGCCGGCGCGGTGTTTATTATTTTTGCTTTTATTTTTCAATCCACCAAAGATAGATTTCAGGAAACAATTACAAGAAAATTTTATCCTGAACAATTTGCTTATCAAAAAGTAATTCTGAATTTTTCAAAAGAAGTCGTAACTATAACAGGAATGCAGAATATTTTATCGGCAACCACAAACGTTTTTACTGAATCACTAAAGATTAAAAAATTTGGAATTGCAATCCGTGAAAAAAATGATCAACGTAAATTTAAAATCCTATCAAGTTTTGGTTTGAGGGAAAATTTTTGTTTTGAAATTGACATTGCTGCATTTGCAAAGTTT
>Ga0172372_10013431_pt1 | contig 10130 bp, 7 predicted proteins | sample LakKiv5m_2_FD_114544 | JGI IMG/M metagenome (GOLD analysis project Ga0172372, IMG submission 114544) | Freshwater microbial communities from Kabuno Bay, South-Kivu, Congo - kab_092012_9.5m | ecosystem: Environmental > Aquatic > Freshwater > Lake | place: Democratic Republic of the Congo... | reverse complement strand
GAGGATGACAGTCGCATCCCGTAACGCCGCCCAACGCCTCGTCGACGTGCTGGTCGCCAATGACGTCAGCCATGTCTTCTGCGTGCCGGGCGAAAGCTATCTGGCCGTGCTGGACGCCCTGGGCGACGTGGCCGACCGCATCCAGGTCATCACCTGCCGCCACGAGGCGGGCGCCGCCAACATGGCCGAGGCCTACGGCAAGCTGACCGGCAAGCCCGGGATCTGCATGGTCACGCGCGGACCGGGGGCCACCCACGCCTCCATCGGGGTGCACACGGCGCATCAGGATTCGACGCCGATGATCCTGTTCGTCGGCCAGATCGCCGTGACGGACCGGGGGCGGGGCGCCTTTCAGGAGGTCGACTACCGCGAGGTGTTCGGCGGACTGGCCAAGTGGGCGACCGAACTGGAGAGCGGCGAGCGCACGACCGAGGTGCTGGAGCGCGCTTTCGCCACGGCGACGCAGGGGCGGATGGGCCCCGTGGTCGTGGCCCTGCCGGAAGACGTTCTGGTCGCTGACGGCGGACCGGCGCCCCTGAGGGCCGTGGTTCCGGCGCGGGCGGCGCTGGACCCGGCTCTGGCGAAAGAGATCGAGCGGCGTCTGGGCGCGGCCGAACGTCCGCTGATGATCCTCGGCGGATCGGGCTGGACGGATGAGGCGACGACGGCGCTGGGCGACTGGGCCGAGCGTCTGGGCCTGCCGGTCGCCCTGTCGTTCCGGCGCAAGGACCTGATCTCGAACGACCGGCAGAACTATGTCGGCGATCTCGGGCTGGGTCCCAATCCGAAGCTGCTGCAGCGGGTGCGCGAGGCGGACCTGATCATCGCCGTGGGCGCGCGTCTCGGCGAGAACCCGACCCAGGGCTACACCCTGCTGGACCGGGAGCGGACGGCGGCGACCCTCATCCACCTGCATCCGGGACCGGAGGAGGTCGGTCGCGTCTGGGCGCCCCTGCTGGGCGGGACGGCGGACAACGCCCTGTCGGCGCTGGCCCTGTCGCAACTGGAGCCGGGCCGGACCTGGCATGAGGCGGCGGCGGCCGGTCGGGCCGATTTCGAGGCTTTCATTTCTCGCGTCGAGGTGACGGGCGCGGTCAATATGAGCGACTGCATCCGCCATCTGGACGAGGTGATGCCGGTCGACACCGTCTTCACCAACGGAGCGGGCAACTACGCCGCCTGGTTGCACCGCTTCATCCGCCACCGCGCGCGCCGGACACAGCTGGCGCCGACGTCGGGAGCCATGGGCTACGGCTATCCGGCCGCGGTCGCCGCCAAGGCGATCCACCCGGAACGGGAGGTGGTCTGCATCGCCGGGGATGGCGAATATCTGATGACCGGGCAGGAGCTGGCGACGGCCGTGCAGTACGGCGTCGCGACCCTGACGGTGATCGTCGACAACGGCACCTATGGCACCATCCGCATGCACCAGGAGCGGGACTATCCCAGCCGTGTGGTGGCGACGGACCTGAAGAACCCGGACTTCGTGAAGTACGCCGAGGCCTTCGGGGCGTTCGGCGTGCGTTGCGAGCGGACCGAGGACTTCCCCGAAGCGCTGGAGGCGGCGCGGGCGGCGACGCGGGCCGGACAGCCGGCGATCGTCCATCTGATCACCTCGGCCGAGGACATCGCGCCGGGGCGGACCCTGACCCAGCTGCGCGGCGGCTAGAAGCGCGGCGACGCCAAGCGTGGGGACGCCTTGCGCTGCGCGGGCTGGCGGGGAAAGGTGCGGCCCTGTTTCGTAAGGGGCCTCATCGCATGCGTCGTTTCCTGATCTCGTCCGCCGCCGTCCTGGCGCTCGCCGCCGTGGGTGCGCCCGCCCTGGCCCAGAGCCAAATCCAGACCCAGCCTGTTCCGGCCGCGACGGCGCCGGCCGAGAGCGAGGACGCGCGACTGAACGCCTTCTTCGAGGAGGCCTTCCAGCAGGCGACCGCACTGAGCCCGCAGGAGATGACCTCGCTGGGCCTGAAGACCGACTACGACAAGCTGGACGACTACACCGACGCGGGCGCCGAGCGGGCGCAGGCGCTGGGGGAGCAGCAGCTGGCGCGGATGAAGGCGGAGTTCGATTTCGACGCCCTGAGCCCGCAGAGCCAGGTCAGCTGGCGGCTGTTCGAGCATGCGGTGGTCGAGGGGCGGCTGCAGCAGCAGTGGCGCGAGTGGGGCTATCAGTTCGCCGCCAACCGCAACCCGACCACCGGTCTGCCGGTCTTCCTGATCAACGAGCACACGGTCGACAGCGTGCCCGACGCCGAGGCCTATGTCGCGCGCATCCGCGACAGCGAGAGGGTGATGGGCGAGATCACCGCCGAGCTGCGCGAACGCGCCGCCGCGGGCGTGATCTCCCCGAACTTCGTCTTTGGGCCCTCCATCTCCAATACCCGCCGGGTCATCTCCGGCGCCCCTTTCGATGACGGCGAGGACAATCCGGTCTGGGCCGACTTCAAGGAGAAGATCGGCGAACTGGACACGGATCAGGCGACCAGGGACCGGCTGCTGGCCGAGGGCTCGGCGGCTTTGACCGGGGAATGGAAGCGCGGCTATGAGACCGTGCTGGCGGCCCTGGCCGAGGTGCAGCAGCAGGCGGCGGCCATGCCGGACCGCGACGGCGGCGTGTGGCGGCTGCCGGACGGCGAGGCCTACTACAACGCCCGCCTGAGGCTCTCGACCACTACCGACCTGACCGCCGACCAGATCCACCAGATCGGGCTGGACGAGGTGGAGCGCCTCCACGGCCTGATGCAGGGCATCATAGACCAGGTGGGCTTCACCGGCACGCTGCAGGAGTTCTTCACCCTGCTGAAGACCGACCCGCGCTTTCAGTACCCGAACACGCCGGAGGGCAAGGCACAGTATCTGGCCGACGCCCGGACCTACATCGCCCAGGTGATGGCCGCCGCGCCGCAATGGTTCAGCGACCTGCCGGAAGCCGCCCTCGAGGTGCGGGCCGTCGAGGCCTGGCGCGAGTCGACCGCCAGCATCGCCTTCTACAACGCCCCCGCGCCGGACGGTTCACGCCCCGGCATCTACTATGTGAACCTGTCGGACATGACCCAGGTGCTGAAGCCGCAGATCGAGGGCATCAGCTATCACGAGGGTGCGCCGGGGCATCATTTCCAGATCGCCTATGCGCAGGAGATGCAGGGTCTGCCGTCCTTCCGTCGCTTCGGCGGCTACGGCGCCTATGCCGAGGGCTGGGGTCTGTATGCCGAGCAACTGGGCAAGGAGATGGGCTTCTACCAGGACCCCTATTCCGACTTCGGTCGCCTCTCGACCGAACTGTGGCGCGCGGTGCGTCTGGTGACGGACACCGGCCTGCACGCCAAGCGCTGGAGCCGCGAGCAGGCGATGGATTATTTCCGCCAGAACTCCCTGCTGTCGGAGCGCGACATCCAGAAGGAGGTCGAACGCTACATCACCAATCCGGGGCAGGCGACCAGCTACAAGATCGGCGAACTGAAAATCATGGAGCTTCGCGCGCGAGCCCGGGCGGCGCTGGGCGACCGCTTCGATATCCGCGAATTCCATGCGGTGGTGCTGGGTTCGGGTTCGGTGCCGCTGGACGTGCTGGAGGATCAGGTCGACGCCTGGATCGCCGCGGGCGGCGGGGCGCCGACGGCCTGAGGGGCGTCGCCGGTTTCCGCTCATCCCGGTGAAGGCCGGGACGGGCGGAAGGGGAGCCTTGAGGAGGGGGAAGCGTTCAATGGCGATGACACATCGTTCCGGATTCATGATCGCCGGTCTCCTGACCCTCGCCTCGCTGGGTGGCTGCGCCCCGGCGGCGGTGACCGAGCCTGTTCCCGGACCGCTCGCAGAGAACGGCAACGACTGCGCCGTGATCGCGGCGGTGGCGCGTGAGCACTATCGCTTCAACGCCACCGACAATGTTCCGCCGCCGCTGTGGCTGGACGGTGAGGGTTCCGGATGGGCGCCGCGTTGCGACTGGAGCCGCTACGGCGTCGCCTTCCCGCGGCTGCATGATCCGGACCGGACGCCCGCCGCTGGCGAAAGGGTCCAGTGGGTGCGCTTCAGGCAGCCTCGCTATGACGGTCAGGGCGCGCTGATCGAGGCGGGCGTGCTGCACGGTCCGCTGGCGGGCATGGGTGTGGAGTGCCGCGTCCGGTCAGGCTTTGCGGGCTGGACGGTCGGCGAGTGCCGCTCGACGTGGGTGTCGTAGGCGTGGATTTGCGACGCGGTTAGGCGCTAAAGGGCGGGAATGACCGACAGGCCGCCCTTTTCCGTCTCCGTCCTGACCATGTTCCCCGAGGCTTTTCCGGGGCCGCTGGGCGCGTCCCTGATCGGCACGGCATGGCGCGAGAAGGGGCTCTGGAGCCTGGAAACGGTTGACATTCGCGCGTTTTCCACAGATACGCGCGGCTTCCTGGACGACACCCCCGCAGGGGGAGGTCCGGGAGCCGTGTTGAAGGCGGACGTGGTGGCCCGGGCAGTCGATAGTCTGGCGGGGTCGCAGCGGCCGCTTTTGTACATGAGCGCCAGGGGCAGGCCCCTGACCCAGGCGCGCGTGAAGGAATGGGCCAAGGCGGACGGGATCGTCGTGCTTTGCGGCCGTTTCGAGGGGGTGGACCAGCGGGTGCTCGATGCCCGGGGGTTCGAGGAGGTCTCCGTCGGAGACGCGGTTCTCGCCGGTGGCGAGGCGGCGGCGATGGTGGCGATCGAGGCGTGCGTAAGACTGATCCCCGGAGTACTCGGTGCGGCGGAAAGCCTGTCGTCCGAGAGTTTCGAGGACGGGCTTCTGGAGCATCCGCAGTACACGCGACCGCGGACGTTCGAGGGGTTCGACATTCCCGAGGTGCTGCTGTCGGGCGATCACAAGAAGATCGCCAAATGGCGCGAGGCGCAGCGGGAAGAAACCACGCGGGAGCGGCGTCCGGACCTCTGGGCGGCCCATCTCGCCAATTCACAGCTAAAGGGCGCAAAAGCCCGAGGAGAATAGAGACATGGCTAACATCCTTCAGACGCTTGAAGCCGAAGAGAAGGCCCGCCTGGTCGCCACCCGCGCGATCCCGGACTTCCAGCCCGGCGACACCCTGCGCGTCATGGTCAAGATCAAGGAAGGCGAGCGCGAGCGCGTTCAGGCCTTCGAAGGCGTGTGCATCGCCCGTGACGGCGGCAGCGTCAACGAGACCTTCACCGTCCGCAAGATCTCGTTCGGCGAAGGCGTCGAGCGCAAGTTCCCCATCCTGTCGCCGAACATCGAATCGATCGAAGTGAAGCGCCGCGGCGTCGTGCGTCGCGCCAAGCTGTACTACCTGCGCGACCGTCGCGGTAAGTCGGCCCGTATCGCCGAGCGTCAGACCGTCCGCACGCCCAAGGGCGCTGAAGTGCCGGTCACCGGCGCTGCCGAGACCTCGGGCGAAGAGGCCTGATCCTTTCCGGATCACGAGATTGAAAGGCCCCGGGGATCGCCCCGGGGCCTTTTTCATGCCCGCCCGCCTTCGAGGGCGGCTCAGTAAGGGAAGAGGGGCGATTCCGCGTCGCGGCGGCTGTCGAGGCTTTCGCGCAGGCTGTGGATGTCGTCCGCCTCGCCGCCGACCGTCGCACGGGCGCGACGGACCGCGGCCCTCGCCACGTCGGAAAGATCCGGATCGTCGAGGGCGGCGTCCAGACGGCGCAGCAGGGCGGTTTCGCTGTCGTCGGCGGCGTCCAGATCGCGGCTTTCGTCCCGGAGCAGGGCGTGGCCGATGTCCGAAACGGCCCGGCGGGCCTTGGACAGGATCGAACCGCCGTCGTCGGCGGGCGAACCGCCGAGGGAAAGCACGACGGTCTTCAGATCGCGCGCCAGCCGGGCCCGTTCCTCGGCGAGGGTTGCGAACAGCCGGCTGCGGGGATCGCTCTCGCTGTCCCGTGCGGCAAGCTCCAGGCTCGCCGCGCTGTCGTGCAGGGCGGCCTGCAGGTCATTGAGCACACGGATGTCGTGGGCGTCCGTGGGTCTTCGTGTCAGGCCATGGTCTTCGGCCATGGAAAATCTCCGTCTCGATCTCCCCAACCGCCACCTGAACGGTCACGCTGACCCAAGGTTGCGGCCATCAGGTGTCGACCCGAGGGCGGACGGATCAAAGGTTCGTGCGATTCAGAGACGGGTGCGGATGGACCAGAGCTCGGGGAAGCAGCGCTTTTCGAGCGTCGTCATCAGATAGGCCGCGCCTTCGGTGCCGCCCGTGCCGGCCCGGCGGCCGATGATCCGCTCGATGGTGACGACGTGCTTGTGCCGCCAGGTCAGGAGGGCGTCGTCGAGGTCCACGAGCTTCTCACCCAGCTGGTAGAAGGCCCACCAGCGCTCGGTGTCGCGGTAGACCTCCAGCCAGGCGGCCTGGACGCCTTCCGACGGCTGGTAGGGGACGCTGACGTCGCGCGACAGCACCTCGGCGGGGACGGGGAGGCCCGCCCGCGCCATCTGGGCGAGGGCCTCGTCATAGACGCTGGGCTCCTCGATGGCGGATTTCAGGGCGGCGTAGGCCTCGGGGCGGTCCTCCTGGAACCTGAGGAAGCGGGCGTCCTTGAGGCCGAGCAGGCATTCGAGGCGGCGGAACTGGTCGCTCTGGAAGCCGGAGCTGGTGCCCAGAACCGCGCGGAAGCGCAGATAGTCGGCCGGGGTCATGGTCGACAGGACGTCCCAGCTCTGGGTCATCACGGCCTGGATGCGGCTGACGCGGGCGAGGGACTTGTAGGAAGCCGCCAGATCGCCGCTGCGGATCAGGTCGCGGGCCAGGACCACCTCATGCAGGATCTGCTTGAGCCACAGCTCCTTGGTCTGGTGGATGATGACGAAGAGCATCTCGTCGTGCTGGTCGCTGATCGGATGCTGGGCCGACAGGAGCCGGTCGAGATCCAGATAGCGGGCGTAGGTCATGTTCGCGGCGTCGGTCATGGGGCCTCCATCCTCCGTTGCGGGCCCAGAAGCAACCTCGGGCGCAACCTCGGGCGGATGACGAAAGAGGGCTTCGGGCGCGAGGACCGCATGACGGCGGCGGCGCAGCCTTCTATGCTGGCCGCATGACCGACGTCGCCCCCTCGAGCCCCCCCTTGCGTCTCTGGCTGATCGACGCCTCCGCCTATATTTTCAGGGCCTATCACGCCCTGCCGCCGCTGACGCGCAAGTCGGACGGCCTGCCGGTGGGCGCGGTTCAGGGCTACTGCAACATGCTGTGGAAGCTGTTGCGGGACATGAAGGGCTCGGACGGCCCGACCCACCTGGCGGCGATCTTCGACCATTCGGAGAAGACGTTCCGGAACGATCTCTACGACGGCTACAAGGCGCATCGCCCGCCGCCGCCCGAGGATCTGGTGCCCCAGTTCGCCCTGGTGCGGCAGGCGACGGCGGCGTTCGGCGTGCATTGCGTCGAACTGGCCGGGTATGAGGCCGACGACCTGATCGCCACCTACGCCTGCAAGGCGCGCGAGGCGGGCGGGGAGGCCGTGATCGTCAGCTCCGACAAGGACCTGATGCAACTGATCGGCGACGGCGTCGTCATGTACGACCCGATGAAGGACCGGGTGCTGGCCGAGGAGGCGGTGTTCGAGAAGTTCGGGGTGACGCCGGACAAGGTCATCGAGGTGCAGGCCCTGATCGGCGACAGCGTCGACAATGTGCCGGGCGCCCCGGGCATCGGGCCCAAGGCCGCCGCCCAGCTGATCGAGGAGTACGGTGATCTCGAAACCCTGCTGGCGCGGGCCGGGGAGATCAAACAGCCGAAGCGCCGCGAGACCCTGATCCAGTTCGCCGACCAGATCCGCCTCAGCCGCCAGCTGGTGACCCTGAGCTGCGACGCCCCGGCGCCCCAGCCCATCTCGGACTTCGTGGTGCGCGACCCCGATCCGGCGACGCTCGGCGCGTTTCTGGAGGAGATGGAGTTCCGCTCCCTGGCGCGCAGGGTGGGCGGCGGCGGGTCGATGGAGGCCGCCGATCCGGCCGCGCCGTCGATCCTGACGCGTCCGCGCGCGGCGCCCCTGACGGCGCCCGTGGCCGGGCATCGCCATGCCGCGAAACCCGTGGCCGAGGATGTGGCGGCCCAGCCGTTCGATCACGCCGCCTATCGCTGCATCCAGACCATGGACGAGCTGGACGCCTTCATCGCCCGCGCGAGGGCGCAAGGGGTGGTCGGGTTCGACACGGAGACCGACGCCCTGTCGTCCAGCCATGCGGGCCTGTGCGGCGTGTCGCTGGCGCTCGGTGCCAATGACGCGTGCTACATTCCGCTGACGCACGAGCATCCGCCGGTCGAGGGATCGGGCGGGCTGGATTTCGGCGAGCCGACCGAGGCGCGCGAACCCATCGTCCAGATCGACCAGACGGAGGCTCTGGCGAAGCTGAAGGTCCTGCTGGAGGATCCGTCGGTCCTGAAGGTGGTGCAGAACGGCAAGTACGACATCGCCGTCATGGCGCGCCGGGACATCCGGGTCGCGCCGATCGATGACGTAATGCTGATTTCCTATGTGCTGGAGGGCGGTCTGCACGGCCACGGCATGGACGAGCTGTCGCGCCTGCACCTCGGCCACGATCCCATTCCGTTCAAGCAGGTTGCGGGCGTCGGCAAGAAGCAGCTGAGCTTCAAGCATGTGGCGCTGGAGCCGGCGACGACCTACGCCGCCGAGGACGCCGATGTGACCTTGAGGCTGTGGCGCATCCTGAAGCCGCGCCTGGCCGCCGACAGGCTGGTCACCGTCTATGAGACGCTGGAGCGCGGCATGCCGCCGGTGCTGGCGGACATGGAGCTGGCGGGCATTCGCGTCGATCCCGAACGGCTGACGCGGCTGTCGTCCGAGTTCGGATTGAGGATGGCCGAGCTGGAGACGGAGGCCGAGAAGCTGGCCGGCCGGCCGTTCGGCATCAGCAGCCCCAAGCAGATCGGGGAGCTTCTGTTCGGGGAAATGAACCTGCCTGGCGGCAAGAAGACCGCCACCGGACAATGGGCGACGGACGCCAGTGTGCTGGAGGATCTGGCCCAGAACCACGACCTGCCGCGCGTCATTCTGGACTGGCGCCAGCTGTCGAAGCTGAAGGGCACCTATACGGATGCGCTGGCGGCGGCGGCGGACCCGAAAACCAACCGGGTGCATACCTCCTATCAGCTGGCGGCGGCCTCGACAGGGCGTCTGGCCTCGTCGGACCCCAACCTGCAGAACATCCCCGTCCGCAACGAGATCGGGCGGCAGATCCGTCAGGCCTTCATCGCCTCGCCGGGACATGTGTTGATCTCGGCCGACTATTCACAGATCGAGTTGCGGTTGCTGGCGCACATCGGCGACATCGCCGAGCTGAAGCGGGCCTTCAAGGCCGGTCTGGACATCCACGCGGCGACGGCCTCGGAGATGTTCGGGGTGCCGGTCGAGGGCATGCCCGCCGAGACGCGGCGCCGGGCCAAGGCGATCAACTTCGGCATCGTCTACGGCATCTCGGCCTTCGGCCTGGCGGCCCAGCTGGGCATCGACCAGGGCGAGGCGGCGGCCTACATCAAGACCTACTTCGAGCGCTTCCCCGGCATCCGCGACTACATGGATCGCATCAAGGCGGAGGTGAAGCAGGCGGGATATGTCTCGACCCTGTTCGGACGGCGCATCCACATTCCGGCCATCCACTCCAAGTCAGGGGCGGAGCGGCAGTTCGGCGAACGCGCCGCCATCAACGCGCCGATCCAGGGCGCCGCGGCGGACATCATCCGGAGGGCGATGATCCGGATGCCGGGGGCGCTGGCGGCCGCCGGGCTGTCAGACGTGAAGATGCTGCTGCAGGTGCACGACGAACTGGTGTTCGAATGCCCGGAGGGGCTGGCGGACCGGGCGATTGTGGAGATCAGAAGGGTGATGGAGGGGGCGGCGCTGCCGGCGGTGGCGCTGAGCGTGCCGCTGGTGGTGGATGCAAGGGCGGCGGGGAACTGGGATGAGGCGCATTGATAAACGATACGTCCAATTTTGACGCACGCCTCAGTTAGTTGTGGAGGCCCCGATCAGCGGGCAAAATCACGCGCGCGCGAATCAAGAGGCTACTGAAATGGAGATGGCGCTGTCTAACTCCGATAATTCGCCCGTCGTTAAGGTCGTGGACTTGTTCTGCGGCGCGGGAGGCCTCGCCTTTGGCCTTAAATCAGCCGGACTTACGGTCGCGGCAGGCG
>Ga0172372_10013430_pt1 | contig 10131 bp, 12 predicted proteins | sample LakKiv5m_2_FD_114544 | JGI IMG/M metagenome (GOLD analysis project Ga0172372, IMG submission 114544) | Freshwater microbial communities from Kabuno Bay, South-Kivu, Congo - kab_092012_9.5m | ecosystem: Environmental > Aquatic > Freshwater > Lake | place: Democratic Republic of the Congo... | reverse complement strand
TTTGCGGTAACATTGGCCTTCTTGGCCCCCGAGAGGGGGTGTCGGCGGGGTGTAGCTCAGCTTGGCTAGAGCGCTTGCTTCGGGAGCAAGAGGCCGCAGGTTCGAATCCTGTCACCCCGACTCAATGACACGCGAGGTCCGAAAGGGCCTCGCGTTGTCGTTACTGGCGGATTCGTTGGGGTTTGCGGAGGTCGGGCAGCATCGGAGAGCGTTGGTCGTCGGTGACTCGCGATGACCGGATGAGACGAGCGCGGACGGCAAAACGTCAAACCGACGTCAAACCGACGTCATACTCTCGGCCCGTTCCGGCCAGCGCCGGGAGCGAGCCGACCGCGGCGGCGGTGTCGAGGAGCGCCGGGTCGGTGTAGATGTTGGCAGTGAGCGCCGGGTCGGAATGCCGCATCACGGCCTGCGCGGTCCGCAGCGGGACGCCCGCTCTGGCGAGGTGAGTGCAGAGCGAGGTACGGAAGGCGTGGAGATCGACCGTGCGCCCGAGGTCGTCCCGCTTGGCGATCCCGGCGAACGCGAGGTCGCGCCCGAGGACGCGCAGGAAGCCCGCAGGAGCGACGAAAGCCCGCTCCTCCGGGTCGAGCCTTGCCCGGATCGTCCCGCGCTCCCGGGCGGCTTCCCGGGCGCTGCGGAGGCGCTCGTCGAGCGCGGCCCGGATGGCGGCGACGAGATCGGGCCGGAGCGCCAGGTCGGCCCCGCGGCGACTCTTCTCGGCGGCGGCGGGGAGCCGGATGAAGGGCGTCGGCCCGTCGAGGAAGAGGTCGCGGATCTTGAGCGCCCGCAGTTCCCCGAGGCGTAGCCCGGTGAAGAAGAGAACCCGGTAGGTGAGCGCCCGCTCGCGTCCCAGTCGGGTGAGGCGCTCGATCCGGGCGGGCGCAAGCCGGATGGCGGGCAGGCCCTTCCGCGGCCCACGGCGGACGATTCTGGCCTCGGCGAGCGGGCGGTCCTTCGCGGCGTTGAACACGGCGATGAGTTCCGCCTCGGTGAAGGCGCGGCGGACCCGGCGACGGTCTGCGCGTTCGTTGGCGAGCGGGATGCCGTCGAGCGGACTGACACGGAGTCGGTCCACTCGGATCGCCCAGTTCAGGAAGGAGCGGACGGCGATGAGGTGCGCGTTCCGCGACCGGGCGCTCGTCCCAAGGCGCTCGCGCTCGGCGAGCCACTTCTCCATGCCCGAGCGGTCGATCTCGGCGAGGCAGCGCCACGACCTGGCCTCGGCGATCCGCTCGACGTAGCGGCGGACCGTCGTCCGATGGCACTCGGCGCGTCCCGCGGCGGTCATGGCGGCGATGAAGTCGTCGAGATGATCCGAGAGCCGGGTCTTGAGATGGGCCGCGACCTTCCGGTCGTTGGGCGTGATGATGCCGAGGCGCTCGCGCTCGACCTCCGCCAGTCGGTCGGCGAGCCACTTGCGGGCGTTCGACTCGTCGCGGCATCCGGTGTTCTGGCGGACCTCGGTCCCGGCGGCGTCCCGCCACCGCGCCCAGTAGGTCGCGGACGGGATGCGGATGCGGTCACCGACGACCTCGGCGCGGCGGACGGCCCCGCGGCTCATCCACTCGGCGAGCCTCTGGCCCGACTTGGTGCGGATGATGGCCCCGGTCGGCATCGGCTTTGTCGTGACATTGCGATAGACGGCGCTCATCGGGTGTCCTTTCGGAGAGTCAGTCGGAAGTGCGCGGCGATGCGGTCGGCGGCGTCGAGGTAGATGGTCCGCTCGCCGTCGCGGAAGGCCATGAGCGTCTGCCGGGTCACGCCCGTCGCCGCGGAGATGGAGCGGATGCTCTCGTCGGTCGTGCGGAGTGCCTTGCGCAGCTTGCGCGAGAGCTCGCCTTCAGGGTCGAGTCGGGACGACATGTACTTAACCGTACATACTTTTTGGGAGGGTAAACTGTAAAGATGCTCTCACGCAGAAAGATGTATCTGGCTTACATCGGGTTTGCGATCTTGCTGTTTAGCGTTGGTGTGTTCATCACGGAACTGGTCGGGATGCGGTGGCAAACGGTCTTGATCCTGTTGGCGCCTATCGCGGGACTCGGTTCACGTTTGTTGATGAGGTTCGACAAGAACCCCGACTCTTTCTAGTTCACCGTCGATGCCAATGCCGCCAAGGACGCCACCGTAGGAGTGTGGGTCGCTTGGCGGTCTTGCCCTTCGCGGACCGAAGAGCGCCAAACGACCCACACTCCAAACGCGGCGCCCTTGGCGCCCTTGGCGGTCATGCGGCGGTGTCCTTGGCGCCCGGCGCCGGGTCGAAGGCGCCCGGAAGCCCGCTCATCCATGTCCCGTCGGGAAGCTTCTTGCGGGCGATGTCGAGCTCCTTGCGAGCGCGGTCGAGCGTCCGGTCGGAGATGCCCTCGCCGCGGGCGAGGTCGGCGAGCGCCTTCGACGCCATCGGCCCGCTCGCGAGGACCCGGCCGAGGAAGTCGGTCGCCTTGGTGAGCTCGCTCCCGGAGTCCCGTGCGGCTTGCTCGCGGACGAGTTGGCGGAAGCCGCGCTCGTCGAGGTCGAGCGGTCGCTCGGCCCAAGTCAGGGTTGGCGCTCCGAAGGCATCCGCGGCATCGGAGGATCGGAGCGTGAAGGCCAGGGCCTTCGGGTCCTTCGCGACATTCACGCCCGTCGAGATGATGAGCTTCCGGTCCTTGTCCTGCGGGTCGTGGCACACCGCGAAGGTCGCCCGCGCAATGGCCGTGAACGCGGTCGAGCCCATCGCCGCGGCTTGCAGGTCGTCGCCGAAGTCCTTGCGTTGGTGACTGTTGAGGATGACGGCGATGCCGTGCGTCTCCGCGAGCTTCTTGATGGGCGAGAGCGCGTAGCGCGTACTGGCGTCGTTGTTGGTGTCGGTGTCCGCGCCGATGAAGGACATGACCGGGTCGAAGATGATGAGCCCGACCTCGCCGCTCGCGCACCATCGCTCGAGATTCGCGATGTCGCGGGCGATGTCGAGGCCGCGCTCCCCGCGACCGTCGCGGACGAAGCGGAGGATTTCAATCATCCCGCGGTCGGCACCGGCGCCGATGAGCCTCGGGACGACCATGTCCTCGGGATCGTCCTCGGCCATGCACATGATGATGCGGGCGCGGACCGCGCTCGCCGGGTCGGCATACGGAAACGGCATCCCGCGAGAGACGCGGGCGGCGAAGTCGCAGAGCATCGCGCTCTTCGCCGTCTTCGGGCGCCCGGCGAAGAGCGTGACCTTTCCTCGCGGGATGTACCCGGGAAAGAGCCATCGAATCGGCTTCACTTCGACCGCATCGGCCCGCACGAAGACGAGCTCGGCGTCGTCGGCGTCGTCGAGGAGCGTGTAGCGGTTGAGCTCGGCGAGCGTGATCTCGCCGACGGAGTAGGCGCGGCTCGCCCAGAGCGCCCGCAGCTCGCGCACGGCCTTCGTGAGCTCGCGGTCGTCGAGGTCGCCGAAGCTCATCGCGATGTCGAAAGCGACCTTGATGTCGGCACCGTGCGGCGCCCTTCGGGTCGCGGCCTCGACGATGGCCTCGGCCTGGGCTCCGTCGCCGAGCTCGACGATGGCCTCGGCGAGCGACCGCAGCTCGGGCGACTGGAAGAAGCGGGCCTCGACGAGCCCGTCGCCGGGCCGTCGGATGAGGTGCATGAGCGCCTTCGACTGGGTGATCTCGGAGTCGGGCGGCAGGGTGACGGCGTCCCTGCGCGACCGCGCAGGGCGTGGGGAGCGTGGCATGGTTCGACCTTTCAGCGGTGAGTGCGGGAGCGGATGCCGATGGGCGGCGTGGGCATGGCGAGCGCGGCGATGTCTGCGAACCGCCCGACGCCGGGCAGCGACTCGTCGCCGAGGTCGCCGCGGCGTTTCGCGAGGTCGGCTCGCTTGCGGATGCCGCGCAGCGCCCGGCGGGCGTCGAGGTCCGGGACGGTGTCCGCGGCGTACTGGATGGCGGCGAGGTCGCCGGGCGAGAGCTCGACGCGGCTCACGGCTTGTCCTCGGTCGGGCATCCGGCGGCGACCCACGCTTCGATGTCCGCGGAGCGCCATCGAAGGCAGCGACCCAGTCGGATCGGCTTCGGTCCCTTCCCGGCGTCGGCGAGGCGACGGAGGGTGCGGACGGAGATGCCGAGGTCGTCGGCGGTTTCCTTGGCGGTGAAGAGGCGAGAGCGGTCGGGCGAGCGGTCGGACATGGCGGGCTCCTTGGGTGTCGCCAGTCGTGCCGCAACGCGCGGCAGGACATGGCGCCCCAAGGGTCGCCGATTCACGCCCGGGGTACTTCCCTCATCAATGGGAGTTATTCCGGGAAGATAGGGACGCCGCAGTTTTGAGGCCGAGCTCGGTGAGAGTCGTTCCCGACTTGGGCTTTGAGTGGATGAGCTTGCGGTCCTTCAGGATGCCGACGGCGGCCTCGCGCTTCGACTTGCCTTCGATGGCATTGCCGAGTTCGGCGACCTTCGCCCATATCTTGTCCTGCCCGGCACGGGTGCCGTCGTGGAGCTTGAGGGCGAGCATCGCCTTCAGGAAGGCGCGGGTGTCGGGCGTGAGGCCGTCGGTGTTGGGAGCGTCTTCGTCGAGATGGTCGATCCACGCATCAAGGACTGGCACGACGAACATAAGCGTCGTCATGGAGCGCTTGAGATTGTGGGGGACGGTTGCGCCACCGGGCCACGAGATAGACCATTCAATGCGAGCGTCGCCGGGGCCGCGCGAAAGGGCGCGGCGAAGTCCAAGACTTTGGCAGAGAAAGCCTAGCTCTTCGTCGTCATCGATTGCTGTCAGGAGTGTCAGCGCAAAGCGATCCGCTTTACCTCCTCTTCCGACCATCGAGTCGCCCACGATCATCTTGCCTTTCTCCCTACGCAAGCCGGAGTAAAGCCACTTGAAGAACCCGGATTCGGGCTCGGGGTTGCCGATCGAACTTCGGTGATGCATGTAACGAGCGCGTAGTTGCGCCCGCAGCGCTGTCGTCGTCTTGACCATATTCGACCTTTCGAGGGTCGCCGGGCCGACCCCAGCGAGGTCGAGGCGTCAGAGTCGGCCCGGCGAATCGCGCCCGTCGGCGCTTTCCCCGAGCAGTATCGCTCACCACACGGACGATCGCTAGCCGATCCGCGGGACGCTTCAGAAGATCCATGTCGTGTTGCTCCGTCGTATACGAGCAAGGGAAATCATGCCTGGGCGGGAGTGCATGTCTCTGCTCGCGCTCTTGCGCCGACTAAAATCAGGCCGTGACCAAGCCGTCAGCAAACGGGCATCCCGTGCGACGCGAGGGCCGATCGGCGAATGGCCGGTTCGTCCCGGGCAATCCCGGCGGACCAGGAAATCCGTATGCGAAGCGCGTCTCGATGCTTCGCGAAGCGCTGCTCGCTGCGGTCTCGGTCGAGGACATCCGCTGCGTGGCCCAAGCGCTGGTTGCCAGGGCAAAGGACGGCGACATCGGTGCGATCCGAGAGTTGCTCGACAGGACGGTAGGTAAACCGCAGCCGCTGATGGATACCGAAGCCAGCGAGCCGATCATGAGCCTCACCGATGCCCAAATCGCCGCAGTCGCGCAGAGCATCGCAAGGCCCCCAGCGAGAGCAATGCACCTTACGAGCCGACTGCCGGGTAGTTCGCCGGATGGGTGACCGGATCGAGTGGTCGCGCCTCGGTCAGACTGGGGAGGTCCCGCGGGGAAGCAACGCTCATGCAATAGTCGCGCCAGTTCTCGGTGCCGTCCGTGCTGTGAACGGCCGCGAAGCGTCGCTCAGATAGACTTGTCAGGCGGGTTCCCCCGCGCGGACCGATGCTGTGAACGGCCGCGAACCGGGCCCGAGTCTCTCACGACACGATCGCCGGGGATGCACGGCGGTAGCCGCCATGCCGACAGGGCCCGGGCCTACCGCCGCCACTACCCGCGAAACCAAACCCGATCGCCGCCATGACCGCCGAGCCCCATCGTGGCGCGTGGGCACCGCGCAACTGGGCCCGCCAAAACGCACACACGCCTCGCACGCGGAAGGCCACGCGCTCTTTGGAGGTACCCACAGCGCGGTGCCCACGCGCCACGATGGGCCTCGGGCGTAACGGCGGGGTGACCGCAGAGCCTTGCCGAGCGCCATAACGCCGCCAACGACGCCCAACCGGTCGCGATCGCCCTGCGCGTTGTTGGCCCTTCGCGGCACAGGCGGTACATTCGGGACACCGGGTGCGCGCCCGGGTCAGAGCTCGCGAGCAGGAGATCCAGGCATGAACAGCGTGATCGTGTCGGCGGTGGCGGTGATGGCCATCGGTGCAGGGACGAGCGGGCAAGGCATCGTCCGGGCGTGGGGATTCAACGACTACGGCCAGTGCAACGTCCCGGCCGACCTCGGCCCTTGCACGGCCGTCGCGGGTGGCCTCGTCCACACCGTCGCTCTTCGCACCGACGGCATCGTCCGGGCGTGGGGATGGAACGACTACGGCCAGTGCACGATCCCGTCGGACCTCGGCCCGTGCATCGCCGTCGCGGCGGGCGGATACCACACCGTCGCTCTTCGCACCGACGGCGCCGTCCGTGCATGGGGACGCAACGTCCCTTTCGGCGAGTGCGACGTCCCGTCGGACCTCGGCACCTGCATCGCCGTCGCCGCGGGCAACGATCACACCGTCGCCCTCCGCACCGACGGCGCCGTTCGCGCGTGGGGGTACAACGCCTGGGGCCAGTGCGACATCCCGCCTAACCTCGGCCCGTGCACCGCCGTCTCCACGTGCGGCCTCCACACCGTCGCCCTCCGCACCGACGGCGCCGTCCGGGCGTGGGGATTCAACGACTACGGCCAGTGCAACGTCCCGGCCGACCTCGGCCCTTGCACCGCCGTCGCGGGTGGCGGCAACCACACCGTCGCTCTTCGCACCGACGGCACCGTCCGGGCGTGGGGATGGAACGGCTACGGCCAGGGCACGATCCCGGCCGACCTCGGCCCGTGCATCGCCGTCGCGGCGGGCGGATACCACACCGTCGCGCTCACGAGAATTCTTCTTACTGACTCTGATGGCGACGGCCGACCCGACGCCACCGACAACTGCCCGACCGTCTTTAATCCGTCACAAGCCGACTGCGACGGAAGCGGCGTGGGCGATGCGTGCCAGACGGGCTTCACGGACTTCAACGCAAACGGCATCCCCGATTACTGCGAGTGCATCGCAGACCTGTTCGTCGACGGCCAAGTGAATGGAGGAGATCTCGGCGCGCTTCTCTCGCAATGGGGAGCGGCCACCACGACCACAGCGAGCGACCTCAACCGCGACGGCATCGTGAATGGCTTCGACCTCTCGTACTTGCTCTCCACCTGGGGCCCGTGCCCGAACTGACCCAACCCTGACCCGAAAGGAACCTGACACATGAAGAACATCTCGACCGGCTTCGGCCTCTGCGTGGCGGCTGTGGCTGCTTTCGCTTCGCCGTGCTCGGCGCAGTGCGTCGCAGACCTCAACGGGGATCGACTGGTTGATGGCGCCGACCTTGGCATCCTGCTGAACGCCTGGGGGCCGTGTCCGAACGGCGATCCCGGATGTCCGGGCGACCTGGATGCGGATGGCTCGGTGAGCGGCAGCGTGGATGGCGCGGATCTCGGAATCCTGCTCGCGGCTTGGGGCGCTTGCCCGGGGACGGTCGTTCCTTCGTGGGCGACACTGGTCGAGGCGCAGCCGGACCCGGCGGTGGTGACGGACCCGACCCTCCGCGCCGCGATCTCCGCAACGGGCCTCCCGTGGCGCGTGCGTGATCGAGGGACGGGGATCGAGATGCTCTTGGTGCCGCCGGGGACGTTCCAGATGGGCTGCATCATGGGGTCGAACCAGTGGGGGTGCTACTCATCGGAGCTGCCCGTCCACCAGGTGACGCTGACGAACGCGTTCTACCTGGGCCGCTACGAGGTGACGCAGGCGCAGTGGCAGGCGACCATGGGGTCGAACCCGTCGTGGTTCAAGAATTCCAGCGCAGAGGGCCCGGTGGACAATGTGAGCTGGAACACCATCCAAGGCTACCTCAGTGCCACCGGCCTCCGGCTGCCGACCGAGGCGGAGTGGGAGTACGCGTGCCGTGCAGGTACGCAGACGCCTTTCTACAACGGGTCGACGGATGACAACACGGTCGGGAATCTCGCCTGGATCTACGACAACACGTGCCAGGGCGGCCTGCCTCCCTGGCAGGGCGGCACGCTGTGCGGCTCTCGGGACGTTGGTCTCAAGGCGGCGAACGCCTTCGGCTTCCACGACATGCTCGGAAACGTGTACGAGTGGGTGAACGATTGGTACGGCAGTTACTCGGCCAACGCGCAAACGAACCCGACGGGTCCTGCAAGTGGGGAGCAACGCGTGATCCGCGGCGGCGGCTGGACCGACGGCTCGTCCTCCGCGCGCTCGTCCACACGCGCGGCCATCGGGCCTGAGGGCGCGGGCAGCGAGTTCGGGTTCCGCGTCGCGAGGACTCCCTGATTTCCTTTTCCCTTCTTCGCTCTTCCCTCTTCCCTGCCACCACGGGCGCACGCCCTTGACCTCGGAGCAGCGGCTACGAAGATCATCGCGACCGGCATGATGGTGAGAGCACGCGGTACACACGTACACACTTTCGGCGGTTTGAATGGGACAAACGGCACGCCACGAGGTACCCACACCCTCGATAGGAGCGCAGCAAGGCGGTTCGGTGCGGGTGCTCGGCACGGGAAACGCGATTCCCAAGCTGAGTGTCGAGGGTTCGAATCCCTTCACCCGCTTTCGCCGGTCACGGGTTCCGGGCAACCGTGGCCGCGGGCGCAATAACGCACCCAACCCTGGCCAACCCGGCTGCGATCGCGCTGCCCGTTGTTGGCCGTTCGTGGCGCTGGCGCTAGATTCGGGACAACGGGCGTGCGCCCGGGATACAGCTCACGAGCAGGAGATCCGTTGATGAAGAGCGTGATCGTCTCCGCGGCGGTGATGGCAACCGGACGGGGGCTCGAACTGTCCCATCAGCAAGGACCCGACGCATGAACCGCACCCTCCTCGCCGCGCTCGCCGCCGTCGCACTTGCCGCTCCGTCTTCGGCGCAGTGCGTCGGTGACCTCGATGGCAACGGGAGGGTGAACGGGGCCGACATCGGGTTGCTGCTCGGGGGATGGGGGGCGGCGGGCAGCACGACCGGCGCGGACATCGACGGCAACGGCACCGTCAACGGCGCAGACCTGGGCCTGCTGCTCGGCGCGTGGGGGCAATGCCCCGGCGTGCCCGCCTGGGCGGCGCTGCTCGAGTTCGCCCCGAATCCCGCCGTGGTGACGAACGCGAGTCTCCGCGCCGCAATCACTGCGACCGGCCTCGCGTGGCGCGTGCGCGATGCGGCGACGCAGGTGGAGATGCTGCTGGTGCCGCCGGGGACGTTCCAGATGGGCTGCAGCACTGGGTCGCTCCAGTACGCGTGCGACCCGCCGGAGCTGCCCGTCCACCAAGTGACGCTGACCAACGCGTTCTACATGGGCCGTTACGAGGTCACGCAGGCGCAGTGGCAGGCGAAGATGGGGTCCAACCCCTCAAGCTTCACGAGTGCTAGCCCACAGGTCCCGACGGCGCAGGTACCCAATCGCCCGGTCGAGCTGGTGAGCTGGAACTCCGTCCAGGGCTACCTGAACGCGACCGGCATGCGGCTTCCGACGGAGGCGGAATGGGAGTACGCGTGCCGGGCAGGGACCAACACGCCCTTCTACAACGGCTCGACCGATGACGGCACGCTGGGTGCGCTGGCGTGGCACGCCCAGACATCCGCAAACCAGACGCGCCCCGTCGGTGGCAAGGCCGCGAACGCCTTCGGCCTCCATGACATGCTCGGCAACGTGTGGGAGTGGGTGAGCGACTGGTACGGCAGCTACTCGCCCGCAGCGCAGACCGACCCGACCGGCCCGGCGAGTGCGTCGAGCCGCGTGCTCCGCGGCGGCTCCTTTAACAACATCGCGCTCTTCGTGCGTTCGTCCTACCGCGGCAACAGCACGCCCGGGATCACGGACAGCAGCTGGGGGTTCCGCGTCGCACGGAACCCCTGACCATCCGGCACTCGCGCCAGCCCCCGTGAGCCACGCCGCTGCGTCCTGCGCCGCTCGTCTCGGTACAACCCGGCAATGACCGCCCCCCAGGCGATCCTCGTCCCGCTGGCCCTCGCCGCGGCGTTCGCCTCGG
>Ga0172372_10013427_pt1 | contig 10134 bp, 5 predicted proteins | sample LakKiv5m_2_FD_114544 | JGI IMG/M metagenome (GOLD analysis project Ga0172372, IMG submission 114544) | Freshwater microbial communities from Kabuno Bay, South-Kivu, Congo - kab_092012_9.5m | ecosystem: Environmental > Aquatic > Freshwater > Lake | place: Democratic Republic of the Congo... | reverse complement strand
CGATCTGGAACGGGCGCTGGCTTTGATCGAAGCCTTGCAGACCGAAGGCCAGCTCGAACCTGCCCGCGCGGAAACGCTCGTTCTTCAGAAGGCTCAAACGCTGCATCTGCTGGGAAGAGCCACCGAGGCCGAACAGGCTTTGAGCGATTCGTCGTCCGGAGAAGGCGGCGAGCATGAAACGATCGTCCTGCGCGCCCGAACGATGATGTCCGAAGCCGGAGAGCTGGCCACTCAAGGGGCGCTCGACCGGGCGAAGGCCCGCTATCAGGAAGCGCGCGAAGTGCTCAAGCCGCTGTTGCTCCAGGGAGTTCCTGCAGGAGCGGCGGCCCGCGGTCTGTATCTGAGCGGCATCTGTTACGACGCCATCGACGATGCGGACTCTGCGATTGCGGCCTGGCAGAAAGTGGTTCGCATGTTTCCGGAGTCGGACGAGGCTTTCGCGGCCCTTCTCCGGCATGCCGGATTATTGCGTCGGAAAGGCCGCGACGAAGAGGCGCTGACCGAATGGCGCCGCGCGCTGCGCCAGGTGCTGCGGCCGGAAGAATTCCGCAACCGCTGGATGACCATCGAACTGGTGCGTCAGACGGTGCTCGCGGAATGGAAAGCCTGGCTCGAATCGAACAACTTTGAAGAAGCCATCGAACTGGCCCGTGCCGCGCCGCCTCTGCTCTCAAACATCCGGTCGCTGGAACTGATCGCCGAGGTCAGTCAGCGCTGGGCGGAGAATCTGCAGAACGAATGGGAGCAGGCGACCTTCGACCGGAAAAATGGATTGCTCGGTCCGCTGCGACAGCGCTGGACGGCCAGCGGAAAAGTCTGGCGCGACCTGGCGACGCTCATTCGTTCGGAAGCCCGCTATCCCGAAGTCATCTGGACCAGCGCCCTTCACTTCACTCAGGGCTATGAATTTGAAACGGCACTCGCGCTGACCGACGAATTCATCCGCAACAAACCCACCGAAGGCATGGTCCGGGCGCGCGTTCATCGCGCGCGGGTGTTGACACATCTGGACCGCCTGACGGAAGCGCTGACGGAACTGCAATCGGTCATCCGGGAAACGCCGACGGATCCGTTCGTCTTCGAGGCGCGGTTTCTGATCGGCCAGACTCAACTGGAGCTGGACCAGCCGGACGAAGCCGCGAAAACCTGGGAATCACTACTGACGCTGTCCGACCTGGCGCCGACTGCCGATGAATGGCGCCGCGCGAAATTCGCGCTGGGCAAACTGCTCGCCGAAACCGCTGCGGACGACTACCGGAAAACGGTTCCGCGCGAAGACATCGCTCCGAACGACGACCAGTTGAAGCGCCGCGCGACGGCCTTTCAGCGCTGGCGCGAGGCGATCCGGCATCTGGACGAATACCTGCGGCGCTATCCGGAATCACCGGAGAACACCGAAGCCCGCTATCTCCTCGCGCGATCGCTGCAGGCCGCTGCGCGCGAACCGCGTCAGAAGCTGACCGCCGTCATGCCGTCCAACGCCCGCGCGGAACTCTACCGCGACATCAACGGCATGCTCGGTCGTGCCGTCACTGAATACCGCCTGCTCCAGCAGGAACTCCAGGAACGGCGGGTCAAAGCCCAGCTCGATGACTTCGGACAGGAACTCTACCGGGCCACGTTCCTCGAGATTCCTCATACGCTGTTTGAACAGGAGCAGTACAGCGACGCGCTGCTCGCGTACCGCACCGTGACCAGCCGCTTTCCGGAACAGGTCAGCGTGCTGATCGCGAGCGTCCAGATGGCGCGGTGTTACGACCGGCTCGACAAACCCGACGAAGCCCGCCGGCAGCTCGAACAGGCGCGGATCATTCTTCAACAACTTCCCGATGCGGCGTTTGAGTCGCGTTCGACTGCAATGACCCGTCAGCAGTGGAGCGACTGGATCGACTGGGCGCGGCAGGCCCACGACGGTCAGCTGAATCGCAGCCTGGCGGCGAAACCGGCGACCTGACACTTCAATCGTTTCCGTCCAGGCGTTTCCTTCCTTTCTGAACTTCTCTGGTTGCGGCATGTCTCAGTCCGAACTTCTCACCGTGCTGGAAACCCGGCGTGAATACTGCCGGGCCATGCTGGAGCTGTCGCGCGAGCAGCAGGCGCTGATCGAGTCGAACCGGCATTCCGAACTGCTGCAGGTCGTCGCGAAGAAGCAGCGCGTGCTGGAAGGACTGCAGCAGCTCGGCACGTCGTTCGGAGGACTCAGTCGCTGCTGGCGCGGTATCCGCGATCATCTGCCGCCAGACTTGAAAGCCGCCTGCGAAGCGGCACTGGCAGAATCCGAACAACTGCTCGCCGCCGTTGTGGCCGAAGAAAACCGGGGTCTGGAACAACTGGCATCGCACCGCGACATGATGCAGCGGAAGCTGCAGGAAGTCGGCGAACAGCTCAGCCTGCAGGGCGGCCCGAAAGACGCCGAACCCCGGTTCCTCGACGTCGCGCGCTGAAGCCGTCCGCTGGTCAGTAAGCCGTCCTGCCACAAGTTCCAGAGCGGGCCTGTCCGCATCTCAACGACCGATGCCAGCACGATGGCATCGGCAGGCGCGCCGCTTGAACGAAGAGACCTGCGGATCGCCGATGAACACCGCGCGCTGGCTGGTTCGTCCTGCTTCGCGACAAAGAACCGGGCATAACACCGTGCCGGTATTTCCCGCGATCCGTATCAGGTCGCAGCGCGGTCGATGACTTCTGTGCCTGAGTCTGATGTGTTCAATATGGCAATGGCGCGGCGTGAGAAGAACCAGAACAAGCCGGGCCGCAGCAGAAATTCACACAGTGTCGATGAGGCGAGTCCACCGAGAATGACAGTGGCCACGGGATACAGAATCTCCTTGCCGGGCTGATCGCCGCCGATAACCAGCGGGATCAGACCGATGCCGGTTGTCAGCGCGGTCATCAGCACGGGGGCGAGGCGCTCGAGGCTTCCCTGCTGGATCATGTCGCGCGTGAAGCCGATCTCGCGATGCAGCGTCAGATAGTGGCTGACCAGCAGAATGCCGTTGCGAGCCGCGATGCCGCCCAGCGAAATGAAGCCCACCATGCTGGCCACGCTGAGCGTCTGGCCGGTCCACTTCAACGCGATGACTCCCCCCACAAACGCCGCCGGCATCGCCATCAGAATCTGCAGGACGATGCTGACCGACGGGTAAGCCGAATACAGCACCAGGAATACTCCCGCCACCGCCAGCAGGCTCAGCAGCAGAATGCGCCGCGAAGCCGACTGCTGCGCTTCGAACTGACCGGCCATGACGATGAAGCAGCCTTCAGGCAGTTTCACTTTCTCGTCCAGAGTCGATCGGATCGCGGCAACGGCGCTGCCCAGATCCCGGCCCAGTGTGTTGACCCGCACCACGATCCGCCGCCGCGTGTCCTCGCGACTGATCGTGTTCGGCCCCGCCCCTTCCCGCAGATAGGCGACTTCCGACAGAGGAATCGTCCGGCCGTCGTCGAGCGGCAGTTCCAGCCGGCCCAGATTTGTGTAGTCGCTGCGCCAGGGATCATCGAGCCGCACTGTGACATCGAACGTCCGCTGCCCTTCCAGCACGGTCGTCACCACGCGGCCGTTGAGCGCGCATTCGACATAGCGGTTCACATACGCGGCCCGCAGGCCATACTTCGCCAGCTTCTCGCGGTCGATTTCAATCCGCAGATGAGGGATCAGAGTCTGCTGCTCTACAACCGGTTCCGCGATGCCCTCCAGTCCCGTGATGGCCGCCTTCACATCCGCCGCCGTCTGTCGCAGCACATCCAGATCGTCACCGAAGATCTTGATGGCGATCTGCGCCTGCACTCCGGACAGCATGTGGCTGATGAGATGCGCGATCGGCTGTTCGACTTCAATCTCCGCCCCGCGAATGTCGGCCAGTTCCTCGTGCAGTTGCTTGATCAGTTCTTCGCGCGACAGCCCGCTGTCCGGGTTGAGGCTCAGGACGTACTCGCTGACGTTCACTCCCATGACGTGCTCGTCCTCCTCCGCCCGTCCGGTCCGGCAGGTGAAATGCAGGATCGGATCCTTTGGCTGCACGTCGGTCTTCATGAGTCGTTTCAGTTTCGCATCCACCTGCCGGCTGACGCGCATGGATGCATCCAGCGATGTGCCCGGCGGAAGAAAGACGTTGACCTGCGCGGCACCTTCATCGAACGGCGGCAGGAAGTCGCGACCTATGCGGAAGAGCGTGAGCGAACTGGTCGCAATCGCCAGCAGCATGAAACCGCAGAATGCCGTCAGCCCCGAGCGGGTCATGCTCAACCGGATCAGCGGCGCCACGGCCTGTTTGAGCCACCGCAGGACAAATCCGTCCGCGGCACGATGAGTCGCCCTGGCTTTCGGCAGCAGATACCAGGACAGCACCGGCGTCACCGTCAGCGATACCAACGTCGAAACCAGAATCGACACGATGTAGGCCAGTCCCAGCGGCGCTAACAGCCGGCCTTCCATGCCGCTCAGCGCGAACAGCGGCGCGAAGACCAGAATGACCAGCGCCGTGCCGATCACAATCGCGCCGCGGACTTCGGAACTGGCATCGAAGATCACGCGTAGAACCGGTCGCGGTGTCACGAGCTGCGCGTTCTGCTTCAGCCGCTGAAAGATGTTCTCGACATCGACGATCGCATCATCGACCAGTTCGCCCATCGCCACCGCCAGCCCGCCCAGCGTCATGACGTTGATCGACTGGCCGAACCATTTGAACGTGAGCGCCGTGACCAGCACCGACAGCGGAATGGCTGTCAGCGTGATGAAGGTCGTCCGGAAATTCAGCAGGAACACAAACAGCACGAGCACCACCAGGATGGCTCCGTCCCGCAGGGCTTCGATGACGTTCTGCACGCTGTGATCGATGAAGTCCCGCTGCTCGTAGGTGGATTCAATGCGGACATCCGCCGGCAGCGCGGGCTTCAAATCCACCAGCGCCTGCCGGATCTGCTCGGTCAACCGGCGCGTATCCACGCCAGGCTGCTTCTGGATGGTCAGCACGACGGCGGCATGTCCATCAATGGATGAATCGCCGCGCGGCATCTGCGCTCCGGCGACGACACGCGCGACATCTTCAATGAGCACCGGTCGATGTTTGTCGTTACGGACGACGACGCGTTCCAGTTCCTCCGTGTTCTGCAGACGCCCGATGCCGCGCGCCAGCAGTTCCTGCGGTCCGCGCTGCAGGTAACCGCCGGTCACGTTGAGGTTCGCTTCACCAACGGCCGTCTCCAGATCGTGCAGCGACACCTCATGCCGATGCAGTTGATGCGGATCGACCAGCACCTGGTACTGCTTCTTACCGCCGCCCATCACGATGACCTGCGCGATGCCGGGAATCGTCAGCAGCCGGCGTTTGACGACCCAGTCCGCCTGAGTCCGCAGTTCCAGCGGTGAGGTCTGGCCGTTCTCGCTCCACAGGCCGACCAGCATGATCTGGCCCAGCAGCGATGACTGCGGCGCCATCTGCGGCCGGACGCCTTCCGGCAGACGCTCCAGCACCGGCGCGATCCGCTCCTGGACGATCTGCCGCGCCTTGTAGATCTCCGCGCCCCAGTCGAACTCGACCATGATCACGGACAGACCGATGTCCGACGAACTGCGGACCGCGACGACTCCGGCCGAACCGCTCAGCGTGGACTCCAGCGGAAACGTGACCAGCGATTCGACTTCTTCCGGAGCGAATCCAGGGCACTCGGTCATCAGCGTGACGCGCGGCCGGGTCAGGTCCGGCAGCACGTCGATGGGCAGGCGAGTGGACTCAATCCCGCCCCAGACCAGACAGCCCAGAGCCACGACCACGATCAGCAGACGGTTCTGCAGAGAGAACCGGATGATTCCATTCAGCATGAGAGGCTCAATCGTGACTTTATGAAGAGCTTCTCTGTGCCTCTGTGGTGAGTTCCATTTTGAAGTTCACCACAGAGGCACAGAGAACACAGAGGATGAATCAGAAATCTCTCAGGCCAGCAGTTCCTGAATGACCTTCTGCGGCTCCACGCCGGTCAGTCGTTGATCCAGTCCCTGGAACCGGTAGCTGAAGCGTTCGTGGTCGATGCCCAGGCAGTGCAGCATCGTCGCGTTGAGGTCATTGATGTGGCAGGGCTGGCTGACGACGTTGTAACTGAAGTCGTCGGTCTCACCGTAAACCGAGCCGCCCTTGATGCCCCCTCCGGCCAGCCACATGCAGAAGTTGCGGGGATGATGATCGCGGCCGTAGTTCGTCTTCGTCAGCGTGCCCTGCGAATAGACAGTCCGCCCGAATTCGCCGCCCCAGACGATGAGCGTGCTGTCGAGCAGTCCGCGCTGTTTGAGATCCGTCAGCAGCGCGCCGATCGGTTGATCCGTGTCCTCGCACTGCAGTCGCAGATCGACCGGCAGATTGCCGTGCTGATCCCAGCCGCGATGAAGAATCTGCACCGCTCGCACGCCGCGTTCCACCATCCGCCGCGCGAGCAGCACGCTGGCCGCGAACGTGCCGGGCTTCGTGACATCCGGCCCGTACATGTCGAGCGTCGCCTGCGTCTCCTGACCGAGATCAATCAGATCCGGAACGCTGGTCTGCATCCGGAACGCCATTTCGTACTGCGTCATGCGCGTCTGAATTTCCGGATCGCCGAATCGTTCGAAGGACCGCTGATTGAGCTGGCCCAGCGTGTCGAGCATCGCGCGGCGATGGCGACTGTCGATGCCGTCCGGATTCTGGATGTAGAGCACCGGGTCACCGACGCTGCGGAGCGCCACGCCGGTGTATTTCGAGGGCAGAAAACCGCTGCTCCACATGCGTGTGAACAGGGCCTGCGCCGCGGCGCGGGACTTCCAGTTGGGCGTCAGCACCACGAACGCGGGCAGGTCATTCGTTTCCGCGCCCAGTCCGTACGCCAGCCAGGATCCCAGGCTGGCTTTGCCGGGCACTTCGCTGCCCGTCATCACGAACGTGCAGGCCGGATCGTGATTGATCGCGTTGGTATGCACCGAACGGACCAGCGCGATGTCGTCCGCGTGCCTGGCCGTGTGCGGCAGCAGTTCGCTGATCCACGTGCCGCTCTGCCCATGCTGCTGGAACTTGAACATCGACGGAGCCACCGGCAGACGCGACTGGCCGCTGGTCATCGTCGTGATGCGCTGCCCTTTGCGGATGCTGTCCGGCAGATCCTTGTCGAAATACTCCTGCAGCGCGGGCTTGTAATCCCAGAGGTCCATCTGAGACGGACCGCCATTCATATGCAGGTAGATCACGGCCTTCGCCCGACCGGGAAAGTGCGGAAGTTCCGGCAGACCAGGCTGGACCCGCCCGGCGGCGCACGCCTGATTCCGCAGTTGTGAACCGGCCATCAGAGCCATCGCCGTGCCGCCCAGTCGCAGCCCGGAACTGCCGAAGAACTGCCGTCGGGTCTGCTGCCGTTCGTAGTCAAACAATGGATGCATGCTTTGCTCCGGTTGCGGAAACCGAGAAGATCGAGCCGGTGAGAGAGTGAGGAGTGGTCTGGTCAGGCTGGAGCCAGCTCGCCGCTCCGAATCTGTGAATGTCTTTCGCAGGGTGTGACCAGCAGAGCGAAACTTGAAGAGCGTGCCGGTACTGGCGGGACATGGTGGTTCACATGCTGTGAATCATTCACAGACTCTCCCTCTTTCACGCTTTACAGAGTATGCCTCAAACCGGTTGCGGCAAAGCCTGTCCCTGATCGGAGCTTTTCATGATTCGTCTGCCTGGGTTCGATTGGCGGGCACAGCCCGCCCTACGCCTGTCTCTGACTCCGGAGTTCTTCATGATTCGTCTGATCGCTGCGTTCGTGCTTCTGTGCGTCACCAGTCCGGTGATGGCTCAGCATCGAGTTCTCCTGCACGGGAACGGAAAGCTGGTGCTGCTCAAGCCGGACGGTTCCACCGAATGGGAGATGCCCTGGGGCGGCATTCACGACATCCACGTTCTGCCGAATGGACACATTCTGGCTCAGCAGGGCGGAGCGAAGGTTGCAGAGATCGACCCGGCCACGAAGAAAGTGGTGTGGTCGTATGACTCGGCGGCCTCAAACGGCAACGCGGGGAAGAAGATCGAAGTCCATGCCTTTCAGCCGCTGGAAGACGGACGGCTGATGATCGCGGAATCCGGAGCGGCCCGGATCATCGAGATCGACCGCGACGGCCGATTGCTCAAAGAGGTGAAACTCAAGGTCAACCACCCGCATCCGCACACCGACACGCGACTGGCTCGCAGGCTTCCAAACAGTCACTACCTGGTCTGTCACGAAGGCGATGGAACCGTCCGCGAATACGACTCAGCGGGCGCGGTGGTCTGGGAATATGAAGTGCCACTGTTCGGTCAGTCGCCGCGGGGCGGGCATGGACCGGAAGCCTTCGGCAACAAGCGCTTCGCGGCCCTGCGGCTGCCGAATGGAAACACGCTCATCGCGACCGGCAACGGGCACAGCGTGATTGAAGTGACGCCGGACAAAGAAGTCGTCTGGCAGATTCATCAGAAGGATCTGCCCGGCATTACGCTGGCCTGGGTCACCACTCTGGAGGTTCTGCCGAACGGCCATTACGTGATTGGCAACTGCCACGCCGGCCCCGGACAGCCGCTGCTGGTGGAACTCGATCCGCAGACCAAGAAAGTCGTCTGGCAGCTCAACCGCTTCGCCGACTTCGGCAACAACGTGTCGAACTCCGTGATTGTGGAAACGGGAACCACGTCGCTGCGCTGATGGGTGCCGGAGCGAAAGGAATCGCAAAGACGCAAAGGCGCTGAGCCGCGAAGAAACAGCCCGATCCACGTTTCCTTCGCGTCCCCGCGCCTTTGCGACCTGGCGTTTTCAGACGACGCCCGCCAGCCTTCTGATCAGAAATCTCGCCTTGCTTGATGATGCAGATCTGTTTGAATGAGGAAGTGAAAGGCCATCTGGAGAGAACCGGAAATTCCAGAAATCAGCCGCCTGCCAGGAGAAGCTCATGTCCGATGATCGCGGGGCCTGCATCCAGCGGCTGGATTTCAGGACGGACTTTCTGTGGCCGATTGTATTCTTCCTGGCAGCGATGGTCGTTGTCCGGTTGCAGAGCGGCATGCCTCAGGGAATTGCCGGCTGGACCATCACGACAGCCGGCTCTCTGGTGCTGCTGTTTGTCGTTCTGCAATCTCTGCCAGGCGGGAACTGCGTCTGGATTCGAGAACGCGGCATTGATTACCGGTGCGCGTTTCTATCGCTTTCATTCTTTCGCTGGGACCAGATTCAGGAAGTGCGGATCACGGAAGCGAACGAAGAGTGGAACAACAGCATCCTGTTGATGATGGGATTCCGGAAGCCGAAGAAGGTGGAACGCGTCGAACTGCGATTCGATCCCGCCGCTCGATTGACGCGCCGGCTGGTACTATCACAACTGAAAGGCTCGGGCCTGCCGCTGCTCACGGTATTTGAGAATCACAAGGCCGCAGTGGTAACCGCTTCTGAAGATGCCTCATGTCAGTGATTACGCTGTTGTGCCAGTGCGGTTTCACCACGATCAGACCTGATTTCCTGGTCCGTTGAAAGTGGATCCCACGGCGTCGGGTTCCGGTGGCAACAACGTGTCGAGTTTTGTGATCGTGGAAACAGGCACCACTTCGCTGCGGTGATGGGCGCCGGAGCGACAGGAATCACAAAGACACAAAGGCGCTGAGCCGCGAAGAAACAGCCCGATCCTCGTTTCCTTTGCGTCCCCGCGCCTTTGCGACCTGGCGTTTTCAGACGACGCCCGCCAGCCTTCTGATCCGGATGAGTATCGCGCCGGCCTGCGTTTGCAGGTCCGCTTCAGGGCACGCGTTTGAGTTCCAGCACTTCGGGGCCGACTTCATTGACTCCTTGATGAGCGTAGCCGATCAGCTCGGTGCCATCCGGCCCGAGTCGGAAGAAGGTGTGCCGGCCGGTCGATACGTTTCCGAGGATCGGGCTTTTGCTGGCCGCTCCCGCGGTCTTCTTGATCAGATCGAGGGCATAGCCGTTGGCCAGGACATCGGTCTCCAGTCGCAGCACCCCCGCGAATTCCACTCTGAACTTCGGCTGCCCGACCACGGTGAACGACGCGGTCAGGTTTCCCTGAGCATCCACATCGGACGAGATCTCCAGTTCCACATCCGTTGTCTGCCCGGCTCCCAGATTGGTGAGCGGTCCGCGCCAGCGACTGCCTTT
>Ga0172372_10013426_pt1 | contig 10134 bp, 7 predicted proteins | sample LakKiv5m_2_FD_114544 | JGI IMG/M metagenome (GOLD analysis project Ga0172372, IMG submission 114544) | Freshwater microbial communities from Kabuno Bay, South-Kivu, Congo - kab_092012_9.5m | ecosystem: Environmental > Aquatic > Freshwater > Lake | place: Democratic Republic of the Congo... | reverse complement strand
TGTCGGTGAAAGTAGCCAAAAAACCCTGTCGATGAATCCATCGGCACACTGTTTATATAGGGATCAATGTCAAACTTCGCCAAAGAAATTATTTCTGTCAATCTCGAAGATGAGATGCAACAGTCCTATCTCGATTACGCCATGAGCGTTATCGTCGGTCGAGCCCTGCCGGATGTCAGGGACGGCCTTAAGCCGGTGCACCGTCGTGTGTTATACGCGATGAGCGAATTAGGCAACGATTGGAATAAACCCTATAAAAAATCGGCGCGTATCGTCGGCGACGTGATCGGTAAATACCACCCGCATGGCGATACCGCGGTCTACGATACGATGGTGCGCATGGCGCAGCCGTTTTCGATGCGCTATATGCTGATAGACGGGCAGGGCAATTTCGGTTCGGTTGACGGTGATTCGCCTGCCGCGATGCGTTACACCGAAGTGCGCATGGCAAAAATCGCGCATGAATTATTGGCCGACATCGATAAGGAAACCGTCGATTTTATTCCCAACTACGATGAATCGGAGTCCGAGCCGCAGGTGTTGCCTACGCGCATACCGACCTTATTGATTAACGGTTCGTCCGGTATCGCCGTCGGCATGGCGACCAATATTCCGCCGCATAACCTGGCTGAAGTGATCGGCGCTTGCCTGGCGCTGTGCGATAATCCCGAAGCTACCGTTCATGAGTTGATGCAACATGTCCCAGGGCCTGATTTTCCTACCGCCGCGTCCATTAACGGCGCTTCGGGCATTTATAGCGCTTATACCACGGGTCGCGGCAAAATATACTTACGCGCGCGTTGCCATTTTGAAGACATCGGCGACAGCAGCCGGCAAGCGATCATCACGACCGAATTACCGTACCAGGTCAATAAAGCGCGCTTGTTGGAGAAAATTGCCGAATTGGTGAAGGACGGCAAGCTGGAAGGCATATCCGGTTTGCGTGACGAATCGGATAAGGACGGCATGCGCATGGTGATCGAATTGCGCCGTGGCGAAGTGCCCGAAGTGGTGTTGAATAACCTGTACAAGCAGACGCAATTCCAGACGGTTTTCGGCATCAACATGGTGGCCTTGCTCGATGGACGGCCGCACTGCATGAATCTTAAAGAGATTCTCAGCGCTTTTATCGACCACCGGCGCGAGATTGTCACGCGCAGGACGATTTACCTGTTACGCAAGGCGCGCGAACGGGCGCATGTCCTGGAAGGTTTGGCGGTCGCCCTCGCGAATATTGATGAGATGATCGAATTGATCAAGACCTCGATCAACAGGGAAGAAGCCAAAGAGGGTTTGCTGGCAAGAGCCTGGCATGCCGGCTTGGTCGCATCCTTGCTGGACAGGGCGGATGCCGATCGCTCCAGGCCTGCCGACCTGGATGCAGGGTTCGGCTTGCATGACGGGGCTTACCGGCTTTCGGAAACCCAGGCGCAGGCGATCCTGGATTTGCGTCTGCACCGTTTGACCGGCCTGGAACAGGATAAAATTGTCGATGAATACAAAGAGTTGCTGGCGCAAATTGATGAGTATCTTTATATCCTCGGCAACGACAGTCGTTTGATGGAAATCATCAGGGAAGAACTGACTGCGATCAAGGCGCAGTATTCGGACCCGCGCCGCACCGAAATTGTCCAGAACCAACTGGATTTATCCGACGGCGACCTGATTACCGAAGAGGATATGGTCGTGACGATGTCGCATGAGGGTTATGTCAAATCGCAGCCGCTCAGCGATTACAAGGCGCAGCGGCGCGGCGGGCGCGGCAAGTCGGCAACGACGATGAAAGAAACCGATTTCATCGACAAGCTGATTATTGCCAACACGCATGATACCATTTTGTGCTTCTCGTCATTGGGCAAGGTCTATTGGCTGAAAGTCTACCAATTGCCGGTTGCCAGCCGCGCCGCGCGCGGCAAGCCGTTCGTCAACCTGCTGCCGTTGGAGCAGGGTGAAAAAATCAATGCCTTGCTGCCGGTCCGGGAATTTAGCGACAATAAATTTATTTTCATGGCGACTTCTTCAGGCACCGTTAAAAAGACGCCGCTGAACGAGTTCGAGCGCCAGCGCACGACCGGCAAAATGGCGATCGAATTGCGCGAGGACGATGCCTTGGTCGGCGTAGCTGTCACCGATGGTCAGCAAAATGTCATGCTGTTCAGCAGCGACGGCAAAGCGATCTGCTTTAACGAAGCCGATGTCCGATCTATGGGGCGGACTGCATCCGGTGTGCGCGGTATGCGTTTGCAGAAAGGGCAACAAGTCATCTCGCTGATTATCGCGTCGGAAGGCACGGTGTTGAATATCACCGAAAACGGTTACGGCAAGCGCACCTTGGTGGAAAAATTCAATTGCCAGAGCCGCGGCGGGCAGGGCGCCATCGCGATGCAGACCACGGAGCGCAACGGCCGGGTGGTTGGCGCATTGCTGGTCAATGATAACGACGAATTAATGATTATCACCGATGGCGGCACTTTGGTCAGGACCCGGGTCGCGGAAATCTCGGTCGTCGGCAGGAATACCCAGGGCGTGACGGTTATCCGCCTCGATAAAAAAGAAAAAGTCATTGGTGTAGACCGTATTGAGGGTTTGGCTGGCGAAGACGACAGCAGTAATGAAGACGATGTTTTAACAGGCGAAGACGCTGTAGCCGACGATGAGCAGCCATCAGGAGAAGAATAATGTCCAGAATATACAATTTCAGCGCAGGCCCTTCTACATTGCCCGAACCCGTTTTACTGCAAGCCCGGCAGGAGATGCTGGAATGGCGGGATAGCGGCATGTCGGTGATGGAAATGAGCCATCGCGGCAAACATTTTGCGATCATTGCCGAAGAATTGGAAAGCGATTTGCGCGGGTTGCTGGCGATACCGGCCAATTACAAGGTGTTGTTTTTGCAAGGCGGCGCGGCGGCGCAGTTTTCGCTGATCCCGATGAATATCCTGGATGGTAAAAGCAAAGCCTGTTACGTTAATACCGGCGCCTGGTCGGAAAAAGCCATAAAAGATGCGCAGGCCTATTGCGATGTCGTGGTCAGCGCCAGCGCGGAAAGCTCAAAGTTTACGACCATCCCGGATTATTCAAGCTGGATTCTCGATGAACAAGCGGCTTACCTGCATTACACGTCGAACGAAACGATACACGGCGTCGAGTTTACCGGTATTCCCGACGGCAAAGGTTTGCCGCTGGTATCGGATATGTCGTCGAATATCCTGTCGCGCCCGGTCGATGTCAGCCAATACGGTTTGATTTATGCCGGAACCCAAAAAAACATGGGTCCTTCCGGCGTTACGGTGGTGATCGTCAGGGACGATTTAATCGGCCATGCTTCGAAAGTCACGCCGTCGGTGTTTAACTATGCCGAACAGGCGAAAAACCAGTCCATGCTCAATACCCCGGCAACCTATAACTGGTACCTGGTCGGTTTGGTGTTGAAATGGTTGCAGGCGCAGGGCGGTGTTGCCGAAATCGAACAGCGTAATATCGCCAAAGCGGCGAAACTGTACCAGGCGATAGATCAATCTTCGCTGTACCATAACCCGGTGGTTGTCGCTTATCGTTCGCGCATGAATGTGCCGTTTATTCTGGCGGATGAAAGCCTGGATAAGGATTTTCTTGCCGCCGCCGAAGCCAACGGTTTGCATGAATTAAAAGGCCATCGCTCGGTAGGCGGTATGCGGGCGAGTATTTACAACGCCATGCCGGAAGCGGGAGTCGATGCGCTGATCGCGTTCATGGCCGAATTTGAACGAACTCATTGAGAGCTCTTATGTCAGCCGTTACCTCGCTTGCCGAACTTAGGGAACAAATTGACGCCATCGATGCAGAGATACTGCGTTTGATTAATCAGCGGGCGGCGTGCGCGCTGGAAGTCGCCAGGACCAAGATTGCCCAGGGCGAGTACGGTACGTTTTATCGTCCCGACAGGGAGGCGCTGGTGTTGCGGCGTATCCAGGAGTTAAATCAAGGGCCGCTGGCGGACGATACGGCGATACGGTTTTTCAGGGAAATCATGTCGGCCTGCCTGGCTTTGGAGAAACCGCTGGAAGTGGCGTTTTTAGGCCCGGAAGGCACATTTACGCAACAAGCGGCTTTTAAGCATTTCGGGCATGCCGTTAAAACCGTGCCGGTTGCAACGATACATGAGATTTTCAATACGGTTGAGGCGGACTTGTGCCAGTTCGGCGTCGTGCCGGTGGAAAATTCGACCGAAGGCGTGATTACGCATACGCTGGACAGGTTGTTGACTTCACAGTTAAAAATATGCGGCGAAGTGGAAATCAGGGTGCATCAAAACCTGATGGGTTTGGCGGAAAATCCGGTCGAAATCAGTACCGTCTATTCGCATCAGCAATCGCTGGCGCAGTGCCGGCAATGGCTGGATAAGCATCTGCCGCAGGCTAGGCGTGTTGCCGTGAGCAGTAATGCCGAGGCGGCGCGTTTGGCGTCAACGGATAAACAGGTAGCCGCAATTGCCGGTGTGGCCGCTGCCGAGGTTTATCAGTTGCCGATTATCGAAAAAAATATCGAAGACGTTGCGAATAATACGACGCGTTTTATTATTATCGGCGGGCAACAGCCGGCCTCCACCGGTAAGGATAAAACCTCGCTGGTGGTTTCCACCGGTAACAAGCCGGGCGCATTACATAGGGCGTTGGAGCCGTTTGCGACCTTTGACGTCGATATGGTCAATATCGAGTCCAGGCCGTCGCATCAAGGCTTATGGGATTATGTGTTTTTTATTGACATCCAGGGACACAGTGACGACAGCCAGGTTGCAAGGGCTTTAGCCTCTTTGCAGGATAAGGTCAATATGCTGAAAATATTAGGTTCTTATCCTAAGGCGGTGTTTTGATATGGCAAAAATTACGCAATTATCACAATTGGATTTAAATAATACGTACTCTTATGCGGATTATTTAACTTGGCGGTTTGAAGAAACCGTTGAGTTAATCAAAGGTAAAATCATGCTGATGAGTCCTGCGCCTAATTTTAATCATCAGAGCATTTCGAAGAATCTTTTGGTGGAGATAGGGATTTATTTGAAGGGTAAATCTTGCCAGGTTTTCCATGCGCCTTTTGATGTGCGGCTTTATGATCGAAGAAAATCTGTCGTTGCCAACAAAGAAATATACACCGTCGTGCAACCTGATTTATGCGTGATCTGCGATAAGCATAAACTCGACAGCAAAGGTTGTTTAGGCGCGCCGGACTGGATTATCGAGATTTTATCGAAAAGCACCGCACAAAAAGACACCCAGGTTAAATACCAGCTTTACCAGGAAGCGGGCGTCAAGGAATATTGGCTGGTTTATCCTTATGAAGCGACGGTGTCGCAATTTGTCTTGAACGAGCAGCAAGAAGACTATCAATTAATCCATATGTATTCGGCCCAGGATAAGGCCGTGCCATGTTTATTCCCTGATTTAGCCATTGATTTATCTGAAGTATTTGCCCGATAACCCCGCTATCACGTCACCATCCTAATTTTTTCTAATCTTATGAGCAATGAACACATTTACCGGTTAGCCTTAGCCGGTGTGCAGAAACTTATTCCTTACAAGGCGGGTAAACCGATTGAAGAACTCGAGCGCGAGCTGGGTTTGACGCAGATTATCAAGCTCGCTTCCAACGAAAATCCCTTGGGACCCGGTCCGAAAGCGCTGGCGGCGATTCAGGCGGCGTTGCTGGAGTTGGCTTTGTATCCCGACGGCAGCGGTTTTCGTTTAAAACAGGTTTTGGCGAACAAATATGCGCTGGATGCCGCCCAGATCACACTGGGTAATGGTTCCAATGAGCTTCTTGAATTGGTGGCGCGGGCTTTTTTAACGCCGGAGCATGAGGTCGTGTTTTCGCAGCATGCGTTTGCCGTTTATCCCTTGGTGACGCAGGCGATAGGCGCGAAGTCGGTGGTCGTGCCCGCATTGAATTATGGGCATGACCTTAAGGCGATGGCGCAAGCGATCACGGCGCATACGCGATTAGTGTTTATTGCCAACCCGAATAACCCGACCGGCACCTTATTGGCGCAGGCCGATTTGGAAGCGTTTATCGGTGCATTACCGGACACGGTCGTGTGTGTGCTCGATGAAGCGTATTTTGAGTTTGTCAAAGAAAATGCGGACATTAATTCAATCGACTGGCTGAAAAAATACCCGAATTTGATTATTACGCGGACTTTCTCGAAAGCCTATGGCTTGGCGGGTTTGCGTACCGGCTATAGCCTGTCCAGTCCTGAAATCGCCGATATATTAAATCGCGTCCGGCAGCCGTTTAACAATAACTCGCTGGCCTTGGCGGCGGCGGAAGCCGCCTTGGGCGATGATGAGCACTTACTGCGCACAATTGCGAATAATAGGCAGGGCATGCAGCAACTGACGGATGGGTTTAAGGCCTTGGGGCTGGAATGGATTCCATCGGCAGGCAATTTTGTCTCGGTGCATTTAAAACGGGAAGGACAGGCGGTTTACCAGGCTTTGTTGCGCAAAGGCGTGATCGTCAGGCCTGTCTCTAATTACGAAATGCCCCATCATTTGCGTATCAGCATCGGTACGCCGGTAGAAAATGAACGGTTTTTGCAGGCGCTGGGCGATACGCTGATCGATGTTTAACAAGCTTTGCATTATCGGCGTAGGCCTGATCGGCGGTTCCATTGCCAGGGCTGCGCGCGCGCAGGGATTGGCGTCAACCATCGTCGGCTTTGGGCGCGGGCAGGATCTGCAGAACCTGCAAACAGCCCGGCAAATCGGCGTAATTGATGAGTTTCACCTGGATATTGCCGCCGCCGTCCAGGATGCGGACTGTATTATCATTGCGACGCCGGTAGCAGGGATCGAATCGGTTTTGGCTTTGCTTAAGCCGTTTTGGTCTAGCGCAGCGGTTTATACTGATGTCGGCAGCACCAAAGGCAATGTGCTTGCCGCGGCGCTTTCGGTGTTCGGCAAAGTGCCGGACAATTTTGTACCGGCGCACCCTATTGCCGGCGCGGAGCAAAGCGGCGTGCTGGCGGCCGTCGACGACTTGTTCGCGCGTAGGCGTTTAATCATCACGCCGCTTGACGGCACCGATACCGAAGCCTTGCGTAAAGTGCAGCGCTTCTGGCAGGGTCTGGGTTCATCGGTATCGATTATGAGCGCGCAGCATCATGACAGCGTTTTGGCGGCAACCAGCCACCTGCCGCATGTCCTGGCCTTCGCGTTGGTCGATATGCTCGGGCATAAAGACGAGCAAAGTGAAATTTTTAAATATGCCGCAGGCGGGTTTAAAGATTTTACCCGCATTGCTTCAAGCGACCCGACGATGTGGACGGATATTTGCGCGGCAAACAAACAAGCTATCTTGCCCTTAATCAAGGAATTAAAGGGCGAGTTGGATAAAATATACCGGATGCTGGAAGACGATGACAGCCAGCAGCTTTTTACAACTTTTTCGTATGCCAATCGTGCGCGGCAACGCTTTCTTAACCAGATAGATATTACTATGTCAAAATCACAAACATTCCAAGTTCAACCCGGCGGCAAATTACAGGGCGAAACCCGCGTACCCGGTGATAAATCCATGTCGCATCGCTCGATTATGCTGGGCTCATTGGCTGAAGGCGTGACGCATGTCACCGGCTTTCTCGAAGCGGAAGACGCTTTGGCAACCTTGCAGGCTTTTCGTGACATGGGGGTGGAAATTGAAGGTCCGGTTAATGGTTGTGTCACGATACACGGTGTTGGCAAGCAGGGTTTAAAAGCGCCGAAAAATGAGCTTTACCTGGGTAACTCAGGGACATCGATGCGTTTATTGAGCGGATTGTTGGCCGGACAGTCGTTTAACTCGGTGTTGACGGGCGACAAGTCACTGTCGGGAAGGCCGATGAAGCGTGTTACCGACCCTTTAAGCGAAATGGGCGCGGATATAAAAACCACTGGACAAGGCACCGCCCCGTTGCACATTACCGGCCAAGCGGGACGCTTAACGGGCATCGACTATACGATGCCGATAGCCAGCGCCCAGGTTAAGTCCTGCTTGCTGCTTGCCGGCATGTACGCGCAAGGTGAAACCCGCGTGACCGAGCCCGCACCCACCCGCGACCATACCGAGCGCATGCTGTCAGGATTCTGCTATCCGGTCAAACGCGAAGGCAGCGCCGTGACGATTACTGCGGACGGCAGTTTAACCGCGATGGATATTGATGTGCCCAGCGATATTTCTTCGGCGGCCTTCTTTTTGGTCGGCGCGTCGATTGCGCCCGGCTCGGATTTGTTGCTGAAGCATGTCGGCATCAATCCTACGCGCACCGGCGTTATTTCCATTCTTCGCCTGATGGGCGCCAATATCGAAGTGCTGAATGAGCGCGTGGTCGGCGGCGAGCCGGTCGCCGATTTACATGTCGTCTACAGCCCGTTGAAAGGTATCGATATTCCCGAAGAGCTGGTGCCGTTGGCGATAGATGAATTTCCCGTGCTGTTTGTCGCCGCCGCCTGTGCGGAAGGCCAAACCCGTTTGAGCGGTGCTGAAGAATTGCGCGTTAAGGAATCGGATCGTATCCAGGTCATGGCGGACGGCCTGCAAATATTGGGCGTGGATGCGCAGCCTACGGTCGACGGCATGGTTATCAACGGCGGTAAAATCGGCGGCGGTACCGTTAATTCTCATGGCGATCACCGTATTGCGATGTCGTTTTCAATAGCGGGATTGCGTGCCGGTGCGCCGATCACTGTACTTGATTGCGCCAATGTCAACACGTCTTTTCCTGAATTTAAAGATATTGTAACAGCGTTAGGCTTGACGTTAGTAGCTGTTGAGGAATAAGTCGGTGTCTATTCCTGTGTTGACCATTGATGGGCCTAGTGGCGCGGGTAAGGGTACCGTTAGTCGCTTGCTGGCGAAAAAACTGGGTTGGCATTACCTGGACAGCGGCTCCATTTATCGCTCACTCGCTATTGCGCTGTTAAAACAGTCGGTTGAATTGGAAAATGTAGCCGGGATTGTCGATGTGGCGCAAGCTATGGTCCTGGCGTTTGAATGCGGCGACGAGCTTGTCGTTAAGTTAGATGATGAAGATATCACCGCGCAGCTGGGTTTGGAGCTTATCGGCAATACCGCCTCGATTATTGCGGCATTGCCTGATGTCAGGCAGGTGCTGCTGCAAAAGCAGCGGGATTTCAGGCGGCATCCTGGGCTTGTTGCCGATGGCCGGGATATGGGCACGGTGGTTTTCACTGATGCTGAGTATAAAGTGTTTTTAACGGCCAGTAGCGAAAAGCGCGCGGAGCGACGATATAAACAGTTGATAGAAAAAGGAATTGATGCTAATCTTACGCGCTTAACAAAAGACATAGAAGAACGCGACCGCCGCGACAGCGAGAGGGCAACGGCCCCACTCAGTATCGCGAGTGGCGCGCTTTTTATTGATTCTTCTGATATGACAATCGACGCTGTGATAGACGAAGTGCTGGCATGGGTCCATTAAGGATTTTATTGTTGCACGGCGTTAAGCAGTTTTTTTAACTTTAGATACACAAAGGCTAGGTTGTTTCGACCTGCTTGGGAATAGAAAATGAGCGAAAGCTTTGCTGCATTACTTGAAGAAAGTTTAACCAAGACCAAAATGAGTCCTGGTGCTATGTTAATGGGTACCGTGATTGATATCGAAAACGATATGGTTATCGTCAGCACTCATTCTAAATCAGAAGGTGTCATTCCAAAATGGCAGTTTCTAAATAACGATGGCGAATTGGAAGTCGCCATTGGCGATGAAATTGAAGTTGCCCTTGATTTATTTGAAGACGGTTTAGGCGCTACCCTTCTTTCCCGAGATAAAGCGAAGAAAAACAAAGCCTGGTCCGAGCTTGAAACCGCGTTTGAAAAAGAAGCGACCATTACCGGCCGTATTACCGGCAAAGTCCGCGGTGGTTTCACTGTCGCCGTCGGTGCGTTGCGCGCCTTCTTGCCGGGTTCATTAGTCGATGTTCGGCCGATCCGCGATACCAGCTTCCTGGAAAATCGTGATCTTGAATTCAAAGTCATTAAAATTGACCAAAAACGCAATAACGTCGTGCTGTCTCGCCGTGCCGTCGTCGAAAAAGAATACAGCGCAGAAAGAGAAGAATTATTGAAAACACTGGAAGAAGGCGCTGTTGTAACCGG
>Ga0172372_10013424_pt1 | contig 10135 bp, 8 predicted proteins | sample LakKiv5m_2_FD_114544 | JGI IMG/M metagenome (GOLD analysis project Ga0172372, IMG submission 114544) | Freshwater microbial communities from Kabuno Bay, South-Kivu, Congo - kab_092012_9.5m | ecosystem: Environmental > Aquatic > Freshwater > Lake | place: Democratic Republic of the Congo... | reverse complement strand
TCGACTACCCAATAGATAATCGGAAAGATCACGACGCCGGGAGTGAAGAGAAACCCGAGAATCACGCCGAGTACGCCTAGCCACTTGGCCCACGCGACAAACCAGAAAATGTATTGCAGCACACCGGCGACCAGAGTGATCAGCACACCCACAGGCCGCAACGAATATTTAAAGGGATTCACCGTGTCCTCAATCTACGCCCGAGTCGGTGACCATCAGCAGGCCACAACTTTCGGATGCTCTAGATGGATACAAGAGACACGTATATATAGGTATATAGGAATGTCGCAAATTTATTTATGGTCAGATTTTGGGTGCATAATTGGGACATGACAATTGATGCCCTCGAAGACGGCGAAAAATGCACGTATTGCGGTACGCCAGTATTTTTCAATGGTGAGGGCATAACTGACTGCCCAGGTTGTGGCGCAGAATGGGTCAATGCTGAAGACGACCCTGCTGATGATTTAGATGGCCCAGCAGTTGACGAAATTGAATTTGACAACGATCCCGACATGTTTGAAGACGACGAGCACGAAGATCAATTCGAGAGCGATTAAGCGAAGACCGTATCGATATGTGGCTTATCTCTGTTCTTGTGGTCATTCCGGTGATTTATCTGGCGACAGGTCAAACGATTACGCCTGAGATGGCTGAAGTGCTAAATCGATTCGTCCCAAATGACGCCGCATTGACAGACAGATCGCTGGCTCTGTGGTTCATTTCAGGGATCGCTCTGGCTGGCAGCCCTTTACATTTGATCGGCCGATATTTGCCGACGGTCGTTCACGAACTTGGTCATGCGTTTACCGCGGGGATTCTTGGAGGTCGACCGCAACAAATAACAATTTCACTTAATACTTCGGGCCTAGCTGCGTTTAGTCCTCCAGAAAGTTGGGGAAGATTCCGAGCGAGCATTGTGTCAATCGCTGGTTACCTTTCGCCACCGATTGCCGGACTTGCTGCAGTTGTAGGTATTCAATCTGGATATCCGCAGTCATGGTTTTTGTTTTCAGCAATAGTTTTAGCTCTTGCGATTGTCTTTCTAGTTCGCAACTTGTGGGGATTCATTTGGACTACAGCTGTTGTAGTTGGTTGTTACTTTGCAGTTCGTTATCTACCGGGGGAGATACTCAGCTATTCAGTTGCTGCGATTGCCGGTTATCTTTCGATCGAGGGTTTTAGAGATGCACGAACTCAGCAAAAGATAATCAAGAACTCTCCAGGTGCTGGATGCGATGCAGAAAAGATTGCTTACTGGTGGGGTCTCAGTCCCAACAACATGGCTCGTCTGCATACACTTTTGGTCATTTTTATAGCTGCCTACACGGTTCGGATGGCCGTCAATCCGTACTGGTCCGAAATTTACGAGTGGGGGACGGCAATAGTCGAAACGCGAAAAATCGAGAGACTGATTCCGTGATCGGCTTTGCGATCTTCATGTCCCCAGTATTTGTAGTTAGCTTGCATCTGCTAAAAAGTCGAACTTGATGCTTGAGCGTCGTCATACACTTCAAGAAACGCTTGATCTCTTAAGGCATGTCGAATTGCCGCCAGATAGTCGATTTTGGTTTGGCTCACCTTGTCGTTTCATTAGGCGTATCGACGTTTTGGTGCACATTATCCTGCCCGAGCTACTTGAGACTCGAATGCCAAGAGTTGCCACAAGTTTGCGAAAAACCTCACCACGGTGGGGAAAGAGTTGGCGCAGTTGGTAGCCAATCGAGGGCATTTCTTGACAATTTCGGTGATCTGCCGTACGGTGACGTCAGATTCATTTTAAAAAGGGGCACTTATGGAACAATCAAGTTCATCACCAAAATCTGACAGTAAGCAGGGCTTAGCAATTGCAGGTCTTGTTTGCGGGATAATTGCATTTCTTTTCATCCCACCTTTGTTTGGAACTCTTGGAATTGTCTTTGGTGCAATTTCGTGGAAAGCAGGCAACAAACTAGGTATGGCTGCAACCGTAATATCGATCGCTGGGCTGGTAATCGGAATGATTGTTGGCGCGATCGTCTTCACATCCTGATAACAAACTTCAGCTGTACAAATTGTTAGGTTTCGACATATGAGCAAGTGGGAATATGAAGTTGTGTCCGGCGAGACGAACTGGCCCGAAATCCACCAGCTTCTTGGCGCTATGGGAAACGATGGGTGGGAGCTTGTTTCGTTTGGCTTGAACGATGATGTTCAACAACATAATGGAATTTTTGACAGGAGCTCAACTCAAGTGCTTGGTGGAATCTATTACATGATTCTCAAGCGCCCCGTTGGCGCTAATTAGCAAGTGTCAAAACACAGAAGTGTTAAAAATCTAAAATGAAGCAGTTTCGTTTGGCGGCTATTGCTTTCGCTCTAGCTGGGTCGTTAACTGCTTGTGGTATTGACACCGACGAAGTAATTAATGATTTAAATAATCAATTCGAAGACGAAGGCGAAATTTATTACGATCCAAATTGTGCGGATGAGGACCAAGACGGATGGTGTGATTAAAAATAATCGTTAACGATAAGACTTTCTAGATAGCAGAATGATTTCATCGTCTGGTTGCAAAGTTACTTTTGCTTCAGGATTTAGTGCTACAAATGGGTCACCATCGACAACTGTTCGGTATCCAATTGCAATCTCGCCAGTTTCTCTTGCGATATGCAGTCTCAAATCAGACCAACAAGTTTTCGGTTGCTCACAAATTTTACTTAATGGGACTGTCACCAACTCGACTGGACTTGATTTTGATAGGAGGGCCTCAATGATCCCCTCGATTCGTGGTTCGAAGACTAATTGTGTTGCTGCTGCAGCCATCAAAGTTTCGCTTACTAAAAGATCGTCTGCGAGCCGCACACCAGCGACGTAGCGACTCGATCTTCGCCGTAGTTCACCAACTATCGTAAAGCGCCGATTTTTTCCGGCTATGTGATCTGCATAGTGTCGACAGGCCAGCAGGTCAGTGAGAACTTGAGCATCACTTTCTTGTGCTGATTTTTGCATATTTGCAAAAACGACAACATGATTAATCTTCTCAAGGAATGTAAAATCGTCGAGCGGATCATGGTCATTTCGAAAAAAGGTCCGCAGAGCAGAATTACCGAATTTTGTGTCCGCGGGTTTGTCATCATTTTTTTGGAGTATGACGGTCAATTGCGAGCCATCAGCGATTACCTCTGGCAGTGAGAGTCGCAATTGTTCAGCGGACTCATTCCAGCCAACAAATAGAAAGTTTTCTTGATCGGCGGTGGGCGGGCGTCCAACTCCTCGCACTCCAGTCAGACTTGATTTTTTTTCAGCAGCCCTTTTATGCGCTTTCGTTCGGTCTCGGGCAAGAACAACGATCGGAAGCAAATTCGTTTGTAGAGACCAATCGGGCCAAAGATTCGTTCGGTCGCCATCAATTACGCCCAACGGAGTCGACTCGTCAAGCAAGCTGAAAGCGTCGCCAAAGTTCAAAACTCCATGTGGCGGATCAATTATGTAGAGTTCCTCGCCGCCAAAGTCAAGAAGATCCTGATAAACGTAGGAAAGCCCTCGATGCCTAGCAACTTGAGTCTCAATTCCGACCCTTATCTCTTCAGGCGAAAGGGGAATGTAATTTATGTGGCGGTAGTTGTCTTTATGAATCGATTTAGAAATTGTGGTGAGCCGAAGGTCAAGCGAATGCGCCAGTTCGGAACTCGAGTTAAAAGTTATAACAGGGAGTAGCGATTTTATCTTTTCAACAGATTTTCCTTTAGAACGCAATGCAGCGCCAATTGCCAAAACGCAGCGCACCACCTGTGAGTCATCAGTTTCTTCTTCGTGAAGGACGATGGCTCCCGATGCACGATCAATGCCAGCAAGATTTAGGAGGTCTACTGTGTGGTGGCCTAGGCCTCGACGAATAGTGATCCACTTATCAGGATCGCGGAACCATTTCGAATTAATCTCCCGCGAGTGTCCTGAAAAGTTTGCTTCGATAGTTCGCATTAACTCAAGTGGATCTTGGTCGCAAAGGATGCTCACCTTGTGAGTTGAGTCGGCATTGTCGTTAGCTACAGCAATTTCCCGAAGAACTCGATAACCGAATTCATTCCAATTAAGAATTGCAATGTGATTTTGGATATCGATAGGTCGACGGCCCCTTCGCACGCTCTCGAGTCGCTGCGACAAGGTCGAGTTTGAGATTGATACAAGTGTTGAGAACAAAAGTAGACCGAATAATGTCACGACAAGCAAAATTGCCCGACCTGACCAAGTGTCTTGATCTGATAACTGATCCGGTGACATTGCGCGAAGTAGAAGCTCCCAGGCGGCGTGGATAAATCCTTCGTGCTTCGCATTGATATCAATATCTGTGAGTACTAGAACTAGTGTCCCGATAAGTACAACTGCAGCTGCACCAATAATTAAAAATGAGAATGCTGCGAGATTGCCACGCAGTAGTGCACGCTCCCACGCATCATCAAAACGATTACGAACCCCCAAGAACCTTCTTGGCCGGCTTTTGCTTAGCCCCACAAATCTTTGATGGTACTACAACATGCTTTTGCTAAAGACAGTTCTGGTACATAACTTAAGGCTTATCCAAATTATTATTGGAAAACTAATCTCATTACTTATTTTTAGGTCTTGAGCTGATTGTCCGCTTTGATAGACCTGTACCGGGAATTGAAAACGTCCAATAGCGATCCTTGTTTACAGCTCTTGTGTAACGGATAAAACCTGGAAAAACTGCAAAGCTCCAGCCAACACCAGACTTGCTGAAGTTAATCCTGACTAGTCCTAAATTGATTGATTTTCTGAATCTGAAACCCTTCATTTCTGAAAGCATAGGTCTGAAGTAGTTCGGTAAAAAATTGACCACATTTTACTACTTATGACTCGTACTGGATTTGGTGCAAACAGACTGCTGTGGTACTTTTCTCGCTGAGGAGTCGGGATGAGCGACTGGGAAACTGAGCAAGTTGGCGTCCAAGTTGACGGCACAGGGCTGGTCAAGCCACCTATCTCGTTTCTGGGAATTACGGCGGGCATCGCTCTCTTGTCAGCGGGTAGCTACTTCTATAACAGCACTATCGGATATTTAATCGCTGTTTTCGCGTCGATACTCGGTGGTGTTACTGCTTTACAAGACCAAAGACGACGTGCACACCCGAGTTATGTCACGCTCTCTTGGTTTAAACCATCTCTTCAGGGCGTTAGATATCTGATTCTGGCTATCACCATCGCGCATGTTGCTCGATTGGCAATATTGGCAGCAAAAGGCAGCGGAGTTCTATTTTGAAACGCAATAGTGCGCTCACAATAATTTCAGTTGCCGCCGTCGCAATTTCGTTATGGGTAAGTCCAGTCAATGCCTCAATGTCACCCAAAATTAACATTGACGAGTCATTAGAAGTTTGTCTATCGAAAAATAGCAAACTTGCTGTTTTGATGTTGATTGATGAGTCAAAAAGTCTCAGAGAATTAAAAGACGGTGCGTCGACAAAGCTCGGAAATGATCCAGCAGACTCCCGGGTGCCAGCACTTGAATCGGTAGTTCGAGTGTTGGCATCGGCAGTCGAGTCAAGTCGATTGGTGGTGAGTGCCGGTAGTAAGACACTAGATGTCGCAATTGCAATCGCCGGTTTTGGCGATGGCTACAACGAGCGTTTGGGATTCCGCAATCTTGATTCTCGAAATGTTGAAGCAGTTGTTAGCGCACTTGAAGAGCAGCGAGAACGCGACTCAGACCTGCACACTCGATATCACACAGCTCTAGAAGGCTCACTTGAGTCATTCAAAAGTTACTCAAACTCACCTGAGGTGTGTCGGTTACTTGTTTGGTTTAGCGACGGCGAGCATGACGACGATAACTCGCCAGGCTTTGTTTCTCGTGAACGTGATCAAATCCAGTCGCTCATCTGCGGTAGCGGTGGAATTGTCGACAAATTGAGACTTGATGGTGTAAATATCGTTGCTGCAGGTCTCAACTCAGACGAGCGAAAATTGGGCCTAATGCAACTAATTGCGCAGGGTGGCTCCGCGTACAAGTTCACTGATACAACAGGCAAAGAAGGTCGCGTCTCGGTGTCGGTTGATGCATGTGGTGAAGTCTCTCCAAATGGTAAATATGCGCTAGCTCGCGACGCTGATGAGATTATTGACAAATTGTTCGAAGTTTTGATTTCAATTCCGGGAATTCCGAAAAATCCAGTTATTTTTGATCAAAAGACTGGTTCTGAGTGTCCAGATTCTTCGGGTGGGTGTAATTCAATTGAGTTTAAAGTCGATGAATCGATTGCATCATTTCAGATACTGGCTGAACGACCTAGTTCTGCGGTCGAAGTCGTTTTGACAACAAATGAGGGTCAGCGCCATATCGCATTAGTTAAGTCGCCAGTTGGCACGTCTAGTGATGAAAGCTCATCAATAAGTAAAAATACAGTGCAGACGACACCGGTCACGTCGAAAAAAGTATTTATCTCAGTTAATCGCAAAAAAGAGAATCCAATTGACGGTAACTGGAAGCTTGAATTTTTGGGTGAAGGTGCACGTGAGTCGAACGGAACCGTAAATTTCGTTGGTACTGCCGAGATCTCAATAGTTGATTCGAAAAATCAGCTAATTAGTGACGGCGAATTAAAAATCGGAAGATTTGACGCAGAAAACTTGGGCATACGAGTTGTTTCAAAAACATCTGGCTCGTCGATACGTAAAGTCGATCTCGAGTTCTCGAGTTTTGAAGGTGTAGAAAAACTAAAAGCTGAACAAGATGCAGCGGACCCTAATTTGTACGTGCTCAGTGAAAGTGAAATCGAAAGAGCGCTGCAAAGTACAAATCTTGGGAAATTGAGTTCAACTGACTTGATTGTCAGGCCACTTGGTGATGTGCCAGGGCTCAAATTAAAGGATGGCACGCCAGTTGCAATCAATTTCGGATCTCAGCGCTTTTCGGTTCGAGTTTCGAATGGCGCTGGACTCCCGTCGTTTATTAGGACTAATGGGCAACTTGTTTTTGAAGGCACACCTAAGCAAGCGATCAAACTAGTTTTCCTTGGTCCAGATAGCGGCAATGGTTTAGTTACATTTAAAGATGCAACTGAGTCAACCGAAGCTAAAGCAAATCTTGATTTGATACCGCGAGAGCCATGTGAAGTGCCGCAGCAAAAAGAAGTCGAGTGCATAGTTGAACTAATTCCAGACAAAGAAGCTTTTTCAAAGTTCACAACTGTTATAGCCGTCACCTATGAGGGAATTGATACCCCACAAAAGCCACTCGAGGGCGAGATACCACTTGAAGTCTCAATGTTGCGTCAGCCAAGTGTAGGTCGAGGAATAATTGCAGCGCTTGAACTTTTAGCAATTTTTCTCGTAATTCAAGGATTAGTTCGTTACCTATTGGCGTATTTATTGTCGCGATTTTCGAAGTTGGCGGCAACTGCTCGACGGGTTCGACTTGATGCCGTTGTTGATCAGTCCGGTGCTCTGACCCTTAATCCGATGAAAACAAATCCATCTCACTCCGACGAAGGCTTCGCACTCGAGGTAACTGACTCGGTTCAGTCATTCAACATTTTCGGTTACGACTTCAGTGTTTCTGTGCTGCAGACCTTCTTGCACTCGACAACAGCACCAGTTGGTCGAGTGATATCACCCTCTACTTTTGTGATCGGTTCGCGCGGCTTTGGTCGAGTTAAAGACCAGACTGATTCAACGACTGGTCACGTATCGCTAGTTCTGCGAGGTCAATGGGTTGTCGGTGTTAAATCAAGCGATATACAAAGTCTTTTGAACGGCGAAGTTTCAGTTCCAGCTGAGGTTATTGCCTTCCTCGAGCCTTATGAAGCTGGAGTCGGCATAGATCGAGACCAGCAGCTGTCTGACCTGGCGTTCGGCATATCAGCTAGCAATTTTGCAACTGAATTTATGCAGATTGTTGAAGAAGAGAGAAATAAATCAGCGCTCGAAGATTCCAAAGATGCGGCGGGTGAAGTTGCGCCAGTAGATCCCGACGATCCATTTGGTGGCTCGAACACAGTCAATGAATCTGATCCATTTGGCACATCAGGCTTTTCGCAGACTGAACAAGCCGCAGAGCCTGAAACTAAGCGTCGAAAGAAACGTGGTCGTCGAAAAGAGTCTGAAGAGAATAAAGCAAGTCAACCCGAACAATCAGAGTCAACAGAAAATTGGGATCCGTTTGCTTAGGCATTCGGCGCTCACGAACATAAGGAGATAAAACCATGCTTAGGCCAATAATCATGATCGGATGTGGCGGCTCCGGACAAAAAGCAGTGCGATACGTTCGCGATTCAGTGAAGCGTCATCTTGAGCACCAGGGCTGGGAAGGTGACTTTCCAAAAGCTTGGCAATTTATTGGCATTGACACGCTGACTACGCAAGAAGATCCATCGATTCCGTTTTTGCCAAACAACGACTATGTGAGTGTTTCGTTAGCATTTGCCACTTATCAAGGTCTGAACCAAGCAGTCGAGTCAAAGTTTGGGTTAGATGTGAATCCCAAGGCATTTCATGACTTGCAAGGCTGGAGACCAAACCCAACTCAAGTTAAGGTGCCGTTAAAAGACGGCGCAGGGCAGTTGCGAGCAGTGGGCCGTACCGCAGGTGTATTAGCTCTGCCTGATTACATCGCAAAGCGAGTGAGTTTTGCATTCACACAATGTTCTGCGGGTGGTCCTGAGTTGGCTGAGGTCTCAAGACATTTAGGGGTTAATGTTCCGCCAGGCACACCAGTGCCCGATCCGCTAACAATTGTTGTTGGTTCAATGGCTGGTGGTACTGGTGCGGGCATCATGCTTGACGTTGTTGACCTGGTTCGTCGAACTGATATTAAGGGTGCGTTCCCAGTCTTAGTCGCTTTCACCCCTGATATTTTCGGCAACATTCAGTCAAGTGCGATGACAGCAAACTCGGCCGCATTTATGGCCGAGATGCTCTCGGCTTATTGGGACGACGAGAACACAGATAGCCAACTCATTCCCGCCACTGTTGCGGTGCATACTCGTGGACCACACAGCATCTTTTTGATCGGTCGCACAAATATTGACGGATTAGATCTGTTGGACTCAAAAAATGTTTACCGAGCTGTCGGTGAAGCCCTTGCTGCAGTTACTACTTCGTCAACCGTACAAACTGATTTTCATAACTTCATTACGGTGAACTGGGCAAAGACAGAACAAGAAAACGCTGGCGGCTACGGATTTCATTCCTCGCGGATGAAAGGTGTTGCGTCGTCGTTTGGTAGTTCGACTATTTCTATCGGTCGTGATCGTTTCCGCGACTATTTAAAGAAGTTGTTGCATCGTTCGATTATTGAACATCTTGCTGACGGTTTTGAACCCGTTGCTACTGCTGTTCTAGGTGATTCTGCTAAGTCAATGGCGGGCCCAGCCAAGATTGCGGAATTAACTCGTAGAAATATTGATCGCTTTGTCATTGAGTGTGGGTTAAGCGAAAGTGACGAAGGGGCAAAGCAGATCTCTGATCGATTTGTTTCTAACGAGATTATGAAGACTCGACTTGGTCAGGTCTCGAACAAAATCAAGGCGCCATTCACAGCGGCGATGCAACAAAGTGCTGGGGTATGGCTGCAAACTTTGAGTGCTCAAGCAACTCAGATAAGAACAGCTGAACTATCAGCGGTCGACGCGGAGCTTGCCGCAGAGTTGCGAACTTGGGGTACAGAGCTCTATCAGCGAATTTTGCGCACGACTACTGAATTCTCCGGCACGCTCAGCATGCCGCTAACGCTTGCGTTGCTGCAGTCAACACGCGCACATGTCTTGCGGTCGTCGGCGAAATTTAAAGAGCGAGCTAAAGAAGCGTCTGGCTTGGCAGAAAAAGCCCGCGAGAAAGCCCGTGGCCATCTAGTAGCAAATGCAAAAGGTTCCATTCCGATGAGTGCTGCGCCAGTTCAAGAAACGATTCAGGACATGTCAAAAGCAATCGTTTTTGATTGGTCAGCACGAGTGCGTGAGCGTTTAGCTGTTGCGTTGGAAAGTGTTGCAACGACACTTCTGTCTGGTGTTGAAGCTTCGGTGAATCAATCTTTGGCGCGGATCAGCATGCTTACGCGTAGTCAGGATGGTAAGCCTGCTGTGGTTGAAGGTTGGCCAAAAAATGATGGCATAGTTCCGACATCGTTTACGCCGAGCCC
>Ga0172372_10013420_pt1 | contig 10137 bp, 8 predicted proteins | sample LakKiv5m_2_FD_114544 | JGI IMG/M metagenome (GOLD analysis project Ga0172372, IMG submission 114544) | Freshwater microbial communities from Kabuno Bay, South-Kivu, Congo - kab_092012_9.5m | ecosystem: Environmental > Aquatic > Freshwater > Lake | place: Democratic Republic of the Congo... | reverse complement strand
CGTTGTACGCTTGGATTAATTCTTACAAAGCTTGAAGCTTTAAAGCATCGCCGCCCTAGCTCAGTCGGTAGAGCGTCGCTCTCGTAAAGCGAAGGTCATGAGTTCGATTCTCATGGGCGGCTCTGGTATAACTTCAGTTAGGCTGTATTTGGATTCCATTAGAACATAGAGCAAGTTCCTTTGTGCATGTATACTTCAGCCCATGCACGAGGATATTCTGTGGCTTATCCCTCCTTACTTTTCGGTGTCAGACTTTACCTTGAACGACCGTGCCTCCGTTTACCCACAATTTACTATTCCATACGGAATTTTATCGATGGATTCTTACCTTAAAAGTTACAGCAACAAGAAATTGGAAACGTCCGTAATTGATTTCAATTTAGTATTGAAGAAATATATGGACAATGATGTGTTAGAAGAAGAGACGCGGTCCGAGTTTACTCTCCAGACTTTATTCCAAGGAGAACTTGAATCAAAATTGCCCAAAAGAAAACCTAAAATTGTAGGTATTTCTGTACTTTTTAATTCCTCCGCAGTATACATCCAAGAGTTATCAAGACTCGTAAAATCTATATTACCCGAGACTCTCGTTGTTCTTGGAGGTGGGATGCCATCGGCTGCGTTTAAAATTTTATTGAAGACTTGCGTCGAGGTAGATGCTGTTTGTAAAGGTGAAGGCGAAAAGCCTATGTTGGAGCTGGTAAATTCAAAAGATTTCAAAAAGACTTTAGAAACTCATCCGTCCTTCATCACCCGACGGGGACTAGAGTATGGAAAGGTACCAAACTTTGATTATGTTATTGATTTAGACGAAATCCCAATGCTGGATTATAGCCTAATCGACCTTGCTGACTATAACGCCAGATCTATTGACAAGGTCTATTCATATGAGAAGAACAAAATAGAAATGTCGATACACACCAGCAGGGGTTGCCCATTCTCTTGTGTTTTTTGCTCCAATCCAGCATTGCACGGCAAAGACGTTCGGATGATGTCAATTGATCGCGTTGAGAACGAGATCAGAAGGATGAGGGATGAATTTGGAATGAATGTTTTATTGGTAGAAGACGATCATTTCTTCCACGATAAAGAGAGAGCAAAAGAAATTCTTAGGAGAATTGCCAAATTGGGCATAAGGGCCGAATTTCCAAATGGGCTGGCGGTATATGCCATCAACGATGAAGTGGCAGATTTGCTCTCTAAAGCGGGTGTTTCAGCTGTTGCTCTTGCGGTAGAGTCAGGCTCAGATTATGTACTCAACAAGATAATCAAGAAACCTCTGAAGAAGAAGCTAATTAAGCCGGCTGTTGACTCTTTAAGAAGAGCGGGCGTCAAGAGCCATGTATTTATCGTTACTGGACTACCAGGTGAAATGGATGAACACAGGCTTGAAACGAGGGAAATGTTAGTAAGCACAGGATTTGACTGGGTTCATGTTTTTTGTGCAATCCCAATTCACGGGAGTCGCCTTTATGATATATGCGTTGAAAACGGGTACATCACCGACACGCAATCAGAAAGGTTTGTAGCTACAACCTCGGTGATTCGGGCTCCAGGAGTAGAACCTGAGAAAGTCGCTAAGTGGGCGTACGAAACAAACTTAATTGTTAATTTTCTTGAAAACACAAACGTTAAAGATGGTAAGTTTGGGGTAGCCGAAGCATATGTCGAAAATGTTTATAAGAAATATCCAGAACACGCTTTAGCTGTAGGCATGCTTTGGCTAGTGCAGTTAAGACAAGGAAAAGTAGGATTTGATTCAGAACTTCTCCGAAAATACAAAGAGTTAGTTGAAGCAGATAATGAGTGGCAGAGTTTTCTCAACCTTCATAAGTCTCATTTGCCAAGTGAATTGCAAGATGTGAAACTCACAAAGATGTTATCTCATAGGTAGTGAGTCAAAAAGAGTTTTATTGAACGGTTTTGAACACCGCTTCTATCTACCAGTCCCCGGGGTCAGTTAGGTACACTGCCTAGTAGCTAGGCGCAAAGTCTGTTCAAATTTTTGGAGCACCTTTGTCTTTTGCACCCATGGCGATTGATTGCTTATGCACATGTAAATCGCCTCTCTTGATCGCACAGAAAAGGTAAGATGAAATCCAAGGCCTGGAGAAATAAATTCCAAGTTTTGCTCTTTGATAGCGGAAATATCCTCATCTGGTGCAACGCCATAACCGATTGTCTGATTCTTTTTGTCAGGGCGAAGGTTTTCAAAGGCTCTTTTGTAGCCCAATGGCTGGGAAGGCGTAGTACAATTAATCTGATGCAATGATGTCTGACACGCCGATACTCATATGGTGATTCATCTATAAAGAGTGCTAACTCCTGCCGATAAAAATAGCAGGCCCTGTGGTTGTGATTCAAGCTCAGATATTGTTACGAAATTTTGCATGTTCAAGATAAACTAAACGGCATAAATGGTTCAGAATTCTGTTCTGGTCCACACCTAGGAATAGGAGTTTTATGAAAGCCGAAATTGCACCAAGAATAGATCTTAAGAATCGAACCAAACTGGAAGAAGTGATTCCTCTTGATACCCCATTTATTGTATTTGTTGATCCCTCCGATGCTTGTAATTTTAAATGCAAATTTTGCCCAACCGGAGATAGAGATTTGATGAAATCTGTTAGTCGCCCTTTAACAAGAATGAACTTTGAATTATTCAAGAAAATAGCTGATGATATGACAAAATTTCCGAATAAAGTAAAAGTCCTCCGACTTTACAAAGACGGAGAGCCATTAATCAATAAAGAGCTTGAGAAAATGGTGAAGTACGCAAAAGAAATAGGGGCAGCCGATCGAATAGATACAACGACAAATGCATCATTGTTAAATAAAGAAAGAGGTAGAGCGCTAGTCGAAGCAGGCTTAGATCGAATAAATATCTCTATTTATGGAGTTTCTACAGAAAACTATAAATCATTTTCTGACGCGAAGGTAGAATTCTCTACGATTTTAGCAAACGTTAAAAGTTTTTATGAAGTACGCGGAAATTGCGAAATGGTTGTAAAGGTAAATGGAGATACGCTGACACAAGAGGAAAAAGAAACTTTTCTCAGGGAATTTGGGGACTACACAGATAAGATATTTATCGAACACACCATGGCATGCTGGCCTAATTTTGAACTTAGGGGTGGCGTGGAAGTAAATGACGAAGTGGGAATCTATGGTCAAGAGATTAGTGAAGTGGACGCCTGCCCTTACCCCTTCTACTCTTTTTCAATAAATTCTGATGGGTTAGTAAGTGTTTGCTTCTTAGATTGGGGGCGCAAGTTAACCGTTGGAGACGTGAAGACCCAAACAGTCCAAGAAATATGGAGTGGCAAGCCTATGCGCTCGTACAGGAAAATGTTCTTAGAGGGTGGCAGAAAAGATCACCCAACCTGTGGCGGCTGTGGGCAAATGACTCATGGGCAACCTGATAACATAGACGCGCATAAAGAAGTGATATTAAAAAAATTAAATGATGTGAATTATTTTGTTGATGTTCCTAATCTATTGGGTGATGCGCCAAAACTCCTCCCATTTGTTAACTAGGAGATAAATACATCATAGTGAACGATATATTTTAGTTTTGTACAAAACATAGAATCATCAAAACTGTTGAATTTAGGTTAGAATTGTGTTGTGACTAAAATATTGCGTTTAGCATTGAGCTACTTAGACAACATTAGGCTCAATCGCCTTTCCTCTTCATTGATTAACTTGATGTCCAGGCAGAATTATGCTCATGGGCTAAGTTGGTTTGGGGTGCCTATTTTTCAAACGCCAACCGATCTCTATGTTTATCAAGAAATTATCTTTAAAGTGAAGCCGAGAGTTATCATTGAAACAGGGGTCGCAAAGGGCGGTAGTGTTCTTTTTGTATGCCAACTGCTCGACTTGATTCATAGCAACGACAAAAAAAATGATTGGAAAATAATATGTAGTGATATAAATTCTCTAGAGGACGCCATAAAAGCAACAGAGACTTTCGGCTATTCTGAAAGAATTGAGTTTTTCCGCGGAGATTCAGCTTCTTCTGAATTCAGAGAATTTACAAGCAATATTATATTGTCGATGAATAAACCAAAAGTATTGTTGTCGCTTGACTCAAATCATACAGAGCAGCATGTGTTAGCTGAGTTAGAACAACTCGGAAATTTCGTTTCAGATACAAGCTATGCAATAGTTTGGGATTCTCGAATCAGTGATCTCTCTTGGCTAACTCACTTAGTTCGCCCTAGAGCTTGGAGTAAAAGAAAGCATGCAGGAACTGGTGCCGCTATTTTTATGGAAAAGGAAGGGCCAAAGAATCGCTTTATATTTGACGATTCGTTTGAGAATAGGCTTAGAATCTCAGGAGTAAAAAACGGAATTCTTTTAAGGCGAGATTGTGAATCAAATAACCCACGATAGCAATATTAAAAATGAATCTTGTTGCCCTGTTTGCGGGAGTAGCAATAATTCACTAATTATCAAAATTTCTTCTCCTGAATTATTAAACAAACTACTACTTAATGACATTTTAGTAAATGAATGTTTAGATTGTAAACATATTTATAATGAACTTAGAGAAGAAGATTATTTAAATATCTTAAAATATTATGAAGAGTCCTATTCATTAGCAAATTTAGGAAATGATAACTTGATTACCGATAAACCCGGTAGTTTGAATGAATTCAGTATCAACAGGTATGAGTTAACTGCAGAGTTTTTACTGCGATCTTGCCCCAAAGACATAAACATATTGGATATAGGTTGTGCGGAAGGAGGTTTTTTGAAATTTCTTTCGAAAAACGGTTTTCATAATCTCTCAGGAATCGATACTTCAACATCATATTTAACGGCCGCAAAAAAGTCATCACCACAAATAAATTTTGAAATCGGAGTGGCCGAATCTATACCGTTTCCAGACGCCTACTTTGACGTTATTGTTATAGACCAAGTTTTGGAACATCTTCATCACCCACTAGTTGCACTCGATGAAATATCTAGAGTTTTAAGAGAAGACGGTAAAGTAATCGTTGGTGTACCAAATGCATCTTGGTATTCACGAGTAGGATTCTTTCCCTACTACTGGTTCTTGTTGAAAGAACACTTGCAGCACTTTAATATTGCTACCTTAACCCAGCTTTTTGGCCGTAAGTCATTAACCCTAATTTCATATAGAGAAACACTAACTCCCATGATTTCATCTGATGTCCCCCTTCCGAATACAGTTGCAGTATATAAAAAGAAATTCGATCTCTTGAACGAGATTCGTTTGGATAACATAGAGAGAGAATCCTTAGATATTAAGAGTTACCTAGTTGAACAAGAGAATCAATGGTTTAGTATCAAGTCAACTTTGGTCAATTACCTAACCGAGGGAAAGCCTATTTACTGTTGGGGTTTATCGAGAGAATTGCAATCTTTACTTGGAGCTGGAATCCTAAATAGTTCAAATATATTGGAAGTAATAGACTCAAATCCTACCAAAATTCAAGCAGCACAGTTATATAACCCAAGCATGAGAGCTTGTTTGCCTCACAATTTTGGAAAGGAATCTAAAGATGCGATTCTTATAATAACGGCAGTGGCGCACTCAGTACCGATCGAAAATGCAGCTTTACGTTTGGGATTTCTTGGTAAAATTATCAAATTAGACAACCAGTCAATTGGTTTTAATTTGTCGAAAAAAGATTGTGAGTAGTCAAATTTGAATATTAACTGTTTTAACTGTTTGAGCGCCTTATTCACCGGCCCTAAGAAATTCAATTTACGTTAGTCCAAAAAATTGTAAGGTATTTTGATTCAATGTTGAAGTAGCGACTTTTGGATCAAATAGAGTTGAAGAGAAGGGTACGGAAATTGTTCTGGTCACCGAACCACTAATTCTTTGATTAAGCGTTTGAACAGCGTCATACACAGATAAAGATAAACCTGAAGCGATAATTACCTCGGAATGATGAGCTAATTGATTGGCCACATGATATAGCGATTCTGCAACGTCTTTTACATGGACGAGATCTATTTCTGTTTTAGGAAAATTTAAAGGAAAATCTTCGGCATTATTGCCTTGTTCTACCCACTTCATAAATGTCCGAAATAAGTAAGGGCGTCTTTCTTCGATTGAGAATACAAACGTAGGTCTTACGAGCGTTACCCCAACGTTATCCAATTCCAATATAGCATTCCTGAGCATTTCCTTTGACTTTAAGTACTCATCTTTTTCGTTTATCATCTTCTGGCTTGCAGTACCAATCACGATAGTTTGAAGGCCGCGTTGAATGCACGATCTCACCAAATCCACAGTAGCTTCCGCAAAAAGAGCATTTTGTGGGCTATGGCGGTAGTCGTCATCTTCAATAGACGTCCAAGATAGTTGATAAAGTAGATTCAATTCATTTGAATCTAGAAAAGTTTCGCGGTTCTCTTTTGAGAGAAAGTCACCATGTGATTTATGACTCCAAACAACTAATGTATCTTCTAAGTGATTTGAAATTAAATTACAAAGGTGGCGACCGATAAAACCTGAGCCACCAATAATTCCAACTATCACTTTTACCTATTCCAATCAAGCTTTAGGCTCGTTAGGGCCAGAGAACTGTTCTGCAATTAGAGTTATTTGGTTTGCAAGTTCAGACAAACTGCATCGTTTTAAGACTCGATTAGTGTTATTTAGAATTGATTCCCACACGGATTCCCTCAATTTAACATCTGTAAGTTCAAGGGCTCGAAATCTGACCTGTTTTGAGAACTCAGCTCTCACTTCTAACTCTATAAATAATTCGCAATCCTGAATGGGTAAGCAAAAATCAATATCGAGAGAAGTAATTAAATCTTCTCCAAGTATGTGAGCTTCTACAAGGTTTCTTTTTACTAGTGGAATAACACCCCGAGCCATAGCTTCGAGCAGAGTATTTTCAGTCGTCCCATAGTGATTTGAGCGTAATGGATAGAGGAAATAAGTGGCTGTTCCAAAGATAGGTGTTTTATCAAGAGCGTAACCTTTGTATTTAATATTTCGATTCTGGAGTATTTCCAAGTCTTTGGTAAAGCCGGCATCAAGTGAATTACCGTAGATATCAACTGAGATGTTCGCATCAGAGAACTGACTAGCGATTGAGAAAAAATCCCTGGAAATCTTCTTGTAATCTAATGTACCGATGTAAATTGCTTTGTGCTCTCTTATGAAAGCCTCTCTTTCAACATTTCCTACACTTTTGCATGTTGGAACCAAAGTCCAACCTTCTGGTAACCCATCCCCAATAAAACCACTTTGAAGTCGAGCATCAAATAATTTTCCTACAGAAGCCGCAAGGGCATTATTGAAGGCAAATGCTTGGTGATTGAGTAATATCGAGCCCCTAGCGAGACAAACCCCTTTGACACTTGCTAGTTTGGACCAAAGATGCGAATTCCAAAAGTGAAAAATTATAAAATCTGCATAGTCTAAACCTAGATTTTCCAGTGTTAGCGAACAAATGTTTTGTGGAAGAACCTTCACTTGGCTTAAAAGCTCTAGAGAAGCAGAGTCTCTAGTTCTTTCAATTTCCACCAACACATGTGAAGCATTTGTAGCCTCAATAATTCCAACAACTGCAGGAGCAATTCCACCACCATAGTGCGGCGCAATATGCAGAATCCTCATTTCTCAATATCATTCATCGTCGAGTTGCGCTGAAACAAATTTGAGATCATAAGTACTTTGGACCTATCTTTTGTATGCTCGGTAACAGCACATACATTGGTATATCTTTGGCCACTTGGAAATTTCTAACGATCGAACAAAACTCATCTGATAGATTCCAGGGTAGAATAATCAGATTATCAGCATGGGTCAAATACTGTCTTTCTACAGGATAAATTGGTATATGACTCCCCGGTAAGAATTTTCCATGCTTCGACTCAGCTGAATCCAAAACAAGCGTGATATCTCCTCGATCTAATCCTAAGAAATTTATAAGTGTATTTCCCTTAGCAGGTGCTCCTAATCCGATGTTAACTTTGCCTTGCGCCAATTGTTGATAAAAAAACGTTCTAATATCTGTTTTAGCTCTATTAACTGATTTTTGAAAGTTCATTAAATTATCGAGACTCATGATTTTTTCTTCTAAGGAGAGAAATGAGGAGAGAGGGCCTTCAGAGTTTGAACCATCAGAATATTTCCTTGCGTAGACACGGATACTGCCTCCATGAGTTGCTATCCTCTCTACTTTAGATATGGATAAGCCGACCTTTTTTAGGAGGTTCGCAAGTGATGTGATAGTGAAATATGAGTAGTGTTCATGGTATATGGTGTCAAATAGATTATTCTCAAGCAATGAAGCAAAGTATTGCACTTCAATAACCAAAACTCCATCGTCTGAAAGTAGCAATTTTGCAGCCTCTGTAAAATCGCGGAGCTCAGGGACATGGGCAAAGACATTGTTGGCGATTACTACACTAGCAGCTCCCTTTTCTCGCTTTATGTTAGAAGCCGTACCAAGATTGAGAAAGCAGTTATAGACTTGATGACCTCGGCTAATAGAGATATCTGCTGCCAACTTCGTTGGCTCAATCCCATAGGCAGGAATTCCTTGCTGAGAAAGTCGTTCAAGGAGATAGCCATCATTAGATGCAATTTCTGCGACAAGGCTATTTCTATCTAAGCTAAATTCTTTAATTACGCTATCAACCAACTCATGTGAATGTTTAATCCAAGTGGTAGAGGTGCTTGATAGATATGGGTAATCAGGAGTAAATAACGCTTCGCCAGAATGGAAATCCCTAGTCTGGACTAATTTGCACTCTTGGCAGAAAAGTAAGACTAAGGGGTAGTGAATTTCGCCTTTTGAGAGATCCTCTTTGCTCAAGAGAGCGTTTGATGGAGGAGCAAACCCCAGGTCAAGTATTTCAATAAGATCTTTAGCACCACAACTTCTACAATTTTGGTGTGTCAATTCTTCACCTCTGAGAATGAGGGTAAATTTCTATCTAATTCTGAAATAGAAGTGATTGGCAAAGGCCAACTTATCCCAATGCCAGGATCTAGTGGATTCACACCTTGAGAGTAATCGGGGCTATAGTCATTTGAATGTAGGTAAAGAAGCGTAGTTTCATCTTCCAGAGACTGAAACCCGTGGGCCACTAAAGGTGGAACCAAGAGACTCCCTGAGCCAGGAGTTAGATGGTAGGAAGCATATTTGCCATACGTTTCTGAGGTGGGACGCATATCCAAGAGAACGTCCATAACGCTTCCCTTGATACAAGAGATGAGCTTTGCTTCCAAAAACGGTTCGACTTGGTAATGAAGGCCTCTAATTGTCCCTGCCAAGGTATTGGTACTTATATTCACTTGGCAAATAGGAAAATTACTGAGCTCTATTTCATCTACTACCGGTAGTATCTTTTTGAAGGAGCCTCGATGGTCTACATAATTTAAGTTATCAATTAGGCGACAACCTTCAAGCCTCATAGTCTTATCTTGATTCTCTGCGCGCAGGCTTGACTTGTTTTTATCTATCTCAACCACGGAGCAGATTCACTCTCTAAGAGATTTTCCAAGTGCTCTTTATCTCTTAGGGTATCCATCGCAAACCAAAATCCAGTGTGCTCAAATGCTGCAAGATTTCCTTCCATGGCAAGTTTGGGTAAGACATCCACCTCCCAACTTGGATTTGAAAGTCTGTTTAAGGTTTCAAAAATATTGGGATTTACTAGAAAGTATCCTCCATTTATTAGAGAATCTGGAGAACTCGTTCTCTCTGAAAAGCTAGTCACAATCCCAGAGTTCACGGAAACAGCTCCATATCTCGCTGGAGGATTCACTGCTGTCAAAGTAACGAGCTTTCCTTTTTCTTTATGAAACGATGCGGTTGCAAGAAGATCTTGGTCAGTTAGTCCATCACCATAGGTAAAAAAGAAACTCTCCTTACCTACGTACTTTTGTACCTGCCTAAGCCTCTCTCCGGTATTGGCTGAGGCTCCAGTATCGATAAGGCTCACCCTCCAATCCTCGTGGCCCTCATCCAAAATAATCACTTCTCCAGAAGCAGTGTTTGTTATCACGCTTGAGTTGTAGCTCTTGAAATTCAAGAAGTATTCTTTTATTACATCACCCTTATATCCGAGGCAGATTATAAAATCATTGATTCCATGTTTCGCAAATTTTTTCATAATGTGCCAAAGAAT
>Ga0172372_10013418_pt1 | contig 10139 bp, 10 predicted proteins | sample LakKiv5m_2_FD_114544 | JGI IMG/M metagenome (GOLD analysis project Ga0172372, IMG submission 114544) | Freshwater microbial communities from Kabuno Bay, South-Kivu, Congo - kab_092012_9.5m | ecosystem: Environmental > Aquatic > Freshwater > Lake | place: Democratic Republic of the Congo... | reverse complement strand
TCAAGCTGATATTGCTCAGATGATTTTTGATGCTGATATTGGAGTTGGGGCAGGTGGCTCTAGCACTTGGGAGAGATGTTGTTTGGGTTTACCAACTTATATGTTTAAAATTGCTGATAACCAAGAATATATTTTCAAAAAACTTGGACAAAATGTTAGTTTTGAAGAATTTTTAACTAATGTAAATAATAACTACTATGAGTTAGTTAAAACAGTTAGTAGTTATGTTGACGGAAAGGGAGTTGAAAGGGTTATTAAATTAATCAAAATCTAACATTTATTTTGTTATTTTTTAGAAATTCTTTAGCTTGAAATGGTGTTTGTTCTGTAAAATTAAAAATGCTTGAAGCTCCAATTGCATCTGCTCCACTATTGATTGCATCTAACATATCTTGATATGAGCCACATCCTCCTTGGCAAATAATCGGAATGGAAACGTTGTGAGAAACTAGCTTTATTAATTCTAAATCATATCCACTCATCATGCCGTCTCTATCAATTGAAGTGATTAATATTTCTCCTACTCCAATATTTTCGAGAATTGAAATTACTTCAGTTACATTTTTTTTAGTATCAACTAAGCCAGAATTTGTATAACATGTATATTTGCCGTTAATTTTTTTTACATCAATACTAGAAACTAAAATTTGACTCCCGTATTTATTAATGATGTCTTGAATTAAATTAGTATTTTCTACACATGACGTATTAATTGAAATTTTGTCGGCACCAGATTTTAGTAATTTTGAAACATGCTCTATTTTGCTTATTCCTCCACCAACAGTAAGGGGAATGAAACAATGGTTTGAAATTTGTTCGATTAGATTATAATTAGGTTCTTGATTTAGATTAGTTGCTTCTGTATCTAAAACAATTATTTCATCTACTTTACGAGAATTAAATACTTTAATTGCAGATATAATTGATCCAATAATTCTGTCTTTTTTAAACTGCTTACCTTTAACTAAAAGGGAGTTTTTTATAAGTAAGCTAGGTATTATTCTAACTTTTAGCATAAAATCAGAGATTTAAAAAATTATATATAAGCTTTAAACCAGAATCGCCACTTTTTTCTGGATGAAATTGAACTCCAATTATATCGTTGTCAGCAACTATTGAATTAAAAGTCTCCGTATGAGAAGTTGTAGCTAAAATATTTTTATAATCATCGGTTATAAATTTGTAGCTATGTGTAAAATAAAAATCACTACCGTCCTTAATGTTATCAATTATTTTATGCATCTTTTGTATTTTAATATCATTCCAACCAACATGGGGTATTTTTAATTTTTTAGAGCTAGAAGATTTTAATTTATAGATATTGCCCTTTATTAAATTAAGGCCATCGCAACGACCCCCTTCAATTCCATAACTAGATAGTAGTTGCATACCTAAGCATATCCCTAAAATTTTAATATTTTTGTCAATATTACACTTATTTATAATTGAATTGTAAAAACCTGACTCTCTCAAGTTTCTCATTCCATCATTGAATGATCCTACCCCAGGAATAACAATGTGAGTAGAATCTAGTATGTCATTAGGGTTTTTGCTTAAATAAACATCTTTGTAATGAACTTGAAATGATCTTAGAACAGATTTAAGATTTCCAGTATTGTAATCTATGATAATTACTTTTTTCATTAAATTATTTTAAATTTTTTTATTAGATTGCCATTTTTTTGTTTTAGCAAGTTTCCCTGTTGATCAACTTCAAATAATTTTCTATTAGTGTAGCTATCGCATATTGAAATGAACTCTTCGAGTCCTATATCAATATTTTCTAGAATTAATTCCAATTTTTTATCAAGATAAGTCCATGGAAAATGACCATCTACTTTTTCAACAATTTTAATCGCTGTATCTCTATCAATAATACCCCTTCTAATGTATAAGCAAGCTATATCTGTTGCTCTTCCAAAGCCATATTTTATGAATTTGAAATAGTCATGGATTCCTACCTGGTAATTATCAAGATTTTCATAATTAACAAATGCGGTTTCAATATTTTTATAAAAAGGAGAGAAGCCATAAACTTGAGATAATATTGAATTAGATATTCCGCTCCAAGGGAAATAATGACCAAGAAAAATTCCAGTTGTTTTATTTTGTTTTAGATCTTCTTTATCGGGATATTTATAAAGTAAAATTTTGTTTTTATTAATTAAATTTTGATCAGTGAGATCTGATATTCTTAATCCTAGCAATCCCCCGAATTCTTCAAGCCATTTTCTGTCTAGAATATTATTTTCAACTGATGACAAAGGACCGCCATATTCGTTTTGAGAGTTTTCGCCCCAAATTATTAAAGGAATTTTAAATTTAACAGAAATTATGATTGGAATTGTAAATATTCCTATATGCTCTGGCCATGAAATGTCACCAACTTCTCTGAGACCTATCTGATTTAATTTTTTTCTATTTTGTGGATCTGGAGAAACTTCTATACAATCAACGCCAAGTTTTTTTATATTCTCAATATTTTTTCTTCCAATATCACTTAAATCACATGTTGATGAAGTAACGCACAGTGGATTAAGTCCGTACTCTAGTATTTTGATTACTTGATAAGTACTATCTTTGCCTCCGCTAACAGGAATTATACAATCCCAGTTATTATCTGATCTGTATTTGTTTATTATTTCCTCAAAATCTTTTTTTCTTTTATCCCAGTCAATTTTTTTTCTGTTTTCAAAATTTGTGCATGCACTGCAGACACCTTCTTCATTAAAAGTTAGATCAGGTTTGGTGTCTGGCATTAGACATTTTTTACAAAATTTAATCATATAGTTAGGATTTTAATGTTAATTATCAAGTAATTAATTTTTTATTTAGATAATTTATATTTATATTTCAACTCAGCAATTTGCCAATCATCTTCATTATCAATGTCCTGAACATCATCGGCACGATATTCAATAAATGTCGAATTATTGCTAAAAATTTTTTTGTTTTCAAGAAATTTTTGAGTTTTTAATAAATAAAATTGACCACAATCATGATAAGCATTTTCTAGATCTTGTGATCTGGTGTTATAGTGCTCGGGATAAAAAAAATTAACAAAATCATTGTTAATTTTTAACGCCCTTTGTATCGGATAACTAAATTTTACTATTGGAATTAAAGAATCAAAACCACCGCTTGAAAACTTATGATAAGCGTTTTTAATTTTATCTTCATTTATAAAAACTGCTGTAGGATAAATACAGCAAATTTCGTCAAATTCTTGCTGAAGATTCTTATATTCCTTAAGAACTTCTTCAATTACATCAGATGTTGTTGAAAAGTCATCAGAATTTTTTTCTGATCTTAGAAAAGGAATTTTTGCTCCATAATTTTTTGATATTTCAGCGATTTTTTCGCAATCAGTTGATACCATAACTTCATCAAATAATTTACAATTTAGAGCTACAGATATTGGATAAGAAATAATTGGTTTTCCAAAAAAATCCTTGATATTTTTATTTGGTATTCTTTTGCTTTTTGATCTGGCTGGTATTATAGCGATTTTTTTATTGTTCATTTAATTATTTTTTTCAATTAGGAACCATGTTATATCATCTTGAGCAAAAATATCTTTATGATAAGCGAAACCGTAGTTAACAAGTTTTAAATCAGAGTATTTATTTATTAACTCTCCAGCAAAATCTCTTTTAAACAATTTATCATCATTTCCTCTGTATGGAATTGAGCAAGGACTTGGATTGTAATATTCGCATATAAGAATGTATTTTTTTGCTAAATTATAAATCTTCTCATAAGTATTATTTAAATCTTGAGGATTTAAATGAATTAATACTCCTTTTGTAAAAACTAGATCAAAATCTTCTTTAACCTGAAAATCATTAATTGAAGAGCATGTTAAGTTAAATTTTTTATTGGTTTGTTTTAAAATTTCTATTGCTTTTTTATTAATATCTATTCCACATATATTTAGATTGGGGAAAATTTTATTTAGAGCGATTAGGTTCATTCCAATATTGCATCCAAGTTCAATAACCGAATCAATTTTGATTTGATTGTTAGAGAAAATTTTAGAAAAAAAAACAATATTAGAAGCTAAAAGTTCATTATGTGAATTTCTTTCAATATACTTATTTCCAAAATCATTGGCCCAGAACTCTTCCTGAGGGTTTCTAAATTCATTTGTTTTATTTTTCATAATATCTTATTTTTGTTTTAAAAATTTCTATTAAATTAACCCCCAATTCATCGCTGTTCCTTTCTTGCAATCTTTGTTAATTTTTTTACCAAGTAAAATATTAAAATATTTGCAAGGTAAGCCAAGTCCAGGGCGAATTGCACGGATATTTTCAGTTGTTAAAATATCGCCTGCTTTTAGATCTTTAACGATATAGATCGATCTTCTAAACATCAAGGAGTTTTTTTCTTTTTCTGTAATCCCGTAATGGATTTTACCAATAGCTTGAGAAGTAATTTTAGATTGCTCAACTAACATTTTCATCTCTTGTGGTTCCATTGAAAAAGCTGAATCAACACCACCTTCAGATCTAGAAATTGTAAAATGTTTTTCAATTACTTTAGCCCCTAAAGCAATCGCACCAAGCGATACGCCAATTCCCATTGTATGATCAGATAAACCAATTTTGCAATCAGGAAATAATTGTTGTAAATGAGGTATGGTTTTAAGGTTGATATCGTATGGATCGGCAGGGTATTCGCTGGTGCATTTTAATAAAGTAATATCACTGCAACCATTATTTTTAAGGGTTTCAACCATTTCAAAAATTTCAGAAATATTTGCCATGCCAGTTGACACAATTACTGGCTTTTTAGTTTTGGCAACTTTTTTTAAAAGATTTAAATCAGTATTTTCAAAGCTGGCAATTTTGTATAACGGAACCTTTAACTCTTCTAGAAAATCAACAGCACTTTCATCAAATGGCGTGCTAAAACCAATAATCCCAAGCTCAGCACATTTATCAAAAATTGCTTTATGCCACTGCCAAGGAGTGTAGGCTTTTTGATATAAATCATAAAGTGAATTTCCATGCCAAAGACTATTTTTATCTTTTATAAAAAATTCATTTTCTTTGAGATCAAGCGTCATAGTATCCGCTGTATAAGTCTGAATTTTTAAAGCATCAACCCCACACTTTGCTGCCTCTTCCACAATTGATAAAGCCTTATCAATAGATTGGTTGTGATTGCCCGACATTTCGGCAATTATAAATGGATTGTTAGAAAAAATATTCATTGTTAAATATTGTTAAAACTATTATATTTTAATGAAATGTAATTTTCTTTTTCATTTTCATTTAAAGCTACAAAATTATTTTTAATAAAAATTTTTATTGAAGGCGAGTTTTCAGTCTTAATTTTAGCAATTATGTTATAATTTTTAAAATTTTTTAAAAATTCATTAATTGCTAACTTTAGGAGTGGCTCGGCAATTTTTTTTCCTCTAAATTTTTTTGAAATTTGTATAGAAATGTTATAATTTTCTTGATTAATTGTATCTTGTTCAAATCTAATTGAACCTACAAAATCATCATCAATTTTAGATATTAGTAGCAAGCAATTCTGATCGCAGATTTTTTTATTAAACCATATTTTGTGATCCTCTAAGTTAATTTGTTTTTGGTTAAAAGAATTTTTTCTAACCTCAGGATCATTGGCAAGATTAAAAACATCCATCATATCCTCTATTTTAGCCTTATGAAGTGAAATTTTGTTGATATCAATTAAATCTTGTGATGAATTATTTTTCATATGGCAAGCATTTTAATTATATCAACAATTTTATTAACATCACTATCACTTAAGCCATAATAAACTGGCAATGATAGTGCTTTGTTGTAATATTGCTCAGCGTTTGGAAAATCGCCTTCTTTAAAACCAAGTTTTTGATAAAAGGGTTGTAAATGAACAGGAATATAGTGAACCTGAAGATTAATATTATTTTCTTGAAGCTTAATAAATAATTCTTTTTTAGTAATTTTTACTTTGTTAAAATCTATTAGAATAGGGCAAAGATGAAAACAAGAATTAGTATAATTTTTTTCTTCTAAAAAAGAAAATCTATCATCATTGGCAAATGATTTTTTATAAAGATCAATAATTTCTCTTCGGCGTTTTTTAAATTTTTCAATCTTGTTTAACTGAGTAACACCAAGGCTTGCTTGAATATCGGTTAATCGATAATTATAACCTAGTTGATGCATTTCATAATACCAAGGTCCGTCATTTTGAGTTAAAATATCTGGATCTTTGGTCATTCCGTGGCTTCGCAATGTTAAAAGTTTTTTGTATAAATTTTCATCATTGGTTGTTATAACTCCACCTTCGCCAGTGGTCATATTTTTGACTGGATGAAACGAAAAAATTGACATATCTGAAAATTCACAACACCCAACTTTTTTTTCTAGATAATCAGAACCAATAGCATGAGCTGAATCTTCAACCACAAAAAGATTATATTTATTCGCAATCTCCTTAATTTTTTTCATATCGCAGGACTGACCAGCAAAATGAACGGGAATAATAACTTTTGTTTTGGGAGTGATTTTTTTTTCAATCTCGTTGCAATCAATTAAAGCAGTGCTTGAGTCGATATCTGCAAATTTAGGACTAGCGCCAACATACAGCACACAATTTGCTGAAGCTAAAAATGTAATTGGTGAGGTGATAACTTCATCGCCAGCTTTGATCTCAAGGGCTAGCATTGCTAGGTGCAAACCAGCTGTGGCATTGGCAACTGCCACCGCATATTTGGCTTTAGTATAATTGCAAATTGCCTTTTCAAATTCTGCAACCTTCGGACCTTGTGTTAGAAAATCGCCACGCAAAGTTTTTAAAACCGCTAGCAAATCAGTAAAATCAAGATATTGTTTGCCGTAATTAAATTTCTTCATTAATTTCACTAATCAAATTTTGCATTTGTTGAATAGACAACCACTGTGAATTATTACCGCTATGATATTCAAAATCTTGAGCAACGCTATTACCTTTAACTTTAATACGATCTCTTAATTCTAATGACTCAGGCTTGATAATGTAGTATTTATCTAGTTCGATGGTGTTTCTGGCGTCCTCGCTTGAAATCATCATTTCATGAATTTTTTCACCAGGGCGAATTCCAATTTCTTTTAATTTTAGTTGCGGTGCCATAGCTTGAGCCAATTCAGTAATTTTCATTGAGGGAATTTTTTTTACAAACAATTCGCCACCTACCATATTTTCAATTGCTTGAATAACCATTTCAACAGCTTCATCAAGCTTAAGCCAAAATCTTGTCATGCGAAGATCGGTAATTGGCAATTCAAGAGCATTTTCTAAAATTAATTTTTTGAAAAAAGGAATTACTGAGCCTCGACTTCCGGCAACATTGCCATATCTGACTACTGAAATTTTAGTATTGCGTTGACCAGTGTAAACATTGCTAGCAATAAAAAGTTTATCAGAGCAAAGTTTAGTTGCACCATAAAGATTGATCGGCGAGCAAGCTTTGTCAGTGCTAAGGGCAACTACTTTCTCAACATTGCGATCAATTGCACAATCGATGACATTTTGGGCTCCTAAAATATTAGTTTTGATAGCTTCGAAAGGGTTATATTCACAAGCTGGAACTTGTTTTAATGCGGCTGCGTGTATGACAATATCGATTCCATCAAAAGCTCGATGCAATCTTTCTTTATCGCGAACATCACCAATAAAAAATCTTAATCTTGCTTGATTAATGAATTGAGCAAGATTATTCATCTCGAATTGCTTAAATTCATCTCGTGAAAAAATAACTAGTCGTTTAACTTCTGGATGTTTTTTTAAGATTGTCTCGGCAAATTTTTTACCGAATGACCCCGTACCACCTGTAATTAAAATTGATTTTTCTTTAAACATTTTTTAATAAATTTATTTTTTCTTTTCCCCAACATACCACTCGTAAACCTTTCTAATTCCGGTCTCAAGGTCAGTTTTGGCGTGCCAGCCAAAATTGTTGAGTTTGGAAACATCAAGGAGTTTACGCATTGTGCCATCGGGCATTGATTGATTAAAAATAATTTCGCCGTTAAAGCCAATAATTTTTTGAATTAATTTTGCGAGTTGTTCAATTGTAATATCAACGCCAGAACCCACATTAACTAATTCCTTGATATCATTATTATTGATAACAAAAATACAAGCTTGGGCTAGGTCGTCAACAAATAAAAATTCTCTGTAAGGTTTGCCACTGCCCCAAATCTCAACGCTTTTGGCATTGTTGATTTTGGCGTCGTGAAATTTACGAATTAAAGCTGGCAAAACATGAGAAGTGGTTAAGTCGAAATTATCGTTGATGCCGTAGAGGTTGGTGGGCATAACTGCCACAAAATTACAGCCATATTGCTCGCGATAGGCTTGACACATTTTTAAACCAGCAATTTTGGCGATGGCGTAGGCGTAATTGGTGGGCTCTAACTCGCCAGTTAGAAGATATTCTTCTTTGATTGGTTGCTTAGAAAATTTTGGATAAATGCATGAGCTTCCAAGAAATAACAGTTTTTTAACTTTGTGCACATAAGCTTGGTGAATGAGATTATTTTGAATCTGGAGATTTTCATAAATAAACTGGGCAGGTTTTGATCTGTTGGCTTCAATGCCTCCAACTTTGGCTGAAGCAATAAAAAGATAATCGATTTGGTGGTTTTTGAAAAATTCTGCAACTTGATTTTGATCAAGCAAATCAAGCTCTTGGTGAGTTTTGGTGATGATATTTTTATAACCTTGATTTTGTAATTCACGAACAATAGCACTGCCAACCATTCCACGATGCCCTGCTACAAAGATGTTATCACTATGTTTCATAAATCTTGATTGCGTGAATAACGATAATATTGAAATGGTGGAGATAAGGAGGCTCGAACTCCTGACCCCCTGCTTGCAAAGCAGGTGCTCTACCAACTGAGCTATATCCCCGAAATTTTTTCAAATTTTAAATGCTTTAACTATTTTAGCAAGTCTAAATTTATTTTTTTATAAAAATTCAAAAAAAATTTAAAAAAATCCTTTCTCGCTTTTGTATTAAAAAAATATCCAAAAGAAAATAGTGATTATTTTTTTGACAAGTTCTCGCTTTAGTTTAAAAATTGCCCAGTTCAAGCTGAATAAACTAATCATATGAAATTTAAATTTTACAGCACAATAAAAAACCATTTTAATAAAAAAAAATTGCCCAAAAAAAATGGCTTAAAAAATGCCTTAAAAACTGCCTTTAGTTTAATTGAATTATCAATTTTATTAATGTTTTTGGCGGTGGTAATTTCGGGGATTTTAAGCACTGCCACTGCTTCAATTGTAAATCGTAATACTAAAATCACCAATGATAATTTCTTGCAAATTTATCAAGCTCTTGGAGCTTTTTTGTTAAGCAATAAAAGATTGCCATGTCCAGCTTCAATTATTCAAAATCGTCTCAATGATGCAACTTATGGAACAGAAGTTGCAAATTGCAGTGGCAGTGGTGTATATCAGTCAAATAGTTCATCAAATATAGTTTATGGAATGGTTCCCTTCAAGGCTTTAGGATTAAGTGAGCAGATAGCAATTGATGGCTATAAAAGTAAAATTGCCTATGTTGTTGATAAAAGATTTACAGTGGCAAGCGAAGCCCAAGCCAATTTTGCTAATGTAACTTTTTCAACATCGCCAAGCACCAATACAATCATAATTCGTGATAAATTAATTTCTTCAGATAAAACTTTAACAAATGATGCAATTTTAGTTTTAATAACCTATGGAGCAAATAAATTTTCAGCTTTTGATCCAGATAATTCAACACAAAACACTCGTTCAACTGATATATCTGAATTAGATAATGATATTACAAATTTTATCAATGGTTCACCCTCCAGTGCAACTTTTGATAATATTTTTTTAAATTCAGCATCATTTAGTTTGATATTTGATGATGATTTATTTTATAAAACTAAAAAAAATTTAATTGATGATTTTAATGCCCAAGGTTTAATAGCTTGTTTTAATTCGGGGAGTTTTTTTGCTAATCGAAATGGCTATTTTGATGAGGTGTTATATGCAACGCGAGGCTGTTGGGCACCAGAAAATCGCAAAAGATTAACCACTAAATGTTTAGCTGATGGCTCATGGATTCAGTATTCTAAATGCACATTTTGCACCATTGC